>Ga0180223_1002022_pt1 | contig 13321 bp, 14 predicted proteins | sample eDN5th30CKraftOP_FD_151337 | JGI IMG/M metagenome (GOLD analysis project Ga0180223, IMG submission 151337) | Enriched Organic Plus compost microbial communities from Emeryville, California, USA - eDNA 5th pass 30_C Kraft OP (version 2) (version 2) ...
GGGTTGGGGAGGGGGGTAGTCGTTGGATGCGAGACGTTGCGCGGTTGCTTCGACCCCCACCCCCGACCCCTCCCCACAAGGGGGAGGGGAGAGGGCCGCGTTTGCGGCAACACTCCGCCCCATCACCTTCCAGGTCGTCACCGATGGCTGGCCGTTGGGGTCGGGCTTCATCCACCAGCCGCGGGTTTCGTCGAGGCGACCGAGCGGCAGGTCGATGCGGCCTTCGTCCTCATCGGGACCGCCTTCCACCACCGCCCAGTAGGTCTTGTCGATCCGCCCGTTCTTGAACAGCTTGCCGAGTTCCGCCAGCGCCTTGCGGTGGCGGCCGAGCACCAGGCAGCCGGAGGTGTCGCGGTCGAGCCGGTGGGCGAGCGCCGGGGCGCGCGGCAGGCCGAAGCGCAGGGCGTCGAAATCATCCTCCAGGCTCTGGCCGCCTTTCGGGCCCTTATGCACGGCGATGCCGGCGGGCTTGTCGAGCACCAGCATCAGGGCATCGCGGTAGAGCAGGCGGGCAACGATCTCGTCGGGGGTCATCTATCGGTTCCGTGCCGAAACGGCTATCACGGCCCCGCCATGAACGACAGTGCAGAACCCAAGAAGAGCTGGTGGCGCCGCCTGAGCGACGGGCTCAAGCGCACGTCCTCCTCGATCGGCACCGCGATCTCCGATCTCGTCGTCAAGCGCAAGCTCGATGGCGCGATGCTGGACGAGATCGAGGAGGTGCTGATCCGTGCCGACCTCGGCATCGATGTCGCCGCGCGGATTTCCGCCGCCGTCGGCGAGGGCCGCTACGACAAGGCGATCTCCGCCGACGAGGTGAAGGAGGTGGTCGCGACCGAGGTCGAGAAGGTGATGGCGCCGGTGGCGCTGCCGCTGACCGTCGCGGAGACCGGGCCGTTCGTCATCCTCGTGGTCGGGGTCAACGGCTCGGGCAAGACCACCACCATCGGCAAGCTCGCCTCGCGCTACCGGGCCGAGGGCCGCAAGGTGATGATCGCCGCGGGTGACACCTTCCGTGCCGCCGCGATCGATCAGCTGAAGATCTGGGGCCAGCGCACCGGCGCGCCGGTGATCGCCCGCGAGCCCGGCGCCGATGCGGCGGGGCTGGCCTTTGATGCGCTCACCGCGGCGCGGACTGACGGCGCCGACGTCCTGCTGATCGATACCGCCGGGCGGCTGCAGAACAAGACCGAACTGATGAGCGAGCTCGAGAAGATCGTGCGCGTGATGAAGAAGGTCGACGCCGAAGCGCCTCATGCGGTGCTGCTGGTGCTCGACGCGACGGTCGGCCAGAATGCGCTGACGCAGGTGGAGGCGTTCCACCGCACGGCGGGCGTCACCGGCCTTGCGATGACCAAGCTCGACGGGACGGCGCGCGGCGGCATCCTTGTCGCCATCGCGGCGAAGTTCAAACTGCCGGTGCACTTCATCGGCATCGGCGAAGGCATCGATGACCTGTCGCCGTTCTCCGCCCGGGATTTCGCCCGCGCGATTGCCGGGATTGAGGAAGCCAGCTGATGTCCACGAAACCCCAGCTCAACCCCTTGCTGCGGCTGGCGCTCGATGTCGGGCCGCTGGTGCTGTTCTTCGCCGCCAACAGCCGCTTCGGCATTTACGCCGCGACCGGCGCATTCATGGTCGCCATCGTGATCGCGCTTGCGGTGTCCTATGTGCTGACCCGCCATATCGCGATCATGCCGCTGATCTCGGCCGGCATCGTGCTGGTGTTCGGCGGGCTGACGCTGTTCCTGCAGGACGACACCTTCATCAAGGTGAAGCCGACCATCATCTATCTGCTGTTCGGCATTGTGCTGCTGGGCGGCTATGTCATGCGCAAGCCGCTGCTGGCGATGGTGTTCGATCAGATGTTCAACCTGACCGAGGAAGGCTGGCACAAGCTGACATTGCGCTGGATGCTGTTCTTCTTTGCCTCGGCGGTCCTCAACGAGATCGTGTGGCGCACCCAGACGACGGATACCTGGGTCAGCTTCAAATTGTTCGGCATGGTGCCGCTGACGCTGATCTTCGCCGCGCTTCAGTACAAGATCCTCACGCAATACGAAGCACCGGCGAAGGATTCATCGGCAACAACTGACAAATAACAACGTAAGCCAACATCGTCGTCATTGCCGGGCTTGACCCGGCAATCCCGCTTATGAACGCACTGCCCTCCTAAGCGGGATCACCGGGACACGCGCTTCGCGCGACCCGGTGATGACAGAGGATGTGCATGAGCTCGAAGTCTCGAACAAACACCTGGATCAGACGTGTCGTCTCGTCCTGTAGCTTTGCGAGTTACAGTGTCTCTTACGACTTCTGCCGGGCGATGATCCTGTCCTTGATGCTGTCATAGACGCCCTGCGTCAGGACCTTCTTGTGCACGAGGTCGTCCTTGCCCCTGTAGGGGCGGCCCTTGATGATCGCCTCGGCGCGCACATCGCCGATGCCTTTGAGTTCCTGAAGTTCCGTCTTCGACGCTGAATTGATATCGACCAGTTCACCGGCCTTCGCCGCTGGCGCATGGGCCGGCTGCGTGGACTTGGTGGCGGGAGGAGCCATCGGAGTCGCCGCGGGTGCAGGGGTGGCGGGTGCTGGCTGAGGCGACTGGGCCAGCACGGGCGAGGCGACAAGCAGGCTGAGAGCGGTCAGGGCCGCAAGTGGCAAGTGACGCATGAGATGTCCCTCCAAGGACAATGCTTCCAAACACCGCAAAACTAGCGCGTGATTCATGGCAAGGCGGTGGCCGCCACATGAACGCCAGCTAAACGCCTTCAATTTCCGGAACTGTTTGTTTGGCGCGGACCACATGCCATCGTAACGCACTTCACAACAAGCCCGCTTGCAAGGGGACGCCAAACCTATCCATTGTCATTGCCGGGCTTGTCCCGGCAATCCCGAGCAGGGACGCAGTGCCCTCCCAAGCGGGATCACCGGACACGCGCTTCGCGCGGCCCGGTGATGACGGCTCAGAGAATGTCTGGCCGGTTCACGACGACGCGCCGAGCGCTTTCTCGATGGCGGGCCTGAGAACCGTATCGAGGTTCTGGTCGGTGATCGGCCCCACCAGCTTGAAGGCGATGCGTCCGTCGCGGCCGACCACGAAGGTTTCCGGCACGCCATACACGCCCCAGTCGATCGATGCGCGCCCCGCTTCGTCAACGCCGACGGCCTGGAACGGATTGCCGTAGCGGCCGAGGAAGCGCCGCGCGTTGTCCGGCGCGTCCTTGTAGTTGAGGCCGACCATGCGGATGCGGTTGTCCTGCGCGAGCTTCATCAGCAGCGGCGCCTCGTCGTGACAGGGCACGCACCACGACGCCCAGACATTCACCAGCGTCACCGCGCCGGTGAAATCCGCGGTGCTGATGCCGGGGACAGCGGCGCCGTCACGTTCCAGGCCCGGCAGCGCCGGCAGGCTGGTCGTGGGAACCGGCCGGCCGATCAGGGCCGATGGAATGCGCGAGGGATCGCCGGCGCCGAGGCGGAAGAAGAACAGCGCCGCGAGCGCCAGGAACACCATCAGCGGCAGCAGGATCAGCCAGCGGCGGCGCGAGGGCGCTGCTTGTTCCGTCGCTGTCATGGCTGGCGGCCCTGTTGCGAACGGCGGGTGATGCCGCGCGCCTGAAGCTCGTCGAGACTGCGCGCCAGCTGCCGCCGGTCGATCAGCACCCAGGCGACGAGGCCGAGCAGCACGACCAGCGCAATCGCATAGGCCGCGACGATGAACACAGCATGAGGACCCAGCATAGACATCATCAGGCGGTCGCAGCCTCGGCCTTCATCAGCGACAGGGTGCGCACGCGCCGGCGCAGGATCTCGTTGCGCATCACCGCGAGATGCAGGGTGATGAACATCAGCAGGAAGGCGAGCGCCATCACCAGCAGCGGCCACAGCAGGCTCGGATCGATGGTCGGGCCGCCGGCGCGCAGCACCGAGGCCGGCTGGTGCAGCGTGTTCCACCAGTCGACCGAGAATTTGATGATCGGCAGGTTGATGGTGCCGACCAGCGTGAGCACGGCGGCCGCGCGCGCCGCGCGGGAGGGGTCGTCGATCGTCCGCCACAGGGTCATCACGGCGAGATACATGATGAACAGCACCAGCACGGAGGTGAGCCGGGCATCCCACACCCAGTAGGTGCCCCAGGTCGGCCGGCCCCACAGCGAGCCGGTGACGAGGCAGATCAGCGTGAAGGCCGCGCCGATCGGCACGGCCGCCTTGCCCGCGACATCGGCGAGCGGATGCCGCCACACCAGCGTGCCCAGCGCGGCGAGGCTCATCAGGCCCCAGATCGCCATCGCGAGCCAGGCGCTCGGCACATGCAGGAACATGATCTTGACGGTGGCGCCCTGCTGATAGTCGTCCGGCGCGGTCGCCGACAGATAAAGACCGGCAGCGAGCACGACCAGCGTCGCCGCCGTGAGCCAGGGCAGCAGCCGCTGGGTCAGCGCGAGGAAGCGCGTGGGATTGGCGAGGTCGATCAAAGCCATCTGCGGCTCTCCGGAGGTCGTCGCGCCATCGCGCGGCGCTGCGAGCATGTCAACCCTGTTACCATGGCTTCATTCCAGACCGTGGCGAATGGCGAGGGCGGCGGCGAACGGGCCGATCACCAGGCTCGCGAGCGACAGCGCACACAATATGGCGAAGGGGGTCCCGAATGGCACCGGCCCCATGACCGCGGCGGTCGTCGACGCCACGCCGAAGATCAGCACCGGGATCGTCAGCGGCAGCACCAGCACGGCGAGCAGCAGCCCGCCGCGGCGCAAGGCGGCGGCGAGCGCCGCGCCGATCAGGCCGATGAAGGTCAGCGCCGGCGTTCCCACCAGCAGGGTCAGCATCACCGCGCCGATGGCCGGCAGGTCGAGATTGAGCAGCAGGCCGAGCAGCGGCGCGGCGACCACCAGCGGCAGGCCCGTTGCCAGCCAATGGGCGGCGGCCTTGGTCGCGAAGGCCAGTTCGAGCGGCGCGCGGCCCATCAGCAGCAGGTCGAGGGAGCCGTCCTCCTGGTCGGCCGCCAGCAGCCGGTCGAGGGTGAGCAGGCTCGCCAGCAGCGCGCCGAGCCAGAGGATCGCCGGGCCGATCCGCGCCAGCAGGTTGAGGTCGGGCCCGATCGCGAACGGGATCAGGGTCACGACGATGAGGAAGAACAGCACGCCGATCAGCGCGCCGCCGCCGACCCGGACAGCCAGGCGCAGGTCGCGGACCATCAGCGCGGAGAGGGCGGTCACAGGCGCAGCTCCTGCGCATGCTTCAGGCCGATCGCGCCGTGGACTGCCGCGAGGATCAGCCCGCCGCCATCGAGATGCTGCGCCATCAGCCTCGCCAGCATCTCCTGCGCGGAGACGTCGAGCGCGGTCGTCGGTTCGTCCAGCAGCCAGACCGGGCGGGGGATCGCGATCAGCCGGGCGAGCGAAAGCCGCCGCCGCTGGCCCGCCGAGAGATAGCCGGCCGGCAACGCGGCAAGGTCCTCCAGGCCGGTGGCGGTGAGGGCGTCGTTGATGCGGTTCGGCTCGCCGTCGAGAAAACGGGTCCAGAATGTGAGGTTTTCGAGAACCGTCAGCGATGGTTTCTGCGCGTCCTGGTGGCCGATATAGTGGCACTGCTCGCCAAGCGAGAGTTCCGGATCGCCCCCATCCACTGTCAGTTCGCCGCCCTCCGGCGTCAGCAGGCCGGCCACAACCCGGAGTAAGGAGGATTTGCCGGCACCATTGCGCCCGGTGACGATCAGCCCCTGCCCCCGCGCAACGCTGAAGCTGAGGCGGTCGAACACCAGCCGCCCGCCGCGCCGGCAGGCGAGGTCCCGGGCGGCCAGTTTCATTGGAAAATGTCCATGGACCGGCTGGAACAGGCCCCGAGGCCGTCCCGCGCAGTCTGGGTTTCTGAAAAACTAGCAGGCATCATGTTGAAGGTGCTGGTTGATCTGGCAGTGCACAGGAAAAGTCCTTATAAGCGCCCCAGCCGCACATTAACTTTTCCGGGAAGCGGATTGACCCGAAGCCGAGGGGGCATTTTCGGGTAATATTTTACCACAATCGGCTCTGTCCCCGGGCTGATGGATGGACTGCACGATCATGACCTCGCTCGACAGTTTCAAGAGCTGCAAGACTCTCAAGGTTGGTGACAAGACCTACGCTTATTACAGTCTCCCGGCGGCGGAGAAAGGCGGCCTGAAAAGCATTTCGCGGCTGCCCTTCTCGATGAAGGTTCTGCTGGAGAACCTGCTGCGCAGCGAAGACGACCGCACCGTCCGCAAGGCGGACATCAAGGCGATCGCCGACTGGCTGAAGACCAAGACCTCCGAGCAGGAGATCGCGTTCCGCCCGGCCCGGGTGCTGATGCAGGACTTCACCGGCGTCCCCGCGGTGGTCGATCTCGCCGCGATGCGCGACGCGATGAAGATGCTGGGCGGCGACCCCACCAAGATCAATCCGCTGGTGCCCGTCGATCTCGTCATCGACCACTCGGTGATCGTGAATTTCTTCGGGACCGACGGCGCGTTCAAGAAGAACGTCGATGAGGAATACAAGCAGAACCAGGAACGCTACGAATTCCTGAAATGGGCGCAGAAGGCGTTCGACAATTTCCGTGTCGTGCCGCCCGGCACCGGCATCTGCCATCAGGTCAATCTGGAATATCTGTCGCAGACGGTCTGGACCAAGACCGACACCGTCTCGGTGGACGGCCAGCAGATGTCGGCCGAGGTCGCCTATCCGGACACGCTGGTCGGCACCGACTCGCACACCACCATGGTCAACGGCCTCTCGGTGCTCGGCTGGGGCGTGGGCGGCATCGAGGCGGAAGCCGCGATGCTCGGCCAGCCGCTGTCGATGGTGCTGCCGGAGGTGATCGGCTTCAAGCTCACCGGCAAGCTGAAGGAAGGCGTGACCGCGACCGATCTCGTGCTCACCATCACCCAGGCGCTGCGCAAGCGCGGCGTGGTCGGCAAGTTCGTCGAGTTCTTTGGTCCCGGCCTGTCGCATCTCTCGATCGCCGACCGTTCAACCATCGCCAACATGGCGCCGGAATACGGCGCGACCTGCGGCTTCTTCCCGATCGATGCCGACACCATCGAGTTCCTCACCAACACCGGCCGCGATGCGGACCGCGTGGCGCTGGTCGAAGCCTATGCCAAGGAACAGGGCATGTTCCGCACCGAGGAGACGCCGGACCCGGTGTTCACCGACGTGCTCAAGCTCGATCTCTCGACGGTCGAGCCGTCGCTTGCCGGGCCGAAGCGCCCGCAGGACCGCGTGCCGCTGAAGGATGTGAAGGCCGGCTTCACCACCTCGATGGAAACCGAGTTCAAGAAGGCGGCGGAGCTGACCAAGCGCGTCGCCGTCGAAGGCCGCAAGCACGATCTCGGCCATGGCGACGTGGTGATCGCAGCGATCACCTCCTGCACCAACACCTCGAATCCGAGCGTGATGATCGGCGCGGGCCTGCTTGCGCGCAAGGCTGTCGCGGCCGGCCTCGACGTCAAGCCGTGGGTGAAGACCTCGCTCGCGCCCGGCTCCCAGGTGGTGGCCGAGTATCTGGAAGCCTCCGGCCTGCAGAAGGACCTCGACAAGCTCGGCTTCAACCTTGTTGGCTTCGGCTGCACCACCTGCATCGGCAATTCGGGTCCGCTGCCGGCGGAGATTTCGAAGACGATCAACGACAACGATCTGGTCGCCGCCGCGGTGCTCTCCGGCAACCGCAACTTCGAAGGCCGCGTGAATGCGGACGTGCGCGCGAATTATCTCGCCTCGCCGCCGCTGGTGGTCGCCTATGCGATCGCGGGTTCGATGCAGATCGACATGGCGAAGACGCCGCTCGGCACCAACAAGGACGGCAAGAAGATCTTCCTCAAGGACATCTGGCCGACCACCAAGGAGATCGAAGACGTCATCCGCAGGTGCGTGACGCGGGAGATGTTCGTCGAGAAATATGCCGACGTGTTCAAGGGCGATGCCCACTGGCGCAAGATCAACGTCAAGGGCGGCATGACCTACGACTGGAACAACAACTCGACCTACGTGCAGAACCCGCCTTATTTCGCCGGCATGGCGCGCAGCTCGGGTGCTATCAGCGACATCATCGAAGCGCGGGTGCTCGGCCTGTTCCTCGACTCGATCACCACCGACCACATCTCGCCGGCCGGCTCGATCAAGCTGGCGTCGCCGGCGGGGCAGTATCTCACGTCGCATCACGTGACGCCGGAGGACTTCAACCAGTACGGCACGCGGCGCGGCAACCATGAGGTGATGATGCGCGGCACCTTCGCCAACATCCGGTTGAAGAACCAGATGGTGCCCGGCGTCGAAGGCGGCGTGACGATCCACTATCCGTCCAAGCAGCAGATGCCGATCTACGACGCGGCCATGCGCTACAAGGCCGAGAAGGTGCCGCTCGTGATCTTCGCGGGCAAGGAATACGGCACCGGCTCGTCACGCGACTGGGCGGCCAAGGGCACCAACCTGCTTGGCGTGCGCGCCGTCATCACCCAGTCGTTCGAGCGCATCCACCGTTCGAACCTCGTCGGCATGGGTGTGTTGCCGCTGGTGTTCGAGGAAGGCACGTCGTGGGAAAGCCTCGGCCTCAAGGGCGACGAGCAGGTCACCATCCGCGGCCTGCAGGGCGAGCTCAAGCCGCGCCAGCGGCTGATCGCCGAGATCGTCGCCTCGGACGGCAAGCTGATGCGGGTCCCGCTGATCTGCCGCATCGATACCCTCGATGAGCTCGACTACTTCAAGAACGGCGGCATCCTCCAATACGTGCTGCGCCACCTGGCAGCCTGAGGCCGTTTCACCTTGACGTGAGTGGCTGATGCCGGATGAAGCCGGTATCCTGACCGGAGTGGGCGAATGCGGGGTGACTTCCCGGCGTGATGGACTTTGGTCACGGCCGGGAAGGGTGTGGGAGTTCAACATGACGTTGCGACATCTCGCACGTGTGGTGATCTGCGCCTCTCTGGTGCTCGCTGCCGTCACGGTCTCCGCCAAGGCCGGCCCCCGTGCCGTCGTTGAGCTGTTCACCAGCCAGGGGTGTTCGTCATGTCCCGCCGCCGATCAGGTGATGGGCGAGCTTGCCAAAGATCCGTCGCTGATCGCGTTGAGTCTTGCGGTCGATTACTGGGACTATCTCGGCTGGAAGGACACGCTGGCGCTCTCCGGCCATAGCAGCCGTCAGCGTGCCTATTCGAAGGCGCGTGGCGATCGCGAGGTCTACACGCCTCAGGTCGTCGTCAACGGCCTCGTCCACGCGCTGGGCAGCGACAAGACAGCGATCGAGCGTGCGATTGCCGTGACACGCGCCGAGGCGACGCCCTTGTCGGTGCCGACGACGGTGTCGTTGTCGGATGACAAGGTCACCGTCAATGTCGCGGCCAGCAACAAAGAGAACATGCGCGGCGAGGTCTGGCTCTGCCCTGTCAGCCGCCACGTGGCGGTGCCGATCGAGCGTGGCGAGAACCGCGGCAAGACGCTGGTCTATCACAACGTCGTCCGCCGCTGGATCAAGCTCGGTGACTGGACGGGCAAGGCTGTGACCTGGACCGTGCCGCGGTCCGAGATGACGGCAAAGACCGGGCCGAGCGACAACATCGATCAGGTCGCCGTCATCGTTCAGGGCACGGTGGCGAACTATCCCGGCGCGATGCTGGGCGCGGCGACCGCGGCGTTGCGATAGAGCGTTTTCCGGCGAAGTGGAAACCGGTCCGCCGCAGGAAACGCGATCACCCGATGATTTTGAAGCATGACCCGATTCCATGGACAGCGGATCATGCCTGGCGGCTACGCTGCGCGCCGTCTCTCATCTCACGACATCAAATATGGACATAAAAAAACGGACCGGCTTTCGCCGGTCCGTAAGCATTGGGGGATTGAACCTTACGCGTAAACTCAACTGTTACCCGTTTTGGTGTTGCGAGACCCGGTCCGTCCAAACCCCGGGGGGCTGGGGGGCTGAGGAATCCGGAGTTCGAGACCGGACCGGGCCTTGAGGCAACGATACGAATATCGTGGGTAAGGTGGGCGTCCGAAGGGCGGGAATCAGGCCTTATTATGATTTGTTTTAACGGATCCGTGATGCGTTCGGCCTCGCTTTAAGAATTTGAATTGCCTGCCATTTTTCTCTCGGATCCGGAGTGTCGCGCGGCGCGTTCGCCTCTTGCCGCCGAAGGCAATCGGCGCAATCATCCAACTGTCACATGGAGCAAAATGACCAGTCGGCATTTCGCTCAGGATCTGATTCGTTTCCTGCTTGGCGTTTCGGCGCCGGCGGGAAACCTTCGAGGAGGCGCCGCATGAGCTTGGGGCCCGGCGATACAGAACCCGGCGAGCGATCCGGGAGCGAGGTCCGCAGCGGACCCTCCCTCGCTCCCGTCCGGGTCACGTTCGACCGCCGCGAACTGGACCGCATCTTCAGCCTCTATGGCCGCATGGTTGCCGCTGGCGAATGGCGTGACTATGCGATCGATTTCCTCAAGGACCGGGCGGTGTTCTCGATCTTCCGGCGCACCTCCGAGGTGCCGCTCTACCGGATCGAGAAAGACCCCAAGCTGGCGCGGCGCCAGGGCGCCTATAGCGTCATCACCGCGACCGGGCTCATCCTGCGCCGGGGCCATGAGCTTGAGCGCGTGCTGCGGGTGATCGACAAGCCGCTGAAGCTGGTCGCGGGGTAGAGGCTTTATTATTGGAAGCATGTCCTGGGCAAAAGCCTCGTGTCCCGGGCGCAGTGCGGCACGACGTGACGCTCTGCAGACCCGGGACCCGTGAAAATCATTCGCCAAAAAGTGTGGGTCCCGGCTCTGCGGTGCAGGACAGTGTCCCGCACCGCGTCCGGGACACGAGGCCGAGTTCAATCTCAGCGCTCTTTTAGCTGGCGCCTTCCTTACGGCAGCTCCCGCTGCATCAGCACGGTGTCGAGCCAGCGGTCGAACTTGAAGCCGACATTCTGGAATGTGCCGATCATCCGGAAACCGGCGGCGCGATGCAGTTCGACCGAACTTGTATTCGCCTGGTCGCCGATCACCGCGAGCATCTGCCTGAAGCCGCGCTGTCCGGACTCCGTCACGAGCGCCGAGAGCAGCGCCCGGCCGATGCCGCGGCGGTGCATCTCCGGCGCCACATAGATCGAATCCTCGACGGTGAAGCGATAGGCCGGCCGCTCGCGATACGGCCCCGCATAGGCATAGCCCGCGACCGCGCCATCAAGCTCGGCGACAAGATACGGAAAGCCGCCGCTGGCGAGCGCCAGGAAGCGGCGGGTCATCTCCATCTGGTCCGGCGGGTTGATCTCGAACGTCGCCGTGCCGTGGCGCACCGCCTGCTCGTAGATCTGCGTGACGGCCGGGATGTCGAAGGGGGTTGCGGGACGGATCAGCGGAGAGGGCATGGCCGTTGTTTGTCACAGTCTGTTGTTTGGCCGCAATGGGACCATCGCAAAAGTCGTCATTCCGGGGCTCGCGTGCTCCGCACGCACCCCGGAATGACCGCGAAGATCGCTTGTGACAGTTCCCGCAGCGGCAAAACAAAACGCCCCGGCTTGTGGCCGGGGCGCTGACTTGTCTCTCTGTCCGGAGCTGTTAGCGGCGGTCGCCGATCAGCTGCATCAACATGATGAACAGGTTGATGAAGTCGAGGTAGAGCCGCAGCGCGCCCATGATCGCCTTGCGGCCGGCCACGGTGCCGTCGTCGTTGACGTCATACATCTCCTTGATCTGCTGGGTGTCGTAGGCGGTGAGGCCCGCGAATACCAGCACGCCGACGCAGGAGATGATGAACTGCATCATCGAGCTGGCGACGAAGATGTTCACCACCGAGGCGATGATGATGCCGATCAGGCCCATGAACAGGAACGAACCCCAGGCCGACAGGTTACGCTGGGTGGTGTAGCCGTACAGGCTCAGTGCACCGAACGCCGCCGCCGAGATGAAGAACACCCGGGTGATCGATACGCCCGTATAGGCGAAGAAGATCGTCGTCAGCGACAACCCGAGCAGCGCCGCATATGCCATGAACAGGGTGAAAGCCGTTGACGGCTGCAGCCTGTCGATGCGGAAGCTCAGGAAGAACACAAGGCCAAGCGTGCCAAGCATCAGCACGATCGGCATGAAGCCCGTGAAGAACGTCTGGCCGAACGGCGTCAGTCCAACGATGCCTTTGCTCGTGAGCTGGATCGCGTCGCCGCCGGCAGCCTGGAAGGCGAACCAGGCGACGAGACCCGTGAGCGCCACGCCCAGGGCCATATAGTTGTAGACGCGAATCATATAGGCGCGCAGGCCCGCATCGATCTCAAGCGCACGATCGGCCCCTACGCCGCGCTGGGCCGTCGCGTAGTTCCGGTCGAAATCCGACATGGAAGTTTCCCTCTCTCATGTGCTGCCCGGCGGGTGGCCGGGACTTGTGGAGTCTGGCCGGCGGCCAGATCACCCGTCATCTCACCCGTTGCGCGGAATCTAGTGTGGGGCCATGCCCCGCGCCAGATGCCGTCAACGCCAATATTAACGCCACGCGAATGACGTTTCTATCGGTGTCTAGCTTACAAATTCGCAATGCGGAGTGAATGCTCCCTTCGCGCGACTGCTTGTCACAGTCGGTTTCCCCGCGCCGGCAGGGGGATTGCCGGCCGGCGGATTGGTAGAACTACGGATCAGAGATTGCGGAGCATCGTCGCGGGCTTTTGCCCCAGCGCCGACCAGGTGCCGATCAGTCCGGGCGCAATGGTGACGATCACGGCAGCGGAGGCGACGACAGCCGAACCCGGCCTGCCGCCCGGCGGCGATGATGTTTCTCGAAAATCGCGCCCGAATGACATGTCCTGCTCCGGATCGACCCATCGGGACAATGGGACATTTTTTTGCTGCAGTGCCGTAAAGTTAGGCTTTTCCGCGCCGCGAGAGCTGCTTAGTCTACTAATTAAGCAAACAATTTGACGCGGCCGGGGTCACCATACGGGGAAGACCATGCTGAAGTTCTTTCGCTGCCCGATCGTGGCAGCGGCTCTGCTTTTGCTCGCGCCGGCGGTGGCGTCGGCACAAACCTTTCCCAGCAAAGACGTGCATTTCATCGTCGGCTATCCGCCGGGCGGCGGTCCCGACGTGTTGACGCGCTATCTGGCCGACCAGTTCAAGACGCGCACCTCCCGTTCCGTGATCGTCGAGAACCGCTCCGGCGCGAGCGGCGGGATTGCGGCGCGCTTCGTCGCCCTGTCGCCGCCGGATGGCTACACGATCCTGATTGCGGGCGGCCTCTCGCAGACGCCGGCTTTGTTCAAGAATCCGCCGGCCGACGTGGTGAAGGAATTGACGGCGGTGGCGACGCTGGCCCAGCAGCCCATGCTGCTCGTC
>Ga0180223_1002023_pt1 | contig 13307 bp, 12 predicted proteins | sample eDN5th30CKraftOP_FD_151337 | JGI IMG/M metagenome (GOLD analysis project Ga0180223, IMG submission 151337) | Enriched Organic Plus compost microbial communities from Emeryville, California, USA - eDNA 5th pass 30_C Kraft OP (version 2) (version 2) ...
GCGCGCAGCCGCCCGGCCTCCTCCGCCGAGCAGACGAGCCCGTCGACACCGATGTCTCGCGCCTGCGCGGCACGCTCGGCCACCAGTTCCGTCACCGTGAAGTCGTAGCCCGCCGCCGCGAGGTCCGCGTCGTCGTAGGATGTGAGCACCGTCACGGCGAGGATGCGCAGGTCCGTGCCTTTGCGCGCGTCGACCGCCGCGTGCATGGTCTGCGGATAGGCGTGCACCGTGAGAAACGTCGCGCCGAGCTTCGCCACGCTCTCGACGCCGCGCGCGACGGTGTTGCCGATGTCGTGCAGCTTGAGATCGAGAAACACCTTCTTGCCCGCGCGAATGAGCGTCTCGGCAAAGGGCAGGCCGCCGGCGAAGGCAAGCTGGTAACCGATCTTGTAGAACGTCACCGCGCCGTCGAGCCGCTCCACCATCTTGTCGGCCTCGGCCACGGAGGGCAGGTCGAGCGCGACGATCAGCCGGTCTTTTGCGTCCATCACGCCACCTCCCGCGCCGCCGCGATCAGCCGCTCTGCGACACGGCGGAGCGTGCCCGCCGCGCGTTCGTCCTTGAGGTTGTCCATCTCGTCAAACGCCTCGCTTGCCCGGAACACCGTGATCTGATCGGGAATCACCAGCGCGCCGCAACCCAGCTCCAGAATCTGCCGCAACGTCATCAGCGAGCGCAACGCTCCGTAGGGCGAATCGGACGCGCCGCCGAGCGCGAACACGCGGCCCTTGAACACCGCGAGCGGCGGCTCGCCGCGGTCGCGCACGCGCGACACCCAGTCGATCGTGTTCTTGAGCAGCGGGGTGACCGAGGCGTTGTATTCGGGACTCGCAATGAACACACCGCGATGGGTGGCCATCATGTCCTTCAGCCTGTGCGCGTTCTCCGGCGCGCCGGACCGCGCCTCGTCGTCGCCGTGATACAGCGGCAGCGGATAGTCCTCGAGCGAGATGCGGGTCACGTCCGCACCCGCCAGCGCCAGCTCCTTGGTCGCAAGCGCCGCGAGCCGCGCGTTGAACGAGGCGCTGCGGATCGAACCAGCGAAGACGAGGATTTTCGGAGCGGACATTGGCGGTCTCACAAGCGCTGAGCCCACCAGCGCGCGGCATTATCGTCCGTCATGGCCGGGCTTGTCCCGGCCATGCACGTCTTACCTTGAAGCCAAGACGTGGATGCCCGCGACAAGCGCGGGCGTGACGGTGCCAAACTAACGGATTCAGCCCCTGCGGTAGACCCACACGCGGGCCGGCGGCAGGTTCTGCCAGATCAGCTCCGACTTCTGCGACGTGATCTCGGGCGCGGTCGGCCGCTTCGGGATCGGCGTCACCATCGCATAGGTGAACTGCACGAACGGCGCGCCCGGCGCCATCAGCTCGAAGGCTTCGTCGACCAGCTTGGTGCGCTGGCGGAACGGCTTGGTCTGCAGCGGCAGGCCGGACACCACAGCGGCGGCCGGCTCCTTCATGAGCCCGCCGAGCAGATGCTGGATGCGGTAGGCATCGCCCTGGATCACCGTCGCCTCGGGATAACGTGTGCGCAGGAGACGGCAGAACGACGGGTTGAATTCGACGAGCAGCAGCCGCGACGGCTCGATCCCTCGCTCGATCAACGCCTTGGTGACGGCGCCGGTGCCGGACCCAAGCTCGATCACCGGACCGGGCGCCGCCGGATCGACGTACCGGGCCATCGCGCGTGCCAGCATCTTGCCGGACGGAGCGACCGCGCCCATCGAAAGCGGCTTGTCGATCCAGTGGCGGATAAAAGCGACCTCGTCGAGAAATCTGAGGCCGCTTTTTTGCTCCAGGATTCGGATTCGCCTCTCGATCTTCTTTTCAAGCATCTGGAGGGCGAGCAATGGCATGGGCGCCAATACGTTGAGCACACTGCGATATAACGTCCCACCATCGGTAAAGGGCCGAGGGCCGGGGGTCAAGACGGGGTGGGCCGCCCCCGTTATCCGGAGCGGGCATTGCTGCCGAAAAAGTCCTTGACCCGGGCAAAAAAGCCGGTCGCTTCGGGCTGGGTGTCCTGCGACGACAGCTTTTCGAATTCGGCCAGCAGCTCGCGCTGGCGCTTCGTCAGGTTCTGTGGCGTCTCAGCCACAACCTGCACGTACATGTCGCCGAACTGCTTGGAGCGGAGCACCGGCATACCTTTGCCGCTCAGACGGAAGCGCCGGCCCGACTGTGTGCCTGCAGGGATTTTCACCCGCGCCTTCGAACTGTCGATCGAGGGCACCTCGAACTCGCCGCCGAGCGCCGCCGTCACCATCGAGACCGGCACCCGGCAATGCAGGTCGGCGCCGTCACGCTGGAAGAACGCGTGCGGCGCAAGCGACAGGAAGATGTAGAGATCGCCCGCCGGTCCTCCGCGCACGCCGGCCTCGCCCTCGCCGGCGAGCCGGATGCGCGTGCCGTCCTCGACGCCCGGCGGGATGTTGACCGACAGCGTGCGCTCGCGCGTCACGCGGCCTGAGCCCGAGCAGGTCGGGCACGGATCCTCGATCACCTGGCCGCGGCCCTGGCAGATCGGACAGGTTCGCTCCAGCGTGAAGAAGCCGCCCTGCGTATGGCGGATGCGGCCGTGGCCGCCGCAGTGCTGGCAGGTCTTCGGCTTGGTGCCGGCCTTGGCGCCCGAACCGGAGCAGATCTCGCAGGTGACCGACGTGGGCAGCCGCACCTGCGCGGTCTTGCCGCCGTAAGCCTCCTCCAGCGTGATCTCCATATTGAAGCGCAGGTCCGCGCCGCGCTCGCGCCCGGAGGCGCGCTGGCGCGCGCCGCCCATGCCGAAGATGCCTTCGAAGATGTCGGAGAAGGCCGAGCCGAAATCGGCGCCGAAGCCGTGCATCCCGCCGGGACCGCCCATGCCGCCCTGCTCGAAGGCGGCGTGGCCGAAGCGGTCATAGGCGGCGCGCTTGTCGCCGTCCTTCAGGATGTCATAGGCCTCGTTGATTTCCTTGAAGCGGCTTTCGCAATCCTTGTCGCCGGGATTGCGGTCCGGATGATGCTGCATGGCGAGCTTGCGATAGGCGGCCTTCATCTCCGCCTCGCTCGCGCCTCTCGCCACGCCCAGGATCTCGTAATAGCAGCGCTTGGCCGTCACTGGCATTCCCCGCCCCCGTGCGCCCCCGCAGGACCGCACAGCTCAGTCGCAGCGTCGGTCCGCATTTTCATCAAGTCAGTCTCCGAAGCAAACGGCCCGGCGCTTGCGCACCGGGCCATCGCTGTTCAACCGAAATTCGCCATCACCCGGACTCCCGGCTCAGGCGGACTTCTTCTTGTCGTCGTCGACTTCGGTGAACTCCGCGTCGACCACGTCCTCTTTCTTGCCCGGCTCTCCGGACGCCTCAGCACCCGGCTGCGCGCCTTCCTGCTGGGCCTTGTACATCGCCTCGCCGAGCTTCATCGAAGCCTGCGCCAGCGTGTTGGTCTTGGCCTGGATCGCATCGGCGTCGTCGCCCTTCAGCGCTTCCTTCAGATCGGCCATGGCGTTCTCGATCGCCTTGCGCTCGGCTTCGCCGACCTTCGAGCCGTGCTCGGACAACGCCTTCTCGGTGGAGTGAAGCAGCGCCTCGGCGTGGTTCTTCGCCTCGACCGCGGCCTTGCGCTTCTTGTCCTCCTCGGCGTGCGACTCCGCGTCCTTCACCATCTTCTCGATGTCGGCCTCGGACAGGCCGCCCGACGCCTGGATGCGGATCTGCTGCTCCTTGCCGGTGCCCTTGTCCTTCGCCGACACGTTGACGATGCCGTTCGCGTCGATGTCGAAGCCGACCTCGATCTGCGGCACGCCGCGCGGCGCAGGCGGGATTCCCATCAGGTCGAACTGGCCGAGCATCTTGTTGTCGGCCGCCATCTCGCGCTCGCCCTGGAACACGCGGATGGTCACCGCCTGCTGGCCGTCCTCCGCGGTGGAGAACACCTGCGACTTCTTGGTCGGGATCGTGGTGTTACGATCGATCAGCCGGGTGAACACGCCGCCCAGCGTCTCGATGCCGAGCGACAGCGGGGTCACGTCGAGCAGCAGCACGTCCTTGACGTCGCCCGCCAGCACGCCGGCCTGGATCGCCGCGCCGACCGCCACCACCTCGTCGGGGTTGACGCCCTTGTGCGGCTCCTTGCCGAAGAGCTGCTTCACGACCTCCTGCACCTTCGGCATGCGGGTCATGCCGCCGACCAGGACGACCTCGTTGATCTCCGCGGCGCTCACGCCCGCATCCTTCATCGCCTGCCGGCACGGCTCGACCGTCTTCTGCACCAGGTCGTCGACCAGCGCCTCGAACTTGGCGCGGGTGAGCTTCATGGTCAGGTGCTTCGGGCCGGTCGCGTCCGCCGTGATGAACGGCAGGTTGATCTCGGTCTGCGTGGTGGACGACAGCTCGATCTTCGCCTTCTCGGCGGCTTCCTTCAGCCGCTGCAGCGCGAGCTTGTCCTTGCGCAGGTCGATGCCCTGCGTCTTCTGGAACTCGTCGGCGAGATAGCTGACGAGGCGCATGTCGAAGTCTTCGCCGCCCAGGAACGTGTCGCCGTTCGTGGACTTCACCTCGAACACGCCGTCGCCGATCTCGAGAATGGAAATGTCGAACGTGCCGCCGCCGAGGTCATAGACCGCGATGGTGCCGTTCTTCGCCTTGTCGAGGCCGTAGGCGAGCGCGGCCGCGGTCGGCTCGTTGATGATGCGGAGCACTTCGAGGCCCGCGATCTTGCCGGCGTCCTTGGTGGCCTGACGCTGCGCGTCGTTGAAGTAGGCCGGAACGGTGATGACCGCCTGATCGACCTTCTGCCCGAGATTGGCTTCCGCGGTCTCCTTCATCTTCTGAAGGATGAACGCGGAGATCTGCGAGGGCGAATACTGCTTGCCGTCCGCCTCGACCCAGGCATCGCCGTTCGACGCCTTGCTGATCTTGTAGGAGACGAGCTTCTTGTCCTTCTCCACCATCGGGTCGTCGTAGCGCCGTCCGATCAGGCGCTTGACCGCGAAGATGGTCTTTTCCGGATTGGTGACCGCCTGGCGCTTGGCCGGCTGGCCGACCAGCCGCTCGCCGTCGTCGGTGAACGCGACGATCGAGGGCGTGGTGCGCATACCCTCCGCGTTCTCGATGACCCGCGGAGATTTGCCTTCCATCACTGCGACGCAGGAATTGGTGGTGCCGAGGTCGATGCCGATGACCTTGCCCATGAGTCGTACCTCTCTTTTACAGCAGGCCGGCAGAGCCCTGAACGGCACTCATGCCCGACCCCCAAAATGGACGAGTTAGCCGCCGGTGCGGCGACATGGCTCATATAGGAGGGAGGCCTTGTGCTGCAAGGACTTGATGCCCTCCGGGTGAACCCTAAGGGCCGCATCACAGGCGAACCCGATAGACCGAGAACGGCTCCACGCCCGCAACCGGCTCGAGCCAGGCGGGCGGCTTGCCGCCGCGCAGGCCGGCCCAAAGGCTGCGATCGCGGGCGATTTCTGCAAGCCCGGCCGGCGGACGCGGGCCGCAGACCACGATATAGGCGGTATTCCCGAGCGAGCCCGCGCTACGGGCCGCATTCAGGATCAGCCGGGCATCGTCCGGCGCCGAAGCCAGAACCCCGTGCGCCAGCACGACCCCGCTGCCCAGCCGGTGATAAGGCGCGGCCATCACGGAATGTGGCGTCAACGCGAGGACATAAGGGCCCAAACCCGGATCGGCGATCACCAAACCCTCCGGCAGCCGCGCGAGCCCCTGATAGCTCGCGCTGGCAAAGCATGGCCGGCTTGCCGGCTGCGCGAAGCTGTCGGTGTCGCTCATGCCATTGGCGTGGGCGATGGTGATGGCGCCGATCGAGATCGCGAGCGGGGTGAACATCAGCCCCGCCAGAAGCTTCGTCACGAAGCGCTCGATCTTCAGCGCCGCAAAGAACCGCAGCATCATCGCCGCGACCAGCGGCATGCCGAGCCAGATCGCATAGGAATATCCGCGGACCGCCACGACCGTGAGGGCGGCCGCAGTTGCGAAGGCCAGCGCTGCGGCGAGAAATCCGAAGTCGCTGCGATGCCTGCGGTCGGCCGCAAGCTGAAGCGCGGCGATCGCCGCGAGCGCGGGGAATGCAACCATCGCCGCCGCGGTCAGGGGATTGACGCGGAACACCGCGCCCAGCGGTTGCAGGTCCCGCAACTGGTCCCGCCAGATCGACGAGACCGCGGGATCGACCATGGCGAACGGCCCTCCGGCGCAACGCGGTTCGAACAGCACACCCACCGCCACCGCGGCACTCCCGGCGCCGATGACCGCAAGAAGCCGCGTCAGACGTTCTTCGTGCGCGAGATGTCCGGCGATGGCGAGCATGAGACCTGCGCAGATCGCGGCGGCGGCGTTGTTGACCGCGATGGCGTCGCAACGGTTGATGCCCCAGCGATCGAGGCCGACGCCGACGAAGAACGCGAGCGCCGTGCTCGTCGCAAGCGCCAGGCCGTAGTCGCGCAGCGTGTGCCGGTCGTCGGGCACGAAGGCATGACGCAGCCCCAGCATCACGCCGCACACCACGAGATAGGGCACGCTCTCGAAGCCGATGGCGAGCGCAAGCCCGCTCAAGCCCCCGGCAAGAGCAGCCAGCCGCGGCTTCTGACCGGACCACACGGTGGCCGCGACGATCATGAGCGTGAGCGCGATCTGGACGTTGTGATGGTCGATGCGGCCGGGCGTGAACTGCTGGTAGGCGGGGACGCCCGCCACCGCGAGCAGCAGCGCAACGGTCGCCGCCTCGCGCCCGGCGATCCGCCAGGCGATGGCGGCCATCGCCGCGATGGTCGGCAGCAGCCAGAGCAGCGGCCACGACGCGCGCGTCAGCCGCTCGGCCAATGACGGATCGAACAGCCCGAACAGCAGAACCATACCGCCGAGGCCGGCGTCGATCAGGCGCGACCAGTGCGAGTCGTAACCCGTGGGCGGCTGAAGGCGTGCGCTGTGCAGGTCGAACCAGCCCTGCCCGGCAAGCCATTCGCGCATCTGCACGAGCCGCATGGCGTCGTCGGCGTCGAGCAGGGTTTCGGCGGTCCGTCCCCAATGTTGCAGGAGCAGCGCCAGCGCGACCACCAGCCACACCAGGGCGATGAGGGCCGGAAAATTCGGCTGGCGCAACAGGTTATTGGGCATGAGGCGGGCCAGTTCCGGGATCGGGCCGACCCATCAGAGATGCCGCAGCGGGGTTGAGTTTCGCTTAACAGCGCCGCATATCGGAACCCATGAAACTCCGCCGGATGTCGAGCCTCGCCGCCGCCTGTGCCCTTGCCCTGGTTCTGGCCGCGGTGCCGTGGCTGCCGGGCGACGCACGGGCCGCGGAGACGGTATTCCCTGTGGGGTCGCGCATTGGCCTGGTCCCGCCCGCGGGCATGCAGGCCGCGAAGGGCTTTCCCGGATTCGAGAACGACGGGCGCAACGCCTTCATCCGGCTGATCGCCATGCCGGCCCAGGCATTCGGCGAGATCGAACGAACCATGACCAACGAAGCCATCCGCAAGCAGGGGATGGCGGTCGAGAAACGCGAGCAGGTCAAGTTCGGCAACGGCCACGCGATCCTCGTGGTGGCGAACCAGAACACACCGAACGGCCGCATCAAGAAGTGGCTGATGATCGCGCCGCTCGAAGGCATGACGGCCATGGCCTCGTTCGAGATGCTGGCCAAGCCGCCGCTGCCTTATGGGGACGCCGAGATTCGCACGGCTTTCACGACGCTCGTGGCGCGCGACAAGATACCGGACGCCGAGCAGCTCTCGCTCGTGCCGTTCAAGATCGGCGACACCGCGGGCCTAAGGCTGGTGCGCGTGGTGCCCGGCGTGGCGGCGCAGTTCACCGACGGCCCGAAGGATTCGATCGAGGCCGGCGAGCAGCCGCATCTGGTGATCGCGGCAGCGCCCGGCGGACCGCGGCAACAGAACGACCGCGATCAGTTCGCGCGCAACGTGTTGAGCGGCCTGCCGCCGCTCAAGGACGTGCGCGTGGTCAGCTCGGAAAGCATGCGGATTGGCGGCCAGCCCGGACACGAGGTCCGCGCACAGGGCAAGGACCCGCAGAACGGCTCCGAAATCGAGATCGTGCAGTGGCTGCGCTTCGGCTCAGGCGCGTATCTTCGAATCCTCGGCCTCGGCCCGAAGGAGAACTGGACCGCCACCTTCATGCGCTTCCGCGCCGTCCGCGACGGTCTCGAACCGCGGTAAACGTCCCAGCCCTACCGGCCGGGATTGTCGTTCGTCGGCGGCGTTGCAGCGGACGCGGGCTTGGCGCCGCCCTTGGACACCGCCACCAGCGCGGGACGCAGGACACGCTCGCCGATCAGATAGCCCGACTGCATCACCTGCACGACCGTACCGCTGGGGACGCTCGCGTCCTCCATCTCGAACATGGCCTGGTGCCGGTTGGGATCGAACTTCTGGCCCTGCGGGTCGAGCCGTTTGACCCCGTGCTTTTCCAGCACCTTCATCAGCTCGCGCTCGGTGAGCTCGACACCGTCGAGCAGCGCCTTCAGCGTGTCGTCGGCCTTGGAGCGGACCTCGCTGTCGAGCGCTTCCAGCGCGCGATGCATGTTGTCGGCGACGCCCAGGATGTCGCGGGCAAACGACGAGATGCCGTAGACGCGCGCATCCGCCACCTCGCGCTCGGTGCGCTTGCGCATGTTCTCCATGTCGGCGAGCGTCCGCAGCAGCCGGTCCTTCGTCTCGGCCAGCTCGCGATCAAGCGACGTCGACGGCGCGGGTTGCGGCGCCGCGGTTTCGGAAGCCGGTGCAGGCTCAGCGGCCGGCGGGGTCTGGTTCGGGTCGGTCATGATGCCCGGATATCAGGGCAGAGGCGGCAAAAATCAAGCCGGGAATTATCCCTGCGCCGCGGCTCGCTCGGCGAGGCAGGCGTCGAGAAAGCCCGTGACCTGCGGCCACGACAGACGGGACCCGGACGCATTCGCCGGTATCTTCTGAAGATCGGGCCGCATGAAGCTGTGCGCCGCACCCGGATGAATCTCGACGACCGTGGCTCCGCTGCCGCGCTGCTCCAGCGCCCCGCGGACCGCGGCGAAGGCGTGCGGCAGAAACACCTGGTCCGCGCCGGCATGGACGAGATGCACCGGACAGGCGATCTCCGACGACAGCGCGACTGCGTCCAGCGCCTGATGCGGCTGTTTCGGGACATGCACCGACGGGTAGTACGGCACGCAGGCAAACAGCCGCCGGTCGCGTGCCGCCAGCAGGAGCGCGTAGCGTCCGCCGAGGCAGAAGCCGACCACCGCCGCGGCAGGAAGCTTCATCGGTCCCAGCAGATGGCCGACGCAGGCCTCCATGTCGTCCAGCATGCCGTCGTTGAGCGCCTTCGAGCGCTCCAGCGCCGACGGCAGATCGGCAGGAGGGGGCTCGCCCGGATAAGGGTCCCAGGCGAGCGAGCTGAAGCCTGCTTCCGCCAGCCGCTCGCCGCGCCCGCGCATGAAGCCGTCGACCCCGCTGATGGTCGGCAGCAGCACGACGCCCGCGCGCGGATTGTCCGCGTGGGTGACGAGGCCGTTCACGCGCCCCGCATTGACTTGTTCCGTTCCGATCATCGCCCCTTCGCCCGTGACAGTGTCCGGCGAGCAGGACGTTACCCCGTCAGAAGCTTGCCGACCACCTTGGCGGTGTAATCGACCATCGGGATCACGCGCGCATAGTTGAGCCGCGTCGGGCCGATGACGCCGAGCACGCCGATGATGCGGCCGGCGCGGTCGTGGTAGGGCGAGATGATCGTCGAGGAGCCCGACAGCGAGAACAGCTTGTTCTCGGAGCCGATGAAGATGCGCACGCCGTCGGCACGCTCCGCGCGCCCGAGCAGATCGATCACATCGCGCCGCGATTCGAGATCGTCGAACAGCAGCCTCACCCGCTCAAGGTCTTCCAGCACCTTGAGGTCGTCGAGCAGATGCGCCTGGCCGCGCACGATCAGCTTGCGCTCGTCGCCGTCGCCGCCGGACCAGCTTGCAAGCCCCGCCGCCACCACCTTCTGGGTGATCTGGTCGAGCTCCGCCTGCGCGGCGGCCCGCGCCTTCTCCAGTTCGCCGCGCACCTCCTCGAGCGTCTTGCCGCGGATGCGCGCGTTGAGGAAGTTGCCGGCTTCGATCAGCGACGACGTCGGGAGGCCGACCGGCAACGGGACGATCCGGTTCTCGACCTGTCCGTCCTCGCTGACCATCACGACCAGCGCGCGCTCGGGATCGAGCCGCAGGAATTCGATGTTCTTCAGCCGCACGTTCGACTTGGCGGTCAGCACCACGCCGGCCGCGCGCGTGAGACCGGAGAGCATGCCCGAAGCCTCGTTCAGGACGTTCTCCACCGACTTGCCGGCACCGGCCACCCGGGATTCGATATCCTTGCGCTCGCTGTCGTTGAGGTCGCCGATCTGCATCAGCGCGTCGACGAAGAAGCGGAGGCCGAGCTCGGTCGGCAGCCGGCCGGCGGAGGTATGCGGCGCATAGATCAGGCCGAGCTGTTCGAGGTCGGCCATCACGTTGCGCACCGACGCCGGCGACAGCGGCGTCGAGATCAGCCGCGACAGGTTGCGCGAGCCGAGCGGTTCGCCGGTCGCCAGATAGCTCTCGACGATCTGGCGAAAAATCTCGCGCGAGCGCTCGTTGAGCTGCGCGAGGCTCACCTGGGTCTTGCCGATGGGAATGTCCTGGGACACCGCTCCCTCCTCGGCCCAAGAATTGTTTATTTAGGCCCGTAACCGCAAGCCTTTCGGACCGCTAGAAGCCGTACAGCCGCGCCGGATTGTCCACCAGGACCTTGCGGCGCACGGCCGTGTCCGGCGTCCATTCGTTGAACAGGTCGAGCAGGTGACCCGCGTTCGGCATCTCGGCCTCGATGCGCGGATGCGGCCAGTCGGTTCCCCACACGAGCTGGTCCGGGTTGGCGCGGACCAGCGCCTCATGGAAGGGCCTCGCGTCGGGATAGTCCGGGGCGTTGAGGCTCAGCCGGTGCGCCCCCGACAGCTTCACCCAGCAGCCGCCCTCGCCGACCAGACGGAGCAGGCTCTGAAAGCCGGCCGTGCCGATGCCGGCCCGCGCATCGGTGCGGCCCATATGGTCGATCACCACCGGCAGGCCGATCTCCTTGAGCGCCGGGATCGTGTCGGGCAGGTCCTTCACGTCGATCCAGAGCTGCATGTGCCAGCCGAGGTCTTTCATCACCGGCGCGAGCCTCTTCGCGTTCTCCAGCGTGACGCCGCCGCGATAGTGCAACTGCCCGCCGCGGAAGAAATGGTTGAAGCGCAGCGCCCGGATGCCGAGGTCGCGCCATCGCTTCATCTCGCTGACCGGCACCGTCTCGTCGGCCACCGCCACGCCGCGCAACCGCTGCGGATTCCGCTCGAGCGCGTCGAGCATCGCCGAGTTGTCGCGGCCATGGGCGCTGCCCTGCACCAGCGCCCCGCGGGCGAAGCCCAGCGTGTCGAGCATGTGCAGATACTTTTCCAGCGGCGCGTCCGGCGGCGTGTAGCTCCGGTCCGGGCCGTAGGGAAAGCGCGAGGCCGGGCCGAACACATGGGCATGGGTGTCGCACGCGCCGGGCGGCGTCGCGATCTTCGGCGGAACCGGGTCGAGCGGAGCGGGACAAGCCGGAATCATGGTTACTCCATCGATGAAGGCCGACAGTTCCGATAAAGCTCTTATGAGCGATGGCCGCGGGTCAAGGCGCACGGCTCCATAAGGTGACCGCACAAGGCAACCGCGCGAAAGGCGCGCTTGCCCGCCCGGCCCGGCGCACCTAATAACAGGCGCGGCGCGACGGTGCGCCGGTGCAGGAGATTCCCTATGCGGCCAAGCCGCCGGCAGCCCGACGAGCTGCGTGCCGTATCGCTCGAGCGCGGCGTGGTGAAATACGCCGAAGGATCGTGCTTTGTGAAATTCGGCGACACCCACGTGCTGGTGACGGCCACGCTCGAAGAACGGCTGCCGCCCTGGCTCAAGGGGCAGGGCCGCGGCTGGGTCACCGCCGAATACGGCATGCTGCCGCGCGCCACCCACGAGCGCACCCGCCGCGAGGCATCCGCCGGAAAGCAGAGCGGACGCACCGTCGAAATCCAGCGGCTGATCGGACGCAGCCTGCGCTCCGTCATCGACCTGCCGGCGCTCGGCGAGCGCCAGATCAGCATCGACTGCGACGTGATCCAGGCCGACGGCGGCACGCGCACCGCTTCCATCACCGGCGCATGGGTCGCGCTGCACGACTGCCTGTCATGGATGCGCCAGCGCGAGATGCTGAAAGCCGATCCGTTGCGCGACCAAGTCGCCGCGATCTCCTGCGGCGTGTTCAAGAACGTCGCCGTGCTCGATCTCGACTATGCCGAGGATTCCGAAGCCGAGACCGACGCCAATTTTATCATGACCGGCTCGGGCAACATCGTCGAAGTGCAGGCCACCGCCGAAAAAACCCCGTTCAGCGAGGCTGAGCTGCTTGCGCTGCTCGCGCTCGCGCGCAAGGGCATCGGCAAGCTGGTCGACCTGCAAAAGCTGGCGGTGATGTAGCGTGGCGGTGCAGTAACATGGCCCATCGGCGCATCACCGGCCGGCTCGTGATTGCCACCCACAATCCGGGTAAGCTTGCCGAAATGCGCGATCTGCTGTCCGCCTACGGGGTCGAAGCCGTCTCGGCCGGAGACCTCGGCCTGTCCGAGCCGGACGAGACCGGCACGACATTCCGCGCGAACGCGCATATCAAGGCCGAGGCCGCGGCGAAGGCGGCTCATCTGCCGGCTTTCGCCGACGACTCGGGCCTGACGGTTGACGCGCTTGGCGGCGAGCCGGGCATCTATTCGGCGCGATGGGCGGGACCGGACAAGGATTTCCGTGCGGCCATGAACAAGGTGCAGAGCCTGCTGGTCGAGCATGGCGCGAAGACGCCGGAGCAGCGTCGCGGCCATTTCGTCTCGGCGTTGTGCGTCGCCTGGCCGGACGGCCATGTGGAGGAGTTCGAGGCCACCGTCGACGGCACCATCGTCTGGCCGCCGCGCGGCACCCAGGGCTTCGGCTACGACCCGCTGTTCAAGCCGGACGGTCACGAGCGCACCTTTGGCGAGATGTCCGCCGAGGAGAAGCACGGCCTGCCGCCGCGCGGTATGGGCCTGTCGCACCGCGCCCGCGCCTTTCTCAAGCTCGCGGAGGCGTGCCTTGCCAAGTAACGCACAGCACGACCTGCAGCGCGACGAACAGGCCTTCGGCGTCTACGTGCACTGGCCGTTCTGCCTGTCGAAATGTCCCTACTGCGACTTCAACAGCCACGTCCGCCATGCGGCGATCGACGAGACGCGCTATCTGCGCGCCTTCGAGGCG
>Ga0180223_1002025_pt1 | contig 13297 bp, 15 predicted proteins | sample eDN5th30CKraftOP_FD_151337 | JGI IMG/M metagenome (GOLD analysis project Ga0180223, IMG submission 151337) | Enriched Organic Plus compost microbial communities from Emeryville, California, USA - eDNA 5th pass 30_C Kraft OP (version 2) (version 2) ...
TCGCCGGCGCGAACACCTTCGTTCCGCAACCGGCCAAGAAGCCCTGAAGAAGAAGCCCTGAATCCGGCCGTCCACAGCGGCGGTGCACAAGCGTCGCCGCCGCTTCCGGCGGTCGGCGGTTCGTGCTTTAACCGCAGGCATTGCGCCATCGATCGACCGGTGCGCGCTCTCAGGGAGCCTCCATGACCGCCGAGATCGTCACCGCGGCTGTGCTGGTGATCGGCGACGAGATTCTCTCCGGCCGCACCAAGGACAAGAATATCGGCTACATCGCCGACTACATGACCGCCCTGGGCATCGACCTCAAGGAGGTGCGGATCGTATCGGACGACGAGGCCGCCATCGTGACGGCGCTGAATGCGCTGCGCAGCGCCTACAATTACGTGTTCACCACCGGCGGCATCGGCCCGACGCACGACGACATCACCGCCGACTGCGTCGCCAAGGCCTTCGGCGTTCCGCTCGAGTTCCACCCCGACGCGGTCGCGATCATGAAGGAGCGCGTCGCCAAGGTCGGCGGCGAGCTCAACGAAGCGCGCATGCGCATGACGCGCATCCCCAAGGGCGGCACGCTGGTGGTCAACAAGGTGTCGGGCGCGCCGGGCTTCTGGATCGGCAATGTCATCACCATGGCCGGTATTCCGGCGGTGATGCAGGCGATGCTCGACGAGGTGGCGCCGAAGCTGAAGACCGGCGTCAAGATGCTGTCGGAATCGATCCGCGCTAATGCGCGCGAAGGCGATGTCGGCACCGAGCTCGGCCTCATCGCCAAGGCCTATCCCGACACGATCATCGGCAGCTATCCGTTCATGGACGAGCAGGGCGGGCCGAACACGAACATCGTCGTGCGTTCGCGCGACCCGGAGCGCCTCAATGAAGCGAAGGCCGCGGTCGAGGCGATGCTGGTGACTGTACGCGCGCAGCTCGCTGCGAACTGACTGGCGCGAAACATCAACGACTCAGAGAGAACGACCCAAGAGAAGCCGATGAGCGACGCCCCGCGACCCGACAAAGTCTTTCCCGTCTCCTGGGACCAGTTCCACCGCGACACCCGCGCCCTGACCTGGCGGCTGCACGAGGCCGGGCCGTTCGAGGCCATCGTCTGCATCACGCGCGGCGGGCTGGTGCCGGCGGCGATCGTGGCGCGCGAACTCAATGTGCGCATCATCGAGACGGTGTGCATCGCCAGCTATCACGACTACAAGAACCAGGGCGACATCAAGGTGATGAAGGGCATCGGCCCCGAGATCACGTCGATGCGCGCGCAGGGCAAGGGCGTGCTGATCATCGACGATCTCGTCGACACCGGCAAGACCGCGCGCGTGGTGCGCGAGATCCTGCCGTCGGCGCATTTCGCCACGGTCTATGCCAAGCCGATGGGTCGGCCGCTGGTCGACACCTACATCACCGAGGTGTCGCAGGACACCTGGATCTACTTCCCGTGGGACACCGCGCTGTCCTACGCGCCGCCGATCCGCGCTGGCGGCGACTGAGCGTCGCTTATTTGACGACGCGCACCGCGCCGCGGGCGGCGCTGGTCGCGAAGGCCGCATAGGCGCGCAGCGCCGTCGTCACCTTGCGCGGACGCTTGGCCGTCGGCTGCCACGCCGCCGCGCCGCGCTTTTCCATCGCCGCGCGGCGCTTCGTCAGCTCAGCGTCCGGCACATCGAGATGCACGCGGCGGTTCGGGATGTCGAACTGGATGATGTCGCCTTCTTCGACGAGACCGATCAGGCCGCCCTCGGCGGCTTCCGGCGAGACGTGGCCGATCGACAGTCCCGAACTGCCGCCCGAGAAACGGCCGTCGGTGATCAAAGCGCAGGCTTTGCCGAGACCTTTCGATTTCAGATAGCTGGTCGGATACAGCATCTCCTGCATGCCGGGCCCGCCCTTGGGCCCTTCGTAGCGGATCAGCACGACGTCGCCGGCGACGATCTTGCCGCCGAGAATGCCGTCAACGGCGGCGTCCTGGCTTTCGAAGATGCGCGCCGGGCCCGAGAAGGTCAGCAGACTCTCATCGACGCCCGAGGTTTTGACGATGCAGCCATCCGTGGCGAGATTGCCGTACAGCACGGCAAGGCCGCCATCCTTGGAGAAGGCATGCGCGACGTCGCGGATGCAGCCCTTCTGGCGATCGGTATCGACATCGTCGTAGCGCTCGGCCTGACTGAACGCCGTCTGCGTCGGCACGCCGCCGGGTGCGGCGCGGTAGAACTCGCGCACGCTGTCGCTCGTCGCGGTGACGACATCCCAGCGCGCCAGCGCGCTTTCCAGGCTGTCGGCATTCACCGAGCCGACCTTGGGATGGATCAGGCCGGCGCGGTTGAGTTCGCCGAGGATGCCCATGACGCCGCCGGCGCGGTGGACGTCCTCGAGATGAACGTTGGCGACGGAGGGCGCGACCTTGCACAGCACCGGCACGCGCCGCGACAGCCGGTCGATGTCCTTCATCGTGAATGGCACTTCGCCTTCATGTGCGGCGGCGAGCAAATGCAGCACGGTGTTGGTCGAGCCGCCCATGGCGATGTCGAGCGTCATCGCGTTCTCGAAGGCATCGAAATTCGCGATGGCGCGCGGCAGCACGCTATAATCGTCTTGCTCGTAATGGCGCCGCGCCAGATCGACGATGAGGTGGCCGGCCTCGACGAACAGGCGCTTGCGATCGGCGTGGGTGGCCAGCACCGAGCCGTTGCCCGGCAGTGCGAGGCCCAGCGCCTCGGTCAGGCAGTTCATCGAGTTGGCGGTGAACATGCCGGAGCAGGAGCCGCAGGTCGGGCAAGCCGAGCGCTCGATCGCGGCGACATCGGCGTCGCTGTAGGAGCTGTCGGCGGCGACCACCATGGCGTCGACCAGATCGACGGCGCGGGCCTTGCCCTTCAGCGTCACCTTGCCGGCCTCCATCGGGCCGCCGGAAACGAAGATCGTCGGGATGTTGAGGCGCAAGGCGGCCATCAGCATGCCGGGCGTGATCTTGTCGCAGTTGGAAATGCAGACCAGGGCGTCGGCGCAATGCGCGTTGACCATGTACTCGACGCTGTCGGCGATCAGTTCGCGCGACGGCAGGCTGTACAACATGCCGTCGTGGCCCATGGCAATGCCGTCATCAACGGCAATCGTGTTGAACTCCTTGGCAACGCCGCCGGCGGTCTCGATCTCGCGCGCCACCAGCTGGCCGAGATCCTTGAGGTGCACATGCCCTGGCACGAACTGGGTGAAGGAATTGGCAATCGCGATGATCGGTTTGCCGAAGTCCTCGTTCTTCATGCCGGTCGCGCGCCAGAGCCCGCGCGCGCCTGCCATGTTGCGGCCGTGCGTCGTGGTGCGGGAGCGGTATGTGGGCATGGCGTTTCCTCGGTCTTACGGCGCGATGGGCGTGCGGTTTCGCTGCTGGTTTTCGACTTCATGAGGACTCCCGGGAGGTTTGGCAAGCCTGTCCGGGCAGAGCTGCCGAGCCCGAGTGGCACGGCTCCGGATCCGCGATTGTGCCGCAGATCCGTGCTGGCGGCGAAAGTGTTGGCGCGCTAGGATCGAACTCGACCAGCCACGGATGCAGATCATGACCGCCGTCGCCAAAGCAGAGACCATGCCGGACGATCTGTTGTCGCGCGTCGTCTATCCCAAGGACATGGCGTGGCAGAAGAGCCGCTTTCCCGGCTGCTGGACCAAGCCGCTGCTCGTGGACAAAAAGAGCGGGCTGGCGACGCTGCTGTTCAAGATGGATCCTGGCGCCGAACTGCCCGACCACGAGCATGTGCTGATTGAGCAGACCTATGTGCTCGAGGGCTCGCTCGCCGACAAGGAAGGGCCCGACGCCGGCATCGAGGTGAAGGCCGGCGAGTTCGTCTGGCGCCCGGCCGGCAGCCGCCATTCGGCGTGGTCGCCGAACGGCGGCACCTTCCTCGCCATCTTCCAGATCCCGAACAAGTTCTACGAGAAGGACGGCCGCGTCACCGACTCCTCGGGCAAGGACTGGGACGAGCTCTGGGGCGATTTATTAGAGAAGTGAGTTTACGTTCGCCGTCCGCGGGAAGTCTCCGCCGTGACGGCGGATGACGAGATGATGCGGACGTGCTGGAACCGGTAGACAGACCGGACTTAAAATCCGTTGGGCGTAAGCCCGTGAGGGTTCGACTCCCTCCGTCCGCACCAAATTATGATAACTTTGCTGCTGGGTCTGCCACGAAAATGTTCAGGGGTAATGGCAAGCAACAATTTATACTATGCAGCCGTCCTAGTATTTCCAAGGATTTCACGTGCTACATAGTCTTTAAAACTATCGACGCTGGTAAAACAACGGAAGCCGGCCCTGTTCGCTATATCAAGTAGGTTGTCGCTTGTGGTCAGCAGCAGTGCGACAGGCGCGCTCAGGCCTTGTTGCAGCCCCATCGGCCATGCGATGTCAAATACGGCGAGCTGTTGACCGGTTTCTGGTGCGGTAACGTCAAAGTCTTTCTCGCCTTTAGCGAGACCAAGTCCGGCTATCCAATCATTCAAATTGTCTGCCTGAGCTTCGGTCTCGACCGTAGGTCCGCCGGTTGGCGTTGTGACCGCTGCAACAGGTGTAGTTCCGTCGAGCCACTCCGTTTGACCATGAAGTATTTCGGCGAGCCTCTTGTTGGCTTCAGCAGCGAGCAACGAGCGTCGTGCCGAGAGAAATTCATGGTAGTTTTCAATCTCCCATAGTTTCCGGTCCGTCGGAATCCATTGTGAGGCGAGAGCGCCGGGATGGTTGCTTTCAATTTCGGAAAAGTAGTCACGTGGCAGTTGGTCAAGAATTTCGAGATTAGTGTCCTTTGTAAGGAAGCAGAAATTCGCAAGAGCGTTGACGTCGCTCTGCTTATATCCATGTTCGTAGAGTTGAGACTTCGGAAAGATGTGATGAACTTCTAGACGGTTCATCCGGCCGAGCATGGAAGCCTTAAGTGGGATGCCAAGACCCAGATCCTTTGCGTCTCCCATGCGTGTCAGCATGTAGAGGACTGGATAAAAGCGGGCGCCTCGGCTCCAGGCTTCGAAATGCTCGGGTTCGACCCGAAGTGAGCCATGCCAGAGTCGAAGCTCTTTTAGAAGCTTGTCGAGACCACCTTCGGTGCCCTCTAGCATTTCGAGGTCGCGTCGAGATAACTTTCTGTTGAACCAGAATAGCGTCCCCACATGCCGGCCGAGGCAAACCAGAATAGTAATTTGTCTCGTTCCTGTGCGTTTAGCGCTTCGCCCTTTTGGTCGAGGTAGCGGACCATCACGGGAATGGCGAAGCGCCCGAACAGTACCCGCGCGTGATCTAACCCAAGTCTTCCTGAGATTAGGTTGAGGCAGGTGTCGACGTGTCGTGTTGCCCGCTTCAGTCCCAACTGCACTTCTTCGGCAGACTTGTCATGTAGAAAGACGAACTTCGCTTCGCCTGTAAGAACGGTATTAACCGAACGCAAAAGCCAATCCAGATTGAATTCGTACCCGGCCTCTGACCATTCTCTAAGCTTGGCTTTCATCGTGGTGCGGGCGTCTGGCCAATCGGCGCAGATTTTCGCAAGCGCGAGGTCGCCTTTTGAAAGCTTGGTGCCTCCGCTATTCACTTCATTGAAAATATCGACTACGACGTCGAGGGTTTTGTCGGAACCTGTAACTTCTTCGACGTGAAGATCGATATCCGCTATCGCTAGAAGCTTATTGAGGCGCGGTACGTATTGCCCGATTTTTGCCGCGCGTGCGGGGTCTCTCGCCAGCTCTTCTACGAATGGTCCTAGGCCGGCGTTTCCGTCTTTCATAAGGTTCGAGACATCAATCCAGTTGGGGTCATCACGCATTTTAACTGGTTGAAAGAACTCAAACGTTTCGGTTTCGACGTTGAATTGAAGCCCGGTGAAAGAATCTCTATTGCCGTCAAAGAATGCCGGCGCCTTGCCACGAATTACTCCGTAAAGCGAAGTCATGCGTTGCTGCCCGTCGAGCAGTAGCTTTACCACCCCTGTCGCTAGGGCTTGATCGCCGCGGTAGTCCGCAGCTGTCGAATCCGTGGCCCAAACCAGTAGTCCGCCGACCGGATGGCGTTTGTAGAGGGATGAGAAAAGCTTGCGGACTTGTTCGCGGTTCCAAACATAGCCGCGCTGAAACTCCGGCAAGGCGATATGTCCACCATCAATGTAGTCCAGAATTGTGGAGATCTTCATGGGATTCCTACAATTGGTTTTGATAGAATAGGCGCGGCTTTGCTACTTATAATAGTGGTCCGAATGGGTGAAATGGAAGCAGAATTTGATTAGTCGTACCGGACTCAAAATCCGTTGGGCGTAAGCCCGTGAGGGTTCGACTCCCTCCGTCCGCACCACCACTTTTGACGGTCAAAGCCTTTGGCGGAACCCGGGCATCAGTTTCGCACTTTCTCCTCCCATGAAGATCGCGACCTTCAACATCAACAATATCAACCGCCGCCTGCCGAACCTTCTGGCGTGGCTGAAGTCGGCCAAGCCCGATGTCGTCTGTCTGCAGGAATTGAAGTGCGAGCAGAGCGCATTTCCGGCGGAGGTGCTGGCGAAAGCCGGCTACAAGGCGGTGTGGCAGGGCCAGCGCACCTGGAATGGCGTCGCCATCCTGTCGCGCGGCAAGGCGCCGGTGGTGACGCGCACGGCGCTGCCGGGCGACAAGGACGACAGCCAAAGCCGCTATATCGAGGCGGCGGTCGACGGTTTGCTGATCGCCTGCATCTATCTGCCGAACGGCAATCCGCAGCCCGGGCCGAAATTCGATTACAAGCTGGCGTGGTTCAAACGTCTCGCCACGCATGCGCGCAAGCTCATGAAGTCGGGCGTGCCCGTTGCTCTCGTCGGCGACTTCAATGTCGCGCCGACGGAGATCGACATCTATCCGACCCAGTCATGGGACAACGATGCGCTGGTGCATCCGAAAAGCCGCGCCGCCTTTGCGCGGCTGGTGAAGCAGGGCTGGACCGATGCCTTGCGCGAACTTTACCCCGACGAGCGGCTGTACACGTTCTGGCATTACTGGCGAAACAGCTGGCAACGTAATGCCGGCCTGCGCATCGATCATCTGCTGCTCAGCCCGTCACTGGCGCCGCGCCTCAAGGAAGCCGGCGTCGATCGCGCGGTGCGCGGCAGGAAGGATGCCAGCGACCATGCGCCGGTGTGGATCACGCTCAAGCCGGCGCGAAAATAACGTTACTCCCGCGGCGCGGCATTGCCCGCGATCGCACGCGAGATCACCTGCAGCAGGGTGCCGAAGCCGGCGACGGCGAGCACCCAGATGGCGAAGCGGCCCCATGGCACGAGGAAGTGCAAGGTGGTGGCAATCATGGCCGCCCACATGCCGGTGCACCAGATGCAGGCGACGAAGCCCGCGAGCAGCCCCGCCATGCGGTCGCCGGATTGCAGCCTGCGCCGCAGCGGCTCGAGGATCTTGTCGAAGGTAACAAGGTGAATGAGCCGCAGGCAGGCGAAGCCGAGCAGGGCGAAATCGAGAAACGTCAGCGTCGCCGGCTCGAAGGCGCCGAATTCCCGGATCAGCCACACGCAGATAGCGGCCAGCATCAAGAAGGCGATGCTGGCGGCGACGCCGAAGATCGGCTCGGCCTCGCGTTTGGCCGCCACCTGTGCGATTTTGTTGAGCTTGTCAGTCACGGTCTTTCCTCGAACCTTTGCTCTGGACTAACCGTTGATGCCGCCATTCGTTCGACCGCTGCGCCGCCAACGTTCCTTTGGTGCCCGGCTGCCGAGCTAAGTCTCGTTTAAGCCTTTTTGTTGTAGTGCTAATGCCGCATGACGAGATCCGGACCATCGCTTCCTAGAAGGCTCGCAGCGGCGGGTGGAATGCTGCTGTTGCTCGCCGCCTGCGGCAGCGTGAACGACCCGCGCGAGGACAGGCTCGGCAATTTCCTGGTCGCACCCGGCAAGTATCGGCTCTACGACTGCCAGCAGCTCGCTCAGGCGGCGAACGGCTACATCGATCGCGAACGCGAATTGCGCGAGGCCAAGATGAAAGCCGAAGCCGCGCCGGGCGGCGAACTGGTGTCGTCGCTCGCCTATGGCAGCGAATACGGTCAGGTGCGCGGCAATATCGACGAATTGCGCCGCGAGGTGACGGAAAAGAAATGCGATCCGCCGCCGCCCGGCCTGATGCCGGGGTCTTTCTCGCCCAACACCAGCCGGGGGCCGCTTCGCTGACGCGGTTCCGATTGCGGGAACTTTTCACCGCTCCGGAACTTGTCGCCCGTGACAGCCGCATCATCGCGGCGCCGAACACGGGGCTCCTGCCATGGCTATCAGCCTGCTGATCAGCATTCTGGTCACCTTCCTGGTGATCGTGCTGGTGCTTTATCTCATCAACATGCTGCCGATCGACGGCCGCGCCAAGCAGATCGCGCGCATCATCGTGATCATCATCGGCGTGCTATCGCTGCTGAAATATCTCGCCGTCTTCTAGTCGTTACGAACGACAACCAGCGTGCCGTCGGCGAGCGCGACAGCGAGCGCCGGCGGCGCGTTTTCGCGCGCCAGAACGCCGATATTGCCGGCGGCGTTCGACGGCAGCGCAATGCTGGCGATCTCGCGCGGCGCCGGCCTGAACGACACGATGCGCAGGCGGGTCAGATCGAAGGAGGGGAGTGCCAGGTCCGGCGTGCCGTCGCCGTTGAAGTCGGCCACGGCGCTCATGCCGAGTGCGCGCGAGCCGATGACATGATTGCTGAAGCCGTCGAGACTTGCGGTCTTTCGCAGGCGGCCTTTGTCATAACTCCATAATTCCAGCGCGCCGACGGTGTGCGGCTGGCGCACCAGCGCAATGTCGGTTTTGCCGTCGCCGGTGAAGTCGGCGATACCCGCCGGGTTCTGCCAGCGGTTCGGCGCGCCAAGCGGCGGCGTCTCCGTGACGATCCGGTAGCGGCCCTTGCGTTGCGCGATGACGGCGAGCGCTGCGCCCCGCTTGAGATAGGATTTCACCACAACGACTTCATCGCGGCCGTCGCCGTCGAGATCGGCGAGACGTGGCGTCAGATCCTCGAACACGGCGTCGTCACCGAGCGCGACGGTATGGCTCGCGCCGTCGGTTGTTTCGACGATCAGGCTGCCGGCCTCAATATCGTCGCCGAGCACGGCGTGGCCGTAGCGCTTGGTCGGCGCGACGAACCAGGCGCGCGCGATGTCGCGCGTGCCGGTGACAACGGTGCTGCCGGGCAGAGCGTTTTTCGGCAGCGCTGCGCGGCGTTGCTCGCCCTGAAAGACAAGCCCCGGTTTGGCGCCGCTCAGGTCGAGGTCATACCAGAGCCCGCCGGCAACGACGCGCGGCCTGCCATCGACCATCTCGATCGCGGTAACGCGCGCCGGCGTATCAACAATCTCGGCGCGCCATTCGCCGGCCATGGCCGCTCCGGCGCCCACAGCGACGAATCCAGCCAGCATTGCCGGCAGCAGGTGCCGCATGCGTAACGCCCCCTACAGTCTCACCCCGCGCAGCCGCAACGCGTTGCCGACGACGCTGACCGACGAAAGCGCCATTGCTGTGGCGGCGATGATCGGTGACAGCAGCAGGCCGAACACGGGATAGAGAATGCCGGCGGCGATCGGCACGCCGGCCGCGTTGTAGATGAAGGCGAAGAACAGGTTCTGCCGGATGTTGCGCATCACCGCTTCCGACAGCGCGCGCGCCTTGACGATGCCCATGAGGTCGCCTTTGAGCAGCGTCACGCCGGCGCTTTCGATGGCGACGTCGGAGCCGGTGCCCATGGCGATGCCGACCTGCGCCGCGGCGAGCGCCGGGGCATCGTTGACGCCGTCGCCGGCCATGGCGACGACGCGGCCTTCACGAGTCAGCTTCTCAACCACGGCGCTCTTCTGGTCGGGAAGAACTTCGGCTTCGACTTCGGCAATGCCGAGGCGCTTGGCGACCGCCTGAGCGGTGGTGCGGTTGTCGCCGGTGAGCATGACGACGCGGATGTTGTCGGCGGCGAGGCGCTTGAGCGCCTCCGGCGTCGTCGCCTTGATCGGATCGGCGATGGCGATGACGCCGGCCGGCTTGCCGTTGACGGCGAGGAAAATCGCGGTGGCGCCATCGCGGCGCTGGGCCTCGGCGGCATCGTGCAGCGGCGCGGTGTCGATGCTCAATTCCTTCAGGAACGCGGGCGAGCCAAGTGCGACGCGCTTGCCGCTCACCATGCCGATGACGCCCTTGCCGGCGGGAGAGTCGAAGCCGCGCACCGGCGAGAGGGCGAGGTCGCGCTCCGCCGCGGCCTTCGTGATTGCCGCAGCCAGCGGATGCTCACTGCCGCGCTCGACCGAAGCGGCAATGGTGAGCACCTGCGTGTCGTCGAAGCCGTCGGCGGGGATGACGGCGACGACCTTCGGCTTGCCTTCGGTCAGCGTGCCGGTCTTGTCGACAACCAAAGTGTCGATCGTTTCCATCCGCTCCAGCGCCTCGGCGTTCTTGATCAGAACGCCAGCTTGCGCGCCGCGGCCGACACCGACCATGATCGACATCGGTGTGGCGAGGCCCAGTGCGCAGGGGCAGGCGATGATGAGCACGCTGACGGCGGCAACCAGGCCATAGGTGAAGCGGGGTTCCGGCCCGAACATGGCCCATGCGCCGAAGGCGATGAGCGCCACCGCGACCACTGCCGGCACGAACCAGCCCGAGACCTGATCGGCGAGACGCTGGATCGGCGCGCGCGAGCGCTGCGCGGTCGCCACCATCTGCACGATTTGAGACAGGAGCGTATCGCGGCCGACCTTGTCGGCGCGCATGACGAAGGAACCGGAGGCGTTGATGGTGCCGCCGATGACGCGCGCGTCCTTCTCCTTGGTGACGGGCATCGACTCGCCGGTGACCATGGACTCATCGACCGACGAGCGGCCCTCGAGCACGGTGCCGTCGAGCGGCACCTTGTCGCCGGGGCGCACGCGCAATTTGTCGCCGACGGCGACGGCGTCGAGCGGGACTTCCTCGTCGCTGCCATCCTCGTTGACGCGGCGCGCCGTTTTCGGCGCGAGGTCGAGCAATGCCTTGATCGCGCCCGATGTCGCCTCGCGCGCGCGCAATTCGAGGACCTGGCCGACCAGCACCAGCACGGTGATGACCGCGGCTGCCTCGAAATAAACCGCCACGGCGCCGCCGTGCCCGCGGAATGTTTCGGGGAACAGGCCTGGCGCGAATGTCGCGATGACGCTGTAGAGATAGGCAACGCCGGTGCCCATCGCGATCAGCGTGAACATGTTGAGGTTGCGCGTCACGAGCGATTGCCAGCCGCGCTCGAAGAACGGAAAGCCAGCCCACAACACCACCGGCGTCGCGAAGGCGAACTGGATGTAAGAGGACAGCTTCGGATCGACCCAGCCGTGAGCGCCAACAATATGCGCGCCCATCTCGAGCACGAATACCGGCAAGGTCAGCGCGAGGCCGATCCAGAAGCGGCGGGTGAAATCGATAAGCTCGGGATTGGGGCCGCTGTCAGCGGTGGCGATCTCGGGCTCGAGCGCCATGCCGCAGATCGGACAGGAGCCTGGCCCTTGCTGGCGGATCTCCGGATGCATCGGGCAGGTGTAGATCGCGCCCTCGATCACCGGCTCGGGCTCGCGCGGCCCCAGATACTTCGCCGGATTGGCGATGAATTTGGTGCGGCAGGAGGGATTGCAGAAATAATAGGTGTGGCCGTTGTGCTCGGCGCGATGCTTGGCCGTGTGCGGATCGACCGTCATGCCGCAGACTGGATCGATGACGCCGCCTTCGGCGGGCGCGTGCGCATGATCGTGTGAGCCATGATCGTGTGAGGCGTGGCCGTGATGGCCGTGATCGTGATGCGAATGGTCGGTCATTTCTGTGGTCCTGGCGCGCCGGCCGTGTCTTGCAACATATACCCTAGGGGGGTATATAGACGCTATGACAAAGAACAGCAAGCCCGACCCCGCTACCAGTCGCACGGCGTCACACAAGGCCGACACGCTCAAGCGTCTCGGCCGGCTCGAAGGCCAGGTGCGGGGCATCGCGCGCATGGTCGAGGAAGACCGCTACTGCATCGACATCGTCACGCAGATCGCCGCCGCGCGCGCCGCCTTGCGCAAGGTGGAAGAGGAAATCCTGCGCGAGCATGTCGCGCATTGCGTCGAGCACGCCATCGCCTCCGGCGACAAGGCCGATCAGCGCCGCAAGGTGGCGGAGCTGATGGACGTCATGGGCCGGGCGGGGAGGTAAACAATTCTGTCGTCCCCGCGCATAGCCGTCCGAAGGACGGCGTTCCTTCAGAACGCCTAAGGGCGGGGACCCACACGCCATGTGCTCTGGATAGACCTGTGGCTATGGGTCCCGGGTCTCGCTATCGCTCGCCCGGGACGACAGCCTTTGCTACTTCGTCGAACAGCCGACAATGCTGTAGGCCGGGCAATAGCCAATGAGCGCGGTGAGAATCGGCACTACGCCGATCCAGCCGACCCAGGCCCAGCTCGTGCCCGGCGCGATATAGCCGAGCGCAAAGGCGATCAGCGCAAGGCCGACGATGATCCGCGCGATGCGGTCGAAGGTTCCTACGTTCGCAGTCATGCTTTCTCTCCTCGTTGTCGGACGCAATTATTCTGCGGGCACGGCGCGGATATGCGATGACGCGGGCCGCGGCGCGGCCAGATCGCCGTCGACGTCATTGCCCAGATCGTCGCGCCACGGCCGCCAGGCCTCGAGTGCGACCAGCGCCAGCACCAGAAGCACGGCAAGGCCGAGCGCGCCGGCCCAATAGGGAATGCCGATGAGCTGGCTGAAGATCAGCTTGCCGCTCGACTGGCCCAGGAAGCTCTTGCTCAGCACCGGATCGGCATAGGAATAGGCGACCGCGCCGGCGAGGCCGCCGACCAGCGTGAACAAGGCATCGCGATAGCCGGCGCCGATCTGCGCCAGGGTGGTGCCGGGGCAGGCGCCGGCGAGCGCGATGCCGGCGCCGAGGATGAGGCCGCCGATGATGTCGGCGTAATACATCGCCGCCTTCGGCGCGAGCTTGACGAAGCCGAAGCCGTTGAGCACCGCGAGCACCACCGCGCCGGTCGCGACCGCGGTGAGGAATACCTTGAGCATGATGAAGTTGCGCATCTGCATCTGGCCGACGATGACGCCGGGCTCGAATACGCGCGATTTTTCCAGCGCGAAGCCGAACACGATACCCATGACGATGCCGGTGACGATGGCGAATGTGAGAGACATGGTCTTTCTCCTTCGATCTCAGACGCGGCGCAGCATCAGCATCGCGGTGGCGATGCCGCCGGCGAACATGGCGGCGACGGCGACCGTCGAGCCGACGGCAAGCTGGGCCATCCCG
>Ga0180223_1002027_pt1 | contig 13286 bp, 12 predicted proteins | sample eDN5th30CKraftOP_FD_151337 | JGI IMG/M metagenome (GOLD analysis project Ga0180223, IMG submission 151337) | Enriched Organic Plus compost microbial communities from Emeryville, California, USA - eDNA 5th pass 30_C Kraft OP (version 2) (version 2) ...
TGCAGCGGCGCTGCAGGCGGGGCGACTTGTGCGGCGGCTGGAGGCGGCAGGCTGGCCCGCGGCTGCTGTGACGGTGGCAGCGGGGCCGGGCGTGTCGGAGCCGGGGGAGCAACGACGGGAGGCACCGCTGCGGCTGTATTCTGCCGGGGTGGCGATGCGGCGGCCGGTGGCGCGCTGGTCCCAGGCGTCGCATCGAGGATCGTCACGCGGGGCGTCGGAGCGCACAGCCGGCGCTCGGCAAGGCGGCCGAGCTCGGTGAAGATGCCGTTCGGAAACCGCGTCAGATAGGCCCGCATGGCCTCGCATTCATTGGCGGCCTGCGCAGCATTCCAGAACGCGACTTCAAGCGTGCGGTCATCGCCGTTCGGTGCGGCCGTGCGCGGCGGCGAAGCGGGAGCGGGCGCCGGCGCGGGAGCCACCGGCTCGGCCTTGGCGACGGCATCGGACTTCGCGAAATAGAACGTGCGGGTCATATCGCTGAGCTGCTGCGGCCGCTGGGCGTTGCGCGTCACCTGGCGCACGTCGTTGGCCACCGACTTCAACATCACCGACACTTCGAGGTCCGGCTTGGGAATGTATTTCAGCAGCGCGCCGGTGAACGGGCTGTTGCGGTCGTTGCCGTCGGCGGCTTCCTGTCCGGGTGCGGCTGCGAAGGCGATCAGCGTGTCGCGGGTGGTGGGCTCGATCCGCGCAAGGCCACGCCCGAGATCCGCGGTGCGCTTCATCGCGGCGAGGTTCTTGCGCAGATTCTCGGTCAGCGGATTGTTGCGGCAGGCATCGACAAAGACCAGGTTGACCGGCACCTTGGATTCCATCAGCCGGACGACGGTGTTGAGCTCGATCGTCTCGGCCGACACCATGAACTCGTTGTCGAGCCTCGCATTGGTGGAGACGAGATAATTCCGCTCGTTGATCTGCACGCCGTGGCCCGCATAAAAGAACAGCGCGACATCCGCGCCGTCGAGCGTCCGCGCGAACTGGTCGATCACGCTCGCAAATCTCGGCTGATCGAGATCAAGCCCGGTGATCACATCGAAGCCGAGGCCTTTCAGGGTCCGGGCCATGTCTTCGGCGTCGTTGCGGGGATTTCGCAGCATCGCCGCGTTGGTATAGCTCGCGTTGCCAACCACAAGGGCCACGCGCCGTTCGGCCTTGGCATCAGCGGAAAACAGCGCCACTCCCAGGATCAGTCCAAGAAGAACAATGGTGCGGCTCAACATCGGAGGCTCCCGAATTGCGGGCCGCCTGGACCCGCACACCACGCCGGCGTTACGCAACCTCAAACAGAAACGCTTGCCATCTGCGGAAGCCGCGCTGAGCCGGTGCTTCCTTCCGTCGCCTCAGCGACGCGGAAGGTTCAATCGGCCCGGGCTGCGCATTGAAATGTCTCATGACCGGTCTCTGGAGCATGATCCGCTCCTATGAAATCAGGTCGTGCTCCGGCTTCTTTTGCCTGGCCGCGTTTTCTGCGGCGAACCGGATTTCGCTTCGCCGGAAAACGCTCTGGTCCGGATCATTCCTCGAAGTTCATGCTGACCGGCGATGTGCCGCCGGTCAGGTCGTCGCAATCAGTACAGCTCTCAAATCGGACGGGGCTCAGTAGGGGCGGCGTCCGAGCATGATGCCGATGCCGGTGCCAAGGAGCACGGGGGCGATCGCCTTGGCCGCAGCAGCTCCTTCATCGTCGTGCTGCTGGGCTGGCTGGGCAGAACCCTTGCGCTGCTGGCGCGGCTGTTGCGGAGCAGCGGCGGTGTTGACATTGCGGGTTCTCACACGCGGCTCGGGCTTGGCCTTCGGTGCGGCCGGGGCGATGGCGACGCAGGTGTTGCCACGGGCCTGGAAGCCACGGCCGCATTCAAGGGCGCAGACACGGCCTTTCCTGGCCCGCAGGGCGGCGACCATGGCATCCGACGGCGCGTTCGGGTCGAGCCTGGCCTTGGCGCTGCGATTGAAGCGGACCACGGAATCGCGGGTCGCGGCGCTCCACTGGCCATCGGCTTCACCGCTCGAGCAGCCGAGCCGGATCAGTTCGAGCTGGATGTTGTAGGTCGGGTCGGTCGCGGCGACGGCCGGCGTCGCAGCGGGAGCAGCTGGGGGCGTTGTCGTCGGCAGAGCGGCCACCACCGTGTTGCCAGGCTTCACGTCGGCAGCGGCTGGCGCGGCTGCGACGGGCGCGGCTGGAGCTGCCGGAGGCGTGGGGGCGTCGACAATCGTGATCTGCCGCGCGATGGGATTGTTGCACAGGCGGCGCTCGGAGAGACGCGCCAGTTCAACGAATGAGCCATTCGGGAAGCGCTGCAGATACACGCGGAACGCGTCGCAGTCGTTGGAGGACTGCACCGAATTCCAGAAGGCGAAGTCGAGGGCGCGCTCGTCGGCTGCTGCGGTGTTCTGCGGCGCGGCAGGAGCGGGCGCGGCATTGGCCGGGGCATCGGTGGCGGTCGCGACAACCGGCACCGCCTTGGCGAAGTAGAAGGTGCGGGACATGTCGCTGAGCTGCTGCGGGCGCTGCTCGTTGCCGGTCACCCGGCGGACCTCTGCCGTCACGTCCTTGAGCATCACCGAGACTTCAAGCCCCGGCTGCGGCAGATACTTCAGCAGCGCTGTGGTGAACGGGCTGTTGCGGCTGTTGCCGTCGGCAGCTTCCTGGCCCGGCGCCGCGGCGAAGGCGATCAGCGTGTCGCGGCCGGTCGGCTCGATGCGGGCGAGACCGCGGCCGAGGTTGGCACTGCGCCGCGTTGCCGCAAGGCTGCGCTTGAGCTCGTCGGTCAGCGGATTGTTGCGGCAGGCGTCGAGAAACACCAGCCCCACCGGCGCCTTGGCTTCCATCAGCCGGACGATCGCATCCAGCTCGATGGTTTCCGACGGGATCATGAATTCACTATCCAGCTTGGCGTTCACCGAGACCAGATAGTTCTTCTCATTGATCTGCAGGCCGTGGCCTGCATAGAAGAACAAAGCGACATCGGCGCCGTCGATCATCCGCGCATACTGGTCGATGGTCTTGGCGAAGCCGGCCTGATCGAGATCGGTGCCGACCAGCACTTCGAATCCAAGCTTGCGCAAGGTCGCCGCCATGTCTTCGGCGTCGTTCCTTGGATTGCGCAAGGTCGCCGCATGGACGTATCCGGAATTTCCGACCACCAGCGCCACACGCCGCTCCGCACGCGCGTCTGCCGGCGAAAACAACACGGCCATTGCGAGTGAGAGGAAAACGACCAGGCGGGTCAACATGGCGGGTCTCCGTCAGATTGGCTGCGGCTGCGGCCGACAGATGTGTTTTTAGATCAAAGTCTTGCCTCGCCGGGGTCAAATCGGAGTGACCAGCAAGGCCTGCTGTGATTGTGTCGTTTTTGGTCCCGGTCAGGTTCATACGGGATCGGTGCATTCCTGCAAAGTCGTTCACGACCTGATCGGGAATGCCGGACGCCCTCGGGGAGAGGGCGGCGTCCTATTTGACGACGTAAAACTTCGCGTCAAACGACCATTTGGGGACTGCGAAGCCGCGTCCCGTGCCTGCCACCCGCAGGGTCTGGGCAGCATCCGTGAGGTATTTCAGCGCGTCGGCGCGGCCGACCATGTCGGGCGGCACGTCAGGCAGATCGATCACCTGGACCGGCTGGTCGCTGAGCACCGCGAGGGTCATCGCCACGCCGGACGGCGGCGATACGACATAAGCGAAGCCGGAATACGGATTGCCGACCTGCGGGATCGTCACTGTCTGGCCGGGGATGATGCGGTTGACCGCGCCTGTGGCGGCCTGCGGCGTCAGGAGAGCCGCAGCATTGGGGTAGATCTGCGACAGTTTGCCCGTCGCGTCGACATCGACGAGAATCAAATAGCCGGGCCGTTTTGATGCAATGCGAAAACTGATCTGGCTGCCGACGTTGAATTCGGTGCCCGGCAGGATATCCAGCGCGAGGCCGGCCGGATTCTCCGCCTTGAGCGATGCCTGATCGACCCGCATCGGCGGGGCCACCGGCACCGGGCTCTGCTGCGGCCCCTCGATGATGCGCACGCCGCGGGTCTGATCGCCGTTCTCCTCGCCGTCGAGATCCTGGGCGCGCACTGAAGCCGCCAGCACCAGGGTGCTGCATGCGGACAGGACGACAACAAATCTGGCCAGCGTTTTCATGACACGGTGAATGATCAGGGTGCTGTGAAGATTCCAATTGTACCGATTCGCGCGTCCTTGGGCGCATAGCGCTCGACCATCCGCATCATCTGCATGGCGGTGCGGCGCATGTCCAACCCCTGAACGGCTTTTTCCAGCGCCACCATCCGCTGTTCGGACGTGATCGCGACGATCTGATCCGCGCCGAACGGCGAACGGACCACCACGGGCAGCCGATAATTCGGCGAGGCGACAACCGGAGCGTCCGACTTCACCGGATAGAGCAACTGGACCGTACCGTCGCTCGCGAGATTGAACAGGATCAGCGCGCGGCCGCCGACGCCCATGATGTCGACGGTCACTTTCTTGTCGTTGTGGTGCAGCTTGTCGTCCGGCGACACCTTGATGGCCTGCGGCGCCTTGGCGGCCAATTGTTTGATGCCCTGCACGGCGGCGGAACGGTCCACCACGCTTGGCAGGTCGGAGGCATCGACCTGATAGGCGATCACGTCGCCCTGGGACAGAACGTCGCGTGTATTCGGGTCCCAGATCAGGTCGGCGCCGTCGGCGGCCTTCACCACCTGGAATGGCGCTTCCCGCTGCTCGAGCTTGGACAGTGCAGCGTTCGGTGCGCCCAGTGACGCCAGGCGGATGACGCTGGTGGCCGGCTTCTTCGGCTGCGGATCGGGCTCGGCGTCGGTAATGATGATGCCACCCTTTGCCGGCCGCGAGGCCAGGGTGAAGGCGAGATCCTGCTCGATGTTGCGGTTCGGCGATGCGGCGGTCACCGGATTCTGCCGCTGGTCGGAGAGCTGATAAACGACGCCGCGCACCTGGGTGAACAATTCCTCCAGCGTGGTCTTGCCGTCGTGGTTGGCGTCGGCCTCGCCCTCGAAGGAGCGGGCGACCGCATAGCTCAGCGCACCGCGATAGCCGGGCGTGCCGGGGATCTTCACCTCCGGCGCCTTGGTCTTGCGGTCAACCGCCGCGAGGAAGGCGGTCTCCTGAAAGTCGAGCTCCGTGAGATAGGAGTCCGCGGTCGTGGCGACGGGCTTGAGTTCGTCGATGGTGAGCACGTAGCGCGAGACCTGCCGGAAGCTCATCTCCTCGGCGCGGGGATCGATCTCGCGCGTCATGCCGCCGCCGTGACAGGTATCGGCGACAAACAGCACGCGGGCGCCCTTGGCTTCGAACTGTTTGATGAAGTGGTTGAACTCGGAGCCGATGATGCGCTGCTTTGTGCCGGCTCCCGATGTGTCGAAGCCCGGCAGCAGGAAGATGTTGTCCATGCCGTCCGGCTGCGAACCCTTCACCCGCTCCGGCTCCTGTGCGCCGTGGCCGGCAATCGACAGCACGACCAGATCACCCGGATTGATGCGCTTGGTCATGCCGTTGATCTCCTGCAGCACCCGCTCGCGCGTGGCGTCGCTGTCGATCAGCGTGACGATGTCGGTCACACCCTTCTTGCGCAGAGCGCTGTCGATGTCGCGGGCATCGGCCGATGCGCCCTTGAGCGGGCGCACCTTCTGGTACGCGTCGATGCCGATCAGCAGCGCACGCACCGCTCGGCCGTCCTGGCTGAGCAGCGAGGTTTCCTGTGCGGTCGCGGTACCGGCCGCCAGCACGCAGGCGACAGCCGTCGACTGCAGGAGAACGAGGAGTTTGCGGAAGCGGGGCATGGGGCGATCGCTCGGTCTATTCGGCGCGGCGCCATTCGACGCGGCGATTGAGGGCAAAGATATCGTCCTGGCTCAGGCCGGACGTGTCGGTCAGCTTCATCGGTTCGGTCGCCCCCTTGCCGATGGTCTCGATCTGGGCATCGATCCCGCTCTGGCGCAACAGGTCGGCAACAGCGTCGGCGCGCGCCTGGGAGAGCTTCATGTTGGTCTCGGCGCTGCCGCGGACGTCAGTATGGCCGATCAGCGTGATCTTGGACGGCCGCTGCTCCTTGAGGGCCGTCACCAATTCCTGGGCCGCCTTCTCGCCGACACCGGTAAACGTCGTCTTGGCATAGTCGAAGGTGATCGGCACCGGCACCACCATCAGGGTGATGCCGCGCAGGCTCGGGGTATAGAGGCCGCCGAGTTTGCCGTCACGCTGGTCGCGGGCGGTCTGAACGAAGCCACCGGTTTCCTGCCCGGTTTCGACATTGGCGGCGAGAATGCGCGCCTGGCCGGCCCGTTCAAACAGGCTGGCGATCTCGAATTTGGAGGGAACGGTCGGCGTCAGCGCATCGTTCTTGACGATCTCGATGGCGCGGTCGAAGGCGAGGGCGGATTCGACAAAGCGCCGCTCACCGAAACGGACGTCGCCGAGGGTTGCGGCAGCCTGCCACAGCACTTCCGGACGATCGGCATCCGTCAGCAGACGATCATAGTCCGAGGCCGGGCGGCCGCGCGCCATCAGCACCTGGGCGGCCTGCAAACGAAACGCGGCGAGGCGGCGCTGCACCTGGGGCTGCAGCCGGCCGCATTCCGCATCCACCGCGATCTGGTCGGCGAGGGCCTGCGCCTTCTGCTCGCTGCCGACTTCAAGGGTCTGATTGAAGCTGTCGACCAATTGGGCACAGTCGGCGCGGCTTGCCGCAGGATTCCAGATCAGGAACGCAGCTGCGGCCCAGGCGATGTGCGACGGTCGGCGGGTGATCATGGGAGCGAGCCTTTCGAAAGGGCTGCGAACAAACGCTACTACACCGTTGGTCGGGCGACAATTCACCGAGGTTCAAACCCGCGCGAGCAACGCGGGCAGAGGCACGGGACCGCTGATCCAGGCGGCCCTGTGAACGTGCAACGTCAGTCGACGGGGCGGTAGAGCGTGCCCCATTCGCTGTCCCAGATCGCCGCAGGGTCGAGCACCACGATCGGCGCCTTGAGGTCGTTGGCCAGCGAGATCGCGTGGCGGAAGGCGTCCTTGGCGGTGCCGCGCTCAGTGGTCAGGTCGACCGTGACCCGGCCGCCGGTGAGCGCGGCGGGACAATGCACCTTGCCGAACTTCTCGTCGCCATCCAGCCAGAGCGACAGCGTGATCGCGTCCGGCTGGGTTTCATCGACCTGTTCGAAACGGTTCTTGGCCATGTTCGTCTCCATCAAAGAAAGCCCGCGAAGAAAACCCGGCGTCACCCGGGCTGAATATCACATCGGACGGCGTTTGAGATTTCCCGCAGTCAGCGGCGGGCGCGGCTGCGCACGACCGGGGCCCGCTTGATCACCCGCACTGGGCGCACCTGCTTCGCCGCCGGCCGTGCGGCTTTGGCGGCCGGCTTTGCCGCCTCGGCAGCGGCCGCCTTGGCCGACGCTTCGGCGATCTTGGCCTGCGCCTCGTCGGTCAACGAGCGGAAGCGGACCGGCGAATAGCCGCGGGCGAGCAGCGCCGAGAGCGGGTAGACGTTGCGGCAGACGCGGCCGTTGCAGGCGCCGGGCGAGGCTTCCATCACCTCCGCCTTGCGGTCCGGCGTGAAGCGCAGGAACAGCATCACATGCGAGCCGGGCTTGTTCAGCGCGTCGCCGGGCTGCAGGTCCCAGGCGTTGGTGAGCTGGGTCGTGATCGAGGGGATCGCGACGGTGGTGAAGTGCTGGGCGAGGCCCCAGGCGGCGCTGACGAAGGCCGAACAATCGACGCCGGCGAGATCGCGCTGCGGCTCGTTGCGGGTGCAGACATTGCCGGCGCGGGCGCCCGAGGCAATCTTTGCGCCGATCGCTGCGAGCGAGCCGTGGCAGCCCCAGCAATACGGAATGCCGCGGACTTCCTGGCCGAGCTTGCCGATCAGATAACCGGGCCGGCGGATGCGGCGGAAGCCGGTGCAGGCCATGTCGGGATCCTGGCCGTAAGCGCTCTGGCTCACTTTCCACTGCACGCCTTCGAAGGCGAAGGCGGTCTGCACCACCTGCTGCCGGGTCAGCGGCCGCACGGCGGCGATGAACTTGCCCTTCTTGTCGAGGGTCGGGAATTCGAAGCTCGACGGGATGCCGGCCGGGCTGTCGATGATCGCGACCTTGCCGACGCCACGCGAACCGACGCCGAGCACGTCCACCTCGCCCTTGCGGGTGCGCAGGAAGAACACATCGCCATCCGCAGACACTGTGACGAAGCGCCGCGACGGCGCGATGCTCTGGGACAGCGGCAGGTCGTAAATGCTTTCGAGCCGGCCCTGCGGCGTGAAACGCGCGACAAACGCCGCCGCCGACTTGCGGCCGGACGGCGGGATGTTCTCCACCAGCACATACATGCGCCCGGCGCTGTCGATCTCCAGAAATTCGGTGGCGCCCAAACGGTCGCGGACCTCGATGCGCAGCTTGGCGAGGAGCGCCTTCTCGTCCTTGCGGCGGACCTCCATGGTCGCCACCGTGGGCGAGGCGGCTGTGACATCGACGATGACCGGGCCTTGGCCGCGCGACGCCACTGCCTGGCGGGTGCGGGCGGTCCGCTTCGGGATCTTGATGGCACGGGTATTCTCGTCCAGCACGTCGTCGCTGGTGTCGGGTTTCTGCGAGCCCATCTGGGCGAAGGCCGAAACCGCGAACTCATCCTCGACGATGTCGCGGGTGGAAATCTCGTCCAGGCCGCGCGTCGGCGCGTCGTCCGGGCCGCTGGGCTTCAGCGCGTGGATGTCGCCGTCCCAGACCATGATGTGGTTGCGCGTCACCACCATGTCGGTGGGCTGGAGGTCCGCGGGCAGTTCGAACGAGCGGGTTTCCGCGTCGGTATTCCTGGGATCGAACTGAAGGACGCGGCCATTCACCTGATCGAGCAGATAAACGTTGCCGTCCTGCCCGGTATAGATCGCCTGCGGCCCGTCAACCTCGGTGTCTTCGCTCGCATCGACCATGCCGACCGCGCCGATGCCGGCGCCGCTCGAGAAGCTCTTGACCACGGTGTTCGGGACGTTCTGGGCAGCCGACAGCGACGCGGAGCTCACCAGAACAAGGGCTGCGAGAGCGGCGATACGGGCGTTGGCAATCAAGCACGTCATTGTTCCACCGAGTTCCACTCGGCCGCGAAGCCTGTATGGTCGCCCGGCGCAAGAATGCTCCGGTTTCCATCTGAGCCGCAAGAGGCCGATCCGGGATAGCGGCGTTGCCCGGTTCGGCAAAAGGGGCGGATCGAAGGTTTGTCGCTGCAACGGGCGACAAGGTTCGCGGCTGCCACGGATTCAGGCTTTTTGAGCCACGCGGCGATGACGTCGTGACGCGATCCGGACGACCTGACGATGCGCGGCCGCGGCATCATGGCACTGCTTCTCCAGCGTCTTCCGGCTCTCGGCTTGACATACGCATAACCACGCAGTTATTGATCTGATCAATAGCCAGAGAGTTATACGTCCAGATGCCGAATGCCCATGACGTGCTTTTCAGAACGCTCGCCGATCCGACACGGCGGGCGATCTTCGAGCGATTGTGCCGCGAAGGTGAGCAGACGGTCGGCGCGTTGACGGCTCAGTCCGGTGTCTCCCAGCCGGCCGTCTCCAAGCATCTCGCGGTGCTGAAGCAGGCCGGGCTGGTGCGCGACCGTCACGCAGGCCGTCAGACGCACTACAGCGCGCAGCTCGGCGCGTTGGCTCCGCTGATCGACTGGACAAGCCGGATGACCGTCTTCTGGGAAAGCCGGTTCGACAACCTCGAAGACCTGCTCAAAAGGATGGACCAATGAACGAAACATCGGCCGAAACGCTTTCCGTTGTCGTCGAACGCGAGATCCCTCATCCGCCGGAGAAGATCTGGCGCGCGCTGACCCAGCCACACCTGATCGAGGAGTGGCTGATGAAAAACGATTTCAATCCGGTCGTGGGTCACCGTTTTCAGCTTCAAATCGACCCCCAGCCGAACTGGAGCGGCGTTGTCGACTGTCAGGTCCTTGTCGTCGAGCCGAACAAGACGCTGTCTTACACATGGAACGCCGGCGAAGCGGCGCTTGCCCTCAAGAGCGTCGTGACATTGTCGCTCACGCCCACGCGCGCGGGTACGCTCCTGCGTATGGAGCAGACCGGCTTTCGCCCGGATCAGCAGCAAAACTATCACGGCGCAAAATATGGATGGCAGCATTTCGTTGGTAAGCTTGAGCAGGTCGTGGCGCGGATAGAGTGATGTCCGCCGGTTAGGCGCCTGGCCCGATTCAACTGGATTGAACGCGATGGCCGACAAGACGTCTTCGAAGTCAGCGAAGGTCGCAAGGAAAGCGGCCAGGCCGCGCAAAACGGCGCCGAAGCCGCAGTCCGGCAACGCGGCAGAGCCGGTGCTTCTCTCCGGCGGCAACCCGCAGATCGCGAAGGGCTATGGCGACGCCCCCGTGCAGGCCTATATCGCGGCCATGCCGGGCTGGAAAAGCGAGGTGGGGCGCCGCCTCGATGCGCTCATCGTGCGCGCCGTCCCCGGCGTGCACAAGGCGGTCAAATGGAATTCGCCGCTTTACGGCATCGAGGGCCAGGGCTGGTTTCTCGGCGTCCATGTCTTCGCGAAATACGTCAAGGTGGCTTTCTTCCGCGGCGCATCGTTGCGCCCTGTTCCGCCCGGAGCATCAAAGCAAAAGGAGGTGCGCTACTTCGACATCCATGAGGACGACCCATTTGATGAAACTCAGCTCACCGCCTGGGTGAAGCAGGCCAGCGAATTGCCCGGCGAACGGATGTGAGTGCAAAATGCGAGGGTAGATTAGTGCTGAAAGCGCGAAGCCACCGGCTTAACTACATTGGATTTTCCGGTGTGCGGGTGCTGCGGTTCTTAACTCGGAAATTTCCAAATTTCCGCCAGTTGGTGATGTGCTCGTTGGCAACCAGCTTCGCATCGTGACGTGAAAGCCCTTCACTTCGCATCCGTTGCACAACTGCACGAAAAAAAATATCATCCCATACTTTCGCAAACCCGGTATCGGGAATTTCCACGATGACCCTTGGCGCATCAGGTTTCTTGATGAACCGATCACCCGGTCTTCCAGCCTGTATATAGAGACCTCGTGTATGAATGATTTGATCAACGAGGCCGCCCTGCTTCACTGGATCAAAGGCTAGGGCTGCCGTCACCTCCATCGGATTCTTGAATGTAAGTAATAGGGCAACCCTTCCCGAAGAATCTTCTAACGTGGCCCACTGGCTATCAGCGTCGCCGGGGCCCAGATATTGATGGATTCTGACGAATTCCTCCAAGTCGGGGCGATCTGTTATGTCAATGACGACCAAAGGGATGAGTCGTCCGTCTCCCATCCATTCAGTTGCGATGGCTGCATCGGCTACAATCGGGACAGGGCGCTCATGAAGAGTTCGAATTGTTTTCTTGAAGCGATGGCGTTTGAACATCGTTGCCGTACTCCCGAATCATCAGAGGCTCGACAGTTGTCTCATTTCCATGGGTGTCGATGAATGCGACCTGCGTCCGCTCGATGTGAGAATCTTCCAAAATCGCATTATCCACTACGAAAAAAAGCCATCCCGATATAGCTTGGTGTGCGTCGAGTCGAATCGGTACCCGGAGATGATTCGCCGATTTATCGGTGAATGCATTCGGGAGTTCCAGTTCAGCGATCATTTTAATTGTAAGCCGCGTCCCGGACGTCTTGACATACGTTAGAAGCAACATGGCTTGAGCAATCGCATTGTTGTTGTCTGATCGGTTGCTCAGGGAAACCAAAATAGCGTAAACGCGCGAAATAGGTTTAAGACCTGCTGCGATGTAGCCATCTTGAAGGTAGGCTACCACCGATGGCTTGCGGCGAGCCTCCTGCTGTTCCGAAATGCGCAAAGCTTTGCGGGATGTGAAAAAATTCAAAACCGAAAGCAGCAACGCCATCCAGGCGGCGGCTGCGCTTGCTACCGCAGCAAAAATTTGAACGCTGGACATGATTCGTTAGGCCTGTGGACATATCAACTATAATACGATTCTCAGGAAGAGAGCGGTAACAACTATGAAGAAGATAAATAGTGGCTCGGAGGAAATGGAAGAAGACCCCCCCTCCCAGCATATCGATGCGCGAATCAAGGAATTGGGTGATTGGCGCGGCGAAATGCTCGCGCGTGTCCGGCGTCTCATCAAGGAGGCTTGCCCTGACGTGGTCGAGGAATGGAAGTGGAGAGGCGTTCCGGTGTGGGAGCATGGCGGCATCATCTGCACCGGTGAAACCTACAAGGCCGTCGTGAAGCTGACCTTCGCCAAGGGCGCCGCGTTGGAGGATCCGGCACACCTCTTCAATTCCAGCCTTGACGGCAACACCAGGCGCGCCATCGATATCCATGAGGGCGACAAGATTGATGACACGGCGCTAAAGGCGCTCATTCGCGCCGCCGTGGCGCTGAACACGTCGAGGCCCGCTCGCCCCGGCCGCGCTCATAAGCAATCAAACAGCGTGTGAGGAGCGTCCTTTCGGACCAGACCGGGGCCGGGAGGCCAGGCGTTGAAAGCCGAAAACGGTTCAGGCCTGCAGCAATCCCAGCCGGGCCATCATCCGCAGGTTTCGCTCGACCGTCTCGCGGGTGATCTCGGCCGCCGGCGCAGCGGGGTCCGCCGGCCTGGACGCCAGCGCCGCCCGCAGGTCATCGACCAGCTGATCGATGGTGCGGGTGCCATCCACCAGCGGAATGAACGTCCGGGCGATGTCGTCTTCGACCGCGACCAGGCTATGCATCAGGTTGGTCATCAGCTGATTGTGCTGCGCCTGCCAGCGCGGCAGCATATTCGCGAGTGGCTTGTCGCTGATCGTTGTCGTCAGCCGTGGCGGTGTGCGGTGAAGCTGGATCAGGTCTGAACGAAAGCCCTGGAACAGGATCTGGGTCAGCGCCTCGATGGCCTTGTCGCGGTCCGTGTGGATGCCGTTGTCCGCAGCAACCAGCGCAAGCGACTGCTCCAGCAGTTCAGGGAAGGCGATGGCCTGCGGCCAGATCCGTCCCAGCACGATAAGCGCGGCCTTGCCGAGGGGATGGTCGGTCTTGAGGCTTTCGCCACCGGGAGCTTTGAACACGACAGCACCCGGCGCAGCCGGATCAGCCTTCTCATCCTCGGGCATGAGCGCCGAACTGATGAAATGGCGGCGGATGACATGGGGCGGGACCGGGCGCTGCAGGTTCGCTTCGAGATGGCAGAACAGGCTCTTGCGGAACGCACGGCCGGTGATGAAGTCGAGATACTGCTCGCGGATCACCGTCTCGGATTCCGGTATCTGGTCGAGAAAATCGCGGGCCTGTTTCGACTGG
>Ga0180223_1002033_pt1 | contig 13270 bp, 17 predicted proteins | sample eDN5th30CKraftOP_FD_151337 | JGI IMG/M metagenome (GOLD analysis project Ga0180223, IMG submission 151337) | Enriched Organic Plus compost microbial communities from Emeryville, California, USA - eDNA 5th pass 30_C Kraft OP (version 2) (version 2) ...
CCGCACCGGCCGACATAGGCATGAAGGTTCGACATCGCCTTCATCGCCTCGGGCGCCGCTTCGCGCGGATTGAGTCGTGCTTGCATGACGTCATCCTTTCGTCTGGAATAGCTTTTGGGCATCGGGATGGCGGAAGGAAGCGGTTAGCACCTCAAATCCGCCGGTGGCCTGGAGTTCGGACGCAATTTTTTGGATACCGGACATCGTCACCAGCGCCGGCGCCGAAGCAATCGTGATCCGTGCGACGCCGATGCGTTCCAATGCGGCTGCATCGGGCATCCCCGGTCGGCCGGTGATGTTAACGGGCCCGCCGACCGCCTTGACGAATGCGGCGATCGTTACCGGATCGCGCAGACCGAAGGGATAGACGCAGTCCGCTCCTGCAGCGCGGTAGGCTTTGCAGCGCTCTACTGTCGCGGCGAGCCGCGTGCTTTCCTCCCCGTGCTGAAAGTGGAAGATGTCACAGCGCGCATTCAAAACGATCGGCACGCCTTCCTTGCGCGCAGCGTCGCGCGCCGCACCCAAGCGCGCGGTGGCATCGTCGATGGTGCGTATCGGGCCATGGAGGCCATCCTCCAGATTGATTCCCAGTACGCCGGCTTGAATGATTTCTCGAACATGTTCCGAAACTTCGGCGGGCGTTGCGCCATATCCGGCTTCTATATCCGCCGTCACCGGCACTTGTGCAGAGCGGACGATTCGCGCCGTTGCCGCGACCACCTCCGTCCAGGGAGTGTGTTCGCCATCCGGATAGCCCAGCGCCCAGGCGACGCCCCCGCTGGTCGTTGCTACCGCATCGAATCCCGCCGCGACGAACAGGCGCGCGCTCATAGCATCCCATACGTTCGGCAACAGCAGAATGGGTGGGGTATGATGTCGTGCGAGGAAGGCTGCTGCCATATTCGCCTGCCGAGCGATGTCCATGTCGATCCTCTTAATCTTGGCCCCAAGCTTGCCCCAAAGGGCTCTCAGATTGAGAGGTTACGACTGACGCCCTCGTGACTTCGGAGCGCTTTCGCTTCAGAGCGCACAACTTCTCGAAGCGTCTTGTCAGGTCCCGGATGATCGCAGCCATGCCGACTATCTGTCCCGAGGCAGATTTCCATGGAACGCCCGCCAACTCCATTGAGATCGTCGTGGTATCTTTGCAAGCAGCAGGAACCGGGAGTACATCGCTCTCGCCGTAGCGGCTCTTGCCGGTTTCATGGTCTGCCAGTAGCCGTCCCAATGACGTTTCCGAAGCCGTTGGGGAATAGCCGGATCGAGGGAGTAGCCGACCGCATCATCGACGGAATGGCCGAAGATACGTTCCGCACCGAGGTTCCAGAAACGGATGATCCCCTCCCGATCAGCGGCGATGATGGCATCCAAGCGCATCGACAGAATGATATCGGAAAAGAGCGCGGGGAACTTCACGGCACTTCTCGGTCGTTTCGATCGCCATGCACACCGGCGTTCAGAGGTGATCCGCTGGCCATCGCAGGGGACCCGGCCTCAAGATATTTCTCAACCAGGTCGAGTTGAAGAAAGATCAGAACCAGCACTGCACCAACCGCCCATACCACGGTCAATTGGCGAGCGAGCACACCCCATAAGGGAACGATGGCCGATTGGCTGGAGCGCCATAGCGATACCAGCACCCAGAACACATATCCTGCGATGCAGAACAGCAGCAACTGTTGTAGCCCGATGCGGCCGTGATAAAGACTGAAGGCATAAAGGGCGCCAAGGCCCATCGTCGCCAGGACGCCATAAATCCAGAAGACCGTACAAAGCGGCTGTTCGCCGCGCCACAACCTGACCTCCGGGCCAAAGAAAGCGCGCGCAAGACCCAAGCTGGTCAATTCAGGAGCCGGTTCCATCGCCGAAGCCGGTTCTGGCCTGCTGCTGTTTGGTATCTGATGGCTTACGGGCGACACCGGGCGCGCCAACGGGTCGGTCATGGACTTATCCGTAGGGCTTGTGCGCGGACTCAGGAAGCGGCAGATTCCCGTAATCGAGCGTCGAGCGCTGAATGATTAAGCCGCTTTCGTCGACGACGATCCGAAATCGGCGGTGCTTGGAGAAGAACGTCAGGCGATGCCGTCCTTTGTCTGCATCGATACCCTGTTCTGACAAGCTTGTGATCTTGCCGTCGCGCATGCTCTCCTGAAGAAGCGGCAGCGCAATCCCAAGTCCATCGGCGATAATCGTCGCATCGATCTGAACCGCGCCATCTTCGAACACGAGTGGTTTCATGGCCTGCCCATCGGCGAGATTTGAGCCTTACGCTGCCTTCGGCGCCGGTTTGCCTTTAGATCTGCCAGGGTAGGCGCATTCTGCCAGCGTGGTGGTGTCGAGTTCGCGCATGAAGGCTTCGCGCGCTGCCGCCAGGCGCGTCTTCAGTCGACAACGCGGCTTAAGCAGACAATCACCGCCATCGCCCCGGAAGCACTCGACCAGCGCGTGGCGCTGCTCCAGCGCTCGTACAACCTCGCCCAACGTGATCGATTGAGGTGAGCGCGCTAGCCGAAACCCGCCGCCGACGCCACGCTGGGTGCTGACAAATCCGCTGTTGGCGAGATCACGCACCACTTTAATGAGATGGTGGCGAGAAATGCCAAATTCCGTCGCGATTTCGCTCGTTGAGAACGAACGGTCGGGTTCACCGGCGAGCCGCATCAACGCGCGCAGCGCAAAATCGGTGAAGGCGGTCAGCCGCATCGTCAGCCTCCGAATACGGGATGCGTCCAAATCGGTATTTACAATATATGTTACAGGTCTTAAATTGGTATTGTAAATACCACTTTATGGAACCATGAGTAGCAATCAATGGATCGGCGACAGCTTCTTGCAGCGGAGATTGCCACGCGAACGTGCATCGATGAGACGATGATCGAGCGGTTGGTGCGCAGTTTCTATGCGAAAATCCGCCAGGACGCGCTGCTCGGTCCGATTTTTGACGCGCGAATTCGGGATTGGGAACAGCATCTGCAACGGATGTGTGAGTTCTGGTCGTCCGTAGCGCTGATGTCGGGTCGCTATCACGGCAATCCGATGGCCAAGCATCTGCCGCTTCCGGTCGATGCAACCCATTTCGATCAATGGCTATCGCTGTTCGAGGACACCGCGCGGGAAATCTGTCCACCGAAGGCGGCGGCGCATTTCGTGGAGCGCGCGCGGAGAATCGCGGAAAGCCTGGAGCTCGGTATCGCAGCTCAGCATGGCATCATCGTCGGGCGCGGCGAAAGATTTCGACAGCCAAACGTGACTAAAAAAAGAGGAGAGATTGGATGAATATCTCCACACAAAATGTCCCCCTGCGGATTCGAACTGTTGGAGACATCGCGGCGGCCGTGCCGGGCGTCACGGAAGTCTTTCGCAGATTCAAGCTGGACTTCTGCTGCGGCGGCGATATCGCGCTTGATGCCGCAGCTCGCGAGCACGGGGTCGATGTCATGGATGTCGAGCGCGCGCTTCATGAACTCGATAGGACGGAGCACCCGGCGCCGGCGTCGATCGAGTCCGGAGAACTCATCGACCATATATTGGCTCGCTATCATGAGACCCACCGGCGAGAATTGCCGGAGCTGATTGGGCTGTCCAGAAAAATAGAGGCTGTTCATGCCGGACATCCCAAGGTGCCCACCGGATTGGCCGACGTTCTCCAGCACATGCTGGGCGAACTAGAGGTCCATATGAAAAAGGAGGAGCTCATCCTTTTCCCCGCCATGAGGAGATCATCTGGGCATGTTCTTGACGTCCCCATCGTACAGATGCGTCACGACCACGACGATCATGGCGAGCAGCTTCGACAGATAGAGAGCCTGACCGGCGCCTTCATTCTGCCCGACGGTGCATGCCGCTCTTGGCAGGCGCTTTATGCAGGCCTGGCCAAACTCGCGAGCGATCTGATGGAGCACATTCACCTGGAGAACAACGTGTTGTTCCCGAGATACGAAAGTGGTCCATCATCCCATAGCGCGCCTGCAGCGTCACACAAGCGCCCCCCGCAGTCAGAATTCACGGGCGCCAGCGAAGGAGTCGATCAATGATCCAAGAAGGCACCAAGGCAACCAACGTCTCGGTCACCTCCGCAGATCCGCGCTCAAGCAGCAGCCTTGTACCGATGCTAATCGGCGGCCTTGTGTTGACGATCATCGGCATGCTTGCCGCACTGGCCGTTAGCTGACACGTCAAAGCGGCAGACTTGGGACTCCGGGTAGCGATCAAGATGTCATGAACCCACGAAATATCTGCGGCCAGCACCGATGATCGGTCAGCTCTCAAAGGACGAGCGTCAACTTGCGCTCGTGATTTTGCTTGTTCTTGCGACACTCGGTTTGCTGCTGGCGGCAGTCGGCCGTGACGACCCTCTCGGGGTGCATGGCGGATTGATCATGCTTGTTGCGATCGGGGGGCTGTTCTTCACGATATCCGGTTACTATGCGCCGGAACCAACTCGGGATTCTCTCGCCTTCTACTACGACGACCCAAGCAAGATCGGCATCATTGCCGCCATGGCTTGGGCCGTGTTCGGGCTCTTGATCGGCGACTGGGTTGCCTGGTTGCTTGTCAATCCAGACCTTACGTTCGATGCGCCGTGGTCAAGTTTTGGGCGAATTCGTCCGGTGCACACAACTGCCGTCATTTTCGGATTCGGCGGCAACGCCCTAATCGCCACATCCTTGTACGTTATGCAGCGTACGTCGCGCGCGCGGCTGCCAGACCGTTTGAGTCCGTGGTTCGTCGTCTTCGGCTACAACCTGTTCTGCCTGCTGGCCGTCACCGGCTACATGATGGGAACAACGCAGTCGAAGGAATATGCCGAGCCGGAATGGTACGCCGACATTTGGCTGGTGGTTGTCTGGATCGTCTATTTCATTCTGTATCTGCGCACGCTGGCTCGCCGCACGGAGCCTCATATCTACGTGGCCAACTGGTACTACCTGGCCTTCATCCTGGTCGTTGCGGTCCTGCACATCGTCAACAATATTGCCGTCCCGGTTTCGTTCGGTCACGCCAAAAGTTATTCGATATTTTCCGGGGTCCAGGATGCGATGACGCAGTGGTGGTACGGCCACAACGCGGTCGCGTTCTTTCTGACCTCAGGCTTTCTCGGCATGATGTACTACTACCTGCCCAAGCGCGCCGGGCGGCCGATTTTCTCCTATCGCATGTCGATCATCAGCTTCTGGGGCATCACCTTCTTCTACATGTGGGCGGGCTCGCACCACCTGCACTACACCGCACTTCCCCAATGGGTGCAGACGCTCGGCATGACCTTCTCGGTAGTGTTGCTGGTGCCTTCTTGGGCGTCCGCCGGGAACGCGCTGCTCACGCTCAATGGCGCCTGGGACCGGGTCCGCGACGACGCCACCCTGCGCTTCATGATGGTTGCGGCCGTGTTCTATGGCCTGTCCACCTTCGAGGGGTCGTTCATGGCGATCCGCCCGGTCAATTCGCTCTCCCATTACACTGATTGGACTGTCGGGCACGTACATGCAGGTGCACTCGGCTGGGTTGCGATGATCACCTTTGGCGCCATCTACGCATCCGTGCCTTGGCTCTGGAAGCGAGAGGCGATGTATTCGGCTCGGCTCGTTGAAGCGCATTTCTGGCTCGCGCTGGCCGGCACCGTCATCTACGTCTTCGCCATGTGGAACTCCGGCATCATCCAGGGGCTGATGTGGCGGGCCTATAGCGAAAGCGGCACCCTCGCCTATTCGTTCGTCGACTCCCTTGTCGCCATGCGCCCGTATTACATCGCGCGAGCCGTCGGCGGCCTGCTGTTCCTGACCGGCGCCGTGATCGGTTGCTACAATATCTGGATGACAATCCGTGCTGCGCCGCAGAGCGCTGACGAGCGTCTAACAAGTCAATCAGACACTATGGTCGGTACGACGCCCGCGATGCAACCCGGGGAATAAGACGTGTTTGGATTTCACTACAAGCTGGAACGCAAGGCGATCGGGTTGGTGCTGGCCATCATCGGGGTCGCCAGCATAGGCGGAATGGTTGAGATTGCGCCGTTGTTCACCATTCATCAGACGGTCGAAGAGGCGCCGGACATGCGCGTCTACACGCCGCTGGAGCTGGCAGGGCGCAACATCTACATCCGCGAAGGATGCTATGCGTGTCATTCCCAGATGATCCGCACCCTGCGCGATGACGTCGAGCGGTACGGCCACTACTCGCTTGCGGTCGAATCCAAATACGACCACCCTATGTTATGGGGCTCCAAGCGCACTGGGCCGGATCTCGCTCGCGTCGGCGAAAAGTATTCCGACGAATGGCATGTCGCGCACCTCAACAATCCCCGCGACGTGGTGCCTGAATCGGTGATGCCCGCCTATGCTTGGCTGAGCCGCACCGACCTGCCTGCGGCCGATCTCAGCTCACAGCTCAAAGCGATGCGCGCAGTCGGCGTCCCCTACACCGATGAAATGATCGCCAACGCGCCTGCTGACGCCTACGGGCAGGCTGCCCCGGACACGCCACTCGCCGAAGGCGTCACCAGGCGCTATGGCCAGGCGACAACCGTGCGCACTTTCGACGGCTCTCCGGGGCGGTTGACCGAGATGGACGCCCTTGTCGCCTACTTGCAAATTCTTGGCCGTCTCACGAGCGCCGGACAGCTATCGTTAGCGGCAACGAAGGACTAGCGATGGATCTCGATCACGACATGACGGTCTGGTTTTCCAAATCCTTCGGCCTGTTCTATTTGGTCGCGCTGTCGTTGGCCGTCGTCATCTATGCATACTGGCCGTCGAACAAGGCGCGCTTCGAAGACGCGGCCAGTTCCATTCTGCGCGAAGAGGACAAGCCATGGGGATAGCGGAGCGCGATCCTCACACCGGGTATCTTACAACGGGCCATGAATGGAATGGCATCACGGAACTGAATACGCCCGTTCCGCGCGCGGTCTATTTCTTCTTGATTGCCACGGCACTGTTCGCCCTCGGTTATTGGATTCTCATGCCGGCTTGGCCGCTCGGGGTAACCTATACGAAGGGACTTCTTGGCGTCGATCAGCGCGCGACTGTCTCCGAAGACTTGCAAAATGCGGCTCTCGATCGCGTGACCTGGACGAAGCGCATCGACGCCGAGCCCTTCCAGGAAATTCAGGCCAATCCGCGTTTGATGGACATCGTGCGCCAAACGGGCCGCCCCCTGTTCGGCGATAACTGCGCAGCTTGCCATGGGCGCAATGCCACAGGCCAACCCGGCTTTCCCAACCTCACGGCAGGATCACGGATCTGGGGCGGCGATGCGGATGCGATCATGGAAACAATCCGTGTGGGCGTCAATTCCACACACCCCAAGACTCGCACTTCACAAATGTTGGCGTTTGGCCGCGATCAAATTCTTCCGCCCAAGGATGTCGACAACGTCGTCAGCTATGTGAGATCATTATCCGCCACGGCGAACGATGCGCCGCCGCAAGCGATTCAAGCAGGCGAGATCATCTTTGGTCAGAGTTGTGCCTCTTGTCACGGCCTCGACGGCAAAGGCAATCCGGACTTAGGCGCCCCTGATCTGACCGACTCCACCTGGATCTACGGCGGCGACAGGCAGTCGATTCACGATACCATCTGGGGCGGACGACAGGGTCACATGCCAGCGTGGGAAAGCCGCCTTTCGCCGTTGGATCGAAAACTTCTCACGCTTTACGTGCTCGACCTGAAAAAGGCCGATCCGTGATGCGTGCGCGGGCGTTCCTCCCATCGCAAAAGACCGTGTTCAAGCTGTCGATTGGTGTGGGATTGATACTGCTGATGGCCGCAAATTTGCACCTCGTGTACGTGGCGACGATCTCGCAACCCGACTGCGTTGCGCATGCACGACAAAAGGACGACATCAGTGGCAGAGGGCAATTCAGAGCGGCAGTATCGTCCTGTCGGCCTCAATGAAAGCAGAGGCACAGCTCACATGACTCTCGATCGCACAGAATGGCGCAATCAGGGACAGGCTTAGTCGATGACGATGATCCCAGCCGTGGTCCCGCCGGTACCGCGGGAAAGAATTTGGAGCCGCGACCTGCCGGCCGTTACCGCCTTTCGGTGGCTGAGGAATGGCTGGGGTGATCTGGTCACTCTCCCGGCAGCAAGTGTGGCCTATGGGCTGATCATCTTTCTGGCGTCGATGGGGATCGTTGTTGGGTTGTTTGTGTTCGGGTGGGATTACATTCTGTTTCCGGCGCTCGCGGGATTCATGGTCATAGGGCCGCTACTTGCCGTCGGGCTCTACGAAAAAAGCCGGCGCCTCTCGACCGGCGAGTCAATCAGTCCTCGACATATGATTCTCGTCAAACCAAAATCCGGTAGCCAGATTCTGTTTACTGGGGTCTTGCTGTGCTTGCTTATGCTGTTGTGGATGCGCGCTGCCGTTCTCATCTACGCGCTGTTTTTTGGGCTTCACCCGTTTCCTGGCCTCGATCACATCGCCCCGATGTTGTTTACGGAGCCCGTCGGCTGGGCAATGCTTCTGGTCGGCAGCACGGTGGGTGCATTATTTGCTGCGTTTTCGTTCGCCATCAGCGCATTTTCAATTCCAATGCTGCTTGACGAGCGCGTCGACGCGCTGACTGCAATGGGCAGGAGCATGGCACTGGTGTGGAATAATCTGCCGGTGATGCTGACGTGGGGCGCCCTGGTGCTTTGGCTATTCCTGATCAGCCTCGCAACAGGACTTGTCGGATTGATTGTTGTATTCCCAATACTGGGTCACGGGACCTGGCATGCCTATCGACAGATCTGGCCGAAAACACCAGATGCATCGTACGAGATGCGGTGATTGCGATCTGCGCACCGGAGAATGTCACATAATGGACTTTCTCATTCCGATCGCGCTGACACCGGCACAATCGGGCTCGGCTCTCTCATGTGGACGCTTGCGAATGCTCAATGTGACGATCTCGTCGACGCAGTCAAACGCATTCTGATTGAAGATAAAATATAGTTCGCCGATGTAGGAATATCGGCCGCAATCCAAACGTTCGGTCACGTGAAGAAGACGCTGAGCGTTCTCCTCGACTTCGTCCACGATCAATTCGTCTTCGGCCGGCGCTTTCGCATTCTCAACATCGTGAATGATGTCACCCGTGAATGTCTGGCGGCGATCCCCGACACTTCGATCTCAGGCAAACGGGTTGCGCGTGAGCTTACGATGCTCATCGACACGCGCGGCAAGCCTCAGATGATCGTCTTCGAAAACGGCGCTGAGTTCACGTCGAACGCGATCCTAGGCTGGGACCGCCGCACCACCCGTCAGCCGGGCTTTGGCATCAACCAAGTCTGCCGCGAGCGGAGCGAAGAAGTGTTCGGCTGGATCAAAGAGCAGGCCGGGCTCGCCAAATTCAAGGTTCGAGGGCGCGCCAAAGCCGAAGCGGTCTTCACCTTCGCAGTCGCCGCCTATAACCTCATCCGCATTCCCAAACTGCTGGCAGAAAGTCCCGCATGACGCCGCAACCGACACGCCTCAAGTCGAGCGCGACCCCCCGGGGCACCGCTCAATCCGCGCAGAAAACCTCACCCCAGTCGAAACTCGTGACTTCTTCAGCAGCCTGCTAGATGGCGATCACGACGGACAGAAGCCCACGACAGCGCCGGCATCGACATAGAAAGGGCTGGGAATCGCAGCAATTCCGCTTGTTTGCAGCCTTGTCGTTTGGAAAGCTGGTTGCGTTAGATCAATTTCAGCCCCTCAGCCTGGCTTTAGGATTTTTTTTATTTACGAGGAACACGTGTCATGCCTCCTCATTGCGACAGCATGGATGGGCCAGTCGTTACTGCCGCAAGGCGCGCCCTCGAAAAAGAAGATATCAATTTGATCTTGCCCTATGTCAAAGACAACGCCAGCGCCCAAACGAAGTTGGCCTTCGAAAAGGCGCTCCGCGCGCGAAAGGCCGATCCGGCTGCACGCAAGGTCGCCGATTTGTACTTCTTTGAAACGGCCGTGCGATTGCATCGGGCGGGAGAAGGCGCTCCTTATACAGGCCTCAAGCCGGCCGGCCTCGATGTTGGGCCAGTCATTCCGGTGGCTGAGAGGGCCATCGAGAGCGGCTCGCCAGATGCACTGATTCGATTGCTGACCGACACGCTCCGACAGGAAGTTCAGCATCGATTCGATCATGTGAAGCATCTTCGTGATTATCGCGTCGGCGACGTAGCTAGGGCCCGTGAGTATGTCGAGGCGGTGCTCGGCCTCCAGGTTTATTCGCATCATCTTTATCAGGCGATGAAGGCCACGGCCCATGAGGGCAATCATCAGCATCATGGCTGAGCGCTAACTACGCAGGGAGGATCGATTCGTGTACAAGCATATCTTGATCGCAACGGATGGCTCTGAGCTGGCAACCAAGGCCCTCGAACATGGACTTGCGCTTGCCAGGCGCGACAACGCCCAGATTACGGTCGTGACCGTAACAGAGCCGTGGTCGCCGCTGGACGTTGCACACGAAGTGCGGCAAGGACGCCCCGATCCGGTCGGTCGTTTCGAGGACATCGCAGCCACCGCAGCAAAACGCATCCTGGACGGCGCAGTTCAGCGTGCGAATGCGCACGGAGTGACATGCCAAGTCATCCATGTGAAGGATCAGCATCCGGCCGAGGGTATTATCACAGTCGCTAAAGACACGGGATGCGACTTGATTGTGATGGCATCACATGGTCGACGCGGCATGTCGCGTTTATTGCTCGGAAGCCAAGCTCACGAAGTGCTGGCTCACTGCGCCGTACCAGCGCTCATAGTGCGATAAGCCTTCGTCGCTGGCGGAAGGCTTACCAAAATACCCAAGTGTGTTATTTGAGCAGAAGGCGGGCCGATAGCGGCCGAGTCGTCTGAACAGTGACGTATCTGTCGGCGTCTGTGCGAATTCTTCCGCCGAAAACTCCAACCAAAACGATCCAATTTAGCGGCGCGGGGCACGAGTCGGCCCGGCCTCGGAGCGCAGAACAGCCGCCGTCCAGAGACCCACAAGGGCGTGAACAAAGCCGAATCTTGCGGCCGGGTTGCTCGGGACGGAGACTGCATTTTTATTGCACTTAATCATCAAACAAATTCGTTTGCTTGCAGATGTATCGTGGTCAAAACCTTTCCGTGTGAGAACTCGCATACGGAAGACGGACTATGGTGACGACAAACAGTGATTCAGGATTCCGTTTCAAGGAAGACATCTTCTCGATCGCTGCCGATATGCAGTCCCGCCGACAGCCTTTCGCTCTCGCAACTGTTGTCGCGACGGAAGGTTCGGCGTCCGCAATAACCGGGTCAAAGGCCGTTTTCGACGCCAAGGGCGGCATCATCGCCGGCTGGGTCGGCGGCGGTTGCGCCCAGTCTACCGTGGCTCACGCGGCGATCGAAACAATCGAGAGCACGCAGACACAGATCGTCGAACTCGATCTCAATGACGAGGTGCTCGGCACCGGCATGCCCTGCGGGGGCAGTATGAAGGTGTATGTGGAGCCTGTCCTTCCGCGTCCTACGCTCTGGATTCTGGGCCACGGTCGGATCGCCGAGTGCCTCTGCAGCATCGGCGCAATGATGGGCTTCGATGTGGCGGTCGACGATCCGCTCACGACCGCGTCCCGATATCCCGATGCCGCCCTCCTGCTGGCCGAGGATCCGGCCTATGAGGCGCTCGCGCCTCAACCAACCGATTTCGTGGTGGTCGCAACCCAGCATAAAGGGGATCACCAATCGATGCTTCGCGTGCTGGCGACCGACGTTGGCTACGTCGCGCTTATTGCCAGTCACAAGCGCACCCGCCTTGTTCTCGACTATCTGCGCAAGGCCGGCCTCGACAACGATCGGGTCGACCGGGTACGCGCACCGGCTGGTCTCGATCTCGGCGCGCGCACACCCGAAGAGATTGCGTTGTCGGTCATCGGCGAAATCGTGCGGCTGCGCCGGACCGGCTCGTGTGGCAGAGAGCCAATTTCGGACCCCAGTTCAATCGCAGCAGGCTCTGCTGGCGTCGCCGCATTGCGCGTGGCGAGTTGACGCCATGACGGCGAATGCCACAACAGCTCAATTCCGACTGGGCCGCTTCCGCACCCGCTGGCTTTATTCGACCAATCACAAGGATATCGGAACGCTCTACCTGATCTTTTCGATCTTCGCCGGCATCATCGGCACGGTGATGTCGATTGCGATCCGGATGGAGCTGCAACACCCTGGTCTCGATATCTTCGCGCACGCGCAAAGCTACAACGTATTCGTCAGCGCTCATGGTCTGGTGATGATCTTCTTCGTCATCATGCCCGCGCTCATCGGCGGATTCGGCAACTGGATGGTGCCGCTGATGATCGGATCGCCGGACATGGCGTTTCCGCGCATGAACAACATCTCCTTCTGGCTTCTCGTCGCCTCCTTCATCCTCTTCGTCATCTCGTTCTTCGTCGAAGGCGCTCCCGGCTCCCGCGGCCATGGCGGCGGATGGACGCTCTACCCGCCGCTCGCGTCAGGGGGGCAGCCGGGACCGGCGGTCGATTTCGTGATCTTTGCGGTCCATCTTTCCGGCGCGTCATCGATTCTTGGCGCGATCAACTTCATTACCACGATCTTCAACATGCGCGCGCCGGGCATGACCATGCACAAGATGCCGTTGTTCGCCTGGAGCATGCTGGTGACGGCGTTCATGCTGCTGCTCTCGCTGCCGGTGCTTGCAGGCGCCATCACGATGCTGCTGACCGACCGCAATTTCGCAACCACCTTCTTCGATCCATCTGGCGGCGGCGACCCGCTCCTGTATCAGCATCTGTTCTGGTTCTTCGGCCACCCCGAGGTTTACATCATGATCCTGCCGGCGTTCGGGATCATCAGCCACGTGGTGTCGACATTCTCCCGCAAGCCGATCTTCGGCTATCTCGGCATGGCCTATGCGATGGTCGCGATCGGCGTGATCGGCTTTCTGGTCTGGGCCCACCATATGTACACGGTGGGCATGTCGAGGGGTGCGCTCGCTTATTTCGCGGCCGCTTCAATGGTCATCGCCGTGCCGACCGGCGTGAAGGTGTTCTCCTGGATCGCCACGATGTGGGGTGGATCGATCCGCTTCAGCGTTCCCATGCTGTGGGCGCTCGGTTTCGTCATCCTGTTCACGATCGGCGGCGTCACCGGCGTGGTGCTTGCCAATGTCGGCGTCGATGCGGCGCTGCACGACACCTACTATGTCGTAGCGCATTTCCACTACGTACTTTCGCTCGGCGCGGTGTTCGGCATCTTTGCGGGCTTCTATTACTGGTTCCCGAAGATGTCCGGCTACATGTACCGGGAGTCGCTCGGACGC
>Ga0180223_1002034_pt1 | contig 13263 bp, 12 predicted proteins | sample eDN5th30CKraftOP_FD_151337 | JGI IMG/M metagenome (GOLD analysis project Ga0180223, IMG submission 151337) | Enriched Organic Plus compost microbial communities from Emeryville, California, USA - eDNA 5th pass 30_C Kraft OP (version 2) (version 2) ...
CACGCGGCGTTGCTGCATCAGGCTTGCGCCCATTGTGCAATATTCCCCACTGCTGCCTCCCGTAGGAGTCTGGGCCGTGTCTCAGTCCCAGTGTGGCCGGTCACCCTCTCAGGCCGGCTACCCGTCGACGCCTTGGTGAGCCATTACCTCACCAACAAGCTGATAGGCCGCGAGTCCATCCCAGACCGAAAAACTTTCCACCCCCCACCATGCGGTGAAAGGTCCTATCCGGTATTAGCACCGATTTCTCGGAGTTATCCCAGAGTCCAGGGCAGGTTACTCACGTGTTACTCACCCGTTCGCCACTAATCCCCCCCAGCAAGCTGGGAGTTCATCGTTCGACTTGCATGTGTTAAGCACGCCGCCAGCGTTCGTCCTGAGCCAGGATCAAACTCTCCAAAAAAAATGGCTCCAACACCCCCGAAAGGATGCGGAAATTTGATCTCTGACTGAGAAACAATCATTGCTGACTGTCCATCAATCCAAAGGAATCCCACCAGACCAAACGGCCCAGTCGGGGTTCAAAAATTGGCATTGAACATAGTGCACGCTGTTGAGTTCTCAAGAAACGGACGCTCCCGCTTCAACAACCTTTCGGTCGCCTCATTCGGGGCCTCGCTTCCATTCGGCCATCCCGTGACGGGACGCATCCGAATGCGTCAGAAGCAGTGAGCCGACCAGGTGAACCCGGTCGGTATTGCGCTTCTGGAATGTTCCGCCCGGCCCGGTGAGCTTCTCGCCCGTTCCGGCCGCTTGCGGCAACAGATGAATACTTTACGGAGATCGCGTGTGCCCTGCAACTCGGCGCTGCATCCCGGGCGTGTCGCCCGTCATTCCGCCCATCTCGGGTGAGCCGGTGCCCACCGCGCGGGGCCTGCCGGCCACCGGCCGAGCGCACCGTCATAGGCCAGTGCGGGGGCCGCGACTCGTACCCGCTCGCCGCTCACCTCGAAGGTCTCCACGTGCGCCTCGGCATCCTGCTCGGTGACCGCGCGCGTGGGCGTCGCGTGGTCGGTCCTTGGCATGCCGAGGAGCTCTGCCGCCGTCCGGCGAAGGGAGAGCCGGGCGATCCGCCCGCCGGCAGCATCCCCGTCGAGCATCGTGATGATGGCGGCCGCGAGGAGGTACCCGGTGGCGTGGTCGAGCGCCTGCGCAGGTAGTGCACCCGGATGTTCGCCGGAACCCTCCACCGTGGCGATGCCGCACGCCGCCTGCACGATGCTGTCGAACCCGCGACGCTCCGCCGTCTGCCCGTCGAACCCCCATGCGGCCAGCTGCCCGATCACGAGCCCGGCTCGGCGCGCAGCCAGCGTGTCGGCGTCCAGACCCAGCGCCTCGAGCGCCGAAGGCCGGTAGCCGAGCACAAGCACGTCCGCGTGCTCGAGCAATTCATCGAACCGTCGGCGATCGGCCGTTGCGCGCAGATCGAGCAGCGTGCTGCGCTTGCCCGCGCCCGTGTCGAAGTGCTGCCATTCCGGCTCGGGAAGGCGGGGCGAGTCGACCCGCAGCACGTCCGCGCCGAGGCCGGCCAACGCCCTCGTGCCGACGGGGCCGGCGATCACCCGCGTCAGGTCGAGCACGCGGACGCCCGCGAGCGGGCGCGCGAGCCGGTCGGCACCGGCGTTCGGATGAGCGCGCCGCGGTTGATCCGACGCGGGACCGCTCAGGTCGATGAGCGGGGTGCGTCGCAGCCGCAGATCCTCGTCGGCATCCTCGCCTCGGACGGCGGCGCACACGCCGCCCGACGCCGTGATCGCGGCCTCCACGTCGTGGGCGCTCCGGCGCGCGATCGCCGCATCCACCGCGTCGACATCGGCGTCGGGCGACAGACCCAGTCCGCGTCGCGCAGCCGCGGCGTGATGCGGGTAGTTGCCGTGCACCCGGACCCAGCCGTCCGCTGCTCGGCGGAAGCCTGAGAGCGGCGCCCAGACATCCGGCGCCCTGCCATCACGCCGGAACCACCGCTCGCTCGTGAACGCGGTCGCGATCCGCTCGCCGTTCAGCCGCACGCGGCGCGGCGTCCGCGTCTGCGCCTCACCGACGGCGTCGGCCGCACCCGACGCCGCCATGGATGACGCCGCCAAGGACGCTGCCGCCACGGCGCCGGCAGCGAGTCCGGAGACGTCCAGACGCGCGGGCAGCGGCACCTCCGGCAGCTCGTCGAGCGCACCGAGCTCAATCCGCTCACGCCCGAGATCCGCCCAGACGCGGCGGACCAGCTGCTCGGCGGCGCGCGTCACGGCTACTCCACGTATACGCCGGCGAGCGTCTTCTTGCCGCGCCGCAGCACGGCCAGGTCACCCGAGCTCGCGAACCCGGCGAGCGTCGCCGAGTCATCGTCGATGCGTCGGTTGTCGAGCGAGACGCCGCCCTGCTTGATGGCCCGCCTCGCCTCACCGAGGCTTCCCACGAGCCCGGTGTCGACGAGCAGCTGCGCGATCGAGACATCCGTCGACGCTGTGGTGTTCGGCAGCTCTTCGAGCGCGGCCGCGAGCGTCGCCCGGTCGAGCGATCGCAGCTCCCCCTGCCCGAACAGCGCCTGCGACGCGGCGATGACCGCCGCCGTCGCGTCGGCGCCGTGCACCAGCGTGGTGACCTCGCTCGCGAGCACGCGTTGCGCCTCCCGGCGGAACGGCTCGCGTTCGACGAGCTCGGCGAGCTCCTCGATGCGTGCGCGACTGAGGAAGGTGAAGACCTTGAGACGGGCGATGACGTCCGCGTCGTCGGTGTTGAGCCAGAACTGGTAGAACCGGTACGGGCTGCACATCTCGGCATCGAGCCAGATCGCGTTGCCCTCGCTCTTGCCGAACTTGGTGCCGTCCGAGTTGGTGATGAGCGGCGTGCCGATCGCGTGCACGCTGACGCCCTCCACCCGATGGATCAGGTCGGTGCCGCTCGTGAGGTTGCCCCACTGGTCGCTGCCGCCGGTCTGCAGCACGCACCCGTACTGCCGGTAGAGCTCGAGGTAGTCGAAGCCTTGCAGGATCTGGTAGCTGAACTCGGTGTAGCTGATGCCCGCGTCGGAGTTGAGCCGCGAGGCGACCGCGTCCTTCTTGAGCATGGTGCCGACCCGGTAGTGCTTGCCGATGTCGCGAAGGAAGTCGATGGCCGAGAGCCCGCCGGTCCAATCCAGGTTGTTGACGAGGCGCACGCCGTTGTCGCCCTCCGCGGACAGGAATCGGCCGACCTGCCCCTGGAGCCGTCCGACCCATTCCGACACGGTCTCTTTGGTGTTCAGCGTGCGTTCAGCGGTGGGCCTCGGGTCGCCGATGAGGCCCGTCGAGCCGCCGACCAGTCCCAGCGGACGGTGACCGGCGAGCTGCAGGCGGCGCATGACGAGCAGCTGCACGAGGTTCCCGAGATGCAGGCTGGGCGCGGTGGGGTCGAATCCGCAGTAGTAGGTGATCGGCTCCCCGGCGAGCATGTGTTTCAGCGCGGTCTGGTCGGTCGAGACGTGGATGAGCCCACGCCAGTTGAGCTCCTCCCAGACATCGGCGAAGGTGGGATCGTTCTGCTGCGTGGCGAGGATCTCCGGGTCTGACACGCCAGTAAGAGTATCAGCGATGAATTCAGGCTGGACTTTTATCTCATTGCGACATAAACTTCTAGCCTTAATAGATGCTCAGTTCGAACTGCAGTCGAAAGGATGCGCATGTTCGTCATCACGGCGGATCAGGTCGACAGCCGCCACCGGCCCGACCTCGCGGCCGCGCAGCTCGACCGCATCTCCGCCGAGCACGGCCCGCGATTGGTCCTGCCCCCGGAGCGCAATGCCGGCGACGAGATCCAGATCCTCACCGACGACGCGATGACCGCGGTACACCTCGTCCTCGAGCTGACCCGCGACGACGACTGGAGCGTGGGCCTCGGCTGCGGGCGTGTCCGCACCCCGTTGCCACACGACATCCGTGAGGCGAGCGGCGAGGCGTTCTTCAGCGCGCGCACGGCCGTCGATCGCGCCAAACGCGTCCGCCCGCGCTTTGCGATGGTGGCCGCGGACCCCGCCGCGGACGATGCAGCCGACGCCGAGGCGCTCCTTGTCCTGGCCATCCTGCTCCGCGAACGACGCACCGAACAGGGCTGGCAGGTGTACGACCGCATGATGGCGGGTGCCAACCAAGCCGACATTGCGAATCAGCTCGGGGTCAGCGCGCCGGCTGTGAGCTCGCGAGCGAAACATGCCAACATCAGGGCTGAACTGGACGCCCTGCCCGCGCTCGCCCGCGTGCTCGGTCGGGTCGACGCCGCCGCGACACGCGACGTCACGCGGGATGCCTCGCGGGACGGGCAGCGAGGATCCACCGAGGGAGCCGCATGATCACCATGACCATCGTCGTCTGGCCGCTGCTGCTCCTGCTCGCCGGCGCGGCCACGCTCTCGATCATCGCCTTCGTCCGGCCGCACCAGCGGCTGCTGACCTGGCTCGCCGGCGGCGCGCTCGCCGCGTCGCTCGCGCTCGCGGCGCTCGCGGGCACTGACGTGCCGACGCCGCTCACCGGCCTCATCGCGGCCCTCGCCGTCGTGACGGCGGTGTTCGGTGGCGGCCCCGCCGCGACGACGGCGCTCGACCTCGCGATGGGCGGCAGCGCGGTGCCGGGCCTCCACGGCGGCATCCTGGTTGCCGACGCCAAGGATGCCGCGGCCGGGACGAGCCCTGGCGTGCTCCCGGCCCGCCGTGAGGTGCTCCGTGGTGGCACGACCATCGGCGTGCTCGAGCGGCTCGCCTCGGCCGGGACGATCGTCGCGGGCTTCCCGGAGGGACTGGCGATCGTGGTGGCCGTCAAGGGCGTCGGTCGGTTCACCGAGCTCGAAGCACCGGAAGCCCGGGAGCGCTTCATCATCGGCACACTCGCGAGCCTCATCTGGGCATGCGCCGCCGGGCTCGTCGTGCACCTCACCCTGCGGTGACACGGGCACCCGCGCCGCATCCGTCACCGACACGCGCACCCGCGCCGCATCCGTCACCGATGCTCTGCGCGCGTACCGATGCTCTGCGCTCTCAGCCCACCGCCCGGCGATGCCGGCGGTACGCCGACACACCGGGATCGTCCGGCAGCCAGAACCGCCACGCGAAGTCCGCTCCCCCACCGGCGCCGCTCACGCCCGTGCGCGGGCCTCGCGCAGACACCGGCGGCGCGCTGGGCAGCCACAACGAGTAGGGCGCGGCGAGCAGGTCGTCGCCATCGGCCGAGAGCGGCACACCGAGCGCGAGTCCGAGCCGCGCAGGGCCGCGCGCGAGATCGCGGTCTGACGCGCCGGGTCGACGCGAGCGTGCGAGTTCCAGGCCTTCGACCACGGTGCCGCCGCGCAGAAGGACCGCCGACGCGGCGCCCGGATGCCCCGTGACGAGGTTCAGGCACACGTGCATGCCGTACGTGAAGTACGCATACAGGTGCCCGGGCTCGCCGAACATCACCCCGTTCCGGCGTGTCATGCCGCGGTAGGCGTGCGAGCCGGGGTCTTCTCCCACGCCGCCGTACGCCTCGACCTCCGCGAGGCGCACCGCGACCCGTCCTTCATCGGTCTCGTGCGTGAGCACCGCGCCGAGCAGCCGCGGCGCGAGGTCCACAGCTGAGACCGCGAGCTCGCGCCGCGACGCGGGGACCAGCCCGTCTCGCGTCCACGGGGCGGTCCCGTCGCCGGTCGGATCAGCGCTCAGCGCGCGTCCAGCCCTTCGGGTGCTGGCTCGAGCCGAGCGACGAGGTGGCGGACGCGGTCGGCGAGCCGGGCGAACTGCTCGCCGACCCGCTCGGGTGCGGTGCCACCGGCGCCCGAGCGGCTTGCGACGGACCCTTCGACGCTCAGCACCGTGCGCACCTCGGGGGTGAGCTGCGGTGACACCGAGGCGAGCGCCGCGTCGTCGATCTCGTCGAGTTCGAGACCGTGCTGCTCGGCGTAACGGACGAGCGCTCCCGTGATCTCGTGCGCGTCGCGGAAGGGGACGTGCCGCTTCACGAGCCATTCGGCGACGTCGGTCGCCAGCGAGAAGCCCGCGGGCGCGAGCTCGGCCATGCGGTCGGTCTGGAAGGTGAGCGTCGCGATCATGCCGGTGAACGCGGGCAGGAGCACCTCAAGCGTTTCGACGGAGTCGAACACGGGCTCCTTGTCCTCCTGCAGGTCCCGGTTGTACGCGAGCGGCAGCGCCTTCAGCGTCGCGAGCAGCCCGGTGAGGTTGCCGATCAGCCGGCCGGACTTGCCGCGCGCGAGCTCGGCGATGTCGGGGTTCTTCTTCTGCGGCATGATCGACGAACCGGTCGAGTAGGCGTCGTCGAGCGTCACGAACCCGAACTCGCGCGTGTTCCACAGGATGACGTCTTCGGCCAGACGCGAGACGTCGATCCCGATCATGGCCGCGATGAACGCGAACTCGGCCACGACGTCGCGGCTGGCTGTGCCGTCGAGCGAGTTCTCGGCCGGTGCGGCGAGCCCGAGGTCGGCGGCGACGGATGCGGCGTCGAGACCGAGGGTCGAGCCGGCCAGCGCACCGCCGCCGTACGGCGAGACGTCGGCGCGCTTGAGCCAGTCGGTGAGCCGCTCGAGGTCGCGCGACAGCGCCCAGCCGTAGGCGAGCAGATGGTGGGCGAGGAGCACTGGCTGGGCGTGCTGCAGGTGGGTGCGGCCGGGCATCACGGCCGAGCGGTGCGCGTCGGCCTGCGCCGACAGCGCGTCGATCAGTCGCACCAGCTCGCGTCCGATGCTCACCGCATGATCTTTGAGGTACAGCCGGACGAGCGTCGCGATCTGGTCGTTGCGGCTCCGCCCCGCCCGCAGCTTGCCGCCGAGCTCGGCGCCGACCTCGGCGATGAGTGCCGCTTCGAGCGCGCCGTGCACGTCCTCGTCGGTCTCGGCGGCGACGAGCTCACCGGCCAGGATGCGGCGTTCGAGCGTCTCGAGCCCCGTCAGCATGCCGTCGAGCTCGGTCTGGGTGAGGTAGCCGGCCGCGGCGAGGGCCCGGGCGTGCGCCCTGGAGCCGGCCAGGTCATACGGTGCGAGCTGCCAGTCGAAGTGCGTGGACTTCGACAGCCGCGCGAGCTCGGCCGACGGTCCGCCGGCGAAGCGCGCGCCCCACAGGGAGCCCTCGTTGGTGCCGTGTTCGCTCATCGTGCGCCCCCTTCTTCGGCACCCGTCCGCCGGCCCAGCAGCCAGACGAGCAGCGCCTTCTGCGCGTGCAATCGGTTCTCCGCCTCGTCCCAGACGACCGACTGCGGACCGTCGATCACGGATGCCTCCACCTCGAAGCCGCGGTACGCGGGCAGGCAGTGCAGGAAGATCGCACCGTCGGCCGCGCGGGCCATGAGGTCGTCGTCGACGCGATAGTCGCCGAACACGGCGATCCGCTGCGCCTTCTCGTCCTCCTGGCCCATCGACACCCACGTGTCGGTCGTGACGACGTCGGCGCCCGCCACGGCCTCCCGTGGGTCGGCGGTGACGGTCACGGAACCGCCCGTCTCGGCGGCGATGCGGCGCGCGTCCTCGACGATGTCGGCGCGGGGAGCGTAGTCGGCGGGTGCGCCGACTCGCACGTGCATGCCGGCGGTCGCGCCCGCGAGCAGGTACGAGTGCGCCATGTTGTTGGCGCCGTCGCCCACGTACGCGAGCGTTCGTCCCGCGAGCGAGCCCAGCCGCTCACGCACCGTGAGCAGGTCGGCGAGCAACTGGCACGGATGGAAGTCGTCGGAGAGCGCGTTGACGACCGGAACGGTGGTGCCGTCGGCCATCTCCTCGAGGCCGGCCTGGCTGAAGGTGCGCCACACGATGGCCTCGACCATGCGCTCGAGGACGCGCGCCGTGTCGGCCACCGACTCCTTGCCGCCGAGCTGGCTCTCGCTGGACGAGATGACGAGCGGGACTCCCCCGAGGTCGGCGATCCCGACCGAGAAGGACACGCGCGTCCGCGTCGAGGTCTTGTCGAAGATCACGGCCACGGTGCCCGGGCCTTCGAGGGGCCGTTCGAGGTAGCGGTCGGCCTTGAGCCGGATCGCGAGATCGAGCACCTCAGCCTGCTCGGCGGGCGTGAGATCGTCGTCGCGGAGGAAGTGACGGGTCATCGGTGCGGGTCCGTTCGGGTGGGTCAGTGGTCGGTCGGGCGGGCGGCGAGCTCGAGGGCGCGCCCGAATCGTCGCTCGAACTCGTCGAGCTCCGCGTCCCCGATGGTGAGCGGGGGTGCCAGCCGGATGGTCGAGTCGTTCGCGGCGTTGACGATGAGCCCGGACTGCAGCGCCGCCTGCGCGACGCGCTGGGCGATCGGCTCGGTGAGCGCGACGCCCAGGAGGAGGCCGCGGCCTCGGACCGAGTCGACGTGCGGGGAGTCGAGGCCGAGGATGCGCTCGCTCAGCTCGACGCCGCGGCGTGCGGCATTCTCGACGAGGCCGGCGCGCTCGATCTCCGCGAGGACCGCGTTGGACACGGCCGTCGCGAGCGGGTTGCCGCCGAAGGTCGACCCGTGCTGACCTCGCTGGTAGAGGTCGGAGGCGTGGCCGAAGGTGATCAGTCCGCCGATCGGGAACCCGCCGCCGATGCCCTTGGCCACGGTGATCGCGTCGGGCGTGATGCCGGCGTGTTGGAAGCCGAACCAGGCACCGGTGCGACCGGCACCGGTCTGGATCTCGTCGACGATGAGCAGTGCGCCGTGCCGGCGGGTGATCGTCCGCGCGGCCTCGAGGAAGCCTTCGGGCAGCTCGACCACGCCGGCCTCGCCCTGAATCGGCTCGACGATGACGGCGGCGACGGCGTCGTCGACGGCCGCCTCGAGCGCGTCGATGGTCGCCGGGATGTGTTCGACGCCACCGGGGAGCGGCTCGAACGCCTGCCGCAGGTGGGCCTTGCCGGTGAGGGCGAGCGATCCCATCGTGCGTCCGTGGAAGGCGTCGATGAGGCCGATGACGCGCGTTCGCGCACCGCCCGAGTTGTTGAGGCGCGCGAGTTTGAACGCCGCCTCGTTGGCTTCAGCGCCCGAGTTGCCGAACCAGGCGCGGCCGCCGTCGGTCGCCCCGGCGAGGCGCGTGAGCCGCTCGGCGAGTTCGAGCGCGGGCTCGGTGGTGAAGTAGTTCGACACGTGCGCGAGCTTCGCGGCCTGGGTCGAGACGGCCTCGACGAACACCGGGTGGGCATGACCGAGCGAGTTGACCGCGATGCCCGCGAGGAAGTCGAGGTACTCGCGCCCCTCGTCGTCCCAGACGCGCGCGCCCTCGCCGCGCTCGAGCTTGGCGAGCGGCATGGCGATCGCGCGCATCACGCGCTGCTCGAAACGGGACTGCCAGGTGGTCATGCGTGGACTCCAGCTCCTGCGGGGACGACCTCGGTCCCCGACCCCTGCTGGGTGAACACCTCGAGCAGGATCGAATGCGGCTCGCGGCCGTCGATGATGGCGGCCTTGGGCACGCCGCCCTGGACCGCGTCGAGGCACGCGGTCATCTTGGGGATCATGCCGGATTCGAGCGTGGGCAGCAGCTCGACGAGCTCCGGCACCTCGATCTCGGAGACGAGCGAGTCGCGGTTCGGCCAGTCCCGATACAGTCCGGCGACATCGGTGAGGATCACGAGCTTCGCTGCGCCGAGTGCGACGGCGAGGGCCGCCGCCGCCGAGTCGGCGTTGACGTTCAGCGACTGGCCGACGTCGTCGAGGTCGGGCGCGATCGACGACACCACCGGGATCCGGCCGGCCTCGAGATGCGCGATGACCGCTGACGGATCGACCGCCACGACGTCACCGACGAGTCCGAGGTCGACCTCTTCGCCGTCGACGATCGCCCCACGCCGGCGGCCCGTGAAGAGCCCCGCGTCTTCACCCGAGACCCCGCTCGCGAGCGGGCCGTGCTTGTTGATGAGGCTCACCAGCTCGCGGTTGACCTGCCCGGTGAGCACCATCCGCACGACGTCCATCGCCTCGGGGGTGGTGACGCGGTAGCCGCCTCGGAACTCGCTGGGGATACCGAGTCGTTCGAGCATGGCGGAGATCTGCGGGCCGCCGCCGTGCACGACCACGGGGCGGATGCCGGCGTACCTCAGGTACACCATGTCCTCCGCGAATGCCCGCTGCAGCTCGGGGCTGACCATCGCGTTGCCGCCGAACTTCACGACGATCGTCTCGCCGTGATACCGCTTCAGCCACGGCAGCGACTCGATGAGGGTGCGCGCTTTCTGCGCCGCGTCGGTCGCGTCGGGATGACTCGTCTCGTCGATCATGCTCGCTCAGCTCGCGTAGGCGCTGTTCTCGTGCACGTAGTCGTGCGTGAGGTCGTTGGTGCGAATGGTGGCGGATGCCTCGCCCGCGTGCAGCTCGATGCGCACGGTCGTCGCGCGCGGCGTGAGGTCGACCTCGGTCCTGGGCCGGTCGGGCCGTCCGGCGTGGCATACCCGCACGCCGTTCATGCTCACGTCGACGAGGTACGGGTCGAACTCGGCCCGCGTGGTGCCGATCGCCGCGAGCACCCGACCCCAGTTGGGGTCGTTGCCGAAGATCGCGGCCTTGAAGAGGTTGTTGCGGGCGACCGCGCGGCCGACCTCGACCGCGTCGTCCTCGGTGACGGCGCCGACGACCTCGATCGTGATGTCGTGGCTCGCACCCTCGGCGTCGAGCTGCAGCTGCACGGCGAGATCGTCACAGGCCCGCACCAGCGCGTCGGTGAACTCCTCGACCGTGGGACGCACCCCGGACGCGCCGCTCGAGAGCAGCGACACCTGGTCGTTGGTCGACATGCAGCCGTCGGAATCGAGCCGGTCGAACGTGACCCGGGTCGCCTGCCGCAGCGCGCTGTCGAGCTCGGCAGCGTCGAGCACCGCATCCGTCGTGAGGACCACGAGCATGGTCGCGAGGCCCGGGGCGAGCATGCCCGCGCCCTTCGCCATGCCGCCGATGCGCCACCCCGGCCCCTCGACGATGACCGACTTCGGCTTCGTGTCGGTCGTCATGATCGCGCGCGCGGCGTCCTCGCCGCCGCCGCCGGACAGCCGGCTCACGGCCGACAGCACACCCTCCTCGAGGACTTCACCGTCGAGCTGATCGCCGATGAGCCCCGTCGAGCAGACCAGGACGTCCCCTGCGGACACGTCGAGGGCGGATGCGGCGGCCTCGGCCGTGCGGTGAGTGACCTGGAAGCCCTCGGTACCCGTGAAGCAGTTCGCTCCGCCCGAGTTGAGCACGATGGCACTCACGACACCGTCGGCGATGACCTGCTTCGACCAGATGACCGGGTTCGCCATGGCCCGATTGGTGGTGAAGACCGCGGCGCCCGCCTGCGACGGTCCGCGGTTCACGACCACGGCGAGGTCGAGGGCGCCGCTGCGCTTGATGCCCGCGGCGATTCCTGCTGCCTCGAACCCTGCTGGGGCGGTGACGGTCACGGTGCGACTCCATTCACGGGGAGGCCGGTCGATTCGGTGAGGCCGAGGGCGATGTTGGCAGACTGGATGGCCGCGCCGGCGGTGCCCTTGACGAGGTTGTCCACCGCGGCGACGACGACGACCCGGCCGGCCCGTTCGTCGATCGCGAGTCCCATGAGTGCCGTGTTGGCGCCCAGCACGTCGGCCGTGCGGGGGAACTGCCCTTCGGGCAGCAGCTGCACGAAACGCTCACTCGCGTAGGCGTCCTCCCACGCGGCGCGTACCGCCGATGCATCCGTCCCGGGCACGATCCGTGCCGTCGACGTCGCGAGAATGCCGCGCGACATCGGGACGATCACCGGTGTGAACGAGATGGTGGGCTGGTCGGCCCCGGCCCAGCGCAGCGCCTGCTGGATCTCGGGGATGTGCCGATGCGTGCCGCCGACGGCATATGGGTTCGCCGATCCGAGGATCTCGGACGCGAGCAGATGCGGCTTCAGGCTCTTGCCCGCTCCCGATGGGCCGACCGCCAGGACCGAAACGAGGTCCTGCGCCTCGATGACCCCGGCGCGGATACCCGGCGCGAGCGAGAGCGCCACGGTCGACGCGTTGCAGCCGGGTGCGGCGATCCGGCGGGTCTTCGCGAGCCGATCGCGCTGCGTGCCGGAGAGGCGGGGCAGCTCGGGCACACCGTACGCCCATGCCCCGTGGTGATCGGCGCCGTAGAACGCTGCCCAGTCGGCAGGGTCTTCCAGGCGGTGGTCGGCGCCGCAGTCGATCACCAGCGTCTCGGGCGGGAGCTCCGCGGCCACCGCGCCGGAGGCGCCGTGCGGGAGCGCGAGGAACACGATGTCGTGACCCGAGAGCACCTCGGGCGTCGTCTCGCGCAGGGTGAGATGCGTGTAGGTGCGCAGGTGGGGCTGGACCGCCACCAGCGGCTGCCCGGCATTCGAGTGCGCGGTGACGGTGCGCACGTCGAAGTCGGGGTGATCGGCGATCAGTCTGAGGATCTCTCCACCGGCATAGCCGGAAGCGCCGGAGACGGCGACGGAGTAGGTCATGCTTCAACCTTAGAGCTGTGCGGGTGATGGGTCGGAATCCGGCGACACCCGCACGGCATCGCTCACGCGGCGTGCAGGGTCGCCTGAAGTCGGCGCCCGTCTCGCCGTCGGGTGCTCACGACACTGACACGCGCGGCGCGTGCGGTGCGGGCTTCCCGGACAACGGACATGTCTGGCAGTGTATCGGCGCGACGGCGGGGGTCGCAAACCGAGCGCGCCGGTCGTGTGCCCGCGGCGGCCTACGTGGCGCGTCGGCAGGCGATGGGCACGTCGGCGGATGCCTCAGCCGCGCGCGTGCACCCACGCGAGGTCGACGAGCGACTCGAGCGTGCCGAGGTCGATCGTCGAGATCCGGCCGACCCAGATGCAACCCGCGCCGACCTTCACCTTGCCGAGCTGTTCGATGAGCTCGCCGCACTCGGGGACGTCGGACAGCTGCAACCCGTACAGCGACATCGACGCTTTGCGCGGCGAGAACCCGACGGCCATCCAGTCGCCCTCGCGCCCCGACGCGTACCGGTAGTGCTGCAGCCCATACCCGACGATGGATGGTCCCCACATGACGGCGTCGGTGCCGGTGACCCGGTCGAACAGCTCGCGCAGCGCGAAACCGTCCTCGCGTCGCCCGGCCGGCTCGGCCGTGGCCAGGAACTCGGCGACGGACTGCCCGGTCGGCACGGTCTTTGGCTCGCTCATGCGCCCGAGCGTACTCGTCTGCATCGGGCGCCCAACAGCCCCCACCCACCTTGCCCCGCCCACGCCCACCGCCGACGCCCACCTCCGACCTCACCGGTGATGCCGATCCGGCCCGAGTGTTGCCGATCCGCGCGCACACTCGGCACGAATCGGTCACACTCGCGGCTCGGCCCGGGGTGGGGCG
>Ga0180223_1002035_pt1 | contig 13260 bp, 14 predicted proteins | sample eDN5th30CKraftOP_FD_151337 | JGI IMG/M metagenome (GOLD analysis project Ga0180223, IMG submission 151337) | Enriched Organic Plus compost microbial communities from Emeryville, California, USA - eDNA 5th pass 30_C Kraft OP (version 2) (version 2) ...
AGCTGGCGCGCGCGGCGCGGACGCTGGCGCAGCAGGCGGTGCGGGGCGAGATCGATCCCAACATCATCGCGCCGGGACATATCTCCGCCCTGCTCGACACGGTGGACCTGCCGCCGCTCGACCTGCTGATTCGCACATCGGGGGAGCAGCGCCTGTCCAATTTCCTGCTGTGGCAATGCGCCTATGCGGAGCTGTATTTCACCGACAGGCTGTGGCCCGATTTCGATCATGACGCGCTGGTCGAGGCGATCGGGAATTTCCGGTCGCGCGAACGCCGCTTCGGCGGTCTGTGATGACCGGCCGGCCGGAAATGCCCGGCGGCACGCCGCGCCCGGCAAGCGGGGACCTGCGCATCCGCGTCCTTTCGGCGGCGGTGATGCTGCTGGTCGCGGGGACGGCGCTCGGCATCGGCGGCTTGCCGCTGCGCCTTTTCATTGTCGCGGTGGGCATCGGCCTCCTTTATGAGTTCGCCGGGCTGGTGCGCGGCTTCGCCACCTCGGTCGGGCAGGTCTTTTTCTGGATGCTGGGCGGGGTCGCCTATATCGGCCTTGCCTGCTTCACCCTGCTTTCCATGCCCGCGCTGATGCGCTGGACCCTGATCGCGGCGGTGATCGCCGTCGATACCGGCGCCTATTTCGCCGGGCGGCGCTTCGGTGGGCCGAAGATCGCCCCGGCGATCAGCCCGTCCAAGACCTGGGCGGGGCTGTTCGGCGGCATGGCGGGCGCTTCGCTGGTGCTGCTGGCCGTCTGGTTCCTGGTGACGCTGCGGATCGTCGATGCCTATCATATGGGCTATTCGCCGGTCGGCATCGTCGAGCGCTATCCGCTGGCGACGGCGGGCATGGTCGTGGCCGGGTGCGTGCTGGCGGTGGTGGCGCAGGCCGGGGATTTCTTCGAAAGCTGGATGAAGCGCCGCGCGGGCGTGAAGGACAGCGGGGCCCTCATTCCCGGCCATGGCGGCCTGTTCGACCGGGTGGACGGGCTGCTGGCCGTCTCCGCCGTCACCGGCGTGCTGATGGGGGCCGGGCTGATATGACGCAGCCCCGCAGCATCACGATCTTCGGCGCGACCGGATCGGTCGGCGCGTCCACACTCGACCTGATCGGGCGGGAGCCGCATCTGTACGAGATCGCCGCGCTGACCGCCAACAGCGATCCGCTCAAGCTCGCGGAACTGGCGGTGCGGCACCGGGCGCGCCTCGCGGTGATCGCCGACGAAAGCCGCTATGCCGAGCTGCGCGACGCGCTGTCGGGCAGCGGCGTGGAGGCCGCCGCCGGTCCCGCCGCGCTGGTGGATGCGGCGCGAATGGGCGCGGACTGGACGATGGCCGCGATCGTCGGCTGCGCCGGGCTGGAGCCGACGCTGGCCGCGCTGGAAGGCGGGCGCACGGTGGCGCTGGCCAACAAGGAGTCGCTGGTGTCGGCAGGCGCGCTGATGATGCAGGCGGCACGGGCCTCGGGCGCGACGCTGCTGCCGGTCGACAGCGAGCATAATGCGATCTTCCAGTGCCTTGCCGGCGGGCGGATGGAGGAGGTGCGCCGCATCGTCCTCACCGCGAGCGGCGGGCCGTTCCGCACGATGAGCCGCGCGGAAATGGCGCAGGTCACGCCGGAACAGGCGGTCCGCCATCCCAACTGGTCGATGGGCGCGAAGATCAGCATCGACAGCGCGACGATGATGAACAAGGGGCTGGAACTGATCGAGGCCGGGCACCTCTTTCCCATCGGCCTCGACCGCATCGGGATATTGGTGCACCCGCAATCGGTCATCCATTCGATGGTCGAATATCGCGATCATTCGACGCTGGCGCAGCTCGGCTCGCCGGACATGCGCATTCCCATCGCCCATGCGCTGGCGTGGCCGCGCCGCATGCACAGCCCCGCGACCCCGCTCGACCTCGCCCGCATCGGCAGGCTGGATTTCGAAAGCCCGGACGAGGATCGCTTCCCCGCGCTGCGCCTCGCGCGGCAGGCGGGGGAGGCGGGGGGAGCCTGTCCCGCGGTGCTCAACGCCGCCAACGAAGTGGCCGTCGCCGCATTTCTGGAGCGGCGGATCGGGTTTCTGGACATCAGCGCCATTGTTGAGCGCGTGCTGTCAGGCTATAGCGGCAAAAAACCGGCAATGATCGCCGATGTGCTGGAAGCCGACCGTCAGGCACGGGAGGCCGCCCGGCAGCTGACGGAAAGTGTAAAGGCCTGATGAGTTCGACCGCCCTGCTGGTGCAGCCATGTTGATGACGATACTGGCCTTCGTGGCGGTGCTCGGCCCGCTCGTGTTCATTCATGAAATGGGCCATTATCTGGTCGGGCGCTGGTGCGGCGTGAAGGCGGAGGCCTTTTCCATCGGCTTCGGCCCGGAACTGGCCGGCTGGGTGGATAAACGCGGCACCCGCTGGCGCATCGCCGCCTTGCCGTTGGGCGGCTATGTGCGCTTCAAGGGCGACATGAACGCCGCCAGCCAGACCGACCCCGCCTGGCTGCAATTGCCGCCGCATGAGCGGGAAGGGGCGTTTCCCTCGAAACCGCTGTGGCAGCGCGCGGCGATCGTCGCCGCCGGGCCGGTCGTCAACCTGATCTTCGCGGTGCTGCTGCTCGGCGGGCTCGCGATGGTGCGGGGCGAGGCGATCAGCGAACCGGTGGTCGGCCATGTCGCGGCCGGCAGCGCGGCGGAGGCCGCCGGGCTGAAGCCGGGCGACCGCATCCTCAGCATCATGGGCCGCCCGATCGACGGTTTTCAGGACATAGCGGCGATCGTCAGCCTGCGCCCCGGCGAGCCGCTCGCCTACGAGATAGAGCGCGGCGGCGAGCGGATCGAAAAGGACATCGCGGCCGGCACGCGGATCGAAAAGGACCGGTTCGGCAACATCTATCGCATCGGCCAGCTCGGTGTCGCTTCCGGCGACATCGTCCGCCGCGACGTGGGCCTGCTGCGCGCGCCGGTCGTCGGTTTCCGCCAGGCGGTGCAGATCACCCGCACGGCGGTGGACGGGCTGGGCCAGATCATCACCGGCCGCCGCTCGGTCAGCGAACTGGGCGGGCCGCTCAAGATCGCGGACGTATCGGGGCAAGCGGCGTCGATGGGGCTGGAAAGCTTCCTGTTTTTCATGGCGCTGATCTCGATTAACTTGGGGTTCATCAACCTCTTGCCAATCCCGATGCTGGATGGAGGTCATTTGCTCTTTTATGCGATCGAGGCGGTCCAGCGGCGCCCCGTCAGCCCGGCGGTGCAGGAATGGGCGTACAAGTCCGGTCTGGCGCTGCTGCTGACGATCATGGTGCTGGTGACGTTCAACGATCTGGGGTCCTTTGGCCTGTGGCGCAGTCTCTCCGGCTTGATCGGTTGAGCTGTCTGGGGCAGGAGAGCTTTCGCTTTTTCGCGGGAAACGGTAGCAGGATCGGCGCTTCGATGAAGAATCGGCCGGCTTCGGTCAGAATACAGGGGTGAGTGTGACGAAAAGGACTGATATGGCCCGGACAAATGCGGCCCGGACAAATCCGATGTTGCCCATGGCGACCGCCCTGCTGGCCGGCACGATCATCGGCGGCATGGCCCTGCCTGCCTCCGCGCTCGCGCAGGCGAGGCCCGCCACGCCGCCGGCCCCCGCGCGACCCGCCGCCGGCGCCCCGGCGGTCAGCCCGACCGCGCAGACGGTCAAGGCGATCTCCGTTCAGGGCCAGCAGCGGCTGGAGCCGGAGACGATCCTTTCCTATACGAAGCTGCGGATCGGCACGGCCTATACGCGCGAAAGCCTCGATAACGCGCTGCGCGACCTCTACGACACCGAATTGTTCGCGGATGTCCAGATCCGCGACGATCAGGGCGTGCTGACCGTCACGGTCAAGGAAAACCCGGTCATCAACCGGATCGTCCTCGAAGGCAACAAGCGCCTGAAAGAGGACAAGATCCGGCCGGAGATCCACATGGCCCCGCGCCAGATCTACACCCGGTCCAAGGTCCGCGCCGACGTCGCCCGCATCATCGAGCTGTACCGCCGCCAGGGCCGCTTCGCCGCGACGGTGGAGCCCAAGCTGGTCCAGCTCGACCAGAACCGCGTCGACATCATCTTCGAGATCACCGAGGGGCCGAAATCCAAGGTCCGCCAGATCAACATCATCGGCAACGACAAATTCTCCGACGGCGAACTGCGCGGCCAGATGGCGACCAAGCAGTCGCGCTGGTTCCGCCTCTTCTCGTCGGGCACCAGCTACGACCCGGACCGTCTGGCCTATGACCAGCAGAAGCTGCGCCAATATTATCTGACCAACGGCTATGCCGATTTCCGCGTCATTTCCGCCGTGGCGGAGCTGACGCCGGACAAGCAGGATTTCATCATCACCTATGTGGTGGAGGAAGGCGATCGCTACAAATTCGGCGACGTCAAGGTGCAGAGCGACATTCGCGACCTGTCGGGCGACCGGCTGACCTCGATGCTGCCGATGAAGAAGGGCGACTGGTACAACGCCAAGCAGGTCGAGGATACCGTCGACCAGCTGAGTGAGACGGCGGGCCTGTTCGGCTACGCCTTCGCCAATGTCGAGCCGGATTTCCAGCGCAGCAAGGATACCCTGACCATGGGTATCAATTTCCAGATCGCCAACGCGCCGCGCGTCTATGTCGAGCGGATCGACGTCAACGGCAACACGCTGACGCAGGACAAGGTGGTGCGCCGCGAATTCCGTCTGGCCGAAGGCGACGCGTTCAACAGCTTCCAGGTGCGCCGTTCGAAGGACCGCATCAACTCGCTGGGCTTCTTCCAGGAGAAGCTGGACATCCAGCAGAAGCCCGGCTCCGCGCCCGACCGCATCGTGCTGGAAACCAATGTGGAGGAGAAATCCACCGGCGAGCTGTCGCTCTCGGCCGGTTTCTCCAGCCTTGAGAAGTTCATCTTCTCCGCCTCGGTCACGCAGCGCAACTTCCGCGGCAAGGGGCAGGAGCTGAGCCTTTCGGGCAGCTATTCCAACTATTCCAAGTCGATAGACCTCGGCTTTACCGAACCCTATCTGTTCGACAAGAACATCGCGCTGGGCGGCAACATCTATCGCCGCGACCTCAACGCGTTCAACTATCTGTCGAACGGCGACCGCAACACCACCTATGAGCAGACCACGACCGGCTTCCAGATCAGGACCGGCGTGCCGATGACCGAATATATGTCGGCCTCGCTGCGCTACACGCTCAACTATGACGATGTGTCGCTGTCGAGCGATTATTACACCAATGGCCAGTGCGACCCGATCCTCGCCGGGCGCTATCTGTGCGAGGCGATCGGCAAGCGGACGACCTCCTCGCTCGGCTACTCGCTGATCTACGACACGCGCGACAACCGCATCCGCCCGACGCGCGGCTTCAACGTCACGCTGAGCCAGGATTTCGCCGGGCTGGGCGGCAGCGTCAAATATGCGAAGACGCGCGCCAATGCGGGCAAGTGGTTCAACATCGGCGGCGGGTTCATCTTCAGCCTTACCGGCGAGGGCGGCTATATCTTCAGCCTGGAAAAGCAGCGCTACGGCGTGGATACCGATGGCAGCACCTATGCGCTGGAGAAGATCCGCCTGACCGACCGCTTCTTCCTGGGCGAGCCCTATATGCGCGGCTTCGCCATTCGCGGCGTCGGCCCTCGTGTGATCCGCAGCTACGGCACCTATGAAACCGACGGCAGCTTCACCGCGACGGACAGCTCTTCCGACGACGCGCTGGGCGGCAAGCTCTATTATCTCGGCCATGCGGAGCTGGAAATTCCGCTAGGCGCGGGCGCGCGCGAAATGGGCCTGCGTCCCTCGCTCTTCGTCGATGTCGGCGCGGTCGGCGGGATCAAGCGGCCGAAGCTCAATAATTTCCTGGGCTATTGCACGGTGACGACGACCAACACGCCTGCGGGGGGAACACCGGGCGATCCTACGTATTCAAATTCATCAGCTGTTGCTGGAAGCCTCTGTAACGTAAGCAATTTTGCTCCAAGTGGCTCGACAATCGATACGACAAATAATCAGGCGACCTTGGTGAATTCCGATGGGAGTACCACGACTGTCGCAGCTTCATATGCTACTGGTTCCGGCTTCCAGGAAGCCTATTTTGGCAACACGCTGAAGCCGCGCGTTTCGGTCGGCTTCGGCGTCAACTGGAACTCGCCGTTCGGCCCCTTCCGCATCGATATCGCCAAGGCTCTGGTGAAGGCCAAGGGCGACGACACCAAACTCATCACCTTCAACATAGGGACTCAATTCTGATGAAGACTTTCCTGAAAGCCGTCGCGCTGGCGACCGTTTCCGTCGCGGGCATGGCCGCCGTCTCCGTCCCCGCCGTCGCCCAGTCGAAGCTGGGCGTCGCGGTCGTCGACATGGACGAGGCGGTGAACAAGAGCGTCGCCGCCACCAACGCCCGCACCCAGATGCAGACCACCTACAAGGCGAACATCGACAATTTCAACAGCCGCAAGACCGCGCTCGACGCCGACCTGAAGCAGAAGGCCGAGGCGTTTCAGGCGGCGGTGAAGGCGGCGGGCGGCAAGTCCACCCCGGCGCTGCAGACCCAGTATGAGCAGCTCCAGCAGAGCCAGCAGGCCGCGCAGGCCGAATTGCAGCGGATCGGCCAGCCGATCGCGCTCGCCAACGCCTATATCGAGGAGCAGATCGGCGCGAAGATCGGCGACGCGCTGAAGGCCGCGATGACCAAGAGCAAGGTCGATCTGGTGCTGCAGCCGGGGGCGACCGTTTCCTACCAGCCCAGCGTCGACATCACCGCCGCGGTGACGACCGAGCTCAACACGCTGGTGCCCAGCGTCAACATCGTTCCCCCGGCGGGCTGGCAGCCCGGCGGCCAGCAGCAACAGCAGCCCGCCAGCGGCGCGGGGCGCTAAGGGCGGCTGATGAGCGAAACGGATAGCAAGGAAGAGGCGGCGCGGGGTCCGATGGACATTCGCGCCGTCATGGCCGCGCTGCCGCATCGGTTCCCGATGCTGCTGATCGACCGCGTCGTGTCTATGGTGCCCGGCAAGTCCATCCACGCGGTCAAGGCCGTGTCGGTGAACGAGCCCTTTTTCCAGGGTCATTTCCCTACGCGCCCGATCATGCCCGGCGTGCTGATCGTTGAGGCGATCGCGCAGGCGGCGGGCGTGCTGGCGGTGGAATCGCTGGGGCTGGCCGGATCTGGGAAGCTCGTCTATTTCATGGGGATTGAGGGCGCGAAGTTCCGCAATCCGGTCGAGCCGGGATGCCTGGTCGATTTCCATGTCGAATTCACCCAGGTTCGCGGCGCCATCTGCAAATTCACCGGCAAGGCCTATGTCGAGGGCAAGCTGGCGGCGGAGGCGCAGTGCACGGCGATGATCTCCGATCCCCCCAAGGATTGATCTGCGGCCGGAAGCCGCCGTTTCTCGCTCAAATTCCTTGCCTTTGGCGGGGAAAGGGGCTAACGGCGGCGCTTCGCGATTTCGCTTAAGACTGAGGCCGGTCGGAACCGGCCATTACAGGAGCATCACATGAAGCAGGACACCCACCCCGATTATCATTTCATCACCGTCCAGATGACCGACGGCACCACGTTCCAGACCCGTTCGACCTGGGGCAAGGAAGGCGACACGCTCGCCCTCGACATCGATCCCAAGTCGCACCCGGCATGGGTCGGTGGCCAGCGCAACGTCGACCAGGGCGGCCAGGTGGCCCGCTTCAACAAGCGCTTCGGCGGCCTTACGCTCAAGAAATAAGCGAGCGGCCAGCTTTGAAATATGGGAAGGGCGTCCGATCGGGCGCCCTTTTTCTGTGGGGTGTGGCAATTTACGGCCAGCGACAGACATAAGAAATCCGTTCGGGCTGAGCTTGTCGAAGCCCTGTCCTTCTTCCCCAAGAGAAAAGCGGCCGCCCGCTCTACGGGTCGACAAGCTCGCTCGAACGGAAGTGGGGACCGCTCTCAACCTTCTCCGTCATGCCAGCGAAGGCTGGCATCTCCGGAGACGGCGCGCCTCATGGCCTGCGGCCCTAGCCTGCGCTGGGGCGATGGTGGGGGGAGAGGGCCCGCCAAGGCCGCCCCGAACCTATAACCGCGGCAGCGTCACGCCGCGCTGACCCATATATTTGCCCGCGCGGTCGGCATAGCTGACTTCGCACGGTTCATTGCCTTGCAGGAACAGGAACTGGCATGCGCCCTCATTGGCGTATATCTTCGCGGGTAGGGGGGTGGTGTTGGAAAATTCCAGCGTCACATGCCCCTCCCAGCCCGGCTCCAGCGGGGTCACGTTCACGATGATGCCGCAGCGCGCATAGGTCGATTTGCCGAGGCAGATCACCAGCACGTCGCGGGGCACGCGGAAATATTCCACCGTGCGGGCCAGCGCGAAGCTGTTGGGCGGGATGATGCACACGTCCGTCTTGCGGTCGACGAAGCTGTTCGACGCGAAATCCTTCGGGTCCACCAGCGCATTGTCGACATTGGTGAAGATCTTGAACTCGTCGGCGACGCGCGCGTCATAGCCGTAGGAGGAGAGACCGTAGCTGATGCAGCCTTCCCGCTTCTGCGTTTCGACGAAAGGCTCGATCATGCCGTTTTCCAGCGCCTGTTCGCGTATCCAGCGATCGGAAAGGATCGACATCTCTTTGGTCCTCTATCGTTGGGAACCGGCCGGAAAATCCGCGCCGGAAAAGGCATGGGGCAGAAGCTCGGCCACGCTATAGGCGGCCCCGCCCTCGCCTGACAAGGGGGCGCAGTAGACGCGGATGTCGCGCCCGGCAAGGGACGCCGCCTCGGCCAATACCTGCCGGCAGCGCCCGCAGGGGGTGATGGGCACCCCGCTTCCGGCCCCAGTGCCAGCCACGCCCATCGGCCCGCCGACCACGGCAAGCGCGACGATCTGCGTCAGCCGCCCCGCCGCATTGGCCGAGGCGATGGCGACCGTCTCCGCGCACAGCGACAGGCCGAGGCTGACATTCTCGAAATTGGCGCCGGTGACGATCCCGCCGTCGCCCAGGCGCAGCGCCGCGCCCACGGCAAAGCGGCTATAGGGCGCGTGGGCATGCGCCATGGCGGCGCGGGCGGCCTCCACCAGCGGCGCGTCCCAATCGTCGCCGGTTGCGGCCGCCTCGCTCATGGCGCGACGACATCCCATTCCACCGGGCCGTCGATCCCGTCCACCCGCCGCCGGTCGTTCGCCGTCCACATCACCCACGCATGGGACGCATAGTCCGGGGGAAAGAAATTCCCCTCCAGCCAGAGGGTGCGGTTGATGCCGCTGCTGATGTCATATTGCTTCTCTACCGCCTTCGAAATGCGGATGAGCGCTGGTTTTCCTCCATGCATTTCAATGACATTGAGCAGGGTATTGAGTTCCGACAATATGGTGTCGCGGCCCGGCGACCCGGCGCAATGCTCGCCGGGCGCCACCCGGACGACCGGGGGCAGCGCCGCATTGTCGCGCGGCACGGTGGTGATGAAGAGCGTCGCCTGATCGCTCGCCCGCTTGCACGGATCGAACACCAGTTCCGCGCCATAGCGCAGCCCAGCCTCCCGCGCCTGCGCCCAATTGGTTGCGAACAGCGGATCGCGCAGGTCGGTGCCGCTGGTGGCGCGGATATAGGCGAAATCGACGTTCCGCGTCCGCACCGTGCGCCAGTCGATCTCGCCCAGCTCGCCGGAAACGGAGATGCCCTGCATCGGATAGTCCTCTGCCGAGGGCGCCCATTGGGCGGCGAAGCGCCACAGCAGCATTGCGCCGAAAAGGAGCAGCGCCAGCAGCGCGCCGAGCCAGCGCAGCCGGATCTTCCACGGCATCGAAGCGGTTCTGGGGCCGACGCTCATTGCTTGATGTGCAGCACGCAGATCAGCGTGAAGAGCCGCCGGGCGGTGTCGAAATCCACCTTTATCTTGCCTTCCAGCCGTTCCATCAGCGTTTCGGCGGCATGGTTGTGGATGCCGCGGCGGGCCATGTCGATGGTTTCGATCTGCTGGGGCGAGGCATTGCGGATGGCCTGAAAATAGCTGTCGCAGATCGCGAAATATTCGCGAATCGGTCGGCGGAAGCGCGCCAGGCCGAGGATGATCGCTTCCAGCGGTGTGCCGTCCTGCCGCTGGATCGCGATGACCAGCCGCCCTTCCTGTGTGCTCAGGTGCACGCGATAGGGCCCCTTGTAGTCATCCGCATGCGGACGGAGCGGCTCGAAATAATTTTCCTCCAGCAGGTCGAATATCGCGATCCGCCGTTCCTGCTCGACATCGGCATTGCGCCAGATGATGCTCTGCTGGTCGAGAGAAATGTCTATGATGCGGGGATCGGCCATCGTCCCCATGCACTGAGGCCAGCGGTCGGAAAGATCAAGGGGGATATTGCGCCGCCGGGGCTTGCGCCGGCCGGCGGTTGGCGCGAAAAGGGCGCCATGGCGGAAGCATTGAAACTGGTCGGCGAAGCCGAAGGCGCGGCGCGCGAACTCCCCCGGAATATCGAGGCGGAAGCCGCCTTGCTGGGCGCGCTCCTCATCGACAATCGAGTCGCCGAGGACGTGCAGATGAAGCTCAAGCCGGAGCATTTCTTCGAGCCCGTCCATGGCCGCATCTACGAAGCGATCCTGAAGCTGCTCGACCGCAACATGGTCGCCAGCCCGGTGACGCTGAAACCGATGCTGGATCAGGACCCGGCACTGAAGGAACTGGGCGGGTCGGCCTATCTGGTGGAATTGACGGCCAGCGGCGCCTCGCTGATCGGCGCGCGGGATTTCGCGCAGCAGATCTACGACCTCGCGCTTTTGAGGCAACTCGTTAGCGTCGGTCGGGAACTGGTTGAAAATGCTCTGGATACCAGCGAGGATGTCGACCCGCGCGGCCAGATAGAGGCGGCCGAGGTCGCGCTCTACAAGGTGTCGGAGGGCGAAGGCGAGGTCGGCTCGGTCAAGAACTTCCTGCAAGCCTCCACCGTCGCGGTGCAGGTGGCGGAGCGCGCGCTCAACAGCGGGGGCCATCTTTCCGGCATCACCACCGGGATCACCGCGCTCAACGAGAAGATCGGCGGCCTGCACAACAGCGATCTCATGATCCTCGCCGGGCGTCCGGGCATGGGCAAGACGTCGCTCGCCACCAACATCGCCTATAATGCGGCCGCGCGCTGGCTGCGCGACGATGCGGACGGGATCGCGCCGGAAAAGAACATGGGCGCCAAGACGGCGTTCTTCAGCCTCGAAATGTCGGCGGATCAGCTCGCGACGCGTATCCTTGCCGAACAGTCGGGCATTTCCGGTGAATCCCTGCGCATGGGCAAGATCAGCCGCAGCGAGTTCCAGAACCTGTCGCGCGCGGCGCGGGAGTTGCAGGAGCTGCCGCTGTTCATCGACGACACGCCGGGCCTCACCATCGCCGCGCTGCGCACGCGGGCGCGGCGGCTGAAGCGGCGGCACGATATCGGCTTCATCGTCATCGACTATCTCCAGCTGTTGCAGGGCTCCGGGCGCGGCAATGACAATCGCGTCAACGAAATTTCGGAAATTTCCCGTGGTTTGAAGACCTTGGCGAAGGAACTCAACGTTCCCGTGCTGGCCCTGTCGCAGCTCAGCCGCGCGGTCGAGCAGCGCGAGGACAAGCGCCCGCAGCTGTCGGACCTGCGCGAATCCGGCTCGATCGAGCAGGACGCCGACATGGTGTGGTTCGTGTTCCGCGAGGATTATTACGTCGCCTCGCGCGAACCCAAGCGCCCGACCGAAGGAGACGATGCGAAGATCCACGAGGATCACGCCAAATGGGCGATGGAGATGGAGCGTGTCTTCGGTCTCGCCGAACTGATCGTCGCCAAGCAGCGTCACGGCGCGACCGGCAAGGTCCGCCTGAAATTCGACGCCAAGATCACGCGGTTCAGCGATCTGGCCGAGGGCGATTATCCGGGGCCGGTGGATGATTATGACGATTGAGGAAGGGAGATGGGAGCGGGATTCCCACCTCCGTTCGCCCTGAGCTTGTCGACCCGTAGGGCGGGCGAAGCCCAACGGCTGCTTTTCTTTTCTGTGTTGGAGAAAGAAGAAGGACAGGGCTTCGACAAGCTCAGCCCGAATGGGGCTAGGTTGCTGCGTTTGCTCCTAACAGACAAGGAAAAGGCCCGGCATGATGACCGGGCCTTTTCCTTGTCCGTAAGCTCCGCCGTTCAGAACGCGGGCTGGTTGGCCGGGTCGTCCGGGTCGGCGAGCGGCGTGGAGATGGTGTGGATGCCGCATTCCACCTTGTCCCAGCCGCGCCAGCGCCCGGCGCGCGGGTCTTCGCCCGGCAGCACCTTGGACGTGCACGGCTCGCAGCCGATGGAGAGATAGCCCTGCTCCTCCAGCGGATGGCGGGGTAGGTCGTGCTCGCTGAAATAGGCTTCCAGATCGGTCTTGGTCCAGTCGCCGAGCGGGTTGATCTTCAGCCGCCCGTCCTCGATCTCGAACCGGGGCAGGTTCTGGCGGGTGACGGACTGGAACGCCTTGCGGCCGGAAATCCACGCATCCAGCCCCTTTTTCGCGCGGGCGAGCGGCTCCACCTTGCGGATTTCGCAGCAGCCGTCGGGGTCGTATGACCAGCGCAGGCCCTTGTCGTCCTTCTTCGCCAGCATTTCCGGGTCCGGCTCCACCACCCGGCTGTCGGTCAGCCCCAGCGTGGTGACGAGCGTCTGCCGATAGTCGAGCGTTTCCGGGAACATCTTGAGCGTATCGACGAAGATCACCGGCACCGACGGATCGGCCTGCGCGATCAGGTGCAGCAGCACCGCGCTTTCCGTGCCGAAGGAGGAGACGACCGCCACCTCGCCGATCGCCTTCTCCGCGAACAGGGTGCGCAGCATGGTCTGCGTGTCGACCCCTTCGAAGCGGGCGTTGAGCGCGTCCGCATCCGCCTGGGTGAAGGCGGGGCGGGCGTCGATCACATCGATCTGGCGGGCAGCAGTGGTCATCGTTCAGTTCACCTCATGCCGTTTCGCCCAGATCGGGCGGCGGCCATCCACGGATTTTTGATAGACATCGGCGTAGCGGGAAAGCGTGGCTTCCACCACCGCCGGGTCGAGCGCCTTGTCGGGCGCGAAGCTGTCGAAGCCGCAGCGGCGCATCGCGAACAGCTGGTCCACCAGCACGTCGCCGCTGGCGCGCAGTTCGCCCCGATAGCCCGCCTCGCGCAGGATGCGGGCCGAGCTGTAGCCGCGCCCGTCGCCGAAGGCGGGAAAGGCGACCTCGACCAGCGCGATGCGATCGAGATGCGGCAGCAGCGCGCGGGCATCCTCGCCCGGTGCGATGCGGACGGCGGTGGCGTTGGACGCGCCGAGGAATT
>Ga0180223_1002037_pt1 | contig 13242 bp, 12 predicted proteins | sample eDN5th30CKraftOP_FD_151337 | JGI IMG/M metagenome (GOLD analysis project Ga0180223, IMG submission 151337) | Enriched Organic Plus compost microbial communities from Emeryville, California, USA - eDNA 5th pass 30_C Kraft OP (version 2) (version 2) ...
TCTATCGGCTCGATCCCGTCTTCATGCTGGGACAGGCGATGGGCCTCGTGATCTATGGCCGCAACATCTACTTCATCCGCGCGCATAACAAGAAGGAAGCGGCGGAGGCAGCGGCGGCCCCGGCAGCCGGAGACACCGCGCCGAGCACGCAGTAGCGGCACTCTTCGCTCCGCTGGCAATCACTGCAGTCCGCGCGCAGCGATCCCCAGCCGCCGCTATCGTGCTTGCTTTTCCCTGCGCCGCGTTTTGCACGCCTCTCCATCCATTGCACCGCGCGAGGATGACCATCCCGAGCACCGTCGCCATCACGGCGACGATGCCATAGCCCGCACCGCATGCCCCGATTGCGCCGGTGGGCCACACCCCCGCCCCGGTCCGGTCGTCAGACCTTTCACGTCCCTGCCCGACCGGAAGATCGCGCCGGAGTAAGAAACGCCACCCGCCGTTACGGCTTCGATCACGCGGATAAGATTCGGTACGCGCGGGGCCCCGCGCACCGCATCCCCATGGCCGGTATTCAACGGGTCGAACAAGGGTGAGAGATTGGCCGCCGACGCCAGCAGAGCGGGGGGCACACGCGGCTAAACGTCAATTCGAGACGAAGGTTGCGGATAGCGCGTACGGCGGGCTTCACAGCCGCGAAAATTATGCTATAAGCCGCAGATCGAAGCCGCTCGGTGACGGGCGGCTTTTCTTGTCGCCGCAGTTATGCGCGGCGGCCGCTCCCCGGATATGCTGGTTTTAGCGCGCACCTGGGAGCACGCGTTGGTGACGCGGGGTGGAGCAGCCCGGTAGCTCGTCAGGCTCATAACCTGAAGGTCGTAGGTTCAAATCCTGCCCCCGCAACCACCTCCTCCGCGCCTCCGAATGGCGGGATGGCATCGACCACCCAGAGCTGACGCTCAGCCTGAAACTTGCGCGCCGCTCTTCAAGTCCTGCGGATGCAGCTTGCTCGCCCCTTCCGAAAGCCGCCGGCGACTTCGCCATTGACCTCGGCCCACAGCAAGACGCCGATCGGCTTGTTCTGGGCGTAGAACAGCCGGAACTGCTGCTGCAGCACCGGCGTCATGGCGAGCCATTCGAGATCGGAGATGAAGAACTGCTTGTGCGGCGGGTTTTGCGACATGAGCCAAACGATCTCACCCAGCACCGCAGAGACGGTCTTGGCGTGCCCCTCAGGCGGCGCATGGTTGAAAACCTCACCGGAGGTGCCGGCGCGTTTATCCGGCTGCGGGCCACTTCTCGCCGCTGTGGAGAAGATGGCAGCACCATCGTTCTCGGTCTTCTGCCTATGTGAACTGTTTGCTGGTTGCTCCGACGGCTTGCCGTTGGTTGGCTTCCGGAGTTGCTCGATAGAATGACCCAATTCCTCTTGCGGTGTGCAGGCTTCAGCCGTGGAGCTAACATGCACACGCGCCTATGGAAGGTCCGACGACGCGGCCCAAACTCCAGCGCCAACCTGCCGGCACTCAATGGCGAGATACGCTTTGAGAATGCCACCTTTCTCGATCGCGCCGGCATGCCGGAGATCGTGCGGAATCTTTCGCTTAGTATTCGGCCCTGTCAGGTTGTCGCTATCATCGGTCGCTCGGGTTCCGAAACGCCGAACCGGCGCTCGAACGCGGATGAAGCCGGGCCTGCTTTCAGGGTGCGGGGACAACCCGACCGCTGACGCAATGGCGTCGATCGACACGTCGTCCCCAATTTGGCGCTCCATGAGGCGGAGGGCGTCGGGGATCCGGGCCTGCATTCGGCTTTCCCAATTTCCTTACCCTATGGCGTACGGCGGCGAATCGAGCACCGGTCGCAGTCAGTCCGTGATCTGCCGGTCTTTGTGCGGAATGCAACACGCACGGGAATATTTCTCCGATATCAAGCCTGGGTACACATGAATTTCAGGCTGTGTGGTATCGACGATTCCGGTGCAATCGGGACGGGCTAGGTTTTAGTCGTTGGGCGGCAAGCAAGAGGGACACAATGCGGGGCAAGAGGCACGCGAAACAGGCATCCGATGTCAACCGTCGTCGCATTCGGATGTCGCCCGCTGCTGCCGCAGGGCCAGCCTTGGCGATTGCGTTGGCCGCCGCCGGCCCGGCGCAGGCTCAGACCTGGCTCGGCAATGACGCCACCAACCCGACAAATTTCAATCTCGGGGCAAACTGGAGCACCGGCAACGCGCCGGGCTACGGTGATACCGCAACGTTCGCGGGCGGAGGCGCAAGCCAGACTGTCAATGTAACCCAAACCGCTGACCTCGGCGCGGGCGGGTTGCTGTTTAATGCCGCCGCGCCTGCATACACGATCAATATCGAACAGGTCCTATTGCTGACGAACATCACCAACAATTCCGGGGTCGCCCAGACCATCAACGTCGGCCAATCGTATCTCCATGTCCTTAATCCGGGCGTGGCGAGTGCGGTCACTATCAACCAATCGGGGACGGGCGTCGTACAGTTCGACACCACCTACGATGCGAGCGCCGCTTTCTTCACGGCATCCGGAACCAACGGCGCGATTTTGGTGCGTGGAGACGGGACAACGGTATCGCTCGGCTCACTCAATTCTGTCGGGAACGGGCGAATCAGTTTCGAAGGCAATGGCTCGATGATCGAGGTTGGAGCGCTCGATCAGAACGATACGTTCTCCGGTTATTTCACCACGCAGGGTGCGGGGACTGGTGGCCTGCGCAAGGTCGGGACCGGGACACTGACGCTCAATCTGACCAAACCGACTGGCACCGTCGGCGAGTACACCGGACCAACGGAAGTTGTTGCCGGCACCCTTAATATGAGAAGCAGCGCCTCATTCGGCACTGCCGACAGCGGAACGTCGGTCGCGAGCGGCGCAACGCTCAGCCTGTCCGGCGGCAGCTACTCGGTAGCCGATGCACTCAGTCTAGCCGGAAACGGTGTCAATGGCGGTGGCGCACTGCGCAATATCGAGAACTTTCATACAGTCATCGGGGGCATTACCCTGACCGACGCCGCCCGCGTCAACTCGGACGCGGGCATGCTGACGCTTTCCGGACCGATTTCCAGGACCAACCAGTCGCTTACCTTCGGTGGCGCTGGAAATGTTACAGTTTCAGGGACCATCGGCGGGTCTGGCGACGTCATCAAGGACGGCAGCGGTTCGCTTACGCTTTCCGGCAGCAATAACGATTACTTGGGTCTTACCACCGTTCGCGAGGGCCGTTTGCTCGGCGGCGCGGTGAACGCGTTTTCGCCGGGTAGTTTCATGGCTATTTCGCAAGCGGGAACGGTTGATCTGAATGGCTTCGATCAAACAGTGATGGGGCTTGTAACCCTCGTCCCTGGCCAGCAGTCTGGCGATATTCTGCTCACCGATGCGACGCTGACCCTAGGAGGAGACTCGTCGCACTTTTTTATCAGCGTGTTCGAGGGAAATATTTCGGGAACTGGTGGCGTGATCAAGGAGGGCGCATACGATCAAAGACTCGGTGGGTCCAACACCTACGCGGGCGCGACCACGATCAACCAAGGTTCGATAATCGCTAACAGCACCAACGCATTTTCGGCGAACAGCGCGCATGTCGTGGCGGCAGGTGCTGCATTGCATTTAGACGACAGGGATCAGGAGATCGGATCGCTCGCCGGCGGCGGAGATGTTGATCTCGGGTTAGCGACGTTGACGGTGGGCGGCGATGACACCTCAACTACGTTTTCGGGCGTTATGTCCGGCAACGGCGGCTTCGACAAGAAGGGCACCGGCACGCAGACGTTCACTGGCGCAAATACCTATACGGGCGCCACAAACGTCGATGACGGCACGCTTGTTGTCGGCGTTGGCGGTGCAGGCTCGATCGTTAGCGATGTGACCGTCGGTGGTGCTGGTACGCTGATGGGGACGGGTGCTCTCGGCGGCGTCACCGTGCAAAGCGGCGGTGTGCACGCGCCCGGCAACTCCATCGGCACGCAGACCGTGAACGGTCCCTATCTTCTGCAGGCAGGTGCGATCCTTGAAATTGAGACCAACGCCGCCGGGCAGAGCGATCTCGTCGTTGTCAACGGCACCGTCGACATTACCGGCGCGACGCTGCGCGTGCTGGCCGATGGCGGCAATTATGCCATCGCGACCGACTATCTCATCATCGATAATGACGGCGGCGATGCGGTCATCGGCACGTTTGCGCCCATTACGAGCAATCTCGCGTTCCTAAACCCCGCTGTCGTCTACAATGGCGGTGATGGCAATGACGTGGTGCTGACGCTGACGCGGAACGACGTCAGTTTCACCGATGTAGCCCAAACGCCAAACCAGTTTGCGACGGCCACGGGCGTGGGCAGTCTGCCAGTCACCAATCCGCTGGTCATTGCCCTGTTTGGCCAAAGCGCAGAGGGCGCGCGGCAGGCGTTAGATGCGCTATCGGGCGAGGTGCACACCACCGTCGGCACGGTATTGACCAACGACAGCCGTTTCATCCGGCGCACCATCTTCAATCGCATGCAGCAGGCATCGGGCATTAGCGCGCAGGATGGCAGCACGCAGGTCGCCGCAAGCGGCACCAATACACCCGTTACGGTTGCCGGCAGCTTCGATGCACCGATGGCGCTCGGCATGGACGGCGGGAGGGGTGCATCGGGTTACGATATTCCTGCAGCCCCATCACCCTTGGTGTTCTGGACGCAAGGCTTTGGATCGTGGGGTGATTTCGACGGCAACGGCAATGCCGCAACTGCTAATCGCACCATCGGTGGCTTTCTTTCCGGTGTCGATGCGGAGCTGAATGACGGCTGGCGTGCCGGTCTCGCACTCGGCTACTCGCATTCCAGCGTTGGCGTTGGTGCGCGGCTGTCATCGGCGAACATCGACAGCTACCACCTCGCACTCTACACCGGTGGCACTGCAGGCGCAGTGGCGTTGCGCGGCGGCGGTGCATGGAGCTGGAACGATATTGATTCCAAGCGAACGGTTGCCTTCCCCGGCTTCTTCGACCGCGTCGACGCCTCCTACAACGGCGACGTTGGCCAATTGTTCGCTGAGGCAGCACTGCCGCTGCATGCAGGTGCGGTTGCCTACGAACCGTTCGCAAACGTTGCTTACGTGCATGTATCGACCGACCGCTTCACGGAGCAGGGCGGCGCAGCGGCACTCGATGGCTTTGCCGCCAATACCAGCACCGGCTTCACAACCCTGGGCTTGCGGGTAACAGGCAATGCGATGTTCGGCGACGCCCGCATCGTGCCGCGCGCGTCATTCGGGTGGCAGTATGCCTTCGGCGACATCAATCCGGTGCAGGCGCTGGCGTTCAATGCCGGTGGATCTGCTTTCGGCATCGCCGGCGTGCCGCTTGCGCGCAACGCGGCGCTGATCGATGCCGGGTTCGACCTGTTCCTGGCCCCCGACGCAACGTTGAGTCTCTCCTATAACGGCGAGCTTGCCGGCGACATCGAGGATCACGGCGTTTCCGGTCGGCTCAACTGGCGCTTTTGAGATACGGATTGCGTGATCTTCGTCATCGTTGTGGCGCTTGAAGACTTCTCTCTGCGCGCCGATCACGTAGGCGGCGCGCAGCGCGCCTGAAAAAAGCCCGAGGTCCTGGTCGCCTTTGCTAACGCCGGTCGAGCCATCGAAGCTCATGACGCGACGCGTATCGTAGGTGGCGTCACCACCAGTCAGGCGCCCCAGTCCCGAGATGGATAAGGAAGGATGACATCAGGGGCATTTCGCGAGATGGCGAATTCCGTGCTAAGGAGCCGCTAGCTGTTTCCCGGAGACGGAAGCGCCGTTTTCGGGTCAGCAAACTGAACCGATTGACTGGAGCAAGATGAAAGCCTTCAAGGACCCGAATTTCAACGACCGGCGGGCCACGTCCGAAGCCGCCAAAAGCGCCGCGCTGGCGCGATTCCGCGCTCGAGCGGAAGACCCGGCAGTCGCCGAGCAAAGGGCGGCGCGTGCCCTGGCAGCGGCCGAACGGCAGAGGCTGGCCGCCGAGCGTGCAGAGGCACGCCGCGTCGAACAGGAGCAGCATGCAGCGCAGGTGGCGGCAGAAGAACTGGCCGCGCGTGTGGAGCGCGAAGCGCGGCAGGCGCGGGAAATCGACGAGCAGGTTGAGCTTGAGGCGCAGCGCAAGAAAGATCGCGACGCGCGCTACGCCGCCCGCAAGGCCCGCAAGGCGGGCTAAGCCCGCGCAATTTCGAAATGCGGAAGCCGGGCGATCATCGATTGCCCGGCTTCGACGTTTTCACGGACACTTGCAGGCGGCGTACGAGCAGACAGCGACAGAATTCAGTGACGAGCGCCACAAATCGGACCTCGACCGCTTCAGGGGCTGAGTCAATAGAGAGTACCCATCAACGCGAAGAAACGCGCCGAAACCGGAAGCCGCCGGCTCGCATAGTGCCCGGCATAACTGCCGAGTTCGAGCCGCAAGAACAGATTCAAAACGCGGGCACGTCTAGTGCCGGGTTCAGAAGCATAGCCAAGGGCCCAAGCAGGTCGCGGGCGTTCCGCCCTTGCAGGCCATCTGCGAGGAATGACACTCAATCATTGCCGAGCCCGATTTGCAGCTGGTTTTCACTGGCCCCTTCCCTATAAGCCCTCGCCCGGCGATCGTATTCTTGAGGGCGTTGGTGGAGAACAGCACCGCCAAATCGTGGGTGACGTTATCGCCACTGGCTGCGACCCGGGTACAATCTGCCGCCTGAGCCATCGCCGAAAGGGTGCACACCATAACCGCGGCCACGAAGCCTGCCTTGAAAACCTGCATCGCATCCCCCGTAAGAACAACTCTGCTCGAACGCTAGTCGAGTGCTTGGCGGTTGCCAAGTAAATGACCATTGCCGGCACAGATATTTTCCGTGATGCAATTTACGACTCTCCGCGCACGGCATCGCCATCTATGCGTGTCCGATTTGCGTCAAAAGGGTCGGCCGCTAACCAAGCTACGGAAGTTTAGCCAGAATCCAGCCGTCGAGTAAGGCGTAGGTCCCGGCACGCTCACCGATCATGATGGACGCCACGCGGTTCCGCTTCCAATACCGCCCCAGGCGTGGCCAGTGATCCCAGCCATTGCCTGTCTGCTGAACCCAGAGCAGTGCAAGAAAGTGCTGACCCAATGCTTTAACTGGATCTCGGGTGCAAACGGAGGAGACTCATCTGATGACTCGTTGGATCGATGCTTAAAGGCTGCGGAAGGATAGGATGACGACTGGCATAGTTTTTGTACTTCCAGTCAGTGTAATGTCTCCACTCCCTAACCCCAACAAGAACCGGCCAGCGCGATGGTACCAGACCCCACCACAAAATCGAAAAAAATGGCGCCACAACGAGTTTGGAAACTAAAAGATTTACGCTGGAAGTGTAAAAATGGATGAGATAGCAGAGCCCTATCATTTTTCATTTCTGAATACGAAGACAAGAAAGAAACTGCATGCCGAGTTTAGAAGCCCCCAACTCGTGCGCAGGGTAAACCCCCATTTAAAGCGCGAGATTCCAATCTGGGTGGTGCGGTATACGGTATCCCACAATGGCGAAACTGAGAATCGGGAGTCTGTGGGAGCCACCTGGCTACAGGCTACGTTGTTGGCAGTTGAATATTTGCATCGTCTCATCCCTCGCGCCGAAGAAGAAGACTGGGAAACAGAAGATGGCATATCAAGTTGGATCGCGCTGCCCAGTCTGCTGCCTATCTCTTGGGACCACAAAGTCTTCTGCAACGCCAGAAAAGCAGTTGAGGAAATAGATCGAGCAGCATCCCAGGCGGCCTCCCGAAAACGTCCCGATCGATAATTTTCAAGCTACCCGCAGAGCGCCTCCCGCCTCGCCGTTTCGACCCAGCGCCCAGTCATGCCTCGCCCGGCCACCGCGGCCATCGTGCGCATAGCTGCCATTTCGTTCGCATGCCCCTACGCGTCACGTGCTCATCATCAGTCGCGCACCCAGGTACGAACCGAACTTCAACGAGCCACTCTCGACCACTCCAAGCCACCGGCCGACGCGCATGACTGGCACCGCCACCACGATCACTCCACCGGCCGCTACACCCAGCCCGATCCCTCGGCTTCGTCGATGGACCAAGTGTCTATGGGTATGCGGGGAGCTCTCCTGCGGCCTACACAGATAGCATAGGCTTGATCAGGTATCGGCCACCAGCAACACACAACACAGATTGGCAAAGAGTTGGTTGGTGCAGGTGGCGGGGCGACAACTTCCGCGACTACTTGACTATTCGCCGCCGACCCGCGGACTTCCGTCGAAAGACACCTATCCGCCAGTCAAGCAGGAGACGAATGGAGATGGCACCCGGCCGATAAGTATCACAATCCGCACTGGGACTATAAACCTCCGGGGCGAAACATGGAATGGACACATGTGCCCCAAACCCCTCACGTCTCCATAAAGAAGTAACTTCATGATCAACATAGGCTATTGGCAGGATCAAAAGACGTTGATCTTTTCTGCCGGCAATATGCAGGATCTGGAACGACTAGGCCAAGCGCTCGCACGCGTTCGAGAGGGCGAGCCTCTGATCGTTCCAGGTCTCGATGGATTTGCGTTAGTCGGCTGCGGATATGTAAACCTGACCAGTGGGCAACCGGAACAAATTACAGCGTCCATCGAGTCCGTAATTATGCGTCTCCCTCCTGACACCATTGCTTTCGCCAGCGATAAGGTATCAAATCTCAGTCAGATGCCGGGCCCCTCGCACGCGTATGTCGATCTGAACGATTTCACGATTATAATATCTGTTGGCGAGGACCGGGTGTTGGTCTCCCGTTGACGCTCTATTGTCTTTGAAGAACGCCGACGTCTCGGCCAACGGTCATCGCCGAGACCGCGGGTGGTGGCACTACGGGATCCACAGGCACCATCCGAGAGTACGTCTGGCTGCCCGAGACTGAGATCGCCCCGGCCATGCATACGCGGGCACAGGTCGATCGGCCGGTCGCCGTGATCGATGCGGTCAACACAGCATCACCCGTCACCTACTTCGTGCATGTCGACCACCTCAACCGGCCGACGCGCATGCCCGATGACTCCAAGGCAACCGTGTGGAACGCGATCTGGACACCCCGGGGAGCGCCTTACACCGGCACCGCTTCCCTCAACGCCCGCTTCCCCGGGCAATGGTTCCAGATCGAGAGCGGCCTCCATTACAACTGGTACCGCTACTACGATCCCTTCACCGGCCGCCACACCCAGCCCGATCCCCTCGGCTTCGTCGATGGACCAAGTGTGTTTGCGTATGCCGGGAGCTCTCCCCTCATCTATAGTGATCCAAGCGGTCAGTTTTGGCAGCTGCCGATCCAGATATGCGCGCGGTTTCCGGCCTTATGCGACCAGCAATGCTTTAATTACCTATTCGGCCGTTCGGGATATTTCAATAAAGGACCGAACCTTAGAATTGGTATCGGCCGAAAGGGCGGTCGCGAGGTCTTCAGAATTGCGGGCAAATGGGTAAGAGGAACTACTGGGCGCAAAAAGATCGATATTAAGGACCTCGGTCAAATAAAAACTACAAGGATCGATAAAATGTTCGCACTAACCGAGCAACCCGAATGTTGGTTTACAACATTGCAGCTCGCTTGCGCATGCAGCATTGCGCGAACTCTGCAATCCGATCGTGAAATTAGTTTCAAACTCGCGCCTCGCCCAGCGGTTAGCGAAGCCATGCATGGCACCAGTGATACGGTTTACTATTTGCTTGGCTGCATTGAGGCCGCCGAAATAGAATTCTGGATTTACCAGGACGAGCCAATGTACTTCAAGTCGGGCAAATTTTACCCCTTCGAAAAAGAAGGCTACAAAACGGAGTCAGATCTCATTGTTGCTTTCGTTGATGCCATTTCAAGCGGTTCTTGAGCGCTTCCAGCGCTAATAATGCGGTGTTCGGCACAGCCACCGCATCACTTTCGAGCACTAAATCGCGCAACGGTGGTCGGCAACGGCGGTATGGCCGCTAAGGGGACAGCACAAAATGCTTTACCACACAAACGTTCGACCCAAGGACTTGCATGGAGAGGTTTTGCAGCCTCTCGACTTGGTAATAATCGGCGAAATACCTGACCACTATCTTTCTGACGCGGATGGCGAGGAGGCCGCCATCCTAAACAGTTACGCTGGACGATATGGTCTGATCACTTACTACATGAATGAGCCATTTTTTTACGACAAAAAGGATCACTCTGGATGGGTTAACCCTGACGGTACTGTGGTCTATGTCAGATCCCATACTGTAGCGGGCGACCACATATCCTCATATGGGTTCTGGCTTTCCTCAAAAAGCCTACAAAAGATTCCATATAACCCTATTATCATGAATGTATTTGCCGACTTTCCTTGGGAAATGACTGAAGACAGCGGCCCTGGAACGAAGCATTTTATTCGGAAGGGAATGCCGTGGTTTGATCGTCTGAAGGATATTATGGAGACACCCTATTCGGAATTGGTACTAGCCGGCGACGCCGCAATGAGGTTGTTGCGCATAAAATAGGATTTAGGTGCCTCAATGCCTCCGTGCGATAAACTGCTAATAGTTCATTGCAGAAGAAAGTGTGCCCAAAAAGCAGAGCATAAGGTCGCGTAGATATGTACGCCTGTCGGCAGAGCAGTGGCGACTACCCGATTTCGGCGATCAGGCACGCGCACGTCAATCGGCTGCTTTCATGCCCGGCAGCCTCAAGACACCGAACGGCCTCCTGAGCTTCGGCACTTTCTGGCTTGGCGAAGGCATTGGCCGCGATCCCGAACAGCCGATCGATCTCGCCCGTTCCACCGAAGGTCTCATTCCGGACTGGACGCAGGATCCAGCCCGCGGCACGCGCGATCGACTGCTGTCAGGAGCGTTGGCAAACGGTCACCGCCGTGCATGTCGCGGATCAGGCCCTTCGCGGTCTCGAGCGCGATACCGCGGCTTGTCACATAGAGCGGCCGCTTGCTCTTGCCCCGCAAGACCTCCGTCTCAGCCGGCGTCCCGGCGAAGCGGGTCTTTGCGACGCCGATGACGGGAACCTGCCCGAGCAGAGCCGAAAAGAGCCGCGCGCCGAGGCCATCACGCTGGTCCGCTCCCAGCGTCACGTAGCCGTCGATCACGATCGTCGCGGGAGGCTCCCGGAAGCGATCCATAAGCTCTAGGAGGTGCGGCAGCTCGCGCTTGAAGAACTGTCCGGGCTCGTATGGCTGCGCACGCCCGAGGCATACCACCTCGGTTCGGGCGATCACGTCAGACTTCCAGTCGGCGAATGCGACGCCGGCCGCCACGGCCCGGCCATCACGGAGATAGTGGACGTCGACGGCGAGGTGGAAAGTCACGATACCCCGTCCTCTGCCCCATGGACCGCCTCACCGCGGCGCACGAGCGCCTCTTGGCCATGGAACCAGCAATAGGTGCCGTCCGCGTTGAGATAGGCACGATAGAACCGGCCCCGCTCGAAGCGCATCTTCGCATCGTCTTTCACCCAGACCTCGCATTCGGTGGCGTCGAGCGCGAAACCGAACGCGTGATAGATGAGGGGCGGAAGCGGCGTACGCTCCTTGGTAAAGAGCTTGTCGCCGGTGCGGGAATAGCCCTCGAAGACGAGCGTGTCCCTATAGCGGAGCTTGATGGGCCGGCTGTAGCCCTTCGCGCGTCGGCGGAAGATTTTCTCGATGATCCACATCGAACGCGCCTCCTCGGCAAGCCAATACATCGGGACAGTGACATTGGATACGACGCGTTCGAGGAAGGCCGTCGGTAAATACGGCACGGTGCTCGACGCGAAGCCGGTCAGCAACATTTGAAATACGCAGCGAAGGAATCCAGCTTTCGCGCTGCCGCGAACGCTCGGCGCGTTTCCCCATGCCGACCGCTCAGGTCCCTCGTCGCCGCAATCAGTGCCACCACCATGAGGAAGCTGGCAAATTGTTGTACGACGTACCAAGCCCTGAGGAAGCCGTGAAATGTCGGCAGCCGGCAACGAAGCGCAAGCCTTTTCGAAGGACGGTCCCAACAAGGAGCTGATGTTCCCCCGCTGTCGCCGATGCCTTACGTGGTTGCAGTTTGCGAGCCTGTGTTCGCAGTGCTGGCCACCACTGGCTTTTGCAATGGAAAGAGTTCAGTACCCACCGGCATCGCTTCGACGTAGAGCGACCGGCTCGGAAAGGCGAAACCCGACCCTGCCCGCTCAACAATGTCTTTGATGGCGAAGCTGAGCGATTCCTTGATCTTCAGCCATTCGCCCCAATCGGTCGTACGCGTGAAACAGTAGACAAGAAGATCGATGGAAGAGTCGTTGAATTTATCGACCCGCACAAACGTCGGGACTTCGGGAGGATGCGCAAAATCATTGTTGGTGAGAATGCGGTTTTCGATGTCGTCTCGGATGCGGCGAAGCTGGTCGATGGATGTGCGATACTCAAGCCCCACAATCCAGGATATCCGCCGATAGGTCATTTGCGAATAGTTGGTAACAGCATTGTCGGCCAGTTGGGAGTTGGGAACGTAGACTGGCGCCTTGTCAAACCGGCGAACTTTGGTGGTTCTTAGACCGATATTCTCGACGAAACCTTCGACAACGCCATCGGCCAGGATCCAATCGCCGTTCTGAAATCTTTGCTCGACCATAATGAAGATGCCGGCAATGAGGTTTTTGAATAGGTCTTGTGCGCCGAGCGCTACGGCCACGCCAAAGAGCCCGAGACCTGCAAGAATTGCCCCGACTTTAATGCCCCAAATTTCAAGGATTGCGGCCGATCCGAGTGCAACGATCAGTATTTTGGCTACGCGCACGGCCCAGCTGATCATCGCCTCGGTGAAGATTTTTACTCCCCCGTGAATAATCAAGTGGGACTTTACCACCAGCCGGAAAAGAGACCAGAAAATCGTCAAAACCACGAGCGAACGGTTGATCTTGGAAAGTATTGCCGCGATCTGCGAATTGTCGGTGATGAGTTCTGAGATGATGAAGAAGGCAAGGACGATGGGGATGAAACGAACAGGAGGCGTCAGCGCGGCGATAATCGCGTCGCTGTGCGGGTTGGTCGGATGGCCGGACCAGCGTCGGATCCGCCGAAGAAGCGCAGTGCTGATCAGGCGCCGAACCGCCTCGGCCGCGACAAGGATCAATGCCGCAGCAACGACGTGATCGGCGCTGATCTCCATGACAATTCGATCCCAAGTCTGGATCAGCCGAGCCCAGATGTCTCCGGAAGTAGGGAGCAGCATGGTCTTCTTTTCCGTTGGCTCTGCGGATACGCAACATCCGCGATTTCACTCATCGATATTCGCGCGAGGACGGGTCC
>Ga0180223_1002038_pt1 | contig 13233 bp, 10 predicted proteins | sample eDN5th30CKraftOP_FD_151337 | JGI IMG/M metagenome (GOLD analysis project Ga0180223, IMG submission 151337) | Enriched Organic Plus compost microbial communities from Emeryville, California, USA - eDNA 5th pass 30_C Kraft OP (version 2) (version 2) ...
CGCCGCGGCGCGCATCGCCGGGATCATGGCCGCCAAGCGCACCAGCGAGATCATCCCGCTCTGCCATCCCCTTCCCCTCACCGGCATCACGCTCGACCTGTCGCTGGACGCACGGGGGGCGCAGGCCGTCGCGACGGTGAGGACCAGCGGCAGGACCGGCGTGGAGATGGAAGCGCTCACGGCCGTCTCGGCCGCGCTCCTCACCCTCTACGATATGCTCAAGGCGGTCGATAAGCACATGATGATCGGTGATATTCATGTGACCGCCAAGACCGGCGGCAAGTCGGGCGACTGGGCCGTCTGAGACCATGGGCGGAGCGTGCGCCTTGATCCGCGATCTCACGCGCGTTGCGGCCCGGCCCGGGGCGCGCGCGAACCATCGCCCGTGCGCGGCGAGGGGCGCACTGGCCAGATTGCCCCGCATTGCGACGCAAAGGACACCGGCCCCCGACAGCATCATTTTCGGCGCCGCGCCCGGCACGGGATCGAACGCCGCCAGCCTTTCCGTCCTGGGCTCGTTCCCGGGCCGCGTCGCGCCACCTGGGGCGTCCTCATGAGCCTGCTGCCTGTCGATGAGGCGCAGCGCCGCCTGCTCGCGCGCGCCGCGCCCTTGCCGGCCGAGACCGTGCCCCTCGGTGAAGCCGCCAGCCGTTGGCTTGCGGAGCCGCTTCGCGCGAAGCGGGACCAGCCCTGGACCGATCTTTCCGCCATGGACGGCTATGCCGTGCGCTGGGCGGACATGCCCGGTCCCTGGACGATCGCCGGCACGACGCAGGCCGGTGATACCCCACCCGATCAGCAACTTGGGACCGGATATTGCCAGCGTATCTTCACCGGCGCCCCTCTGCCGTCCGGTGCCGATACGGTCGTGCTGCAGGAAGATGTCTCGGTCGAAAACGGGCGCGTGACGCTGACCGGCGAGGGGCCTTCCGGACAGGGCCGGCATGTGCGGCCCCGCGCGAGCGATTTCGGCGGTGAGCAGACCCTGCTGGCGGCCGGCATGAAGCTGGGCGCGCCGCAACTGGCCCTTGCCGCGCTGGCCGGCCATGGCGCGCTCCCCGTCCATGCAAGGCCGCGCATCGTCCTTCTCTCGACCGGCAGCGAACTGGTCGCGCCCGGCGCGCCCTGCCCGCCCGGCAAGCTCCCCGCCTCGAACGGCCTCATGATCGGCGCCATGGCGCGCCGGGCCGGCGCGGCGGTGATCGAGGACCGGCTGATCGCCGACGATCTGTCGCTGATGACGGACGCCTTCCGTGCCGCCGGCGCATCGGGCGCAGACGTGATCGTCACATCGGGCGGCGCCTCGGTCGGCGACCATGATCTGGTGCGCCCGGCGCTGGAGGCGGCCGGAGGCGCCATCGACTTCTGGCGCGTCGCCATGCGCCCCGGCAAGCCGCTCATCGTCGGGCGGCTGGGCAGCGCGATCGTCCTCGGTCTGCCGGGCAATCCCGTGTCGGCGCTGGTGACCGGCGCGCTCTTCCTGCTGCCCCTCCTCCGCCAGCTCGGCGGCGCGCGCGATCCCCTGCCCCGCCCGGCGCGCGCCCGTCTCGGCGCCGCCCTCCCCGCCGTGGGCGCACGCGCGGACTATCTGCGCGCCGTCCTCGACGACGGCACCGCCACGCCGGTCGCCTCGCAGGACAGCGCCGCGATGCGGGCCGCGGCGCGGGCCAACGCCCTGATCGTCCGCCCCGCCGGCGCCCCCCCCGCCGCCGCCGGCGAGACGATCGACCTGCTTGACTGGACCGCGCTCGGCCTCGACTGACAAAAGCGCGCAAGAGGCGTTGACAAGCCGCCCCCCGCCCGCTACCCGCGCCCACCTACCCGGCGAGCACCGCTCGCCCCGTGCCCAGATGGCGGAATTGGTAGACGCACCAGCTTCAGGTGCTGGCGATCGCAAGGTCGTGGAGGTTCGAGTCCTCTTCTGGGCACCATTTGTTCTTCCGGGGACGTCCGAGAACGTCCCGGAAATGGCTGAAATCCGTCGATTCTTGTGCTATAACCGTCCGGCGAAATCCGGGCGGATACGGCACCAATCGAGAACAATTCGGGTATCTCGGAAGGTATCGTTCTCCTCCCTTTTTGGAGGCGATACCTCAGATGGCCACCCTTTTTGCCACGACCGTGGCCAGCGCCAAGCCGGCCGCGAAGGACTATAAGCTCTCCGATGGCGCCGGGCTATACCTGCTCGTGCGACCGAACGGCTCGAAGCTGTGGCGCTTCAACTATGTCCATTACGGCAAGCACCGCACGCTCGCCTTCGGCGCCTGGCCCGAGGTCGGTCTCGCCGACGCACGCGGCAAGCGCGACGAGGCCCGCCGGCTGGTCGCGGCCGGCCTCGACCCCTCGCATGAGGAGAAGGTCGCGCGGGCGAAGGCACGCGTCGAGGAGAACGACACCTTCAAGACGGTCGCCAAGGAGTGGATCGCCAAGAACGAGCGCGAGAACATGGCCGAGATCACCCTCAGCAAGATCCGCTGGCTGCTCGACATGGCCTATCCGAAGATCGGCAACCGGCCGATCGCCAAGATCACCACTCAGGAGGTGCTGGCCGTCCTCCGGTCGGTCGAGGCGACCGGGCGCTACGAGAGCGCCCGCCGAATGCGCAGCGTGCTGGGCCGCGTCTTCCGCTACGCCGTCGCCACCACCCGTGCCGAGCGCGATCCGACCGGCGACCTGCGCGGCGCGCTCACCGTGCCCAAGGCCAAGCATCACGCAGCGATCACCAATCCCAAGCGCGCGGGCGAACTCATGCGCGCGATCGAGGGCTATACCGGTCACGCCATCACCCTTTATGGGCTCCGCCTCTCGGCCCATCTGTTCGTCCGTCCCGGTGAGCTCCGGCAGGCTGAATGGGCCGAGTTCGACTTCGACCAGTCGGTCTGGAATCTGCCGCCTGAGAAGATGAAGATGCGCGGCGCCCACCGCGTGCCTCTCTCGACGCAGGTCAGAGCCATGTTCGAGGAGCTTTGGGAGCTCACCGGGACTGGCCGCTATTGTTTTCCCTCGTTTCGTACCGATCGGCGGCCGATGTCGGAGAACACCGTCAATGCGGCGTTGCGCGTCCTCGGTTTCGCCCAGGAGGAGATGTGCGCCCATGGCTTCCGCGCCATGGCGGCGACCTTGCTCAACGAGAGCGGGCGATTCCATCCCGATGCGATCGAGAGGCAGCTCGCCCATGTCGAGCGCGACGGTGTGCGCCGCGCCTACACCCGCGGCGAATATTGGAAAGAGCGGGTCACGATGATGCAGTGGTGGTCGGACGAGCTCGACCGCCTGCGCAACGGTGCAAAGCTGCTCAAGCCCAATTTCCGGGGCAATGCGGGGGCTCCAGAGGAAGAGGGTCAGTCGAGGCGCTTCGCGTCGTAGATATAGACGTCGTCGTCCATCAGCTTGAGTTCGGCGATCCGCTTGGCGACGGCGTCCGGCGACAGCTTGGCCTCGAGCCATTTCTGGTAGAGGCGGGCGAACTCGAGCAGTTCGGCAAATTTCGGATCGGGATCCTCGGCTTCGCTCCAAAGATCAATGAGGCCAGCCAGGCCGTCGATCTCGCGCTTCCTCTCGACCTGGCGTTGCAGGAACGTGATCCGGTAACCTTCTACCCGAACCTGCCGTTCGACGTCCTTGCGCTTGCGGTCCTGCTCCTCCCATTGCCGTTTCTGCTCGGCTCGTTCTTCACGCCGCCGCCTCACGGAGATGGCCCATTCCTCCAGCGTGTCGATCATGGCTGGGATCAGGGCCTCGAGCCGCTGACGCTTACCGTCCGAATAGGTTCGGCGGACGCCACCTGCATCATACTCGCGGTCGAACTTCAGGACGAGCTCGCCATTGGGTACATAGTCATGCTCGGGGATCGGCGGTTCCCGCCATGGCCGATAGCCGATCCCGCGATCGGCCAGCGCGCATTTGCGATCGTACTCGGCCTTTTCCTTGAGTTCGGCCGCCGTGACGACGTGCGGCACGCGGTCCAGCTTCTCCTCGATCATCAGACCGACCGTCTCTCCGTCCGCAACAATGGCATAGCCTTGCTCCGTGCTGTCCAGGGACCAGCCCCTGACTTCGACGGTCGCAACCAGCTTATCGAGAACAGAGCAGGCGCGCTCCCCCGATGCCGGTGCAACGAGCAGCCGGAATTTGCCTTTGCCGCCGATCGTCGCGCGGTCGGTCGAACGGCTCTTCTGAATTGCCGCCCGGGTGCTGGCGACCTTCTTGTGCTCCCCAACCTCGATTTCCGGCGCGGCTTCGACGGGGCTCTCGATCTCTGGTGACTTTGCGTTCTTCACCGCGGGCGAACCATTCGGTTCACCAACTGTTGCGGGAACTGATTGATGTCGACCAAACCTGTCAGCGTCGAGGAACCGACGCGTTGGCCGTCGAGAAGGATCAGCGTGCGGTTCGGGTTGAGATTGCGGAGGTTGAGGGCGTTAATGCCGATCAACCCGCCGCCGACGAAGGAACCGGTCGAGCGCGGGGTGGCACTGCCGGCCACCGAGGGGAGTTCGTTCACGAAATCAGCGATGTTCGCCGGCGCTTTGGCGGCGATTTCGGTCGCTCCGATGACTGAGGTTGGCGTTGGTGCGTTGAAGCCATCGCGAACGACGCGACTGCCGGTGACGACGATGTCGCTCTGGTCCAGCGGACGGCTCTCAGAGCTTGCAGCCAGCGCGCTATCTTGCTGCGCTGGCTGCGTCGTGGGCGCGTTCCCCTGCGGATCTGCTGTCTGAGCAGATGCCGCAGACGGTGCTGCGACGGCCACGATTGCAGCGAGACTTGCGCCGCAAAAAAGACTTACGGATGCCCGCTCTTTATGTGTCCCCATTCTTGCCATGTCTTATGCCCCCTGTGAGATTTTCTTGGGAAGCCCTGATCGTGATGGCGCGAACACCTTTCTGTCAAAGTCGAAAAATCGGGGTGCTTATTCTCCAGGGTTATAGACTTTTGGGGCGCTCGAAGATACGGATTTTCCCGAAACCGCCTCGGTGCGGAGCGGTTTTCGGCAGTGCGTGAATGTGGCGTTTCGCCGAGTGAGGACAATGCGAGCGAGCGCCCAAGCTGAGGTATGTCTTTCAGAATAGTCGACCTCGAATATGGAATTAGACGCAGCAGAGATGCCGCGATAGGCCAAAGATTTGGCGGATGCCCGAGTGCATTCCATAGTCCGGTACGGGGAGAATAATGATGGACGCCCGGAAAATGCGAACTTTGACTTCGATTTTCACGGCAGATCCATGGAACGTGGGGTCGTCGCCTCAACCCAGATTGCGAAGGCCAAGGGCGCTGCCTTCTGCTTGTCGAATGGCCGTCCTCACCGCGCTTGCAGCAATTCTGGCGATCGGCGGCGTGGATATAGGAAATGCACAGAGCCTGTCCGACCTCCGGACACCGGACAAGCCGCTCTCGCTCCGGTCAGTGGGAAGCTTCTTCGTCGGCGGCAAACCGCTGCCAATGAGCGCTGTGCAGGCAGGCTTTTATGGCGGCGGGGACCAATGGATCGACCAGATCTACGTCCAGTACATGATCCCAACGGGACGCCTCAACGTCCCGGTGGTGATGATCCACGGCGCTACCCTCACTGGCAAGACATTCGAGACGACCCCGGACGGTCGTATGGGATGGTTCGAATACTTCACTCGGAAGGGTTTTCCGAGCTATGTGGTGGATCAGGTAGAACGCGGCCGGTCCGGCTTCAACCAAGCGCCGTTCAATGATGTCCGCGCCGGCGCGGCGGCTCCGATCAGCCAGCCTCTTCTACGCCGGATCGAGAATGACACGGTCTGGGTCCGCTTCCGGATTGGGCCGAAGGCGGGCGTAAGATACCCGGACTCCCAGTTCCCCGTCGAAGCCATGGGTGAACTGACCAAGCAAGCGGTTCCCGATATGAGTCAAAGCCTGCCGGCTGACGATCCGAACTACACCGGACTTTCACTCCTGGCACGGCAGTTGAAGAGGGCCGTCCTGCTTGGCCATTCTCAGGGCGCTCGATATCCATTTGAGACGGCTCTCGTCGACCCCGCCGGTATAGCGGCCCTGGTTGCGATCGAACCGCCCGGCTGCAAGGCTGACCAGTATTCGGCGGACCAAATCACCAAGCTGTCCCGAATTCCAATCCTGGTGGTCTTCGGTGATCACCTGTCCGACAGGCAGAGTGTTGGTGCGCAGTGGGGGGATGCGTTTAGGGACTGCCAGTCGTTCGTTTCGCGCATCAATGGCGCTGGCGGTCGGGCGACCATGATGCACACTCCAGATCTCGGCATCTTCGGCAACAGCCACATGCTCATGCAGGATCGAAACAATCTCAAAATCGCCGATTTGATTATTAGATGGATACGCGCCAACGCAAGTTCTTGATCTTGGTTGGCGCTCTTGAGCTGATGATTCAGCCCTCCGATCCTACTGCGCATAACGCTCTCACTGTGGGCGACGATACTTCTGCGGGAGGTACAATCAGGCGCCATGATCTTTTCGATCGCGTCTGGTCCAAACCCATGACCACCAACGCCACCGAACTGAAAGTCAGCGCGTCCGCGCTGGTGGCGTTGGCAAGAAGCCTCGGTCTGCCGCTGCCGCGAGCCGGCCATTGGATGAAGAAGGAGGTTGGCAAGGAGCAACCAACCCCTCCGTATCCTGCAAACCCGAGCCTTGACGAAAAGGTCTACCCGCTGCCGGGACCGAAGGTGCGCGTGCCCAGACCGCTGCCAGCCAAGGTAGAAGCGACACCGAAACCTGAGGTCGCTGAATCCCCTGAAGCGCGTCGATGTCGTGACCGGCGGTGCATCGTCGAGTTGGGGCTCGGACGCTGTGGCCGGTGTCGTCAACTTTGTCCTCGACCGCGATTTCACCGGCCTGAAGGGTCAGGTGCAAGGTGGCGTCACCGACTATGGCGACGATCGAAATTGGAACGTCTCGCTGGCCGCGGGCGCGAAATTTGCTGGCGGACGAGGTCACATCCTGCTGAGTGGAGAACTGGCGCATAGCGATGGCACCGTCGGCATCGGCAGCCGCAAGTGGTACAACGGGCGTAAAATCCTCAACAATCCGGCATATACAGCCACCAATGGTCAGCCGCGATTGATCGTACGGGACAACGTGGGCATCTCGCAGGCGACGCCTGGCGGCATCTTCCTGTCCGGAGCACTGAGGGGTACCTACTTCGGCCCAGGCGGCACACCGGGCCAGTTCAACTTCGGTTCGGTGGTGAGTGATCCGCTCCAAGTCGGCGGCGACTGGCAGTATTCGGACTATGGCACCACTGTGAATATCGCTCCCGAACTGGGGCGCCAGAACATCTTCGGCCGCGTCAGCTATGAAGTGACCGACAATGTCGAGATTTACGGCCAGGCTTCCTACGCGCGGTCGACGGCAAATCAGGATGCAACAGTCTACGCCAAGCTCGGTACACTTACGATCAAGCCGGACAACGCCTATCTGCCCGCCAGCATTGCGGCGCAAATTCCTGCGGCTGGTCTCACCTACGGCACGTGGAACGGCGATCTTGGCCGCTCGCCGGTCTACAACAGGCGATCTGCTGCACGCTTCGTACTCGGCGCGACCGGCAAATTCGACGCGCTCGGGACAAATTGGTCTTGGGATCTATACGGCCAGCGGAGCATCAATCGTGTTTACAATTCCGTTCGGACGATCGCGACGGCGAAATACACCGAGGCGATCGATGCGGTCCGCAACGCCAACGGCCAGATCGTGTGCCGTTCGACGCTCACAGCGCCGACCAACGGCTGCGTCCCGTTCGATGTCTTCGGCACCGGCGTAGTCAGTCAGGCGGCCGCGAACTATGTCCTCGGACTGTCGTGGGGCGATACGAAGCTCACCCAGGATGTAGTAGCGGCCACTCTTCGCGGCGAGCCGTTCTCAACGTGGGCCGGCCCCGTCTCTGTTGCGACCGGCATCGAACATCGTCGCGAGAAAGTCAGCGGCAGCAACGACCCGCTCTCGAGTGTGCGGGGCTGGGATCAAGGTAATTACATCGCAAGTTTCGGTTCCTTCGATGTCACCGAAGGGTTCTTTGAGACGGTGGTGCCGCTCGCGAAGGATCTGCCGTTCGCACAGAGCCTCGATCTTAACGCAGCGGTGCGAGCGACAAGTTACAGCACATCTGGATATGTTACGACTTGGAAGGCGGGCCTCACCTATACTCCGATCGAGGACATCTCGTTCCGCTTCACGCGTTCACGCGACATCCGAGCACCCAATCTGGCCGAGTTGTTCCAATCCGGCGTCGGCGGACGTGCGACTGCCCCGGATCCTTTCCGTAACAATGTGAGCACCACGTTCCTGACGACCCAGGTCGGCAACCCCAACCTGCTTCCTGAAAAGGCTGACACGCTGGGCTTTGGCGTCATCTTGAAGCCGCGCTTCGTGCCCGGTCTGACGGCATCGGTCGATTACTACGACGTGAGGATCAAGGATGCGATCACCACCGTCGCACCGCTGACGATCATCAATTCCTGCTTCGCCGGTAACGCAGTGCTGTGCTCCGGCATTACGCGCGACAGCACTGGCGCGATCTCGCTGGTGACGTCCGTGCCGATCAACTTCGCAAAGCAGATCGCACGCGGCCTGGATTTCGAGGCCAGCTATCGGACGGAAGTTTTTGGCGGGAGCCTCACGCTGCGCGGGCTCGCGACACGGTATCTGAAGAACTATCAGGACAACGGAATCAACAAACCGACGGACACGGTCGGGAAGAACAACGCCGATGCCGCACAGGCCGCCGCCACGGGCTCGGGTTCGACGTCGTTGCCGAAGTGGCGTTACATGGCGAGTCTAAGCTTTGATCGCGATCCGGTAGGATTCACATTCACGGCCCGTGGGTTCAGTGATGGCGTCTACAACCCGGCCTTCATCCAATGCACCTCCTCATGCCCGACCTCGACTGTCGATAACATGACGATCGACAACAACCATATCCCGGGAGCGATCTACTTCGACGTCAACACGACATTCAAATTCAAGGAAGGGCTCGAAGCCTTCGTGGTCGTCGATAACATTCTCAACACGGACCCTGTCCAGATCGGTGTTGGCCCGAACGTGGGTGGTTCGCCGATCCCGCTCAACCAGTCGCTTTATGACACGCTCGGGCGCGTGTTCCGCGTCGGCGTCCGCTTCAAGATGTAGGTCGCGCCTAGCCCGTCTGTGGGAACGGCCAGCAAGGTCGAAGAAGAAAGGCCGATCGACGCAGGTCGATCGGCCTTTCCACATCTGTTCAAAATCCTGTGCGCTTGCCTATAGCATCGAACCGGATATTCGGGCGGCCGTCGCAAGGAGTTCCTGCGCGAACTCGTCCACTAGTTGGGCGTTTCGACTGTTCGCGCTGCGGCACAATTGGAAATTATAGAGTATCTCGGGCTCAAAGCGCCGCACGGCAAGCCGATGCTCGAGGCCGCTTATCATAAGCGGATGAACAAGCGCGACGCCAAGGCCGCCAGCAACGAATTCGCAGATGATCGGTGCGACGTTACCGACCAGGACGACATTCGGATTTACGCGATACTTGTCGAAGATCGTACCGACCCTGTGCCCCATGTAGGTGTCTGGCGCGAAGCTCACGAAGTCGACCTGGTCCAGGTCGGCAGGCTCGATATGCGTTTTCAGAGTCAGCGGGTGATCTGGTGGCATGATGCAAACGAGAGAATGTTCCATCAGCGGCTCGTGCGTAACGTAAGGGTTCTCGATCCCCGCGCTAACGAGACCGACGTCAAGCTTGCGCGCAATGAGCCAGTCCACGATCCATTCCGAACTCATCTGCTGGACCGTGCAGAAGACATTGCTTCGCTGCTCGAGAAAGCCTGTCGTCGCACGCTGAATGAACGAACCAGCGAGAGCAGCCATCACCCCGATTGCGAGCCTCCCTTGCTCTTCTCTCCTGATGGCATCAACGGCGTTCTCGACCTGCCGCACACCCGAGAAGATGCGCTCAATTTCGCCATAGAGCCGCATAGCGTGCTCTGTAGGCGCAAGCCTTCCCTTGAGCCGATCAAACAGCTTCAGGCCCGTGTCGAATTCGAGATGGGCGATCAGCTTGCTCATCGCCGGCTGCGAGATGTTCAGGAGCTCGGCGCCGCGGCTCACGGTGCCGTTCTCTATGACGGCCTTAAAGGCTTCGATCTGGCGCAGATTCAGATGTCGCGGCAAAGCATAACTCTCCGGAATAGCATGTGCTGATTTTCGAGTTGGACGAATATGCCTTGGTGCTCTTAGCGTCAACGTATGCGAGTGGATTCCGGACTGAAATCAGATGTTGTCGTAATCGGAGCGGGCCTCAATGGCTCGGCGATTGCCTATGGCCTCGTGAGGCGGGGCCTCAAGGTTCTGCTGCTCGACGGCGACGATCGGGATCTTCGCGCGTCGAGCGCGAACATGGGTCTCGTCTGGGAACAGGGCAAAGGCTTGGACATGCCCGCCTACCAGCAGCTGACTCGCAGTTCGGGTGATCTGTGGCCGGCGTTCTCGCGCGAGTTGGAGGACGAGAGCTCGATCCAGCTAGAATACGAACGCAACGGTGGTCTGACGCTCTGTCTCGGCGAAAGAGATTACGACGATCGGCGCGCAAAGCTGATGCGGCTGCACAATCAGCTCGGCGGACAGCAACCCGACTGGGAAATGCTCGATCGCGGAGAAGTGCAGAGACTCCTCCCTGATGTAGTGCTCGGACGCGATGTCGTTGGGGCCAGCTTCGGCCGCCGCGACGGACATACGAATCCGCTCATGCTTCTGGCCGCGCTCCACGCCGGTATTACTCGTCTTGGGGTTGTCCTGCGAGCGGGAGCAAGGGTTCGAACCGTAAGCAAGGATGGCGGATCGTTCACGCTGGATCTTGGCTCCGATCGGATTTCCGCTGATCGCATCGTCATTGCCGCTGGCTTGGGATCGAAGGAACTGGCCGCGCAGATCGGCATCCACCTCCCGATACGGCCGCAGAGAGGGCAGATCCTCGTCGCGATGCGCAAAGCTACCAGACGCCGTGCCCGCCGAGAGGTTGCGGGCGAGGATCGTCAACCCGAGAACCGCGCCAACCTCTATGACGAGGTGACCGCGCGGATCGTCGCCGAGCTTGAGGCCGGGCGGTTTCCATGGGTTCAGCCTTGGGGCAAGACCGGCGGGACAGGCCCCGGCCTCCCGAGGAATGCGCTCACCGCCCGGAGCTATTCGGGCGTCAATATCCTGATCCTGTGGGGCGCGGTCATCGAGCACGGCTGGCCGTCCCAAAGCTGGCTGACCTTCCGGCAGGCGCAGGAGGCGGGCGGCTGCGTCCGCAAGGGCGAGCATGGCGTGACTGTGGTCTATGCCGACCGTTTCACCCCCGAAGCCGAGAAGGAACGCGCCCAGCGCGACGGCGACGAGGCGCGCGCCGTGCCCTTCTTGAAGCGGTTCACCGTGTTCAACGTCGCGCAATGCGAGGGCTTGCGCGCCGGGTTGGCGTCCGACCCCGCGCCGCTGCCCGAACGCGAGATCGTGCCCGTTGCCGAAGAAGTCATTGCGGCATCGGGCGTCGATTTCCGCATCGGCGGGACCAAGGCATTCTACGCGCCCGAACCCGATTTCGTGCAGGTGCCGCCGCAGCCCGCTTTCTTCGACCAGATCAACTATTACCGGACCTGCCTGCACGAACTGACCCACGCCACCGGCCACCCCAAGCGGCTCGGACGCGACTTGAAGAATGCCTTCGGCAGCAAGGATTATGCGCGCGAGGAACTGGTCGCCGAAATGGGATCGGCCTTCCTCTGCGCCGCGCTCGGCATCGTCCCTACCGTCCGCCATGCCGACTATATCGGCTCTTGGCTGGAAGTGCTGCGCGAGGACAATCGCGCGATCTTCCGCGCGGCCAGCGCAGCGACCAAAGCCGCCGACTGGCTGCTCGCCCGCCACCGCGAGGCGCAGGAAGCGCGCATCGAAGGGAGGATCGCGGCATGATCCTCCTGACCCCCGACCTGCGCTTCGCGCTGCGCGCGAACGCCATCAATCACCGCGCCGCCCAGCGTGACGAGAAGCCCGAACCCGACCCCGTCCCGGTGCTGAAACTGTTCAATCCGGTGGGCGCGGCGACATGGCTGGCGACCGAATTGGACAGCGACGACGACACCCTGTTCGGCCTCGCCGACCTTGGCTTCGGATGCCCCGAACTCGGCTATTTCAGTCTGTCCGAGATCGCTTCGGTTCGCCTGCCGTTCGGCCTCGGCATCGAGCGCGACATCGGGTTCGAGACGCCGCACAGCCTATCGGTTTGGGCCGATGCCGCCCGCCGAACCGGATCGATCCTATCGGCGCAACAGGAACTCCGCAGCGCCGGAGCCAACCAGCTTCCGCCACGAGGCGGATGACGCAGGCGGCCGTTCGCCGCCATTCGTAAGCCGATCCGCCATCCCGGAAAGAACGACGGACCGGCACTCACAAGGAGTGACGTCATGAAACTCGAATTCATCGACATTGGCAACATCGACAACAGCGCCGTGAACATGCGCCACGGCAAGAAGGCGCCCGATGTGTCCGACATCCTGCCGACCGTGCGCAAGCGCGGCATCATCGTCCCCGTCATCCTGCGGCCCGGCGCTGCCGAAGGCCGGTTCGAACTCGTCGCCGGGCGGCGGCGCGTTTATGCCGCTCGCATCGCGCAGGCCGACGAGGGCGCGGACCCCGAGCTTGGCCGGGTGCCGTCCGCGATCATGGAGGCGGGCGACGACGCCGCCGCGCTCGAAGCATCGCTGATCGAGAACTTGGCGCGGCTCGACCCCGACGAAGTCACCCAGTGGGAAACCTTCACCCGGCTGGTCAAGGAAGGCCGCGAGGTGGACGACATCGCCGCCACCTTCGGGCTTCCCGACCTCACCATTAGCCGCGTGCTGGCGCTCGGCAATCTGCTGCCGCGCATCCGCCAGATCTACCGCGACGAGAAGATCGACCGGACCACCGTCCGCCACCTGACTCTCGCCAGCAAGAGCCAGCAGAAAGCGTGGCTGGCGCTCTACGACGACCCCGACAACTACACGCCGACCGGCCACCAGTTGAAGGCATGGCTGTTCGGCGGGCAGTCGATCGCGGCGAAAGTGGCGCTGTTCGACATCGCCACCTATGCGGGCGCGACCGTCGCCGACCTGTGAGGTGGTCCCGCCTATTTGGACAGGTTTGCGGCTAAGTTAAGCTAATCCCGGTTGTCGTTCATGCCGCCTGTTTGATCATCAGATCATGGGGGGCATGCCCCCCATGATCTGATTGCCCTATCCG
>Ga0180223_1002039_pt1 | contig 13227 bp, 11 predicted proteins | sample eDN5th30CKraftOP_FD_151337 | JGI IMG/M metagenome (GOLD analysis project Ga0180223, IMG submission 151337) | Enriched Organic Plus compost microbial communities from Emeryville, California, USA - eDNA 5th pass 30_C Kraft OP (version 2) (version 2) ...
TGTCGCGCCGCTGAATTCGCTTGCTTCCCGCCAGCCCGCATGGCCAGAAGGCCGTCATGCCCGCCGCCGCGATCACCGCCATCGTCGTCAGCTATGACAGTGCCGAAGTCCTGCCGGCCTGCCTCGACGCTCTGGCGCGCGAGGGGGTTGCGGCCATCGTCGTCGACAATGCCAGCGCGGACGACAGCCGCGGCATCGCCGAGCGGCGCGGGGCGCGCGTCCTCGCCAATGCCCGCAACGAGGGCTATGGCCGGGCCAACAACCGCGGCGTCGCGGCCGCCGATACCCCCTATGTGCTGATCGTCAATCCCGATCTGGAGCTGAGGCCCGCCGCCGCCGCCGCGCTGCTGGCGGCCGCGGAACGCTATCCCGACGCCGGCATGCTGGCGCCGCGCATCGTCGAGCCCTCGGGGCGGGTCTTCCTGCAGCCGCGCTCGCTGCTCTCGCCGCCGCATCTCAACCGCAGCGGGGCGATGGTGGTGCCGGAGGGGGATGCCTGCCTGCCCTTTCTGTCGGGCGCCTGCCTGCTGATCCGGCGCGACCTCTTCCTGACGCTCGGCGGGTTCGATCCGGCGATCTTCCTGTTCTACGAGGATGACGATCTCTGCCGCAGGATGCGCGACGCCGGCCATGCGCTGGTGCATGTCGACGGCGCCGAGGCGCGGCACGGGCGGGGGAAATCGAGCGCGCCGTCGCCGCGGCGGCGCTTCAAGGCGCGCTGGCACCTCGCCTGGTCGGAGCGCTATGTCGCACGCAAATACGGGCTCCCGGAGCCGGCGGCATCGCGCATGCTGGAGAACCTGGCCAAGGCGGCGGGCTACGGGTTCCTGCTCCAGCGCGGGAAGATGTCCGCCCATGCCGGCTCGGTCGCCGGCGCGCGGGCCTGGGCCAGGGGCGAGACGGCGCTGGCCCAAGAAGGACTGGAGGTCTCGCCATGATCCGCTCCGCGCCCCGGATCGCGCAGGGGTTCGCCAATCCGCACAATAATTTCGGGCTGCTCCGGCTGGTGATGGCGCTGGCCGTGGTCGTCTCGCACGCCTTCAGCGTCACCGACGGGCGCGTCGAGCATGAGCCCTGGTACCAGAGCACCGGCTTCACGCTGGGCGAGCACGCGGTCAACGGCTTCTTCGCCATCTCTGGCTTTCTCGTGACGATGAGCTTCGTCCGGCGTGGCTGGCGCGACTATGTGACGGCGCGCCTGCTGCGGATCGCGCCCGGACTGATCGCCGCGACGCTGGTGGTGGCGCTGCTGCTTGGCGCGGCCATGACCTCGCTCGATGTCGGCAGTTATTTCCGGGACCCGCGGCTGTGGCGCTTCATCAACGGCACGCTGACCACCTTCAAGAGCGCGGCGCCGCTGCCCGGCGTCTTCGAGCACAATCCGCTGCAATTCCCGATGGGGACGGTCTGGACCCTGAAATACGAGACGCTGTGCTATCTCGGCGTGCTGGTGGCCGGGCTGGCGGGCCTGCTGGCGCGGCCGCGCCTGATGCTGGCGGCCGCGGCGGCGCTGGCGCTGGCCGTGGTGGCGCGCGAGATCGCGACTCCGGACGGCCCCAAGGGCACCGAGACGGTGCTGCGGCTGCCGCTGATCTTCCTCGCAGGAGGGCTCTGCTATCTCTATCGCGAGAAGGTGCCGCTCTCGCTGCCGCTGCTGGCGCTCGCCCTTCTCGCGCTGGTGCCGCTGGCCTTCACCCCGTTCTACAAGGCGGCGCTCTATCTCGTCACCGCCTGGGGCATTCTCGTGCTGGCGCTGGCGCCCGTCCTGACGCGGCGCTCCGTCGAGCCGTCGGCCGACCTCTCCTATGGCGTCTATCTCTATGGCTGGCCGGTGCAGCAGGCGCTGCATGCGCTGTTCCCCGGACTGGGCGTGCTGGCGCTGCTGTGGCCGTCGCTGCTGGCGACGCTCGCCGTCGCGGCGCTGTCGTGGTTCCTGGTCGAGAAGCCGGCGCTCGGGCTGAAGCGGCGCCTGCTCAGGGGCTCCTGACGGCCGCCAGGAAATCGTCGACGCGGCTGCTGAGCAGCAGCGGCAGCAGCGCCGCGATCCGCGCCTCCGGCAGGTCCCACCAGCGCGTCTCCAGCAGGGCAGCGACCGTGGTCTCGTCGAAGCGCGGGCGGGAGACCCGCGCCGGGTTGCCGGCGACCACGGCATAGGGCGGTACGTCGCGGCGGACCACGGCGCGGGCGGCGACGACGGCGCCATGGCCGATCGTCACGCCCGAGAGGATCATGCATTGCGAGCCGAGCCAGACGTCGTGGCCGATGACGACGTCGCCGCGCGTCGCGTCGTGCCCGGTGAGGCCTTCGGCCGCCGGCCAGAGCCGGGGCAGGGCGGGGAAGGGATAGGTCGTCGCCCAGTCGAGGCGGTGGTTGCCGCCGAGCAGGATCTCGACCCCGTCGGCGATCGAGCCGTAACGGCCGATGACGAGCTTCGCCCCGCTTTCGGGGAAGCGCACCTTCGGCCGGCCATAGGTATGGGCGCCGATCACGATCTGGCCCGGCCGCCGGGCGACGAGATGCGCCAGATGCAGCCGGGTCTGGTTGTCGCGGTTGAAGCGCTTGCGCAGCAGGCCGCGCGCGGCGGGTGGCAGGCCCGCCCACCAGGCCTGCAGGGCGGTGGGGCGCCAGTCGCCGTCGCCGGGCGCGATCGCGCTCCCGATGTCCCCGGCTCGCCGCATGGCCGTCATCCGCGCCTGTCCCCGCCTCGTTCGATGCGTTCCGGCTTAGCGGGCATCCGCCTTGACGTCGATCTTGTCGAAGATCTCGGTCGGCTGGCTGATGGTCAGCACATCGGCGAGGCCGAGGCCCGCCGGCGACTTCGCCGAGGCGTCGACGGTGAGCGTGCCGGGCTTGGCGACGAAGCGCGAGGCGGCGGCGGACAGCGTCTTGGCGGCCTCCGACGGCCCGAGCACAGCGGCGAGGCCGACGCTGGCGACCATGGCGAATTGCTGGCGCACCTCCTCGACCTTGCGCTTGGTCTTGCGCGCCTGGTTCTCGATCAGCTTCTCGACCAGGCCGAAATTCTGGAGCTTGACCTGAAGGTTGCGGGCGGTGGCGCCGAGGGCGGCGACCTGGGCGAGGGCGAGGTCGCTGGAGAACAGGTCCTGCGTGACGTTGCCGAGCGTGCCCTTGGCGTCGAGCTGGGCGAGGCCGGCGCTGCCGAAGGAGAAGCTGCGGATGGCGAGCTCGTTCTTGGCGGCCTCCCAGGCGAGGTCGAGCCTGGCCGAGAGGTCGAGCTTGTCGATGCCCATGGCCAGCATGTCCTTCAGCGCCGGGTTGTCGTCGGCGGCGATGACCGGGGTCACGAGCCTGTCGATGGTCAGGCCGAGGCTGGTCGGGATGCCGTTCAGCGGCTCGCCGGCCTTGAGCTCGAAGGTGCCGAGCGCGACCTTGACCGGCTCCGTTCCCGTCGTGCTCGCCGGCAGGTCGATGGAGAAGCCGGCGAAGCGCATGGTGCCGATCTTCGGGATCAGGCGGCGGTAGTCGAGATCCCCGGTCTCGCTGTCCGGCTTGGCCAGGAGGGTCCGCAATTCGCGCACCACATTGGCGAAGGAAAAGCCGGAATAGCTGATCGAGTCGATGCGCCCCTTGCCGGGGCCGCTGGTGAAGGCCATGCCCTCGACCGCGAAGCCGGACTTGTCCGGCGCGTCCTCGCCGAAGGCGATGCGGTCGATCGTCCAGTCGACCGGGTCCTTCGTCTTGTCCTTGTCCTTGGCGTCGCCGGAGGCCGGCGGGCGGATCGTCGCCTTGAAGTCGCGGGCCTCGCCGCTGCCGTAATCGACCATGTCGAAGAGCGTGAGCATCGACAGCGCCAACTGCTTCTCGACGTCGCTCTTGCCGTTCCCGTCGTCATCGGCCGCGGCCTTGTCGTCGGCCTTCTTCTCCAGCGCCTCGGAGCTCCTGCCGATCTTCTCGACGATGTCGAGCAGCGGCTCCGGCCCGACCTTCATGGCGAAGCCGCGCGCCGTCGTCCTGCCGATCGACATGCTGCCCGACTTGCCCATATCGAGGTCGTAGCCGTCCTGCTCGAAGCGGCCGATCACCGGAACATAGGCTTCGTCGGCGCCGGGGGCGGCCTTCTCGGTGAGGACGCGCGCCGACTGCTTCAGGTCGAGCGCGTCGAAGGCGGTGCGCTTCAGCGTTCCCTTCATCGATCCGGTCGCTCCGCCCTGGATGGCGAGGCTGCCGCTCGCCGATTCGCCGTGCCCGATCTTGCCGTCGGCGATCTCGGTGAGGTGGATGTCGCGATAGGTGGTGGTCTGCTTCTGCTCGCCGACCGACTGCTCCATGGTGAGCTCGGGCGCGCTGATCTCGGCCGCGGTCAGCTTCGCGATTCGGGCCGGGGCCGATTCGTTGGCGCCCTTGGCGAACAGCGCCAGGAAGGCGTCCTTCTCGAGATTCGAGCCTTTGACGGAGACCTTGGGGATGCTGATGACGAGGCGGCCGAGATCGAGCCTGACGTCGTCGACCTGGAAATCGGCGGCCCAGGCCGGGGCGGCGAGTGCTATGAAAACAGCCGCGAGAGCCGTGCTCCCGCGTTGCGTTGGCCGGCGAAGGCGCGCAGCGGTCATGAAAATCTCCTGTTCAGTGCCGGGCGAAACTGCCGCAACCGGATGGCGAAAGGAAGCCATGGCTCGCCCGGGAGCGTCATAGGAGCGAATGATCGTGACGGAAATCTTGACCTGATGCGGCGGAAGGCTGCCTTCTGCCGAAGATTCGCCATGGCTGCCGCCTAGGCCGGGGCCGGGCGATGACCGCCATGGAGTCGAGAAGCGATGAACCTCGTCCGAAACGCCCTTGCCGCCCTGGCGCTCCTGCTCGCCGCGCTCGTTCCCGCGGGCGCCTGGGCGCAGGCCCAACCGGCGCCGGGCGAAGCCGCCGGGCTCGAGGCGCTGACGATCGTCAGCGGCGGCGCCCGCCATGCCTTCCATGTCGAGGTGATGCGCACTCCGGACCAGCGCGCCAAGGGGCTGATGTACCGCAACTACCTGCCGCCGGATCGCGGCATGCTGTTCGACTTCGGTGCGAGCGAGCCGGTCGCGATGTGGATGCAGAACACCTATATCCCGCTCGACATGCTGTTCATCCGCGCCGACGGCACGATCGCGCGCATCGCCGAGAACACCGAACCGCTCTCGACGCGGACGATTCCCTCGGGCGAGCAGGTGCTCTCGGTGCTGGAGATCAATGGCGGCGTCAGCCGGCAGCTCGGCATCAAGCCGGGCGACAAGGTCGAGCACAAGCTGTTCCGGCGCTGATCGCCCGCTGGCGGGAGACCGTCGCGGGAGCGGCGCCGGCCTGCGCAGGGCGCCGATCCCTTCGCGGGACTGGTGCATCGGCGAGCCATCTGCCAATGGAACGCTCCAAGCCGACGGACCCGGCCACCTGGGGACATGTTGGCGGTTCCGGGGCGTTGGAGACGATCATGCGTGCAGGTTGGCTGGGGCTCTTGGGCCTGGTGGCTTCTACGGCTACTCTCGCGGCGGACACGCTCTCGCGGGTGCGCGACAGAGGGACGCTGCGGCTCGGCTTCCGGATGGACGCGCCGCCTTATTCCTATCGCTCCGCCGATGGTTCGCCTGCCGGCTACATGGTCGATCTCTGCCGCGAAGTCTCCGAGAACGTGAAGAAGTCCGTCGGCGATCCGAAGCTGAAGATCGATTTCGTCGAGGTCACGGCGGCGAACCGCCTGGAAGCCGTGCGCGACGGCACGGTCGACATCCTCTGCGACCCGACCTCGGTGACGCTCTCGCGGCGGGAGATCGTCGATTTTTCGCTGCCGACGATCGTCGACGGCGCGAGCGTCCTCTACCGCACCTCCGGCCCCAACCATCTCGCGGATTTCGACGGCAAGAGGATCGGCGTGCTCCAGGGCACCACCACCGAGCAGACGCTGAAAACGGCGCTGTGGCAGCTCGACATCAAGCCGCAGGTCGTGCCGATGAAGACGCATGAGGAAGGCATTCGGGCGCTCTCGGCCGGGACGCTGGACGCCTATTTCGGCGACCGCGGCATTCTCCTGCACTATCTCCGCCAGAGCCGGAAATCCGCCGAGATCAGGATCGAGGACCAGTATTACACGTTCGAGACCTATGCTCTCGCGCTCCCGAAGGACGACGGCAGGTTGCGCCTGCTGGTCGACGCGACCCTCGCGGACCTCTATCGGACCCGCTCCGTGCAGAGGATCTTCACCCGCAGCTTCGGCAATACTGCGCCCGACGAATTCGTCCGGGCGCTGTTCGTCATCCACGGGGTGGCCAAATAGGGGGCGGACGGCGCGTTCCCGCCTCCATGCCGGTCCCGTCCCGCCGGAGGAGGGCGAACAGCCGGGGAACGGGGCTCGGGAGGTTTGCCGGAAGTTCCTGTTCCCAAACCGCCCCGCCGATGCTATCTCGTTGCGCGTCGCAGCAGGAGACGTTTCGCTGCCGCGATGGTTTTGCGAGTGTTTCGATGCACTTGCGAACTGGCGGGGTATAGCGCAGCCCGGTAGCGCATCTGCTTTGGGAGCAGAGGGTCCCAGGTTCGAATCCTGGTGCCCCGACCACCTGGAAACGTCAGCCGCGGTCCGGCGTCGGTCCGCACGAGATTTGGTGACGGCAGAGCGCTTCCATGACCGCACGCATCTATCGCCCCGCCCGCACGGCCATGCAGTCCGGCACGGCCAAGACCGAGCGCTGGCTGCTCGAATACGAGCCGGAGGCGCCGCGCCAGATCGAGCCGCTGATGGGCTGGACCTCGTCCTCCGACATGAAGAGCCAGCTCAAGCTCTGGTTCGACAGCGAGGCGGAGGCGGTGGCCTATGCCACACGCAACGGCATTCCCTATCGCGTCGAGCAGCCGCACGACCCCAAGCGCCGCTCGATTTCCTATTCCGACAATTTCAAGTTTTCCCGCGTCGGCCAGTGGACCCATTGACGCCGGCCGGCGCGGCTTGAAGCCGCCGTTTCCGGGCCCGTAGCTCAGCTGGATAGAGCAACGGACTTCTAATCCGTAGGTCGCAGGTTCGAATCCTGCCGGGCTCGCCACGATTCTCCCCCATGTCTCAGCGCCCCGCCGGCGCGGGCGTCAGATCGCGCGGCCGGCTCGGCGGCAGAGGGATCGCTGCCCGCCCGGGAGAGGTGCCGGCCTCGATGCCTTCTCGAAGGGCCGGCTTCGGTTCGGCCGCTTCCCGGCGCGCGTGATGCCAGGCGCCGATCGCCGTCGCCGCCGCGAACAGGATCGCGACGGCCAGGCGCAGCCGGCTCGGGGCTGGCAGGCGCGCTCGGCCTGGCCGGCTCGGCCGGTCCGGCGGTTTGCGCTCGACAACCGGCGCGGCCGCGAGGAAGACCGGCGCCATCGGCGCAGGCGGGGCTTCCTCTGCGCGCTTTCGGCGCTGCCGGCCCAGGGGATCGTCTCCCGGGTAGGCCGGCGGACGTAAGGGGGACCAATCCATTGCGGGCCGGGACCGGGGATCTCTGCCCGCCAGGCTAGAACAGAATTCTTCCGGTGCAACGGCCCAGGCGCCGAGCCCTCCCGGGCGAGCGGGACCGCCCTGCGGCGCGACCGCCTTGATCGTGCCCGAAAGGCGCTTCATCGGGAGCGCCTCTTCGGCTAGACCGGCTCTCTCGGCAAGCGCGGCCCGGCGTCGCGAGGATGGATGATGTTTTCGCTCACGCCCGCGATCGACCGGCTCAGCGCCTTCGTCTCGGCCAGCCATGGGCGCGCCTGCGCCTTCCTGCTGCTGCTCTCGCTCTGCGCCTTCCTGCCGGGCTTCGCCACGCTCCAGCCGGTCGACCGCGACGAGCCGCGCTTCGCCCAGGCGAGCAAGCAGATGCTGGAGACCGGCGATTTCGTCGATATCCGCTTCCAGGACGAGGCGCGCCACAAGAAGCCGGTCGGCATCTACTGGCTCCAGGCCGCTGCGGTGCAGGCCGGCGCGGCGCTCGGCGTGCCGGAGGCGCGCACGCAGATCTGGCTCTACCGCATCCCCTCGCTGGTCGGCGCGACCGCGACGGTGCTCCTGACCTATTGGGCGCTGCTCGCTTTCCTCTCGCCGCCGCTAGCCTTGCTCGGCGGCGCCCTGATGGCGGCGGCGGTGCTGCTCGGGGTCGAGGCGCGGATCGCCAAGACCGACGCCGTGCTCGCCGCCTGCGCGGTCGCCAGCATGGGCGCGCTCGCCCGGATCTGGCTCGACTGGACGCGCTCGCTCGCCTTCGTGCCGAGCCGGCGCAACTGGCTGGTGTTCTGGGGCGCCACCGCCATCGGCCTGCTGATCAAGGGGCCGATCGTGCCGATGGTCTGGGGCCTCGCCGTGCTGGTGCTGAGCGCGAGCCAGCGCTCGTTCCGCTGGCTCAAGCCGCTGCGCTTCGGGCCGGGGCTGTTGATCTGCCTGATCGTGGCGCTGCCCTGGTTCGTCGCGATCATGCTCAAGACCGGCGGCAGCTTCTTCGCCGAGAGCGTCGGGCAGGACATGCTCGGCAAGGTCGCCGAGGGGCAGGAGAAGCATTGGGGGCCGCCCGGGCTCTACCTGCTGTTCTTCTTCGCGACCTACTGGCCGGCGGCGGCCTTCGCCGCCATGGCGGTGCCCTTCGCCTGGGTCCGGCGCAAGGAGCCGCAGATCCTGTTCCTGATCGCCTGGATCCTGCCGTCCTGGATCGTCTTCGAGGCGGTGCCGACCAAGCTGCCGCATTACGTGCTGCCGCTCTATCCGGCGATCACGGCGCTGCTGCTGCTCGCCGTCGTCAATGGCGGCATCGACCGCTACCGGCGCGGGGCGGTGGCGACGGCGGCGCTCGTCGTCGCCGTGCCGCTGGCGCTGATGGCGGTGGTGGTCTTCGGCAACTGGACGCTGGACGGCGCGGTGCCGTGGCTCGCCCTGCCGTTCTTCGCGCTGGTGCTGGCCATCGGCGTCGGCATCGTCGCCGCGTTCCGGCGCCAGCAATTCGAGGGCGCGCTCTGGCGCTGCGTGCTGGCCAGCCTGCTCCTGACCGTCGCGATGTACCCCTTCGCCGTCGAGAGCCTGCGCTCGCTCAAGCTCTCGCCGCGGCTCGCGGAGGCGGCCAGGGCGGCGGGCTGCGCCGATCCGGCCGTGATCACGCTGGGCTATCGCGAGCCGAGCCTGGTCTTCCTGACCGGCACCGACCTCGCCATGGCGGCGAGCGGCGCGCAGGCGGCGAACTTCCTGAGCCAGCCCGGCTGCCGCGTCGCCTTCGTCGAGAGCCGCTATGCCGGGGAGTTCGAGGCGGCGCTCGCGGCGCTGCCGCAGAAGCCGCGCCTGCTGACCACGATCCGCGGCTTCAACCTGAATGGCGGGCGCAGGCTGGCGCTGGCGGTCTATGCCGGGGCGCCGGGCTGAGGCCGGCTGCCGGAGCGCTTCGACAGGCGGCGCAAAAGTGGTTCACATTTTTCGGTCCGATGCTTTAGAGCAGTGCCAGCCGTTTTCCGGATGAAGCCGTTTTGACCGAGATTCCTTCCCCCCAGCCCTTGCTCAGCGTCGTCGTGCCGGTGCGCAACGAGCAGGGCAATATCGCGCCGCTGGTCGGCGACATCGAGAAGGCCTGCGCCGCGATCGGCCCCTTCGAGGTGGTCTACGTCAATGACGGCTCGACGGACGGGACGGCGGCGGCGCTGGCGGAGCTGGCGGCGGCGAACCCCTGGCTGCGCGTCGTCACCCATGCGCAATCCTGCGGGCAGAGCGCGGCGGTGCGCAGCGGCGTGCGCCATGCCCGCGCCGCCATCGTCGCGACGCTCGACGGCGACGGCCAGAACGACCCCGCCTTCCTGCCGGCGATGGTCGAGGCGCTCCAGGCCGCCGGGCTCGAGACCGGGCTGGTGCAGGGCCAGCGCGTCGGCCGCAAGGATACCGGCTTCAAGAAGCTGCAGTCGCGCATCGCCAACAAGGTGCGCGTCGGCGTGCTGAAGGACGGCACGCGCGACACCGGCTGCGGCCTGAAATGCTTCCGGCGCGAGGCCTATCTGGCGCTGCCCTATTTCGACGCGCTGCACCGCTTCATGCCGGCGCTGATGGTGCGCGAGGGCTACAAGGTGGCGCATCTCGACGTGCGCGACCGGCCGCGGCTCACCGGCGTCTCGAATTACGGCTTCTTCGACCGGCTCTGGGTCGGCATCCTCGATCTCGCCGGGGTGTGGTGGCTGATCCGCCGGCGCCGGCGCGTGCCGCAGATCGTTGCGGAGACGCCGTGATGCTGATCGATCTCCAGCATACCATCGGCAATTATTTCCACGACGTCTTCGTCAACAACATCGACTGGTGGGTGCTGCTCGGCGTCGTCGCCCAGGGCCTCTTCACCATGCGCTTCGTCGTGCAGTGGTGGGCGAGCGAGAAGGCCCAGCGCTCCGTGGTGCCGATGACCTTCTGGTGGTTCTCGATCGGGGGCGGGGCGCTGCTGCTGCTCTACGCGCTCTACCGGCGCGACCCGGTCTTCATCCTCGGCCAGGGTTTCGGCGTCTTCGTCTATGTCCGCAACCTGCAATTCGTGCTGCGGGCCAAGGCGCGCGGCGAGGATACCAATTCCGGGCCGGGCTGAACGGGATCAGCCGTTGGACGGAGGCGCGCCTTCGGCGGCGGCCCCCTGTGCCGGCGGGGCCGGAACCGATGCACCCGGCGGCTGCGGCTTACGCATCGCCGCCGCATAGGCCGGATAGCGCTCGCGATAGGCCCTGAGGAAATCCGAGACCGTGTCGGCGCTGGCGGCGGCGCGGGCCAGCTCGCGGATGTCGGAGGCCTTGGCCCGGCTCGCGCCGGTGACGAAGGCGAAGGTGCGGGCGTCGAGGCTCTGGGCCATCTTCGCCGCGAACTTGCTGCGCAGGCGGTCGAGCGCGAGGGCCTCGTTCGCCATCACATAGGAGATGCCGGCGCGCATCACGTCGGCGCGCTGGCCGTCGCCGAGCGGGCCGTCGCCGCGCCAGCTCTCGCCGAGGATGCGCTCATAGGCCTCGCCGGCCTCGCGCCAGCGCCGGCCCGTCCAGTAGACATCGGCGCGCAGCCGGTCGACCTCCGGTCCGGTCTCGCCTTCCAGCATCTCCAGCGCCTGGTCGGTGCGGGAGAGGTCGGAGAGCGCCTTGCTCTCCAGCAGCAGCCGGGCGCGCCGGACATCGGCCGGCAGTTCGACGAGGCGCGTGGCGTTGAGCACGCGCACCGCATCGGCCGGCTTGCCGTTCATCAGGTCTATCATGGCGAGGCGTGCCGCGACGGTCGAGCGGGCGGCGCCGGTGAGCCGCCGGTCGATCTGGTATTTCAGGATCTCGGCCGCCTGGTCGAGCAGGTCGAGCTCCACCAGCCGGTCGGCGAGCAGACGGGTGATCTCGTCGCCGCGCCGCCCGATCGGCAGGAACTCCTTGAAATCGTAGAACAGGGCCAGCGCATCGATGCGCGGCAGCTTGTCGGCGCCGCCGTCGGCGAAGAGCTCGGCGAAGCGCTGCGCCGTCTCGTCATGCATGCGCCGGGTCAGCGGATCGTCCGGGAAGTTCTCGTTGGCGCGGCGGGCGACCAGGAAGGCGTCGCGCCAGCGCTGCTGCCCGGTATAGAGCCGGTTGAGCTCGGCCAGGGCCTCGATCTCGATGCGGCCGCCGCGCCAGATCACGGAGACGGTCTCCAGCCGCGCGATCGCCTCGTCGCTCTTCAGGTCGCCGCGCTGGTCGGCGTCGGCGAGCTTGACCGCCCTGAGCTGCGCCTCCGCCGCGACGGGGCGGCTCCTGGCCTCGAACAGCGGGCGGTAGCCCTCCATCGCGACGTCGGCCCGGCCGCCGGCATCGTCGAGCATCGCCTGCAGCAGGGCGAGCTTTTCCGGGTCGAAGCTGCCATGCGGCATCTCGGTGAGGGCCTGCATCTGGCGTTCGGCCAGCCCCATATCCTGCGTCGCCAGCGCGGCGCGCAGGATCGCCTCGCGGAAGACGCCCTGGAGGTCGGCCGGATAGTGCTCCAGGAAGGGCTCGCCGCGGCGGAAGCCGGCGATGGCGAGCGCGTTGCGCTCGAGCCGCTGCTCGGCCAGAGCGCGCCAGAGCCCGGCCTCGGCGTCGTCCTTGAGCGGCGCGGCCTCGAAGGCGGCGAGCGCCTCGGCCGAGCGGTGCATCTGCGCGGCCGCGACGCCCTTGAGGAAGAGCGCCTCGCGATTCGTCCGCATGGCGACGTCGTCGGCCATCAGGGCGCCGAGCGGGCCGAGCGCCTCGACGGCGAGATCGTTCGCGACATAGAAGCGGGCGAGCGCCAGCCGCGCCTCCGACTTGCGGGCGCGGGAGGCGCCCGCGACCTCCTGCATCAGGGCGCGGGACTGGTCGCGCTGCGAGCCGAGGCGCAGCCGGGCCCAGCGCTCGGGGTCGAGCAGGGGAAGCTGCGGCGCGCCGATCTCCGCACCGGGCTTCGCCTCGTCCGGGCCGGCGACGTCGAGCGAGACGGTGAGCCCCCCGGCGCGGCCGATGCGGACCTCGTCGGTGCCGGCGCGGGCGACGACATCGTCGGCGCGAGGCTGGATGGCGAGGCCCTGGGCGGTCGGGAGCAGGCCGAATTCGACGAAGCGATAAGGCTTGGGCGTCAGCCGCGTCGGGCCGAGCGCGGTGACGACGGCGATGGGCAGGCCGGCCGGCCCGGCCTCGAGCCAATGCACGCCGGTGAGGCCCGGCAGCGGCACGGCGAGGATGGTCTGGCCGCGCTCGTCGACGCTGCGGCGGGGTTCGATCGCGGCGCTGGAGCCGCCGCCGGTCTCGCCGAGATCGAGCGACCAGCCATTGCCGTCGGCGAAGAAGCGGGCGAGCGGCTGGCCGGCGAGCGCCAGCCTGACGAGCGTGACCTTGCCTTCGCGCGTGACCGTCACCTCCCGGATCTGCTGCGGCAGCATCCCGGCGAGATCGGCGGGGTCGAGGGTGTCGCGGGTGTCGAAGACCAGCGTCATCGTGCCGGCGTCGCGGAAGGCGGCGGCGGCGGTCGGGCGGGGGAAGCGGAAGTCGAGGCGCTTGTCGGCGGCGGCGACGACGACCTTCGCCGGTGCCGGCTCCGGCGCGGCGGGAACGGCTGCGCCCACCGCGGCGGAGGCTGCCGCGGGCGGGGCAGGCTGGCCGGCTGCCGGTTGCGCGGCGCCAGCGCTTGCCGACGGGGCGGATTCGGAGGCCGGCGGAGGGACCGGTTCCGGCGGGGCGGCCAGCTCGGCGAGCGTGAGGGTGGCGGGCTTGGCCGGCTTGAGCAGGTCGACGACCAGCCCGGTCTCGTCGTCGAAGCTGCGCGCCTGCCAGCCC
>Ga0180223_1002047_pt1 | contig 13181 bp, 15 predicted proteins | sample eDN5th30CKraftOP_FD_151337 | JGI IMG/M metagenome (GOLD analysis project Ga0180223, IMG submission 151337) | Enriched Organic Plus compost microbial communities from Emeryville, California, USA - eDNA 5th pass 30_C Kraft OP (version 2) (version 2) ...
TCAGCTTCTCGAGCGTCAGGTCCGACACAGCCTTGCGCAGCCGGTCGTTCTCTTTCTCGAGCTCCTTCAGCCGCTTCACCTGGTCACCCTTCAGGCCGCCGAACTCCTTGCGCCAGCGGTAATACGTAAACTGCGTCACGCCGATCAAACGGACCGCTTCTCCGACAGAACGACCTTGCGACAACAGAACATCGACTTGGCGCAGCTTCGCCACGATCTCTTCGGGTTTGTGCTTCTTCTGGGGCATTCCAACGTCCTCCTACGGCTCAATAGCCTACTTCAGGGAGGACCACTTTTCAGGGGGCAGACCAAAGCGGCATCGCGAGCACGGGAATTGCCTCAGCACATGCATTGGAGTGAAGTCGAACACAATGGAACGTGAACGCGGAAGGATGGTCATGGCCATCAAACAGATCGCATTGGCAACCTTGCTGGGGGTTGGCTTTGGCGCTGCCGCACATACTCAAGAAGCGACGTTGCCGCTTGAACAAGGCATCTACGTAGATGTTGGCGTACGATGCGAAGACGTGAGCAACGCCAACTCCATCAGTTTCTGGGGAGACCGGCTGAATTCCGCGCATATCGTCGGACACATTGACGAGGTATCTGAGCGTGCCGGCTCTTACTTAGTCACGCTCGATTTGGAAGGTGACGGCGGCATGGGCGGCAATTTGCGCGAACGCGTAGAGTGGACGGTAGCGGTTGCCGAGAGCCGAACCCTCACCATCGAGAATGACGCTGGAGAAACTACCTATCGGTGGTGTGCTCCCTCCATGGATGACCTGATGCGGCAGGAGGCGCAAGCACGGCCTCCATTGCCGGAAGCGCCGTTGGAACTGCCTGACGACGCGCCGGAATTTATGGGGCGTTGGGGATGGGAAGATGGCGTGCCGGAGAACTGTTCACCCAACAATTTGACGACCTACAAGGCGAACGAAGTCGAAACCATGGAATCGCTCGCCGTCTATGACAGCGACAGCTATTCGGAGATATCCCCCGGCCACTGGCGGATCGAGGCTCAAGGCGTCTATGAGAGCCAGAGGTTTCCTCTGACATACGACCTCTATGTGGAGGGCGACACGATGCGGGAGGTCATCACGGGCGAAGACGGAAGGTCGCGGGAAAGCAGCCTAGTGAGATGCGGTGATTGATAGCATGGCGAGTGAAAACGCATCGCCCTTCCGGGTTCGTTGCAAACGCTGCAACAGCGTCGCTGAAAGCTGGCATTATACCCAGTCACCCCCCGAGGGCGCGACCATCGGTATGGCCTATTGCGAATGCGGCAAAGTCGGCGCGGATTCCATCGGCGTACCCGGTGTCGGTCGAATCGTTACCAGCGCCAACCTCCCGGAGGACCAATGGAAAGTCCTCAAAGATTAAGAGAGGTGAGAGCAATGAAAGGAAGCCCCAAACCGGTTGAGTATCGCCCGTTCCGGGTCCTGTGCAAAGAATGCGGGACAATTGCTGAAAGTTGGCACGAAAGTTGGCTTGCGCCGCCTCCCACGGAGTGGGGCGGGGATTCGACACCTGCCGTTGCGGGAATATCGATGCCGAAGCGCTGGCCGTACCTGGCCAGGGCCGTGTGTTCGGCGGCAAGCACGGCGAGTACATGATTTTAGATGATACCGCTGCTGATCGATCTTATACGTAGATAGTTCTCGCTGTTGCCCTTATGGCCCTCCCGGTCGAAGGTCGGACGGTCCAGACGGGGCCGAGCGATGCACCTGCGCGGATTCGAGGGAAGCGGGTTCAGTCGGTATCGCAGCCGGGTTGCGCTTAGTGTCTGTAGCCCATGCCTGATCAATCCGGGCGATCAGACTATCGGCAATCCTCGGAACCACACGGCGAATTGTCTCGGTCACGCTTGCGTAGAGGTTCCGGGCCAGATTAAGAGCAGCGGACAGGCGGACCCCTTCAAGGCGCAGGCGCTCAACCGACGCCCGTAGCTCGGCCTCCTCTGTCCGCAATGGCTCCAAACGAGCTATAGAAGCTCGTATTGCGGCCTCGCGGGCTTGCGCTGCCTTTTCCCTCTCTAACGCCTGCTGTGCTCTTTCTTCGTATGCTTCGGCTGCTATCCGCGCGAATGCGGCTTGATCCTGAGCTACCTGCGTGGCGACCGAGATCTTTGCCAGATCGGATTTCGCCTTAGTCAGCTTCTTTCGTTCCTGCTGGACCTTGAATTCTTCGACTTCGAGCCGGTCAGGGTCACGTCCGACCTTTGGCTTGCCGCGCTCGACCCAATCTAAGCCGATGTTGTCGCGAAGATACTCGAACCAGAGGTCCTGAAACGCCCGGCCCTGAAAGTATTTGGAATCGCAATCGACCATGACCGGATCGCCATTCTTGTCCGTGACCTCCTCGAACTCGCCGGTTTTTGGGTTCTTCTTCACAGCCTGTCGCTGACCGAAGCGTTCCACTGCACGGGCCTTGCCGAACTTGGTCAGGCTGATCCATATAGTCGCGCCACGTTTGGTCGTCTTTTCGTACTTTGGCGCGAAGAAAACATCGACACCATGACGGCCTACCTCGTCCCGATCCAGCCGTGCCCAAAAAACCGCGTTGCCGCCGTGGGTCTTGTTCACGAACTTGACGGCCTCATCCAGCATCATCTGTTCGGATGCCGAGGTGACCGGCAAATCGGTGGGAAACTGGACGAATGCATGGCGACAGATTTTAGACGCGCCCTTGTTCACACGTGCCCCTTCCACGTGTGCGGCATAGGCTTGCGTCAAGCAGTTCTGCCGCAGCGGATTGTGGATCAGCGGCGGTATCGGATCACCTTTGGCATCCTTTCGGACGCTCCGACGATGCCCGCTCTGATCCAATCTCAATTCGTGGTTTTCCATCGCTTGAAGGTCACTAGCGGTCAGTGAATTGCCCCTGAACGACCCCGATTTTCCTTTGGCCATGTTGCCCTCATCGTCTCCCTTTCTAAAAGGGAGACCCGCTATCCGTTTTGGGTCCCACCTACGGTATCCCAAAACAGCGGGTGGGGGAATCCTTCCCCTCAACCCCTGCTCTCCCGCCCGTCCAGGGCTGACGCCTTGGGCGAGCCTGCGCGGCCCTGCGGGCCTTGCCGAGCCAGCGCCTAGCGCTGGCTGCAAAGGGGCCCCCTTTGAATCCCCCTACCATCATGCTCGCCGGGGTCAACGCCTACGGCGTCCTCCACTCCGTTTCGGCCTTCGGTGACTCCCGCCTCCGCGTGATGGCCTTCTGATCCCGTCGGGACGAGGGGCGTCGCCCCTCGCTCCGCTCGGTAGTGTTCGTCCGCCTCCGGCGGGCCGAACAAGGGGCAGACGCATTCTGGTGCTATTCCCGCCTCGATGGCCTCCTGATTCGGAGTATCCCGATTACCCGTCACCTTTTGTGTCGGTTTTCGTGCCTCGCGGACATGCGCCCGCGCAGTGGCATCTGCGCGGGCGTTGCTCACCAATCTCACCAATAATAGTTGTGCGGTTTATGATGGTGCGGCCAGACGATACCGTCGCTATCGCTACCCTTGAGAACTGCCCGTTCGAGCATGCGGTTGCGCTTGCGATTCGGGCGGGTGTGGTACAGCTTGTCGTGCCAACGGGGATAGGCACATGTCCAGTTTCGGCGCTTTCGCTCAGGGACTGCCTTGCCGCCGCTCTTTCCATCGAGACGGTTCTCCCGCCCGTTGGCCGAGTAATAGCCAGCCGTCAGAGTCCGCGGCCGCTTGCGTTTATAATGGGCCATCGGCCCCTCCATGTTGGTTGTTACCTACATGGCGCTTCTCCTTTCCAGTGCAGACATGAACCCCCCGGACGATCATTCGGCACTAACAACGCATGATCGTCTGCCGGCTTGTGTTGAATTGCCTTGCCAGCGCCGACACGCTTTCGCCACGGCCTAGTGCATCACGGACCTCCGCCTTCTGCGCCTGACTCAGCACCGAAGGCCGGCCTAGCCGCTTGCCTTCCGCCTTCGCCCGCGTAAGGCCAGATTGCGTTCTTTCAACTAGCAAGTCTCGCTCAAATTGCGCAACTGCATTGAGGACGTGCATCGTCATCGTGCCGGCGGAACTGGTGAGATCAACACCGCCCAGCGCCAGACAGTGGACCCGCACACCGATCTCTCCTAGCCCCTTGACCGTATTGCTCACATCGATTGCATCGCGGCCAAGGCGGTCGAGCTTGGTCACGACAAGCACGTCGCTGGCCTCAAGTCGATCCAGCAGACGGGTGAAACCCGGTCGCCCTGCGATGGCGGTGCTGCCGGAAATGGTCTCTGTGATGACACGATGAGGTTCGACCTTGAAGCCCGCAGCCTCGATTTCGTGGAGTTGGTTTTCGATGGTCTGTCCGGTCGTGGAGACGCGGACATAGGCAAAGGTTCGTGCCATGAGGGTACCCCTGTCCGAATAAGATGCCCGAAACATACCCCCTGCCCAAAACCGAAGAAACCTAGTTTCCGGACACTTTATTTACCCCTGTCCGAAAACGGTCGTTTTCGGACAGTTTTTCGAGTATCCCAATTACCCGTCGCTTCCGCCCCTTGTTCGACGCGGCCCACAGGGCAAGGAGAACTATCGAGCCGGTGGCGAGGGGCAGACGCCCCTCGTCCCGAAGCGATCAGAAGGCCATCACGCGGAGGCGGGAGTCACCCCGTAGGGGCCGCAGCGTGCGGAGGACGGCGAAGCCGTTGACCCCGGCGAGCATGATGGCAGTCGATACACTTGCTCACGCCGCTCCGGTATGTTGGAGCATTTGACAACATGTGCGAGTGTTGTTATATACTCCAACATGAGAAGGGCCAAGGCTGATTTGTTGCATCGTGGGCGGCATGCCCTTTCGGAGACGGCCTTTGTCGAGATCGTCATCTGGCAAGTGCCTCAGCCTGTGCCCGGCAGCGTTCACAGCTTCAAATACAGACTGGCCTTGGTATCCGACGACATCTGCGTTCTGCGTTACGATAATGAGCGCGGCAAGGGCGACCACAAGCATGTGAATGAACGTGAGGTTCCGTATCGCTTTACCGATTTGGAGACCTTGCAAGCAGATTTCTGGAAGGATGTGGAGCGATGGAGCAAGAAGCTATGAGGACCGTTACTATCGGCGTTTCCTCAATAGAGGACGTCCGCCGCCGCACGGAGGCTGCATTTCGCGGAGAAAAGGCCGGCGAGTTCATTTCATTCGCATCGGTCGAATTGTTGTGGAAGGTCCTGACAGTAAAGCGTTGGGAAATTCTACAGGCCATGACCGGACAGGGCGAAATGACGATCCGCGAAGTGGCTCGCCGCGTCGGGAGAGACGTGAAGGCGGTTCATTCCGACATAGCGGCGTTACTCAAGGCCGGCATTCTCGACCGTACCGAAAGCGGACGCGTGGTCTTCCCCTACGATGCGGTCCATGTGGACTTCACGTTGATCAAGGCCGCTTGATCCTCGGAGGCTTGAAGCAATGACATTCGGTACGGCATTTTACCTGTTCGTTCTGCCAATGGCCATCGCGGCAGGGGGAGTGGTCGCTGCCTATTATGGCCGAGGCTGACCTAATGGTGCCGTCGATTTGAGAGGCGGCTGTGCTCGCGCTGTAGGCTCTTTTGAGGACTATATTGACCTTCTTTGAATTCATCGTCCCTGTTATCGCCTTGGCGGTCGCAGGCGCCGGCATATGGTTCCTGCGCCGCGAGGCTCATAACCTTGAGAACTAACGCAATGGCACGATCCAGAAGAAGGTCCCCCTGCCACCTGGCCTGGTTTTGCGCCGCCGCGTGGCCGGATTTTGCACCGCCGTTGACACGGAGGACCCTTTCCGAGCGTGGCGCAACCTTGCAACTGACGCATTCTGGGTGCCCGCGCTCTATGAGTGCCGAGGCTGCGCACGGTTGAGTTTGGCAGCTCCGTCGCGGCTTTCTCAAGGCAAGGCGACTTGACCGCGACGTTCCGTCAAATATCCTATCTGCGCAGGCCATCATGTTGGTCAGACCTCGGCTGCCTCCAGAGCAGATTGATGAGGGCGTCTCCGGAGACTGCGCCGGATTCACATTCTGCCTTGAGCAATCCACCTGGAGCTACCCCGATCTGACAGGAGGGGAGCGGCAATGCAGCCACCCGACCAGCCGGAAATCTTTCGCTTCGGGGATTTTCTGCTCGACCCCCAGCGACGCGTGTTGATCCGGGACGGCAAACCCGTAGAGCTCGGGAGCCGGTCCTTCGATCTGCTCGTGGTTCTGGTGCGTGCCAGAGGGCAGGTGGTCAGCAAGAACCAGATCCTCGACGAGGTGTGGCCCAACCTGACCGTGGATGAGACAAACCTGCGGTTCCAGATCTCGCGCCTGCGCAAGGAGCTCTCGGAATCCCCGGTGGAGGGTGAATACATCAAGAGCGTGGCAGGGCGCGGCTACGTCTTCGTTGCGCCTGTCACGGTGCAAAGCCCGCCGGACAATGCCGGAGAAGCACGCAGCCCGGAGGTTCAGACACGCATTCCCACCCGGGTCAAACTTCTCTTCGGACGCGAGGAGAACCTGGACAAGCTGCATGAACTGCTGTTGCAAGCCAGGTTCGTGAGCATCGTCGGCAGTGCGGGACTGGGAAAGACCACCACGGCCATCGAACTTGCGCACAGGCTGAGCGATCGGTTCGGCGGCAACGTCTTCTTCGTGGACCTCGGGCTGGTGGACAGTCTGGATGGCGTCTTGCCAGCGATTGCCGGGGCGGCCGGTTTCTCCTTCGCGTCGGGCGACATGCTGAGGGGGCTTGTGACCTTTCTTGAAAGGCGGCATGCGCTGCTCATCCTCGACTGCTGCGAACACGTACTCGACGCCGTTTCCGAGATCGCGGCCACGCTCTACAGGGAAAATCCGTCGGTCTTCATTCTTGCCACCAGCCGCGAGCCCCTCAGGGCGCTCGGGGAGAACGTCTACAATCTCCCGCCGCTCATGCTGCCGGAGATGAAGCCGCAGGAGGTCACCGCGGCCCAGGCGATGCTTTCTCCCACCGTCCAGCTCTTCATGACCCGGGCGAACGAATGCGGATACGGCGGTCACCTTGAAGACGAAGATGCGCTGGCGCTGGTCAACATCTGCCATCGGCTGGAAGGAAACCCTCTGGCGATCGAGCTGGCGGCCAGCCGGGTCAAGATGTACGGGTTTTCGGGTTTGCTGGAGGTGCTTGACAAGCGGCTGTTCCTTAGCTGGCCGGGCCTGCGCCACGATCCGCGCCATGCCACGCTCAGTGCGGCGCTCGATTGGAGCTTCGCGCTTCTGTCGGAACACGAGCAGAGGATTCTGACCCGCCTGTCGATCTTCGTGGGCTCGTTTACGCTGGAGGCTGCCGCAGCCATCTGCCGGGATCTTGCCGACGACCAGTGGGCAGTTGCACGCGTGATCGAGGAGCTGGTCGACAAGTCGCTTCTCTCAACGCAGCGCGGTTCCAGGGCTCTCAGATACCGGCTGCTCGATATCACCCGGATTTATGCGGAAGTGAAGCTGCTGGAAAGTGGCGAACGGGATCACGTCGCCCTTTGCCATGCGCGGTATTTCCTGAGTGTCCTTCAGGCGCGGCACACCGAGATCGAGCAGAATGCGTGGGAGGTTCTTGAGGCGGGGCTGCTGAGCAATATCCGGACAGCGCTCGAATGGTGCTTCTCGACCGGGGGAAACAGCGAGCTTGGCATTGAGCTCGCGGCATTGGCCTCGCGTCTTTTCATCGAGCGGGGTCTGATGCGGGACTGTGTGCGGTGGTGCCAGACTGCCCTGTCTCTCATCGAGAACGCGCCTGAACCCACGAAATCAGCGCTGCTGCTGCAGCTGTCGCTCGCAACCTCGATGATGTATGCGCAAGGGAATATCGAGGCGGTAGGTGGTGTGCTCGATCGCGGTCTGGAGATCGCCACCGCTCTGGGAGAACAGGGCTATGCGCTTGAACTGCTCGCCGGGCGCAACCTGTACCATACGCGCCGGGGGGAGTTCGCCGATGCACTCAGGGACGCGGAACGCTTTGCCGATCTTGCAAGGGATCTCGGCGACCCCAGGCACCTGGTCACGGCCGAGTACATTCTCGGGATCGCCTACAATCTTGTCGGCAAGCAGGAGCTCGCGCGCCGTACGCTTGAAGCAGGCTGGGCGCGGGGGCAGATGCTTGGCATCAAGCGGATCGTCTATTGCGGCTACGACACGATCCTGCGGACGCACATAAGCCGGGTCTGGACTGCCTGGCTTTGCGGTTTCCCCGAGGAGGCTGCAACTCTGGCGGACGAGGTGTTGACGGCCTCCGCCCGGGACACCAATCCGGTGACCGCCTGCATCGCAAGGCTGCTCGTTGCCCAGCAGATCCTATGGTCGGGCGACACGGAATGGGCAGGGCACGTCATTGAGGAACTCATGGAGCTGGCGACCACCCATGACCTGCGCCCCTACAGGAGCGGCGGGCACCTGCTGCAAGGCAAGCTGCTGCTCGCGACGGGAGATATCGAGCGCGCCATTCCCACGCTCAAGGAAGCCCTGCGATCCCTGAGAGAGCTGCGTGTGACCGTTCTGCTGCCTCCCGGCGTGCGATCCTATATCGAGTGCCTGGCAAGGATCGGCAAGACGCAGGAGGCGGAGGAGGTCCTTCTTCCAGTCCTCCAGACGGCGAAGAATTCGCCGACCTATTTCCTCCCGGAACTCCTGAGAACCCGGGCGGAGCTGATGGCGATGCAGGGGCGGCCCGATGGGGACGTGCAGAGCGCGTATGACGAGGCCATCACGCAGGCACGAAATGACGGGGCGCTCGCCTGGGAACTGCGGGCAACAAACGCGTTTGCCCGGCATCTCATTACGAGGGGAGATGATGCAAGGGCTCAGGCCCTGCTGCGGAATGTGTGCAGCCGTTTCGCCGAGGGCAGCCAATCCAGGGATCTCGCTGATGCGCGAGCGTTGCTCGCGGAGATCTCGCGCTGACGGGGACGTGGTGCCGGCTGCCACATCCCCGTCAAGCCTCATGCCCGGATGAAGGCGAGCATGTCGGCATTGATCACCTCGGGAGAGATCGTCAGCATGCCGTGCGAATAGCCCGGGTAGGTCTTGAGCGTGCCATTCTTGAGCAGCTTGATGGTCTTGAGCGCCGAGGCTTCGATGGGAACCACCTGGTCGTCCTCACCGTGCAGCACAAGCGTGGGAACGGTGATCGCCTTCAGATCTTCCGTCTGATCCGTTTCCGAGAAGGCCTTGATGCCCTGATAATGGGCGATGGCTCCACCATTCATGCCCTGCCGCCACCAGTTCTGGATGACGCCTTCCAGGGGCTCAGCGCCTTCCCGGTTGAAGCCGTAGAACGGACCAGCAGGCACGTCGCGGAAGAACTGGGCCCTGTTTCTGGCGAGGGTGGCGCGCCATTCATCGAAAACCGACATTGGCGTGCCTTCCGGATTTTCCGGAGTCTGCAACATCAGCGGCGGAACAGCGGCGACCAGAATGGCCTTGGCGACGCGGCCGGCGGGCTGGCCGTGCCGGGCAACATAGCGTGCCACCTCGCCGCCTCCGGTCGAATGGCCGATGTGCACCACGTTCTTCAGGTCCAGAGCCTCGACGACGGCAAATGCGTCGGCGGCATAGTGATCCATGTCGTGGCCGTAGGACACCTGCGAAGACCGTCCATGACCCCGGCGATCATGGGCGACGACGCGGTAGCCCTGTGCCAGGAAGAACAGCATCTGCGCGTCCCAGTCATCGGATGAGAGTGGCCATCCGTGGTGGAACATGATCGGCTGGGCGTCCCTGGGGCCCCAGTCCTTGTAGAAGATGTCAACGCCGTCGCTTGTTGTAACGTAACCCATTTTCCTTTCTCCTGTGTTGGAAGGTTGCGTGGTGTATTCCGCCGCCAGAAGTGCTCCGGATGGCAGAATTGCGGTGGCAGCGATCGCAGTTGCCGTCAGTAAAGCGCGTCGCCGCGTAAAGTTGAGTTCGGTCATGTTGTTGCTCTCCTCTTGGCATGAGCCATCGATATCCAGGAGAGATGAGCTCATGCCTGGTTCTTGCCGTTGCGTTAATCTTTCGGGTCTGGCCTGCCCGCTTCAGGCCGGTTCTTCCTCTGCAAAGCCCAACGGCCGCGGCAATGCCCGGTCGGACACGAGCGGAGCAAAGAAAGAAAAGCGGAAGCCGTGCTGCCGGACTGGCCGCATCTCGCTGTGGGAGCCCAGGATCCTCAGCGCCTGGCGCACGATAAACAGTGCGGCACTCGAACGGACATCCTGCGGTGAGTCCGGTTGCATGAAGGGACTGAACGGCAGGACAGCCTCCTCACTCGACGATGGCTGGCTGAAGACGACGTCAATCCTGACGGCGTCTCCGCGCCTGCGCGCACCGAGGAGAACCTGGCCCCCTTCCCCGGCACGCAGCACGGCGTGGCGGGTCAGATTGCGCAGGATGGTTCTGAGCAGAAGCGGGTGGCTCACAACCACCGTACTTGTCCTGGCGCGACGGATGTAAACGCCGACGTCCCTGGCCATGTCCTCGCAGTCCTGGACAGTCTGGGCGAGCAGATTTCCCACCATGACCGGCCGCAGGACGCCTCCCTGTTCCTGGGAGTAGGACAAGGCCTCGATGAGGAGCGAGAGGTCCTCAATGATCCGGCCGAGAGCGTCCTCGCCTCTCTGCAGGAGATCAATGTCCTCGATGCTCCGGATGCCCGCGCTCAGGCGTTCCAGACTGCGTCCGACGGTCTGAAGGGGCTGCCAAAGGTCATGAGCCGCTACGGTCAGGAGGAACATTTCGAAGTTCGGCTCCGGATGCGTCTCTTCTTCGCTATGCGCCTGCGGGAAGCCCCGGGCAGGCAGCGTAAAGTCGTTGATGCTCTGGAACATGGCGGTTCTCGCTCCCGGTTTGGTCGTTTTCCCGTGGGAATGAGCGTCACCGATCAGCGCGAAGATTGCGAGTTTAACGTTGTGAGATCCTGTAAGGGCACGCGCACACTGCAATAACAACTCGCGCTATCGAAAGCGTTACTTGCAATCGAGACCAGACGGTCTTTTTGATGTGCGTCCGCAGGACCGTATCGTACCCGCAATAGATCACCCGGCGCAGACCGAGCATCTGCCCACGCGCCCAACCTGACTCAAGGGTGCGTCGCGAGAGAGCCTGCTTTCCCACGAGGTTGTAGGCGATCCCCAGAATATAGTCTGCAGTTACGAGGTGTTTGGGGTCATCCAGTTCTCGGGCCAAGGCAGCAAATCGTTCGGCGTCGCGGAGTGCGGCAGCAAATTCCCCCCTGCGCGTGTGATACAGGTTTCTTCCCGCCAACAGTTCAAGTGCGTAGTCGTCTTTTCCCAGAGCAGACGCGATCTGAAGTCCGCGATCGAGTACGCCCCCAACCGCCTCCACATTCCCCAGCGAATACATCATGGAGGTTGCCAGCGAGAGCTGGAGCTGCAGCTCTGATGTGGTGGGCTCTGCCTCTTCCCCAAGAATCGACAGCGCTTTCTGGCACCAACTATTGCGCGCGACGATGACTCGTCCCGGCACTCCCGCATAGATAGAATCGCCCCGCCCAACTGAATTGATGAGATCGAGGCCGAGGTGGTAGCCGACCGAAGCGCGGCCCGTTCGATCCACACCGAAAGGCGAGGTCGCCTTTTCTCCAGCCTGCGACATAATCGGGATTTGGAGGCACATGCCAGCGGCAATCGAGCCAATGCCTTCTATCCCATTCTCCTGCTCGCCGATGATGTGGGACACGTCATATCCTGCCCCGGAGATCAGGTAATTGCAGACGGAATAGTTGTTGCCATCCCTCACCTTCGGATGATCGCAATCACTGAGGTTCAAGAAATTGGCCAGTTTTCCGTCCGGCCCGCAGCCGAACTGACACGCCTTCAACAAGGAACTTGCCGTTATGGTGGCGCACCGACCATTGTAGCAGACCTGCTGGCCTATCAACTCGCTATAGCCATGCCGTTGGACGAGTGCCCATTCGTCGGCCAGATAGCTCAGGTGCGCCTGTACCTGCGCGCGTGGATCGTTCAAAAACTGCTCGCGCGTGCCGTGATAGTACTGCTCCAAGGTGCCGGAGCAAAACTGAAATGCGCCCACGCATCCGGCCCAATTTACCGAAGTCCAATCGCCCTCCGAAGCTGAAATGTTGGCGGCGAACTGAGCCAAGCTCGGCGGCATTCCATACTGGATCAATTCTGCCGGCGGAACGCCTGCGCTCGCGGGCGAGTGGGGCAGAGCGAGCGACACCCAGAGTGCCACCGTGGCGTGCAGGAGATGCTTGAGCTTCATTACTAAGGGTTCCCCTACTTAATTCGCGTGAATTTGAGGGGGCGGACTAATCCACCTTTTGCGACGAACTCGTCCTCATCCATGACCCTGCCGGTCGCATTTTCCATATACTGGGCTGGTCTGCGCCTGCGCTCGTAGCTCTGACCATGCCTGTTCTTGCCTTGCACGATGCGCTGCAAGAGAGGCTTCTTTGAAAAGTTCAGATCGAACCAGCGCCAGCCATGCAGATCGAGACCGTCCAGACGGCGGCGCATAAGGATATCGAAAGCTACCACATACTGATCGCGGCGCACGCCGCCGACTTCTTTTTCGACCTGCTTAACCAGTGATTGAATGGCCGTTTTTTCCCGCTCAAGGCGATCCTGAAGACAACCGCTTTCGTGAGCCTCATCGATTTCCTTTTGCTCAAGTGCCGGTATCCGGTCGAAGCGCGTAGCGACAAGTGCGTAGAAACGCGCGGCCTGCTCTCGGCGTTCACGAAATCGGTCTAGAGCATGGGTGAGCCATTCTATCGCCGTCATGAAATTCATTGGGCACTCCTTCATTTAAAGGGCAACCGCAACTGATCATCCGGGTGGGTACCGCGAATTCGGCGAAGGCGATCCATCGCCCCAAATGCGCGGGTTCGCATGCCGGCTTGCGCAGAAGGGGAAGCAAGAGACGCCTTGGCGACAAGTCCGCCATCAGTTCCCAAAGATGCAGCTGTCTGTGCGTGCCCACCCACATCGAACTTGCTGCTGGCACTGAACGTCACGCCCAGCCAGTTCATTGCCCCGTCGCCCAATTCGGTAATGAGTTGGGCGCTCAGAAGGACAATGATGCACGTGAGCATGACGTACATGGATGGTCTGCCCCCTGAAAAGTGGTCCTCCCTGAAGTAGGCTATTGAGCCGTAGGAGGACGTTGGAATGCCCCAGAAGAAGCACAAACCCGAAGAGATCGTGGCGAAGCTGCGCCAAGTC
>Ga0180223_1002048_pt1 | contig 13178 bp, 11 predicted proteins | sample eDN5th30CKraftOP_FD_151337 | JGI IMG/M metagenome (GOLD analysis project Ga0180223, IMG submission 151337) | Enriched Organic Plus compost microbial communities from Emeryville, California, USA - eDNA 5th pass 30_C Kraft OP (version 2) (version 2) ...
TGGCGTAATCCGCCCGGCCGAGTCGTCCCGCTGCGGTCGCCGGGCCGCAGCGGGATTTTTTATTTGTATGCGGGGGCGTTCAGTTCGCTGAATCTGGCTTTGTGAACTGTGGTTCCATGTGCCGCGCATTCGGCGCAATCTCAAAGCCCCCTCCCCAAAAAGAGCGTCCACGCCCGTCTTCGACGGGCTATGCGGGAGCGGGAGCACGCCATCGCTGTGGCCGCTGCTTCGCCCCTGAAAGAATTGGGCCGCAACAGATCAAAGAGTGGAGAAGATACTTTGGGATCTACGCAAAACGATCTGCCATTGTTTGTCATCACCGGCGGACCGGCATCTGGCAAGACCACGCTGATCAGCGCGCTGGGCGAGGCTGGGTATCGCTGCTCAGTGGAAGCGGGACGGCGAATCATCAAGGAGCAGATGGCGATCGAGGGCCGCGCATTGCCGTGGATCGATCCACTGCTGTTTGCCGAGATGATGCTCATGCTGGACATCGAAGCCTGGCGTGCATTGTCGCCGCCGGGTGCGCCGGCCTTCTTCGACCGCGGCATTCCCGACACCATCGGCTATCTCACGCTTGAGCGTCACCCTGTTCCCGGGCACATGATGCGGGCGGCCAGGCTGTTCCGATATCAGCCGCGCGTGTTCATCTGCCCGCCCTGGCCGGAGATCTTCGCCCAGGACACCGAGCGGCGTCAGACGCTGGACGAGGCCCGGCGGACCTACGACGCGATGGTCGGGGTCTATTCCAGCCTCGGTTATGATCTGCTCGAAGTTCCACGCCTGCCGGTCGCGGAGCGCGCGCGCTTTGTCCTGTCCCACGCCGTCTGAAATGTGATGCTGGCAGCCGGTCGCGTCGCTGACTATGTTGGGGTCAGGATCGACGATGAGCGAAGTGACCCCGATGGATGACAAGACCCGCACCGAGCTTGAAGCCGCTGTGCTTCGGCGCCTGATCGATCACCTGCGCACGCGCACCGATGTCCAGAACATCGATCTGATGAATCTCGCCGGCTTCTGCCGCAACTGCCTCTCCAACTGGATGAAGGATGCGGCGGATGAACGCGGGGTTGCCATGACCAAGGACGAAAGCCGCCAGGCGGTCTATGGCATGCCTTACGAGGAATGGAAGGCGAAGCACCAGACGGAGGCGTCGGCCGACCAGAAGGCCGCCTTCGCCAAGGCGAATCCCCAGCCGTCGCACTGAGCGGCCCGGTCAAGCCCTGGCCGCGCAAAACCCGCCGTGCTGTGGGTACCGTGGATGAATCATGACCAGCCTTGACCGCGGGCGTCCCGTCCCTGAAACCTGCGCGTTCGTTCGTGAGTCTCCGCGAGGATCAGGTCATGGCCCAAGCTGCCGTTGCTATTGAACAAGATGAGCCTGCGACCCGCTTCGCCAAGGACCAGCTCAAGGCCTTTGTCGAGCGTATCGAGCGGCTTGAGGAAGAGAAGAAGGCCCTCGCCGACGATGTGAAGGACGTTTATGCCGAGGCCAAGGGCAACGGCTTCGACGTCAAGGCGTTGCGCGCCATCATCCGCCTGCGCAAGCAGGACGTGGACGAGCGCAAGGAAGCCGAGGCGATTCTCGAGCTGTATATGCAAGCGCTGGGCATGCTGGTCTGAATACAGACCAGCGGCGATATGATTGGCAGCGTTACTGCAGCTGCGCGGTGGAACGCGGCGTGAAGGTCACTGTGGCGACGAACACGGTCGCCTCGCCGCTGAAGCGATCGTCGGTCATGCCGAGATGCGGATCGCTGGAGAAGGTCATCATCACCGAGTATTCCGGCTTCTGCATCAGCGTCGCGAGGCGCCTGTAGTCTGTCGCGCCATACAGCGAGATGCTCATGTAGTTGCGCGCATCCGGAGCGAGGATCATCGCCCGCATCCAGGGGCCGTCGAGGTCGCTGAATGAATGCATGGCCGGCGCCGGCTGCGGCACCGTGGCGATCACGACGGAGGTCCGACGGTTCTTCTCGCGCTTGGTGGCGATGGTCTGTCCCGGGATCGATCCCGTGGCGTTGATCTTCGGCATCGCGACCGGCTCGATCTGCGCCGCATAGGCGAGAGCGAGGTCCGACGGCGCACGATCGTTCTGATCCAGCAGCGGCCAGACCGGGCCGCGTGGAGCCGGCGCTGCCGCTGCGACCTGCGCCGGAGCCGGCTGGGCCGGCGCTTTCTTGCGGGCGACGGCGTTGGTGATCGCCGCGGCCGCCTCGGTCTCCGGCAGGCCCTGCCAGTAGCCGCGCGCATTGATGATGTCATTCGGCGTCAGGCTGGCCACGGCCGAGGGGGCCGGCTTCTGCGCCTTGGTGACGGCGAAGGGAATGATCGTCGCGCTGGCCATCTGGATATTCGGCCGCGGCGTCGGCAGGCGGATATCGGCCACCTGCGGCTTGTCGGCCTTGGTATCCTTGGCGTCCTTCGTATCGGCCGCAGCCACCACCACAGGGGACTTCGGAGCCACAGTCCGCGCCGCAGGCTTGGCGGCATCGTCTTCGGTCTTGCCGTTGTTGAAGATCGAGGCGAACAGGTTGCCCAGCGATTTCGCCGGCGATCCCTGGATGCTGGATGAATTGCTGCCGCGCCGTTCGAGATCAGCCTGCGCCAGGGCATATTTCGCCAACGGCTTGCCGTTGGTCGGGATATGCACCGTGCGGCCATCCGGGAACACCTTGGCGAGCTGATCCGGTGTCATGCGCGGCCAGTGGCGTACGCTGCCGACGTCGAGATGGACGAAGGGTGATCCGGAGGTCGGGTAGAAGCCGACGCCGCCGCGCTGCAGCCGGAGCCCGACCGCGCGCAGGTCCGCGAGCGGAACCCCTGGAATGTAGAAATCCATCGCCTTGCCGAGCGTGTGCTGGCTGTTCTGGGCGACGCCACTGGCGCGGGACCGGTTCCGCAGCATGGAATTGGTCGCCGGGGCACGGTAGCCGCAGATGATATTGACCGGCGCGTTGGTGTCGAACTCCCGGTGGGCCTCCCACACGGTGTCGATCAGCCGCGGATCCATCTGGATCACCTCGTCGCGACGCCAGTCGCGCAGGATCCAGTTGATCTTCTTCATGGCCTCATCATCGTAGCGCCCGTCGCGCTTGTAGGTGACGGTGAGGTCCTCTTTCGTGTGCAGGTTATGGAATGAAATCGTGCGGGTATCGCCGTTGGCGGCCGCGGTCTGCAGGCTCTCACAACCCATCACCACCAGCAGGGCCGCCAACCCATAACAAAAGCCCATGCGGGCTGGGCTGACGACAGACCTGATTTGGCGCGTGCGAACGACTGGCACTGGCACTCCCGACTCGACACATCCCGCCGGTCCATGGTGGCTCCCATGACGGCAGGGTGAATGCAGTGTTACCGGGAAGGGTTAATGCACGCTTAGCGGCAGGGCCCCCTGTCCACCCGATCATAGACTGAAGTCTTAGGGCTGACTATGGCGAAAACGGGCCGCCAGCCAGGGTGGGCCGGCAAATAGGGTTAATTCCGGGTTCATAAATACCTCGCCGGGCATCAAAATGAAGCTTATGATCCTAATCTAGGATTAAAATCATAGAGCCAAAATGACGCTGTGACGATGGCGGGCGCCTCGCCCGCCTGCAAGATTTCCGCGAAAGCCACGACGCGTGGTCATTTCGGGGCGCGGGCAGAGCCCGCGAACCCGGAATCTGGCGACAAATTCAGAGTGTTGGGTTGGATTCCGGGTTCGCACCTTCGGTGCGCCCCGGAATGACGGCTTATCCAGAGGTCCCGCTTGCGGGAGAGGTTCGGCCGCGTGCGCGGCCGCGCCAAATTCCATTCCGCCTTCGCGGAAAGCCGACGCTAGCGGAACAGCCGGCTGAAGAAATCGTCAGGTCCGGAATCCCGAATCGCCACCGGCCGGCGCTCAGGCGCGGCTGCCGGTCGGGCCGTCCGCTCCGGACGCGGCGTGCGCTTGATGACGGCAGCGACCTCGGCCTTGCCGTAGTCGCGGTCGTCGCCCTTCAGCGCAGCGATCACCCGGGTGTCCAGACCATAGATATCGTTACGCACCACCAGCTTGCCGGAGTCGTCCACGAACGCGGTCTGATAGGTGAGGTGAACCGGGACCTTGTTGGTGAACTTCAGCCAGGCTTCGCCCTTGCCGTACATCGAGGCGAGACGCTCGGAGGAATAGCCACGGCCCGGCATGCCGAGCGACGACATCACCTCACCGAACTTCTCCGGGTTCTGCACCCGCACGCAGCCATGGCTGAATGCGCGGGCATCGCGATTGAACAGGCTCTTGCTCGGGGTGTCGTGCATGTACACCGCGAACCGGTTGGCAAAGTTGAACTTGATCTGGCCGAGCGCATTCTTTGGTCCCGGCGGCTGGGTGATCTTCACCGACCCGTCCGGATTGGTCTTCATCTCGAGCCCGAGCCGGGCCAGGATGTTCGGATCCCGCTCAAGCTGCGGCATATATTCGTTGTAGATGATCGATTCCGGCACATGCCAGGTCGGGTTGACCAGGATGTTTTCCATCGCCGAACTGAAGATCGGCGTTGCCGTCGCCGGCTTGCCGACCACCGTGCGGGTGCGCCAGACGACGTTGTTGTCGCGGACCACCTTCAGGGAATAGTCCGGGATATTGAGCATCACATAGGTCTGGCCGAGGTCGCGCGGCATCCAGCGCCAGCGCTCCATGGTGGCGATGATCGCATCGACCTGCCGGTCCTTGCGGACGCCGTTGAGCGCATCGACAGTCGCCGCGGTCAGCCGGCCGTTCGGCGAGATGTTCTTGCTCTGCTGATACTGCTTCACCGCCTCCGCGAGCGTTTCATCATAGGTCGTGTCGCCGGGCTCGCCCTGCAGGCCGAAGCGCTCGCGCAGCATCGGCACGCGCGCGTCCTTCATCGGCCTCTTGGCGTTGACGCGCAGGATCGGTCCCTGCGCGACGCGCGGATGCGTGTCGTCCGGCGTGCCGCGGAGCTCGGCAAGCTTCTGCTTGAGCGCGGCGAAGCCGTGCTGCGGCGGATTGAAGCCATCGAAGGTCTTGGCGATGTCGTTTGAAGCTGCGACATCCGTGAGCACGTCGAGCGGCTCCGGCATCGGCAGCCGGTATTCGATGTTGTTGCTGATGCGGGCGGGATCGGTGCGGCCCGACTGCGCGTGCCGCGCATAGGTCAGCACAACCGATGCAAACTTGAGCTCGGCATCGGCGAGACTCGCCGCATCCTTCGCGATGGAGAAGTCCGGCGTCTGGTATTCGTGCGGATCGAGGCCCACGGCATCAGCCAGCTTGAGGCGCGCGATCACGGCCTTGGCCCGTGGCGACATCTGCCCGTTCTCGACCCATACCGGCGCGAATTCGCGGGAGGTGTAGAAGTCCGTCAGCGCGGCGCGCTCCTTGCGGTTGGTCACAAGGCGCTCGAATGGGCGGCCGCTGATGACGCTGCGCAACTGCTCGGCAACGGCGGTGTCGGCGGCATCAAGGGCAGCCACGGGTGTCAGGGCCGGAGCCGCGGCGGGTGTCTCCGCAGTCGCGGGCGGAGTGGCTGCGCTGGGCGCTGCGGGAACATTCTGCACGGCCGCCGGCGCGGACGGCACGTCCGGGGCGCGTGTCATGGCGGCCGGCGCGGGCGGTGAAACCGGCATCGGCGCAGTTGCCGTGGTCGTCGGATCGGGCACCATGATCGGCGCCGGATTGGCGATCTCCGGCGTGTCGATGGACTTGGCTGGCGCAGCGGACGGCCGTGTGGCGACGGTTGCCGGAGCTGTCCGCGCCGGACGCACCGTCCCGATGTCCGCCGCGGTCGGCGGCGGCATGTCATCGGTCAGGTCCGGCATCGGCACGCGCGCTTCGATGGCGGCATCCGATGCAGACTGCGCCCTGGCGTTGAAAGCCGGCGCAGCAAGGACAAGCGCCAGCGCCGTGCTGACCAGAACGCGATCAAGGCGTATTCCGCGCATCAACAACTCCCCAGCATGTGCAGGCCGTGCCTGCTCCAAAAGTCCCAACGGCCTACCCTGGCGGAGACCCCACTTGTGTGGTGGGATTCCCGGGGATTTTCCAGCCATTGGCCGTTCAACTGCGCGCGACTCACGAGAATTTGCCCAAGGTGTTACTCGCTCGCCACGGGTTCAAATGTCGCATTCCCATCGCCCGCTGCGACGCCGAGCGCATCAAGCTTGCGGTACAGCGTCGACCGTCCGATGCGCAGACGCCGTGCAACTTCCGACATCTGGCCGCGGTAGTGTGTAATCGCGAAGCGAATCACATCGGCCTCGATCTCATCGAGACCACGCACTTCGCCGTCATTGCCAATCATTGAAATGGTGGCTTCTCCGCCGGGCGCCATGACATGTGTCGCAGCGACCCCACCGGAAGGTTCATCGGTCACGATTGAAAGGGGCTGTGCCGCCAGGTCCTGCGCGACTGACGGTTCCGGCCCGCCCGATAGTCCGGACGCGGATGCCGGATTGTCCGCCTGGGCGGCGATCTGGGGAAAGTCGTCGACCGTGATTTCATCACCGTCCGCCAGCACCACGGCACGGAATACCGCGTTCTCAAGCTGCCGCACGTTGCCCGGCCAGCGATGGGCGACCAGCAGCGCCAGAGCGTCGGCGCTGACACGGGTGATGCGCTTGCCTTCCTCCGCTGCGAAACGCGCTACGAAGTGACGCACCAGTTCGGGAATGTCCTCGCGGCGCTGGATCAGCGGCGGCACCGAGATCGGAAAGACATGCAGGCGGTAGAACAGGTCCTCGCGAAAGCGGCCTGCTTCCACATCGGCGATGAGATTGCGGTTGGTTGCCGAGATCAGCCGCACATCCACCTTGATGGGTTTGCGTGCGCCGACCGGCTCCACTTCACCCTCCTGGATGGCGCGCAGCAGTTTGACCTGCGCAGCCTGCGGCAACTCGCCGACCTCGTCGAGGAACAGCGTGCCGCCTGAAGCTTCAACGAATTTTCCGGTGTGACGTTCCGTTGCGCCGGTGAACGCACCTTTCTCGTGGCCGAACAGCAGCGACTCGACAAGGTTGTCGGGGATGGCGCCGCAGTTCACGGCGACGAACGGCTTGGCCCGGCGTTCGCTGGTTCCATGGATGGCGCGGGCGACGATCTCCTTGCCGACGCCGGATTCGCCTTCGACCAGGACCGGGATTGCTGAGCCTGCGGCTTTTTCGGCGGTGCGGAGGATGGCCTGCATGCGCGGGCTGCGGGTGATGATGTCGCGGAACGTCAGCGTGCCGGTGCGGCCGCGCTTGATGCGCTGCAATTCACCTTCGAGCGCACTGGCGGCCAGCGCATTGCGCAACGAGACCTGCAGCCGTTCGGGGCCTACCGGCTTGACCACGAAATCCGCAGCGCCCGCCCGCATGGCGGACACCACGTTGTCGATGCCGCCATGGGCTGTCTGCACGATCACCGGCACGGTCAGCTGGGCATCGCGCATGCGCGCCAGCACGCCAAGGCCGTCGAGATCCGGCATCACGATGTCGAGAACAACCGCATCGATGCGATCGGCATCGGCGGCGGTCAGCCGGGCAAGCGCAGCGTCGCCGCCGTCGGCTGTCACAGGGACGTAGCCGAAGCGGCTCACCATATTCTCGAGCAGGCGGCGCTGCACGGGATCATCATCGACGATGAGGATGCGTTCGGCCAACGACGGCTCCTGCGACACGCAAATGTGCCGAATTGGCGCAATCTGACTGTTGGGACTTAAGGGGGTGTTAAGGCAGTGTAGACTGCGACCTGCTTGATCCCGGTCCAGCAGACTCTTAAGTCGAATTCTTGGGTCCTCTTACAGAAGCCAGCCGCCATGCCTGTTCGGAAAGCACGTCCCGCTGTGAAGCCGTCCCGCAAGCCTGCGACAAAATCTCGCCGTAGCGCAGCGACAAAGCTGCCGGTGTGGAACCTCGGCGATCTCTATCCCGCCCTCGATGCGCCGGAAGTGGCGCGTGATCTCGACCGGTCGGATGCGGACAGCGCGGCCTTCGAGAACGACTACCGGGGCAAGCTCGCCGGCATCGCGGCGTCTCCCGACGGCGGCAAGGTGCTGGCCGTGGCGGTGCAGCGCTACGAGGTGCTGGAGGATCTGCTCGGCCGGCTGATCTCCTATGCGGGGCTGGTGCAGGCGGGCGATACCATCGATCCGGTGCGTGCAAAGTTCTATGCCGATGTGCAGGACCGGATTACCGCTGCGTCCACGCACCTGCTGTTCTTCGTGCTGGAGCTCAACCGCATCGACGACGCGGTGCTGGAGGCGGCGATGGCGGACCCCGTGCTCGGCCATTACCGGCCGTGGCTGGAGGACATCCGCAAGGACAAGCCGTATCAGCTCGATGACCGGATCGAGCAGCTGTTCCACGAGAAGTCGGTGACCGCTTACTCGGCCTGGAATCGCTTGTTCGACGAAACCATCGCGCAGCTTCGCTTCAAGGTCGGCAGCAAGTCGCTGGCCATCGAGCCGACGCTGAACCTGATGCAGGATCCGCTGGAAGCGAAGCGCAAGGCGGCATCGCAGGCGCTGGCGGAAACCTTCAAGGCCAATCTCCGGCAGTTCGCGCTGGTCACCAATACCCTGGCGAAGGACAAGGAGATTTCCGACCGCTGGCGCGGTTTCAAGGATGTCGCCGAGGCGCGGCATCTGTCGAACCGCATCGAACCGGAAGTCGTCGATGCGCTGGTGGCGGCAGTTCGCGATGCCTATCCGCTGCTCTCTCACCGCTATTATGCGCTGAAGGCCAAATGGTTCGGCAAGAAGAAGCTGGCGCACTGGAATCGCAACGCGCCGCTGCCGAAGGTCGCCACCCGGCCGATCGCCTGGGACGAAGCCAAGGGCACGGTGCTGACCGCCTATGGCGCGTTTTCGCCGAAGATGGCCGAGATCGCCGAACGCTTCTTCGATGACCGCTGGATCGATGCGCCGGTGCGGCCGGGCAAGGCGCCCGGTGCGTTTTCACATCCCACGGTGCCGTCGGCGCATCCCTATGTGCTGCTCAACTATCAGGGCAAGCCGCGCGACGTGATGACGCTCGCCCATGAACTCGGGCATGGCGTGCATCAGGTGCTGGCCGCGCCGAACGGCGCGCTGATGGCGCCGACGCCGCTGACGCTGGCCGAGACCGCGAGCGTGTTCGGCGAGATGCTGACCTTCCGCAAGCTGCTCGCCAACACCAAGGACAAGAAGCAGCGCAAGGCCATGCTCGCCGGCAAGGTCGAGGACATGATCAACACGGTGGTGCGGCAGATCGCGTTCTACACCTTCGAGCGCAAGGTCCATACCGAGCGGCGCGAGGGCGAGCTCACCTCCGAACGGATCTGCGAGCTCTGGATGGATGTGCAGGCGGAAAGCCTCGGGCCGGCCATCGAGTTCAAGCCGGGCTACGAGACCTTCTGGTGCTACATCCCGCACTTCATCCATTCGCCCTTCTACGTCTACGCCTATGCCTTCGGTGACTGCCTCGTGAACTCGCTTTATGCGGTTTATGAGAACTCGGCCGAAGGGTTCGCGGAACGCTACCTCGCCATGCTCGCCGCCGGCGGCACCAAGCATCACTCCGAACTGCTCGCGCCGTTCGGCCTCGACGCCCGTGACCCCGCCTTCTGGCAGGGCGGCCTTGGCGTGATCGAGCGGATGATCGGCGAACTGGAGAAGTTGTGACGCTGAGAATTGGTGTTGTACGCACCGTATAACGATGTTATACGGTGCGTATAACATCTCGCAGGTTCCGTTATGACCAAGATCGAAATCAAGCGGATCGGCAATTCTGAAGGTCTCATCCTGCCGCGCGAACTGATGCAGCGCCTTGATCTCAAGCGCGGCCAGCAATTGCACATCATCGAACTGGCGGGCGGCGGCTTTCAGGCGCTGCCTTATGATCCGGATTTTGAGAAGACGATGGAAATCGCTGACGGGATCATGGACGAGTACCGCGACACCCTCGCAGCTCTTGCGAAGTGACCCATGCCCGAACAGCAAGAGCCGCTGTGGATGACCTACGATCAGGTCGTCGCGGTGCACAGCCGTCAGCTTCGCCGATTTGGCGGCGCGCCCGGTATGCGCGACGAAGGATTGCTGCGTTCCGCGCTCGAACGGCCTGTCAACAAGTGGCACTACGAACAGGCTGATCTGCCGGCATTGGCAGCAGCTTATGCATTCGGTCTCGCCAAGAACCATGCTTTTGTCGATGGCAACAAACGCATCGCGTTCATGACGATGGTGATTTTCCTGCGCAAAAACGGCGTGCCGTTTGCGCCGGATCAAGCCCAGGCAACAACGATGATCCTCTCGCTCGCCGCCGGGGAGGTGAGCGAGGACAGCCTCGCGCGCTGGATCAGGGACAATTGGCCGCCGCAATAGGCGCCGGGGCTTCTCTCGCCGCCCTGCCGTCATCATATTGGCGGCAGGAACCCGCATGACCGACTCTGACCCCGAACAGAACCGCTTCTCCGCCCGCGCCCGGCGCTATGCCCGTGTCGGCACCAATGTCGGTGGTGTCGCGGCGCGCATCGCGGCGGGGCGGGTGCTGGGCACGAATGACCGCGGCGGCAACGCCGCGGCGCTGGCAGCCGCGCTCGGCGGGCTGAAGGGGCCGATCATGAAGGTGGCGCAGATGATGGCCACCATCCCGGAAGCGGTGCCGGCCGACTACGCCACTGAGCTGATGAAGCTGCAAAGCCAGGCGCCGCCGATGGGCTGGGCCTTCGTCAAGCGCCGCATGATGGCGGAACTCGGCGCCGACTGGCAGAGCCGCTTCGCGCATTTCGAACACCAGCCTGCCGCGGCAGCCTCGCTCGGCCAGGTGCATCGCGCGACATCGCTCGATGGCGCGGCGCTGGCGTGCAAGCTCCAGTATCCCGACATGCAGTCCGCCGTCGAAGCGGACCTGCAGCAGTTGCAACTGCTGTTCGCGATCCATCGCCGCATGGAGCGCGCGATCGACACCAGCGAGATCGTCAAGGAGATCAGCGCGCGCATCCGCGAGGAGCTCGACTATCGCCGTGAAGCCAAGCACGTCACGCTGTATCGCACGATGCTTGCCGCTTCGGAGCAGGTGCGTGTGCCGCGATCGTGGCCTGATCTCTCCACCGGCCGGCTTCTGACGCTGGACTGGCTCGAGGGAACCCGTTTGCTGACGCATGTCGCGGCATCGCTGGACGACCGCAATCGTCTTGGCAGCGCGATGTTCACGGCGTGGTGGCTGCCATTCAGCCGCTACGGCGTCATCCATGGCGACCCGCATCTCGGCAATTACACGGTGTTCGACACGGACGGCCGTCCGGGTGGAATCAACCTGCTCGACTATGGCTGCATCAGAATCTTTCCTGCGCGTTTCGTCGGCGGCGTGGTCGATCTTTATCTCGGATTGCTCCATGGCGAGGATGATCGTGTCGTCCATGCCTATGAGACGTGGGGCTTCAAGGGACTCTCGCGCGAACTCATCGATACGCTCAACATCTGGGCGCGATTCATCTACGGCCCGCTGCTTGATGATCGCACGCGCACGATCGCTGATGGCGTCAAGCCATCGGAATATGGACGCCGCGAGGCCTTCCGCGTTCACAAGACGTTGAAGGAGAAGGGGCCGATCACGGTGCCGCAGGAATTCGTGTTCATGGATCGCGCCGCAATCGGCCTTGGCGGTGTCTTTCTGCATCTCAAGGCCGAGCTGAATTTCTATCGGCTGTTCAATGAAGCTATTGAAGGCTTCACGGTTGAGGATGTTGCCCAGCGCCAGAGCCAGGCTCTGCTCGCGGCCGGACTGGAACCGGTGACATATTAGGCCGCTTTGTGGCCGCGAGCTGCTCCTTCGAAGATTCAAAGATCAGCTGACACATTTCGCACACGGCGACGTGATGTCCCGGTCCGTATCTTTTCCTCATTCCGCTCGTAATCACCCACCCGCATGGAAATGACGGTCGGCGATGCCGACCTGCGGATGTGACGTGTTGAGCATGAGGGGATTCGATTTTGCAAAGTTCTGCTTGTGCTCATGCAATGAATTCTCAAGGAGCCGTGATGCGGTGCACCCTGACATTTCCATCACCTCATCCCATCTGTCGGCTGTGAGCATGATGCTCGAAGCCAAAAAGAATCAGGAGAAACGATCATGTTGACCAGAACAAAGATGGCGCTCGCCGCCGCGTTGCTTGTGACGTCCGCCGTTGGCGTGAATGCGGCAGGTGTGAATCTGTCTGATCCGGAAACGGCGCAGTTCTACATCAACCAGTATCAGGCCCAGCCGCAACAGCAGCCGCAGTCGCAGCAACATCGCGCTGCCCGCTCCAGCGCGCTGAACGCCCGTGCTGAATTTGTGCCGAACAATGCGGGCACCTCTCGCTCGCTGTTCGCGGATCACGCCAAGGGTATCGTCTGGTAATCGAGACCTCGCCCGGTGTGACATCCGGACAAGGATTCCAGTCATCAGGGGCCGGCTTTTGCCGGCCCCTCAAATTTTTTGTTTCCTTGTTGATGCGCGCCGTATCGCTGTCAGCTTGCCACGCGATGTGTGACCCGATGATGCGTCAAAGGGAGGGAACATCGTTGATGTCCACATCAACGATCACGTGTCGAAGCGGAGGATGGAGGATGACGTCCCCGATCACGCTTCATCGAGTTCCTTGTATCGCCGGAAGATCCCCTGCTGGTTGAACGGAATCCGTCGCGGCGAGGCAAGATAGGCCGCGATGCGCGGACGCTTGGCGACAGCGGCAGCCAGGGCCGCCGCCTTCGGGTAATCGGGCTCGATCCGCTCCATCGCCTGGGGAAAGGCGAAGCGGAGTCCCTCGATCACCTGGAACAGGCTGAGGTCCGGATAGGTCACCGTCTCGCCGGCAAGATGTTTCCCGTCATTGCGCTCGATCACCCGTTCGAAATAGCCGAGGTATTTCGGCGCCCGCTCCCTCAGGAACTCGGTCGCGTAGCGTTTCGCCTCCTCCTGCTGGTCCTCGTAGTAGAGGCCGCTCGCGATCGGATGATGGGTGTCGTGGATTTCCTTGATGAAGTCGGTGACGGTGAGCTGCAACTGATGGGCCCATAGCCGGTCGGCCTCGTCCGCCGGCGCGAGGCCCAGGCGGGCCCCGAGATACAGCAGGATGTTGGCGGTCTGGCCGATGATCAGGTCGCCATCCTTGAGGAAGGGCGGGGCAAACGGCGGATGCGCGACATCGCCCCCATCCATCAGCGCCAGCATGGCGCCAACGCCCTGACCGC
>Ga0180223_1002049_pt1 | contig 13176 bp, 11 predicted proteins | sample eDN5th30CKraftOP_FD_151337 | JGI IMG/M metagenome (GOLD analysis project Ga0180223, IMG submission 151337) | Enriched Organic Plus compost microbial communities from Emeryville, California, USA - eDNA 5th pass 30_C Kraft OP (version 2) (version 2) ...
CGCGTCTTCTTGGGGTGGAGAGGCTGGCATGAAACGGGAGCGCTGGTACGAACATGCGTGATTGTATGTGATAAGCCTGGCTTCAGGTATCGGTTTCCCGCGGCGCCAGGCAGGCCTGGCGCACGGCGTGCTCCCAGCGCCGCATGCGCTCGTCGGCTTCCCGGCAGTCCATGGCCGGCGTGAAGGTCTTGTCCAGGCGCCAAAGGGCGGACAACTGCTCCAGCCCGCCATAGACGCCGCATGCCAGCCCCGCCAGGCAGGCGGCGCCCAGGGCCGTGGTCTCGATGACGGCCGGACGCAGCACCGGCAGGCCCAGCAGGTCGGCCTGGAACTGCATCAAGAGGTCGTTGGCGCAGGCGCCGCCGTCCACCCGCACTTCGGTCAGGGGCGGCGCACCCGCCTCGACGGCGTCGCGGTTCATGGCCTGAAGCAGCGCGGTGCTTTGGTAGGCGATGCTTTCCAGCGCGGCGCGCGCGACGTGCGCCATGGTGGTGCCGCGCGACAGGCCCGTGATGGTGCCGCGCGCATCCGGCTGCCAGTAGGGCGCGCCCAACCCCGTGAATGCCGGCACCATCATGACGCCGCCGGAATCGGGAACGCTGGCGGCCAGGGCCTCGATCTGGGGGCTTTTCTGGAAGGCATGCAGGCCGTCGCGCAGCCATTGCACGACGGCGCCGCCGACGAATACACTGCCTTCCAGCGCGAAGCGCGGCTGCTCGTCCGCCTGCGCGACGCGGGTGGTGATCAGGCCGTTGCGCGAGATCTGGAAGCGGGTGCCGGTATTCATCAAGGCGAAGCAGCCTGTGCCGTAGGTGTTCTTGGCCATGCCTTCGTCGAAGCATGCCTGTCCGAACAGTGCGCTTTGCTGGTCGCCCGCCACGCCGCACACGGGCAGGGGCGCGCCCAGCAGGTCGGCGCGCGTGGCGCCGAACATGGCGCTGGAGGGCAGGACCCGGGGCAGCCGCAACCCGGCGGGTATGTCCAGCGCCCGCAGCAGGTCCTCGTCCCAGCGGTTGTCATGCACATTGAACAGCATGGTCCGCGAGGCATTGGTAATGTCGGTGGCATGGACGGCGCCGCCGGTCAGTTGCCATATCAGCCAGCTGTCCACCGTGCCGAAGGCCAGGTCGCCGTTCTCGGCCAGCCGGCGGGCGTCGGGCACGTTGTCCAACATCCATTGCAGCTTGGTGGCCGAGAAGTAGGCGTCGATGCGCAAGCCGGTTTTCTCCAGGATGTCCTGCTCCAGGCCCGCCTCGCGCAGCCGCGCGCACAACGGCTCGGTGCGCCTGTCCTGCCACACGATGGCATTGGACAGCGGCTGCCCGCTGCGGCGGTGCCACAGCAGCGTGGTCTCGCGCTGGTTGGTGATGCCGATGGCCTGGATGTCGCCGGCCTGCAGCCCCGCCCGGGCGATGGCCCGCCGCGCGGTGGCCAGTTGGGTGCGCCAGATTTCGGCCGGATCGTGTTCGACCCAGCCGGCTTGCGGATAGATCTGCCCGATTTCCTGCTGGGCGATGGCGACGATGCGCGCTTCACGGTCGAAGACTATGCCGCGGGAGCTGGAGGTGCCCTGGTCCAGGGCGAGAAGATAAGTCATGGCCGGTCGTGGATCGGAGCAGGGAAAAAGTCCATGGCGCAAGCGTAACCCGCTGGCCGGGTGTTACGCTAGGGCCTGTTGACGCTAAAGGGACAGCCGCATGAGCACGAACGCCGCCGCCCCGCTGCCCACCGACAGGCCGCGCCTGCTGGCCAGGCTGGCCGACACGCCCCGCTGCGACGTGATCGTGGTGGGCGGCGGCGCGACCGGCCTGGGCGTGGCGCTGGACGCGGCGCTGCGGGGGCTTTCGGTGGTACTGCTGGAGTCGCACGATTTTGCCAAGGGCACGTCCTCGCGGGCCACCAAGCTGGTGCACGGCGGGGTGCGCTATCTCGCGCAGGGGCGGCTGGGGCTGGTGCGCCAGGCCCTGCGCGAGCGCGCGGCCGTGCTGCGCAACGCGCCGCATCTGGCGGCCCCGCTGCCCTTCGTGGTGCCGGCCTACCGCTACTGGGAAATCCCTTTCTATGGCGCCGGGCTGCTGCTGTACGACGCGCTGGGCGGGCGTCATGCCCCAGGCGCCACGCGCATAATGGGCCCCCGGGCCACGGCCGGCAGCCTGCCGGGCCTGCGTCAGCTTCATTTGCGGGGCGGCGTCCGGTACTGGGACGCCCAGTTCGACGACGCCCGCCTGGCGCTGGCCCTGGCGCGCAGCGCCGCGGCCGAGGGCGCGCTGCTGGTCAATCATTGCCCCGTCGACGGTCTGATTCACGAGCAGGGCAGGGTGGCGGGCGTGCGCTGCCACGACGCCGAGACCGGCGTCCCCTTCAGGCTTGGCGCCGATTGCGTCATTAACGCGGCGGGCGTCTGGGCCGACCGGTTCCGGACGATGGATGCCGGTGTGTCGGGAAGTGTCGCGCAGCCTATGGTGGCCGCCAGCCGCGGCGTGCACGTCGTGGTCGACCGCCATTTCATGCCGGCCGACCACGCCTTGCTGATACCGCGCACGCGCGATGGGCGGGTGCTGTTTGCCATACCGTGGCTGGGCAAGCTGATATTGGGCACCACCGACACGCCGTCCGCCGACGCGCCGCGCGAGCCCCGCGCCGGCGCCGACGACGTGGCGTTCATCCTGGAGGAGGCGGCGCGCTATCTGCGGCACGCCCCGACCCGGGCCGATGTGAAGAGTGTCTGGGCGGGCCTGAGGCCTTTGCTGCGTCCGGCCGGGCAGGCGGGCAGGACCAGCGCCATCAGCCGCGAGCATGCGGTGGAGGTGGGGCCGGGCGGGCTGGTCACGGTGGCGGGCGGTAAATGGACGACTTACCGCGCAATGGCCCAGGACGTGCTGGCCCGTTGCGTGCAGGCCGGCATGCTGGCGGACCGGGCGCCGTGCCGCACTGCCCGCCATCCGCTGGTGGGCGCGCGGGACCAGGAGGGCGTCCAGGCGCGGTTGACGCAGGCACCCGGTACAGCGGCGTACGGTTCCGAGCAGCGATGGCTGGCGGCTTTGCCGGGCGGCGACGCCATGCTGGCGCCGGGGCTGAGCGAGGCCATGGTGCGTTTTGCCGCCCGCTACGAATACGCCCGGACGGTGGAGGACATGCTCGCCCGGCGCTCACGCTTGCTGTTCCTGGACGCGGGACTGGCCGCCGCGGTTGCGCCGGCCGTGGCGCGGGTGCTGGGGGAGGAAACCGGCGCGGACACGGGACTGGGGGACTTCCTGGCGCTTGCGGCCCTGTATGCCCATGTGCCCTGAGCGCCCCGGGCGACAGAGCAGAGCGCTCACGCCGCGCCGCCCGCGCCTGGCCCGCCTGCCCAAGGTCGGCCGGTGCAGTTGCCATTCTGGTGCTGACGGGCCTTAACGGTCGAACAGCGTGCGCGCGCCTTCGAAGCGGCGCGCGAAGTAGGCATTGTCCAGGTTGTCTATGCGCACCCGGCCTCCGCTGGACGGCGCATTGACGAAGCGCCCCTCGCCGATGTAGATGCCCACGTGCGAATAGGGACGGTTCAGCGTATTGAAGAACACCAGGTCGCCCACGTCCAGACGGTCGGCGTCCACACGGCGGCCCAGGCTGGCGATCTGGGCGCTGTTATGGGGCAGCCGCAGCCGGGCCGCGGCCGCCATGACATAAGCCACCAGCCCGCTGCAGTCAAAACCCGTGGCGGGACTGCCGCCGCCGTACCGGTAAGGCGTATCCAGCAGGGACATGGCCGTCAGCGCAACGTCGTTGCGGCTGGCGCTGTCTATCGACACATGGGCGCGAGGCGCGGAGCCGCCGGCGCGCCCGCCCGGTCCGGCGCACCCAGCCAGGGCAAAGGCCAACGCCAGCATGGTCAGCGCCCGGCGCGTAAAGTGTGGCGGCAATGCCGCAGCGCCCACGCCGGCGGCCGTGTCGGCATATGGAAGAGGAGAAGCGCGGTTTGCGCGTGCGCCATTGCCCTTGTTTACATTCACATGCTTGCTCTTGTTACTAAAAGGCTTTAATGTTGTCTGGTAGTCATGAATTTGTAACCATATTTCGGCTGGAATTGATGTTCATCAATATTCATGCATATTCGATAAAAGACTTTTCTTGGTGGAATACGGTTATAAACGCGTAAGTTCCTGTCAAAATCCGTTTACTTTCTGGAATTGGCAATTTTTGTGCAGTACGGGGATAGCCTCAAATTTGTAAATTTACCAATATGTCACGATACACTGGTAAATTCTTGTTAGACTAATAACAATTGTTATCAAAACCTGGTGGATTTTTTTTGTTTATTTCATCCTGCCTCAATCTCTGTGGCTAGTCTGAAGGAGTATAGCCGTGCCCACGACTGACAGTAATACAGCGTTGAACGATATCCAGGAAGTCAACTTGTCGTATCTCATGTTGGCTCAACGCTTGCTGCGCGAGAACTATGCCGCGGGCATGTTCCGGCTGGGGTTCTCCTCTGACGTGGCGGACATCATACTTCAGCTGTCTCCTGCGCAATTGGTCAAGCTGGCCGGCTCCAGCTCGCTGATCTGCAGCTTCAGGCTGAACGACTACGGCCTGCTGTCGGCGCTGACGCAGGATGTCCTGGGCGGCGTGCTGCAACAGGCGCATTCCACCATTCTTCTTTCGCAGCGCACGCCGCAGTCGGTCATTGAGCCCGTCCAATAACAGGCAGGCATTCTTACCAGGAACAGCCCCATGGCAGTGAAAAGCGTAGCCAAAGAGGCAGAGGAAATCCTGCTCGCCACCGAAATGATACGCCTGGGGGCGCGTCTGCAGGTGCTGCAGGCTGAAACATCGCTCAGCTATGACAGGCTGGCGCGCCTGTACCGCGAAATCCGCGGCTGTTCGCCTCCCAAGGGCATGCTGCCTTTTTCGGTGGACTGGTTCATGACCTGGCTGCCCAACATACATTCCAGCGTCTTCTACAGCGTATACCAGTACCTGGATACCTATACGCCCGCCAAGAAATCCCGCGCGCTGATCGAAGCCTATCGTCTCTATCTGGAGCAGGCCGGGGCGGGGCGTTCGACCGATGCCGACACGGAACCTGTGCTTAGCTTTACCCGCGCCTGGATGCTGATCCGCTTTTTCGAAAGCGGCATGGTGCAGCTGTCGCATTGCGTTCGCTGCACCGGCGCCTTCGTGGCGCACGCGCACGACCCGTCCCACAACTTCGTGTGCGCAGTCTGCCGCCCGCCGCCGCGCGCGGGCAAGACGCGTCCCCGCCGCGTCCTCCAGGACGGCGAATAAGCCGCCGGGCCGCAAAGGCCCGCACGCTGTTTTCCAGAACGTCGATTTGGCTAAAAAAAACCCTGTTGACAGGCGCTTTCGGCGCGGACGAATCGAGGCAAGATAGTCGCCATCTGCTTATCAAGGGTTCGCCGCGTGTTGATTCTCCTGGGATTCTCCGTCGTTCTGCTGTCCGTATTCGGGAGCTTCATCGCCCTGGGCGGGCATCTGGGCGCGCTGTATCAGCCTTTCGAGTTCATCCTGATCGGCGGCGCCGCGCTGGGCGCCTATATTTCGTCCAACAGCGGCAAGTCGGTTTCTCTGCTGCTTCGGTCCATTCCCGCCGTTTTTCGCAGCACGCCCTACAGCAAGGGGCTGTACATGGAGCTGATGGCGCTGCTGTACGTGCTGCTGAACAAGGCGCGCCGCGACGGGCTGATGACGATCGAGGCTGATATCGAGGACCCGGCGTCCAGCCCTATTTTTGCCGAATATCCGCGCATTCTGGGCGATGCGCATCTGGTGGAGTTCATCACCGACTACCTGCGCTTGATGATCAGCGGGAACATGAGCCCCTACGAAATCGAGACCCTGATGGACCAGGAGATCGAGGCCCACGAGCACGAGCGCAACATTCCCGCCAAGGCCCTGGCCTCGGTGGCCGACGCTCTGCCGGCCTTCGGCATCGTGGCCGCCGTGCTGGGGGTCATCAAGGCGCTGGCCTCGGTCGATCAGCCGCCGGCCATCCTGGCCGACCTGATCTCCAAGGCCATGGTGGGCACCTTCCTGGGCATCTTGCTGGCGTATGGCTTCGTCACGCCGATGTCGCATTCGGTGGAGCGGCGCACGGTGGCATCGGTGAAAGTGCTGGAATGCATCAAGGTGACGCTGCTGGCCAGCATGAACGGCTATCCGCCGCAGCTGGCCGTGGAGTTCGGACGCAAGGTCTTGTACTCCATGGTGCGGCCTTCGTTCACCGAACTGGAGGCGCACGTGCGCCAGACCAAGGCCCCCGTCAAGCGGGCGGCGTAAGGCCCCATGAAGCGTTCCGCGACCGACCGTATCGTGATCCGGCGCAAGCGTGTGGTGGCGGCGCCTGCGCACGGCGGCGCCTGGAAGATCGCCTACGCCGACTACATGACGGCGATGATGTCTTTTTTCCTCATCATGTGGATTCTGTCCCTGGTGCCGCGCGACGGGCTGGTGGGCATCGCCGAGTATTTCCGCATGCCGCTGATGACCGCCATCACGGGCGGGCACAGCGTGGACGTGGGGGCCAATGTCATCCCGGGCGGCTCGCCCAGCCCGATTCCCAACCGCAATCCCTTGACGCAAAAGCCGGTATCCATCGACCGGGAGGCCGAGACGCGCGACATCCGGCGCCTGGAGGACTTGAAGTCTGAGCTCGAGGGCCTGATACAAAGCGACCCCGTGCTGCGTGAGTTCAGGCCCCAGCTGTTGCTGGACATGACCCCGGACGGCCTGCGGATCCAGATAGTCGACCAGCAGAACCGTCCCATGTTCGCGACGGGCAGCGCCCGGGTCCAACCCTATATGAGGGACATCCTGCGCGAACTGGGGCCGGCGCTGAACAAAATACCCAATTCCGTCACCATTTCCGGGCATACCGACGCCGTCCAGTACGCCTCGGGCGAGCGCCAGTACAGCAACTGGGAGCTTTCCGCGGACCGGGCCAACGCCGCCCGCCAGGAGCTCGTGGCGGGCGGCATGCAGGAAAGCAAGATCAAGCGGGTGCTCGGCCTGTCGTCTACCGTGCCCCTGATTAAAGATAATCTGAATGCCGCCGTTAACCGCCGTATAAGTCTCGTTGTATTGAATAAGCGCGCCGAACGCCGCATCGACGAACAGGATGCGGCGGGTGATGCCGCCTTGACGCTGCAGGATGCCTCCGCGCCGGCGCCGTTGCTCCGGGCGCCTGGCGCCGGGGGCGCAAGCCCGTTGCCCGGCGACGCGGCCGCGTCGCCCGAAGAAGCGGCCGCGGGCGGCTAGCCGTGTCCGAGGGCTGGCCGTTCGATTCAGGATGCGAGGACTTCAGCTGAAGCGGCGGGCCATCCGGGGACTCGCTGCCGCGAAAGGAACGAAGATGAGCGCGGGTGTGGACTTAAGCCAGTTTTACGAGACGTTTTTCGATGAGGCAGACGAGCTGCTGGCCGATATGGAGCAGACGCTGCTGGCGGTCGACGTCGACCGTCCCGACCCCGACCAGCTGAATGCGATATTCCGCGCCGCCCATTCCATCAAGGGCGGCGCCGGCACGTTTGGCTGCTTCGGACACCTGGCGGACACCACGCATCTCCTGGAAAACCTGCTGGATTCCGTCCGCAAGGGCGAGATGGGCCTGCGCAAGGACATGATAGACCTTTTCTTGGAAACCAAAGACGTGTTGACAGAGCAAGTTGCCGCCTATCGCAATTCCCGCGAGCCCGATCAGCAGGCTTACGAACGCATCTGCTCCCAACTGCGCGAACTGGCGCTGGAGCAGGGCGCAGCGGCGGCGGTCCAGCCCGCACCCGCTGCGTCTTCCGCGCCCGCCGTTCTGGCTCCGGCCGCCGCGGCGCCCGCCGTTTCCGCAAGCGCACCGCTGGACGCCGGCCTGCCTTTCCACGTCAGCCTGTCGCGCATCAAGCCCCAGGACGCCCAGGCCCTGCTGACCGAGATGGGCCTGCTGGGCGAAGTGCTGCACCAGCAGCAAGGGCCCGACGCCCTTTCCGTGTGGCTGCGCTCGACCGCCACAGCCGACGATCTCGAGGCGGTCTGCTGCTTCATCGTCAACGCCGACCAGGTCAGCGTGACGCGCGAGGCGCCGCCGGCCGAAGCCGTTGCAACGTCGGCGCAGCCGCCTGCGGCGTCCGAACCGGCGGCCACGGAAGCGGCGCCATCCACGCCCCCCCCGCAAGCGGAAAAGCCGGCCCCGGCGGGCAAGGCGGCCTCCACCAAAGAGTCAGGCACCATCCGCGTGGGCGTCGAGAAAGTCGACCAGATCATCAATCTGGTGGGCGAGCTGGTCATCACCCAGGCCATGCTGGTGCAGACCTCCTCCACGCTGGACCCGGTGCTGCACGACAGGCTGCTCAACGGCATAGAGCAGCTCGAGCGCAATGCGCGCGACCTGCAGGAAGCGGTCATGTCCATCCGCATGATGCCGATGGATTATGTGTTCAGCCGTTTCCCGCGCGTGGTGCGCGAAAGCGCGTCCAAGCTGGGCAAGCAGATACGCCTGACCACGCACGGCCAGGCCACCGAGCTGGACAAAAGCCTGATCGAGCGCATCATTGATCCGCTGACGCATCTGGTGCGCAACAGCCTGGACCACGGCATAGAGTCGCCGCAGACGCGCATCGCGGCGGGCAAGGACCCGGAAGGCCATTTGGTGCTGTCCGCGCAGCACAGCGGCGGACAGATCATCATCGAGGTCACGGACGACGGCGGCGGTCTGAACCGCGAACGCATCCTGAAGAAAGCCATCCAGCAGGGCTTCCCGGTTAACGAGAACACGCCGGACGACGAACTGTGGCAGCTGATCTTCGCACCGGGGTTCTCCACCGCCGAAAAGGTCACGGACATTTCCGGCCGGGGCGTCGGCATGGACGTCGTCAGACGCAACATACAAAGCATGGGCGGACATATCCAGCTGTCGTCGCGCGCGGGCCAGGGCACGACGACCCGCATCGTGCTGCCCCTGACACTGGCCATCCTGGACGGCATGTCGGTGCAGGTCGGACAGGAAGTCTTCATCCTGCCGCTGACCCACGTCACCGAGTCCATGCAGCCCACCGCGGACCAATTGCACAGCATTTCCGAGGGCGAGCACGTGCTGCATGTGCGGGGCGAGTATCTGCCCCTGGTCGCCCTGCACAATGTCTTTGACGTAAAGGACGCGCAGACCGACATCACGCGCGCCATCGCCGTCATCCTGCAGGCGGAGGAGTCCCGCTTCGCGCTGCTGGTGGACCATCTGGTGGGCCAGCAGCAGGTGGTGGTCAAGAACCTCGAATCCAACTACAAGAAAATACCCGGCATCTCGGCTGCGACCATCCTGGGCGACGGCAGCGTGGCCCTCATCGTCGATGTGTTCGCGCTGCTGCGCATGACGCGCACCCGCAACGCCGCAACCCTTACAGTCATCGGAGAAACAAGCAATGTTGAATAAAGCCGACGCAAACCAAGGCCAGGTCGACGATACCGGGAAAGAGTTCCTGGTGTTCACGCTGGGCGAGCAGGAGTACGGCATCGACATCCTCAAGGTGCAGGAGATCCGCGGCTATGACAGCCAGAGCGTGACGCGCATTGCCAACGTGCCGTCCTTCATCAAGGGTGTGACCAACCTGCGCGGCATCATCGTCCCCATCGTGGATATGCGCATCAAGTTCAATCTGGATAGCGTCGAATACAACCACCAGACGGTGGTGGTCATCCTTAACCTGGCCTCGCGCGTCGTGGGGGTGGTGGTCGACGGCGTTTCCGACGTCCTGATGCTGCAGCCCTCCCAGATCAGCGCCGCGCCGCAGTTCGGCACGGCCTTTTCCACGGAATACCTCACCGGCATCGGAACCGTCGGCGAGCGCATGCTTATCCTGGTCGACATCGAGAAGCTGATGACCAGCAGCGAGATGGCCCTGGTCGAGCAGGCCGTCGCGGCCTAGGGCCTGTTGACGCCAAAAGGACAGTCGCACTGGCCGGCAAAGGCCAGGCAGGTCCTGCCACTGCCGTTTCGCGGATACAGCTCATTGGCGGCATTTCGCAGCGCCCCGGGGCGCTCTGGGAAGACAAGGCAAGACCCGGATGCGCTTGCCCGGTATGGAGAAAGAGTCATGAGTCGTTTCGCGCTGTTCAAGAACCTCAGGGTACGCACCAGCCTCGTACTCGTGCTGACCTTCTTCGTGCTCATGCTGCTCATGGGCGCGGCGCTGGGCCTGTTTTCCCTGCGCGCCAACAACCAGACCCTCGAGCGGGTGCTGCGCAACCAGGACAGCCAGGCGGCGCTGAGCAGCTCCATAGACCATATCCGGGCGGTGCAGGTCGCGTTGGGCATGGCCGTCGAATCCGTCCTGACGGGCAAGCTGCAAACGCTGATGCAGGCTCAGGACCCCGACAATTACCAGCCCATGATAGGCAACCAGGGCGATTCGGCGCAGCGTTTCATCGAGCTTGCCAAGCAGGAATTCGAGGCCTCGCAGAAGGACTACGAGGTATTCCGCGGCGACTTGATGCGCCAGCTTTCGGAAGGGCAGGCCGACAGGGTGTACACCACGGTCAGCAACGCCTATACGTCGCTGATGAACGGCGGCCTGGAGCCTCTGTTCGACTTTCTTTCGCAGGGCGACGTCGAAGGCTACAACGCTTTCAAGGACAGCACGGGCGAATACCTTCAGCAAGACCTGTACAGCGCATTCCAGGACTTCAAGGAATACCAGCAGAAGCTGGTAGGGCAGATCCGCGAGCAGGAGGAGGCGCAGTATGCACTGGTGCTGAAGCTGGTGGCGGCGGGCATCGCAGCGGCCCTGGTGATTTCGCTGCTGGCGTACGTATTCCTGGGCCGGGTGGTGCTGCGGCCCCTGCGCCATGCCGGCACGCATTTCGACCGGATTGCCTCGGGCGACCTGACCCAGCGGGTGGAGGCCCGCACGCGCAATGAGATCGGCGTGCTGTACGAGGCGCTGCGGCGCATGCAGGAAAGCCTGACCCGCACGGTGACCATCGTGCGCCAGGGCGTGGAAGAAATCAACCTGGGCTCGCGCGAAATCTACATGGGCAATACCGACCTCAGCAGCCGCACGGAGCAGCAGGCCGCGTCCCTGCAGGAGACCGCGGCCAGCATGGAGCAGCTGGCCGGCACGGTGAAGCAGAACACGGACAACGCCCAGCAGGCCGACCGCCTGGCCAAAGAAGCCTCGCAGGTGGCGCAGCGCGGAGGCCAGGCGGTGTCCCAGGTGGTGGGCACCATGGACGCCATATCGGCCAGTTCGGGCAAGATCGCCGAGATCGTCGGCGTGATCGACGGCATTGCCTTCCAGACCAATATCCTGGCGCTGAACGCGGCGGTTGAAGCGGCGCGGGCGGGCGACCAGGGCAAAGGTTTCGCGGTGGTGGCGGGCGAGGTGCGTTCGCTGGCGCAGCGCAGCGCCCAGGCGGCCAAGGAAATCAAGCAACTGATCGAAGAGTCGCTGGACACCATACGCTCGGGCGCGCGCCAGGCCGACGATGCCGGCGTCATCATGCGCGACGTGGTGGCCTCGGTGCAGGGCGTCACCACCATCATGGGCGAGATCTCGTCTGCGTCCAACGAGCAGTCGGACGGCATCGAACAGGTGAACATGGCCGTGGCCCAGATGGACACGGTGGTGCAGCAGAATGCCGCGCTGGTCGAGCAGGCCGCCGCCGCGGCCGGATCGCTGCAGGAGCAGGCGGCAAAGCTGACCGAGGCCGTGTCCGTATTCAAGATAAACACCGGTGAAGTCATCGACGTCTCGTCCGCCCAGCTTGCAAGGCAGGCGGCGCCGGCCGACGACTCGCCCTCCGAACCCGACTCTTCCGCGCTGCATCTGCTGGCGCCGCAAGGCTAGGGCCTGATCGCACAACAAGGTCCCAGAAACCATTCCATGACAGGCTTGCCGCAGTACCGCTATCTGGCCCCTGAACAGTTCGAGGTGTCACGCCAGGATTTCGAGCGCGCCGCGCAGATGCTGCGCGCGCGCACGGGCATCGTACTGGGCGAGCACAAACGGGAGATGGCCGCCCGCATCCTGGGCATGAGGGTGCGCAAGGCGGGGCTGGAGGACATCGGCGCCTATCTGTCCTTTCTGCAGCACAATCCGCAGTCGGACGAATGGAGTCTGTTCATCAATGCCTTCACCATCAATCACACCGCGTTCTTTCGCGAGCAGCACCATTTCGCCATTCTGGGGGAATTCGCGCGCGCACGCAGAAAGCCCGTGTCCGTCTGGTGCTGCGCCTCGTCCACGGGCGAAGAGGCCTACTCCATCGCCATGACCCTGTACGAGTCCGTCGCCCAGCCTGCCGGCAGTATCTCGGTATGGGCCACCGACATCGACACCCAGGCGATAGAAAGGGCCCGCAAGGGCGTATATACGCAGGAGCGCGTCAAGCCGGTGCCCGAGGACTATCTGAAAAAATATTTTTATCGCGGCACCGGGGTCAAGTCCGGCCTGGTGCGCGTCAAGTCCGCGCTTCAGGAGGCCGTGCGCTTCGAGCCGCTGAACCTGCTGGCGCCGAACTGGCCCGCTGACCAGAAATTCGATGCCATCTTCTGCCGCAACACCATGATTTATTTCGACAAGCCGACGCAGACGCGGATACTGGACCGCTTTGCGCCCATGCTGAAAAAGGGGGGGCTGCTGTTCGCCGGCCACTCCGAGAACTTCACCTATCTGACCAAGGCCTTCCAGTTGCGCGGTCAGACGGTATATACGGTGGCTTCGTGAGGCCGCGGCAAAGTCGACGCCACGCTTAGGGGGATGGACAAGAAACCATGGCGATGAAGAAAATCCGGGTACTGTGCGTGGACGATTCGGCGCTGGTGCGCGGCCTCATGACGCAGATCATCAACGATCACGAGGACATGGAAGTGGTGGCCACGGCGCCCGACCCGCTCGTGGCGCGCGACCTGATCAAGCAGCACAATCCCGACGTCCTGACCCTGGATGTCGAAATGCCGCGCATGGACGGCCTGGACTTCCTGGAGCGGCTGATGCGGCTGCGGCCCATGCCGGTGGTGATGGTGTCGTCGCTGACCGAACGCAATTCCGAGGTGACGCTGCGCGCGCTGGAGCTGGGCGCGGTGGATTTCGTCACCAAGCCCAGGCTGGGCCTGCGCGACGGCCTGATGGAATACAGCGACATCATCGCTGACAAGATACGCGCGGCCGCGCATTCCCGGCCGCGCCCTCCGCA
>Ga0180223_1002050_pt1 | contig 13176 bp, 6 predicted proteins | sample eDN5th30CKraftOP_FD_151337 | JGI IMG/M metagenome (GOLD analysis project Ga0180223, IMG submission 151337) | Enriched Organic Plus compost microbial communities from Emeryville, California, USA - eDNA 5th pass 30_C Kraft OP (version 2) (version 2) ...
GTTGCCGCGCGCATCCGAGTCGACCACCGTGACCCGCATGCCGGCCATCTGCGCGGAAGCCGGATTGGTGCCATGGGCCGACGCCGGGATCAGGCAGATATCCCGCTGGCCCTGGCCCCGCGTGCGGTGGTAGGCGCGTATGGCCAGCAGGCCGGCGAACTCCCCTTGCGCGCCGGAATTCGGCTGCAGGCTGACGGCGTCGTAGCCGGTGATTTCGCACAGGGCGGCCGACAGGCGGCCGAACAGTTCCCGATAGCCCTGGCTTTGTTCGGCGGGCGCATAGGGATGCATGTCGGCGAACTGCGGCCAGCCGATAGGCATTATTTCGGCCGTGGCGTTCAGCTTCATGGTGCACGAACCCAGCGGAATCATGCCGCGGTCCAGCGCCAGGTCCTTGTCGGCCAGGCTGCGCAGATAGCGCAGCATGTCGGTCTCGGAGCGGATGCGCGAAAACACGGGATGCGCCAGGATGGGACCGCGCCTTTCCAGCGCGGCGGGGATGCCGGACGGCGCCACGGCAAGCCACCCGGCGCCTTCTGGCGTCCATTCCCGTCCCAGCCCTTGCGCGAATACCCGCAGCAGCAGGTCCAGGTCCGCCTCGCCCACAGTCTCGTCCAGCGACACCGCCAGGCGGCCGTCCGAGGGCCGGCGCAGGTTGATGCCCGCCGCCAGCGCGGCCTGCACGATTGCTTCGGTATGCGCGCCGCTGCCGATCAGCAGGGTATCGAAGAAGCTGTCATTGAGGACCGCCAGGCCCATGTCGCCCAGCCCCTGGCGCAGGCGGCCCGCCAGCATGGCCACGCGTCCGGCGATGCGGCGCAGGCCTTCGGGCCCGTGCCACACGGCATACATGCCCGCCATCACGGCAAGCAGCACCTGGGCCGTGCAGATATTGGAAGTGGCTTTCTCGCGGCGGATGTGCTGTTCGCGCGTCTGCAGCGCCAGCCGCAGGGCCGGCGCGCCCTGCGCGTCGCGCGACACGCCGACCAACCGGCCCGGCATGTGGCGCTTGAAGGCGTCGCGGCATGCCATGAACCCCGCATGCGGTCCGCCAAAACCCATGGGCACGCCGAAGCGCTGGGCGGAGCCGACGGCGACGTCGGCGCCCCACTCGCCCGGCGGGACCAGCAGCGCCAGGGCCAGCAGGTCGGTGGCGACGGCCACCACCACGCCGGCCTCGCGCGCGCGCCGCGCCAGGTCGCGGTAGTCGGCCACGCCTCCAAGGCTGTGCGGATACTGCAGCAACACGCCGAAGCAGTCCGGCAGGCCCTGCGCTTCGTCCCCCACCCGCAGCTGTATGCCCAGCGGCTCGGCGCGCGTGCGCAGCACCTGCAGCGTCTGGGGATGGCAGTGCGCGGAGGCGAAGAACACCGGGCTGGCGGACGATGAGGCGCGGCGCGCCATGGCCATGGCTTCCGCCGCCGCGGTGGCCTCATCCAGCAGGGACGCATTGGCGATGTCCAGGCCGGTCAGATCGGCCGCCATGGTCTGGAAGTTGAGCAGCGCCTCCAGGCGCCCTTGCGAGATTTCGGGCTGGTAAGGCGTGTAGGCGGTATACCAGGCGGGATTCTCGAGGATATTGCGCTGCAGGACGGGCGGCACGCGGGTGCCGTAATAGCCCTGCCCGATATAGCTGCGCAGCAGTTGGTTGCGCCCCGCCATGCCGCGCAGCTCGGCCAGCATGCCGGCTTCGTCCAGGGAAGGCGGCAGGTTCAGCGCGCCGGCATGGAAAATACCCGCCGGCACGATTTCCCGGGCCAGGGCTTCGAGGCTGGCGCTGCCGACGGCCGCCAGCATGGCCTCTTGTTCGGCCGGCGACGGCCCGATGTGCCGGGCGATGAAATCCGTTGGGCCGCCGGGCGGGTCCCTCGGCAATGCATCGGGCATGTGCTCTGCCTTGCCTGCCGCGGCTCAGTCCGTGTCCACCAGGGACTGGTAGCCGCTGGCGTCCAGCAGCCCGCCGACATCGGCGGCATTCTTGGGACGGATCTTGAAGATCCACGCGTCGAACGCCGCCTCATTGACCAGTTCGGGCTGGCTGTCCAGGCTCTGGTTGAACGCCACGATTTCGCCGGCGACGGGCGCGTAGATGTCGGAGGCGGCCTTGACCGACTCCACCACGCCGGCGGTCTCGCCCGCGCCCAACTGGCTGCCGACCTTCACATCGCCCACGAAGACCAGGTCGCCCAGCTGGTCCTGCGCATTGTCCGTGATGCCGACCATGAATACGTCGCCGTCGGCCTTGACCCATTCGTGCGAGGACGTGTATTTGCGATCGTCAGGCAGGCTCATTGATTGACCTCATAAAAGTTCAGATTCAAAAAAGCCCCCAGGCTGCGCCTGAAGGCGGGGAAAATCACGCCGTGGCCCCGCCGCGGCGTACAAAAGGTGTTTTTACCACTTCGGCGTCCATCCATTTGCCGCGCACCTGCACCTGCACCGCATCGCCCGTCGCCACACCGCGCGGCAGGCGCGCCAGGGCGATGGAACATCCCAGCGTGGGAGACATGGTGCCGCTGGTGACACGCCCCTCGCCCAGCGGCGTGCGCACCGCCGCGCCGGCCCGCATGACCCCGCGCTCCCGCAGCCTCATGCCGGCCTGGGCCAGTTCCGGCTCGGCGCCTTCCAGCGCTTCGCGGCCGATGAAGCGGCGCGCGGCGTCCTGCCGCGACACCGTCCATGACAACCCGCATTGCAAGGGGCCGACGGATTCGTCCATGTCCTGGCCATGCAGATTCAAGCCCGCCTCCAGGCGCAGCGTGTCGCGCGCACCCAGGCCGCAGGGGCGCACGCCCGCCCGCCGCAAGTCTTCCCACAAGGCTTCGGCCAGCGCGTCGGGCAAAAGCACTTCGTAGCCGTCCTCGCCAGTGTAGCCGGTGCGCGCCAGCATGATGGCCTCGTCTATCAGGGTGGCCGAAAAAGGCCGCAGCGGCTGGCCGGCGACCTTCCATGCCGGACGCGTCCGCCACAGCGCGTCGGCCGCGCCAGGCCCCTGGACGGCGACCATGGCCAGGTCGCGGCGCGGCGCCAGCGACGCTTCGAAGCCCTCTTCTTGCGCCACGCGCGACAGCCACGCCAGGTCTGTGTCAGCCGTGGCGGCGTTGACCACCAGCCGCCAGCTGTCGGGCGCGAAAAAATACACGATGAGATCGTCGATGACGCCGCCACGGGGATTGAGCATGCAGGAATACAGGGCCTGCCCCGGCAGGGAAAGCCGCGCCACGTCGTTGGCCAGCGCATGGCGCAGCAACGCCTTGGCGTGGCTGCCCTTGACGTCGATGGCCAGCATGTGGGAGACGTCGAACATGCCGGCCGCGCGGCGCACGGCGTGGTGTTCCTCGATTTGCGAACCGTAGGCGAGCGGCATGTGCCAGCCGCCGAATTCGACCATCCGGGCGCCGGCCCGCAGGTGGGCCTGATGAAGCGGCGTATGTTTGAGGCTGCTGGACATGAGGACTCCGTTGAAAAGGCCAACCGACGCAGGGCACCGGCCGCCCTTCTGTCCTTTTGCCTGAGAGTTGCCCCGCGATGCGGGGATTCACCTTCGGCGCCCGCCGCCGGCGCGGGGCCGTGCGGGTCTCTCCAGAATGCTGCCCCGCCACCATGGGCAAAGCCAGTGGTACGGGGTGCCTGAGCGATTCCGGGCGGATTGCGCCTTCGGCGGCCCGCAAGGCGGGCGCTCTCCCACTGGGGTTGCGACAGCAAGGCAAAGCATAACGTGAAATCAGCCCCGGCGCCATAGCGCCCGTCCGCAAGCCGCGCCGGAAGCCCAGGCCCACTGGAAGTTGTAGCCGCCCAGCCAGCCGGTGACGTCCACGGCTTCGCCCACGAAATACAGGCCCGGCACCGCCTTGGCCTGCATGGACCTCTGGTCCAGCGCCTGGGTGTCCACGCCCCCGCGCATGACCTCGGCCTTTTTATAGCCCGCCGTGCCGGTGGGCGTCAGCCGCCAGTCGTGAATGCGGCCGGCCAAGCCCCGCAGCAGCTTGTCGGGCGCGTCGGCCATGCGGGTCGCCGCGCCCGCCGCGCCCGTGCCGGCCAGCCACTGCTCGGCCAGGCGCCGGGGCCACATGCCCGCCAGCACTGTGCCCAACTGCTGACGGTTGCCCGGCTTGGCGGCCAGCAGCGCCTGCGCCAGGTCGCGCTGCGGCGCCAGGTCCAGCGAAATGGCTTCGCCCGGATTCCAGTAGCTGGAAATCTGCAGGATGGCGGGGCCCGAGAGGCCGCGGTGCGTGAACAGCAGGTCTTCCAGGAACTCCATGCCGGCGCGGCCCTGCCCGCAGCGCACCGCCACCTCCAGCGAAACGCCGCTGAGCGCGCTGAAGGCCTTCCATTGCTGGGCGTCGAAATTCAGCGGCACCAGGGCGGGACGCGGCTCCACCACCTTGATGCCGAACTGGCGCGCCACCCGCAGTGCGAAGTCGGTGGCGCCCAGTTGCGGAATGGCCATGCCGCCCGTCGCCAGCACCAGCTGGCTGGCAACGATGTCGCCCTGCGACGTGCGCAGGGTGAATGCCCCCGCGCCGGCTTCGACGGCCCGCACCTGGCACGGCATGCGCCAGGCCACGCGGCCGGCTTCGCATTCGCGCCGCAGCACGTCGATGACCGACTCGCTGCTGTCGTTGCAGAACAGCTGGCCTCGGTGCTTTTCGTGCCAGCCCACGCCATGGCGCTCCAGCAGCGCGATGAAGTCGCGCGGCGTATAGGCGGCCAGCGCCGAGCGGCAGAAATGGGGATTCTGGGAAATGAACTGGGCCGGGCCGGCGCCGATATTGGTAAAGTTGCAGCGTCCGCCGCCCGAGATGCGGATTTTCTCGGCCAGATGCCGCGCGTGGTCCACGAGCACCACGCGCAGGCCCCGCTGGCCGGCCACGGAGGCGGCCATCATGCCGGCCGCGCCGGCGCCGATGATGGCCGCGTCGAATACCGCGGTCATTGGCGCGCCCCCTTGCCCCTCGGCATCCGCCCCGGCGCGGGCGCCGTCCGTCCATAAGCGGCGGGGCCGCACGCGCTCATGGCCGGCGCTGGCCGCGAATGCCGCGGCACGCCTCGAGACCTGTCGGCACTAGTCTTCCCGGATGCAGTCGACGTAGTAGCGCGGCTGCGTGTCGGGCCCGATGTCCTCGGCCAGGCCGTGCACATAGGTCTCGAAACCCGGGAAGCGGGCGTTGAACTCGCGCACGAAACGCAGGTAGTTCACGATGCGCTCGTTGAAACGCTCGCCGGGGATGAGCAGCGGAATGCCGGGCGGATAGGGCGTGAGCAGCACGCCGGTGACGCGGCCTTCCAGGTCGTCGATGCTGACGCGCTCGACCTCGCGGTGCGCCATCTTGGCGTAGGCGTCCGAAGGCTTGAGCGCGGGCACCATGTCGCTGAGATACATCTCGGTGGTCAGGCGCGCCACGTCGTGGGCGCGATAAGCCTCGTGGATCTGCTGGCACAGGTCGCGCAGCCCCATTCTTTCGTAGCGCCGGTGCTCCTTGCAGAAGTCCGGCAGGATGCGCCACATGGGATGGTTGCGGTCGTAGTCGTCCTTGAACTGCTGCAGCGCGGTCAGCAGCGTGTTCCAACGGCCCTTGGTGATGCCGATGGTGAACATGATGAAGAAGGAATACAGGCCTGTCTTCTCGATGACCACGCCGTGCTCGGCCAGGTATTTGGACACCAGCGCCGCGGGAATGCCGGTTTCGGCAAAGGTGCCGGAAATGTCGAGCCCGGGCGTGACGATGGTGGCCTTGATGGGGTCCAGCATGTTGAAGCCGTCGGCCAGCGCGCCGAAGCCATGCCATTCGTCGTCCGCCTCCAGCAGCCAGTCGTCGCGATGGCCTATGCCCTCGCCGGCCAGGCGGTTGGGACCCCATACCTTGAACCACCAGTCGTTCTTGCCGAACTCGGACTCTACCTTGCGCATGGCGCGCCGGAAGTCCATGGCCTCGCTGATGCTTTCCTCGACCAGGGCGGTGCCGCCGGGGGGCTCCATCATGGCCGCGGCCACGTCGCAGGACGCGATGATGGCGTACTGCGGAGAAGTGGAGGTATGCATCAGGAAGGCTTCGTTGAACACATTGCGGTCCAGCTTGCGGCTTTCGGAGTCCTGCACGGTGATCTGCGAGGCCTGCGACAGGCCCGCCAGCAGCTTGTGCGTGGAATGGGTGGCGAACACCATGGCTTCCTTGCTGCGCGGACGGTTCTTGCCGATGGCGTGCATGTCTTTGTAGAAGTCGTGGAAGGCCGCGTGAGGTATCCAGGCCTCGTCGAAATGCAGAGTGTCGATTTCCGAGCCCAGTTTTTCCTTGATCATCTCGACGTTGTAGCTGACGCCGTCATAAGTGCTTTGCGTCAGGGTCAGGATGCGCGGTTTTTTGTTCTTGGCGTTGCGCGCGAAGGGGTTGGCCTCTATTTTGCGGCGTATGCTTTCGGGCTCGAATTCTTCCAGCGGAATGGGGCCGATGATGCCCAGGTGGTTACGCGTGGGCCGCAGGAACACCGGGATGGCGCCCGTCATGGTGATGGCGTGCAGGATGGACTTGTGGCAGTTGCGGTCCACCACCACCACGTCGTCGGCCGCCACGTTGGCATGCCACACGATCTTGTTCGAGGTGGACGTGCCATTGGTCACGAAAAAGCAGTGGTCCGCATTGAAGATGCGGGCCGCGTTCAGTTCGGACTCGGCCACCGGGCCGGTATGGTCCAGCAGCTGGCCCAGTTCGTCCACCGCGTTACAGACGTCGGCGCGCAGCATGTTCTCGCCGAAGAACTGGTGGAACATCTGCCCCACGGGGCTTTTCAGGAAGGCCACGCCGCCCGAATGCCCCGGGCAGTGCCACGAATACGAGCCGTCCGACGCGTACTTGACCAGCTCGCGGAAGAACGGCGGCGCCAGGCCGTCCAGGTAGGCGCGCGCCTCGCGGATGATGTGGCGCGCGACGAACTCGGGCGTGTCCTCGAACATGTGGATGAAGCCGTGCAGCTCGCGCAGGATATCGTTGGGGATATGCTGCGAGGTGCGGGTCTCGCCATACAGATAGATGGGGATGTCCTCGTTGCGGAACCTCAGCTCGCCGATGAAGCTGCGCAGGTTCTTGATGGCGTTGGCGACATCCTCGGGCGAGTCCACGTCGAATTCCTCATCGTCGATCGACAGGATGAAGGCGCTGGCGCGGCTTTGCTGCTGGGCGAAGGAGCTGAGGTCGCCGTAGCTGGTGACGCCCAGCACCTCGACCCCTTCGGCCTGGATGGCGGCGGCCAGGGCGCGGATGCCCAGGCCCGACGCGTTCTCCGAGCGGTAGTCTTCGTCGATGATGACGATGGGGAAACGGAATTTCATGCGGTGCTCCCTGAGAGCTTAAGTGCGGGGCAGGGTCACGCCTTGCTGGCCCTGGTATTTGCCGCCCCGGTCGCGGTACGAGGTTTCGCAGACCTCGTCGCTTTCGAAGAACAGCATCTGCGCGCAGCCTTCGCCCGCATAGATCTTGGCGGGCAGCGGCGTGGTATTGGAAAACTCCAGCGTGACGTGGCCTTCCCATTCGGGTTCCAGGGGCGTCACGTTGACGATGATGCCGCAGCGCGCATACGTGCTCTTGCCCAGGCAGACCGTCAGCACGCTGCGGGGAATGCGAAAGAACTCCACCGTGCGGGCCAGGGCGAACGAATTGGGCGGGATGATGCACACGTCGCCCTTGAAGTCGACGAATGACTTTTCGTCGAAAGCCTTGGGGTCCACGATGGTGGAGTTGATGTTGGTGAAGATCTTGAATTCGTCGGCACAGCGCACGTCGTAGCCGTAGCTGCTGGTGCCGTAGCTGACGATGCGCGAACCGTTTTCGGTCGTGCGCACCTGGCCCGGCTCGAAGGGTTCTATCATGCCCTGCGCCTGGGCCGTGCGCCGGATCCAGCGGTCACTTTTTATGCTCATAGCCGTTACCTTGTTGAATGGGCGCCTATTTTATCGCTTACCCGCCGCCGGCGGGGCGCCGCCTCAGTCATTGCCGAAGAAAGTGCGGTAGATCAGGGCGATGCCCGTCACCGTGCCGGCGCTGAGCTCGGCCGACAGCCCGCGCGCCAGCTGGTAGCTGGCGCGGCCCACCGTGCCGGTCTCGGACAGGGCCTGCTCGACGCTCAGCGTGAAGCCCTTGCTGATCCGCTTGCTGGCCACCACGAACTGGCGCTCGATGTCGCTGGTGCCGCTGTCCAGGCCCCGCACCACGCTTTCCACCGGCAGGATGCTGCCCGTGCTGCCCAGTTCGCCCGTGCGCATGGTGACCTCGTCCAGGCCGAACTTGCGGTAGAACGGCTCGCCGTCCCCCAGGAAAGACGTGCCCACCGAGAACAGCAGCGCCGCGTCGCCGCCGGTATCGTCCGGCCCCCGGCCCAGCAGCAGCCACGACAGCTTCTGCACGTCGCTGACGTCGGGATAGGACACCAGGTCGATGCGGGGCCTCTTGGCCGTGCCGGCAACCCGCACGCCCGCCTCGACCGCCACGCCGGTGCGCAGGGCCTCGATATTGAGCAGCGGGCTGGTGATGTCCCCCTGGAAGGTGATGGTGCCGCGCCGCAGCTGCAGGTGCTGGCCATAGATGTCGATGGCCCCGCCGCGGGTGCGCAGCGCCCCCTGGGCGGTCAGCTTGCCCTGCTGCATCATCAGGTGCATGTTGCCCACCAGGCCCGAATCGACGCCGTAGCCGGTAATGTAGAAGCGCGGCCCCAGGTCCACGTTCAGGTCCAGCGAAATGTCCATGGGCGCGCTGGCCTTCTGTTCCTGGCCCGGGCGCAGCACGACCACGTCGCCGTCCACCGTCGGCACGCTGCTGAGCATGTCCAGGTCTATCCAGCCGGCGTCGGCGGTGATGCCGCCCGACACGGCCAGCGCCGGGAAAGGCGCGTCGATGTGCAGTTTGCCGGTGACCATGGCGTAGCGGTCCGAACGCTGCAGCAAGGGGTAGCGGTACAGGTCGATGTCGACCTGGCCCACCGATTCCTTCATGTCCCAGCTGCCGCTCAGCGTCAGGCTGCCGTCCTTGGCGTCGGGGTTGGTGGTAACCCATTCCTGCGTGCGCCATTCCTTGGGCGAGACCCGCAGGCGGGCGGGAAAGCGCAGGTGTTCCAGGATGAACCTGTCGTTGTCCAGGCGGGCCGACAGCTCGCCGTCCAGCAGCCGCACGCCGTCGTCCACCCGCACCACGCGTATGCCGCTGCCGGTGACGGTGCCACTGGTGCTCCATTGGCCGTCCGGCCGGCTGCGGCCGCTGACATTGGCGTGCACCGAGCCGCCGATGTCCATGGCGTCGCCCGTGAACAGGCTGGCCCAGCCCAGGTCATTGATGTCGGCCCGCAGCTCGAAAGTCTTGGGGTCGCTGTCGGCCAGCACGAAGCCGCCTTCCGGCGGGCTGCGCAGCAGGGCCGTGGCGGCGGCGGTGGCCCGGCCCATTTTCTCGGTCGCCACCTCCAGGTCGGCCTTCAGGCGGCTGGCCGACGCCCCCGACGGCGTGGCGGTGAGGTTCAGCGCCAGGGTGCGCAGGCCCAGCGGGAAATCCGGGTCGGCCGGCACCATGATGTCGCCCGACAGCCGGCGCACGCTGGCCTTGCCCGACAGCGCGCCGGCGAACTTCAGGTCCCAGTCCGCCGCGAAGGTGATTTCCTGCGTATCGTTCTTTTGCTCGTCGGGCAGGATGACCCTGCCCCGGTCGGCCTGCGCCGTATCGGCCGAGGCGAACAGCGCGCGCAGTTCTTCGACCATGCGGCGCGACACGGCCAGCTTGTCCAGCGCGCCCTGGGTTTCCCAGCGGCCCGCGCCGCCGCGCGACATGCGGTGGCGCAGCACGACGCCCGTATTGGACGGCAGCCGCAGGTCCAGGCTGGCCGCCCCCACCTGCCACTGCCAGGCCGGCGCCACCGCGCCGGGAATGAAGGAGACGTCCACGGGGCTTTGCAGCTGCAGCGCAATGCCGGCATGCCTGGCCTGCAGGACGGAAAGCCGGCCGCGCCAGCCTTCCGGCCCAGGCTGCCCCTGGGTGCCGCCCCATCCCCCCTGCAGGGCCAGCCTGGCCTCGGCCGGCGCGCTGCCCATCTTGCCCTGCCGGCTGTCCTGCGGCGTGTAGACGGCCTGCAAATCGGCTGAATGCTGGGCCAGCGTGCCGCCCACCCGTCCTTTCAGGCTGAGCCCGCCCGGCACGTCGGGCCAGGCGTCCGCCAGCCGGGCGATGTCCACGTCCAGGTCCAAGTGGCTGCCGGGCGCCCCCAGCGAGCCCTTGCCCAGGACGTGATGGCTGCCCAGTTTAAGATTCATGTCCAGGTCCGCCAGCCGCAGCCCTTTCCATAGCTCGTCCTGCCGCGCGGCGCCGGCCTGCGCGGCCGCCGGCGCCGCATTGGTATTGATGACCGAGGCGTCGATGCCGCCCGACAGGGGCTGGCCGTTCCAGCGCGAGTCTTCTCCCACCTGGACTTTCAGGTCAGCCGCCAGCGGCTGGCTGTGGTCCTGCAGGCGGGCGTCGAAATCCACGCCCGCGGTCAGCGAGGCCTCGGGAATGGCCTCGCCCGCGAACAGGCGCAGATTCAGCTTGTCGGCCTTCAGGCTGCCCGTGACGTGGTCGCGCACGACGCCCTGGGCGTCGTCGACCTGCCAGTCCACCTTGCCGGCCATGGACGACCCATCGGCCAGTCGCAGCGACAGATCGCCCCGGCGCAGGGGAAAGCCCGCCCGCGGCGCCAGTTGCGCATTGACGTCGAAATCCACGTCCTGCCCGCGTCCCTTGACCGTCAGCGCCAGGTCGTCCAGCGAGCCCGTGACGTCGGCCTGGATGTCCAGCGCGCAGGCTGCGCTGAGGCCGGCAAGGTCGGTCAGGGGCGTGGTGTCCGGACCCTTGTCCTGGCCGGGCTCGGACAGCATGGGCACCGCGGGCAAGGTGGGCAGGTCGGGCAGGAAATGGCGCAGGCAAAGCGGCGAATCGGGCTGCGAGGTATGGGCGTGGGTGGCGATGCGCAGAGCCAGCGGCCAGGGGTCGGCCAGTTCCAGCAGCCGCAGCTGGCCCTCGACGTCGGCCTGGATGCCATCATGCCCCAGGGTCAGGCTCTGGAAGACCAGCTGGGCATTGCTTTCGGTCAGCGCCAGCGAGGCCTGCAGGCCCCGCACGTCCAGCAACAGGGGCTCGCCGTTCATCTTCAGGTCGAGTTCGCCCATGTAGAAGCGGTCCAGCGCGATGCGCACGGGCAGCGCCGGGATGGAAAAGGGTTGGGACTCGGCAGGCTGCTCTTCGGCGTCGCTGAGCACGTCCACATCCAGCAGGCCCACCGACAGGTTGCGCGCATGCAGCCGGCGATCCAGCAGCTCGCGCCAGTCGACCTGCAGCGCCAGGTCCCGCACGCGCACGGCCGCCGCGGGCACCTTGATGCTGAACTCGCGCACGCGCAGGCCGCGCCAGATGGTGCCCTGCACCCCCTGCGCGCTGCCGTCCAGCTGGTGGGCCACAGCGCGCAGCACCCAGCGCGTGCCCGTTTGCGTGCCCAGGCTCCAGGCCACGAAACCGCAGGCCACGGCCAGCAGCAGGACCAGCGCGGGCCCCAGCCACAATGCAATACGACGCAACCAGCGGACAAGCCCGTTCAAAACGCGATACCCAAGGAAAAGTGCAGGCGCAGCTTGCGATCACGCTGGCCGTAGGCCAGGTCCACGCCGAAAGGACCGGCCGGCGTGCGCACCCGCGCGCCGACGCCGTAGCCGAGGGCCAGATCCATGTCGCCGAAGGATTCGGCGGCATCGCCGGCATCGACGAACACGCCCATGCCGATCTGCTCGGTAAAGTAATGCATGTATTCGACGCTTGCAACGGCCAGCGCGGGCGCGCCGATGATGGCGTCGCCGCGCGGCACCCCCAGGCTCTGGAAGCGGTAGCCGCGCACGGTGCGCGCCCCGCCCGTGCGAAAGCCGAAATCCTCGGGCAGGCGGGTGGTCTCGGCCCACACCTTGCCGACCTCGCCGCGCATGGTCAGGACGTCGCGCCGGCCTATGGGCCACCACTGCTGCAGCCGCAGGCTGGAACGGTAAAAGGGCTCGCCCTTGTCCAGCGTGACGCCGGCGCCCAGGCCGAAATCCACCAGATTGCCTTCGCGCGGATCGTACTTGTCGTTGACGTCGCGGCGCAGCCACTGCCACGTGCCGACCAGGGTGGGCACCTCGTAGGTTTCGGCCCCCTCGATGCGCGTCTTGTCGTACGCGGCGATCAGCCCCCACTGGGTCTCGTATTCCACGCGGCTGTCGCCGGCCGCCTTGCGCTCTTTCTTGCGGGTCCATCCCAGGCCGTAGCGCGTGGTGTCCAGCCCTTCGATGTCGGAATGATTGAACAGCACGCCCACGCTGTCCCTGTAGCCGTTCTCGGTAGGCGCGAAATGCACGTCGTAGAATGCGCGCTGGCGGTTCTTGTCGACGCCCGCGCCGGTTTCTATCCAGACCGGCTCGCCGAACACCACGTTCTGCCGGTACAGGCCCTCGACCCGCACGCCGTTGTCGCTGTCCACGCCCAGCGAGCTGCTGAAGCGCTTGGGCGGCGCTTCGGTGACGCGCACTTCCAGCGGCATCTCGACCTCGCCGTTGGGCAGCGTGCTGCGGTGCTCTTCGTCCAGCATGACGAAGGCGCCGCGAAAGAAAGAGGTGGACTCCAGCGCCTGCTGCCATTCGTCCAGCAGGTCCTGGTCGTAGGGGTCGCCCGGCTGGTACCTGACGTAGCGGTCGATCAGCTTTTGCGGCACGCGCTTCAGGCCGATGGTGTTGAGCTTGCCCATGCGCACGCGCGGACCGCTGTCGATGGCCATGCGCAGGTCGGCTGTGGCGTCTTCGGCCTGAATGGTGGCCTGGGACGCGGTGACGCGCGCCAGATAGAAGTCGCGCCGGCTGACTTTGTCGATGAGCGAGCTTTTGGCCTCTTGCCACTGCTCGTTGATGAAGGGCATGCCCTCGGTCAATGGCCAGTCGTCGCGCAGCGACTTGACCCGTCCGGCGAATTCCGGCGTGGCGATCTGGCCGTCGAAAGACAGGTCCACCCCGCTGACCTGGGCCCGGGGGCCGGGGTCGATGATGATGTCCCAGGTTTCGCCGCCCACGTCCTGGCCAACCTCCAGGTCGACCTTGGGCGAGAAATACCCCTGGGTCTCCAGCGCGGACAGCGTGGCGTCGCGCGCGCGGCG
>Ga0180223_1002054_pt1 | contig 13151 bp, 9 predicted proteins | sample eDN5th30CKraftOP_FD_151337 | JGI IMG/M metagenome (GOLD analysis project Ga0180223, IMG submission 151337) | Enriched Organic Plus compost microbial communities from Emeryville, California, USA - eDNA 5th pass 30_C Kraft OP (version 2) (version 2) ...
CCCGTCTCGCGCGCGTGGCTGAGAAGGCGGGAAACCGACGACCGCGAGGTGCGCAGCTCGCGCGCGATGGCATCCATCGTGAGGTCTTGCAGATAGTAGAGCTGGGCGGCCTTGAGCGCGGTCATGAGCTTGGGGTCGCTTGCGGGATCGGGTGTCATCGCGTCGTCCTGCACATCCGTTCATGCGAGTTGCGAATCCGTTCGGGACCTCCTCACGATAGTCGACGTATCACCTTTCTGAGCGCCCGCATCGTGCGGGCGGGAAACGAGGCCCCCGTCATGAGCCCGCGCCGCCGCATGTCCGAACGTCCTGCCGTGAGCCGCCTCGCCGAACGGGGCCGCACCCAGGTGCTCGTGATCGGCGGAGGCGTCAACGGCATCGCGACCTTCCGCGATCTCGCCCTCCAGGGGCTCGATGTCGTGCTCGTCGAGCGCGGCGACTTCGCCTCAGCCGCGTCGTCGGCCTCGAGCCACATGATCCACGGCGGCATCCGCTACCTCGAGAACGGCGAGTTCGCGCTCGTGCGCGAGTCGGTGCACGAGCGCAATGCGCTTCTGCGGATCGCGCCCCACCGCGTGGTGCCTCTCGAGACGACCATCCCGATCTACTCGACGTTCTCGGGCATCCTCGCGGCGCCCCTGCGGTTCCTCACGCACCGCCACCGCGGTCGGCCGACCGAGCGCGGTGCTCTCCTCATCAAGCTCGGGCTCACGATCTACGACACGTTCTCGCGAGACGGGGGAGCCGTGCCCCGCCACCGCTTCCGCGGGCGGCGCGCGGCGCACGCCGACCTCCCCGCCCTCGACCCGGCGGTGCGCTACACGGCGACCTACTACGACGCCGCGATGCACGACCCCGAGCGTCTTGCGCTCGACGTGCTCCTCGACGGCGAGGCATCATCCGGTGCCACGGCCCTCAACTACGTCGAGGCGATCGGCATCGAGGGGGACGCCGTGCTCTTGCGCGATCGCGAGTCCGGCCGTGAGTTCGCCGTGCGGGCGGATGCCGTCGTGAACGCCTCGGGGCCATGGACCGACCTCACGAACGCGGCGCTCGGGCGCCCGACGCGCTACATGGGCGGCACGAAGGGCTCGCACATCGTGCTCGACCACCCCGAGCTGCTCGCGGCGACGCGCGGCCGCGAGATCTTCTTCGAGCACTCCGACGGGCGCATCGTGCTCATCTATCCGCTCAAGGGCCGCGTCATGGTCGGCACGACCGACATCGACGCCGACCCCACGCAGCCCGTGCGGTGCACGGAGGAGGAGGTCGACTACTTCTTCGGCCTCATCCGCCACGTCTTCCCGTCGATCGAGGTCGACCGCGAGCAGATCGTCTACCGCTTCTCCGGCATCCGACCGCTTCCGCGGCACGAGGACACGCAGCCGGGCTTCGTCTCGCGCGACTATCGCGTCGAGGTCGACGATTCGGGCCCTGTGCCCGTCGTGAGCCTCGTGGGCGGCAAGTGGACGACCTTCCGCTCGATCGGCGAGACGGTCGCGGATGCCGTGCTCGCCGGCCTCGGGCGCTCGCGCGTCATGTCGACGAACGGGCGCGTCATCGGCGGCTCCGACGGGTATCCGCGCGGTGAGCGCGCCCAGGCCAGCTGGATGCGTGCGCGGCTCGTCGATGTCGCGCCCTCTCGGCGGGAGGTGCTCTTCGCGCGCTACGGTACGCGCGCCCAGCAGGTCGCCGAGACGATCGCCCAGGCGGATGACCGGATCCTCGGCGACGGTGCGCTGTCAACGGGTGAACTGCGGTGGATGCTCGATCACGAGCACCTCGTGCACCTCGATGACCTCGTGCTGCGGCGCACCGACCTCGCGTTCACTGGCCGCCTCGGCGCCCCCCTCCTCGAGGAGCTCGCGGATGCCCTCGCCGAGGCCGCGGGCTGGAGCGCCGACCGCCGTGACGACGAGCTCGCGACGTGCGTCCGCATCCTCGAGGAGGACCACGGCGTGCGCGGCCTCCGCGAGGCCGTCGGCTGACCCCCTGCACGTTCGTGCAACTTCGGCGAACGAGCACCATCCCGCACCGCGAGCGGTCCTAGGCTCCGGTGCAGCACTCAGCGAGCAATCGCATAACGAAGGAGTTATCCACACACATGAAGCAATCGCTGCTGCGGCGGAACGGGTTCTGGCTCGTGCTGTCGCTCGTTCTCATGGTTGTCGCCGGACTCGGCGGCGCACTCGTGCAAAGTGCGGGGAACACGATCGCCGTCAAGGACTTGCGGTGGGAGACCCCCTCGGGCCACATGATGAGCGGCTTGCTCTTCGTGCCGCCCGGGGCGACGGCCGATGACAAAGCGCCGGCCGTCGTCGCGAGTCACGGCATGTACAACAACCGGGAAATGCAGGACTCGACCTATATCGAACTGGCGCGCAGAGGGTACGTCGTGCTCGCCGTGGACATGTTGGGCCACGGCTTCTCGGACGTTGTCACGGCGGCTGAGCGAGACGCCGCCCGCGCAACGGGCGTCTATGACGGGGTCGCTCTCGTTGCGACTCTGCCCTACGTCGACACCGACCGCATCGGTCTCACCGGGCACTCGTTCGGTGGCCGCTCGGCGAACTGGTCCATGAACTTCGACAACGAACTCGACCAACCGCTCGTCGCAGCCGTTCTCCTGCAGGCGGCCGATGGCGAGTACGCCGACCCTGAGACGCTCGAGTACTACAACAAGTACGGCTCTCGTGATGTCGGGATCATCGCCTCCACGTACGACGAGTTTTTCTTTCGTCAGGCCGATGAGAACGGGGCGATGTCGAAGCCGCGGGACTTCCTGACAACAGTCAACGCGCAGTCCTTCCTGCACTTCGGAGCGGCGCCGGACGAATTCTCGGACGAGCGGCAAGCAGACGAGGTGTATCGCGAGGACGTCGATGGCCGCGAGGCGATGCGAGTCATCTACAGCGTGCCCATGATCCACCCTTGGGTGCCCTTCTCGTCGACCTCGACCGAGCGGGTTATCGAGTTCTTCGACGAGGCCCTCGGTGCTCCGAATCCGATCGATGCCGGCTCGCAGATCTGGCAGTGGCGGGAAGCGTTCGGGGCGGTCGGTCTCGTCGGCTTTGCCATCTTCCTCGTCGCCTTCGCGCGCTACCTGGTGGGAACCCGGGCATTCGAGACTGTGCGCGTCGCCGTGCCCGCGGCGGCGTCGCGCCTCCCCGACCGCAGGTCGACGGCATGGTTCTGGGGCGCTCTTGTCGTCTCGGCGCTCGTCTCCCTCGTGAGCTACCTGCTGCTCTTTCAGCCCGTGCAAGACCTGCAGCCAGGCTTCCGCGCGCAGTACCCACCGCTTTACATCGGCATCTGGGCCGCAGTCAACGGCGTGTTCGCGATCGTGCTCATGGTGGTTCTCCAGCGCGTCATCGGCCGTCGCAACGGCGTCGACCTGCGCGCATCGGGGGCGATCGTGCCCGCACGCGTGCTGGGCCGCACGGTTGTCGCCGGTCTGCTTGTGACCGTCGTGGCATACGCCGCAGTGTTCGCCGTTCAGTACCTCTTCCAATCGGACTTCCGGCTCTGGGTGCTCGCGGTGAAGCCGTTCGGTTCCGACCGGCTCTGGGCCGCCGCGCTCATGGCGCCGCTGTTCCTGATCTACTTCGTCGCAAGCTCCGTGATCCTGAACGTGTACAGCCGTTTCACCCTCGGTGGGCGGGAGTGGCTCAACACGCTCGTGGTGGCGTTCTTCACGGCGTTGTCGGGGATCGTCGTATTGCTGCTGCAGTACGTCGTGTTCTTCGCGACGGGGGAGATGAACCCATGGATCCAGGCGATGGAAGGTATCTTCATGTTCCCCATCGTCGTCATCCTCTTTGTCAGCGCGATCGTCTCGCGCAAGCTGTACCGGGCGACGGGCAATCCGTACCTCGCGGGCATCATCAATGGGCTCGTCGCGATGCTCATCTCTATCGCGAACACCCAGACTCTCGGCATCTGAGCCGTCGAACGCGCGGCCCCGCTCCTCCTCGAGGAGCGGGGCCGTCGGCGTTCTCGGCTCCACCGAGTTGCGGAGTGAGCGCTCACTCATTTATGCTCGCCCGGTGGCATTGCCGAGCGAATTCGTCGTCGTCCGTGAGCGGGCGCGTCCGCTCGCACCCGACGAGCGGCGCGAGGCGATCCTCGTCGCCGTCCTCCCGCTTCTGCGGGAGAAGGGGCGCGACGTCACGAGCCGCGAGCTCGCGGATGCCTCGGGCGTCGCGGAAGGCACGATCTTCCGGGCCTTCGGCGACAAGGAGAGCCTGCTCGAGGCGGGGCTTCTCAAGCTGCTCGATCCGCAGCCGTTCCGCGACGAGCTGCGCCGCATCCCGCACGACCTCGCGTTCGAAGACAAGATCACGTGCGTCATCGAGGCGGTTCGCGGTCGATTCGGCGAGGTCTTCCGCATCATGACCCTCTTCCAGCGCGAGGGGCCGCCCCCGCGGCGGGAGTCGGCGGGCGAGGACTGGCTCGAGATCATCCGCGAGCTGCTCGCTCCGGATGCCGCGCGCCTCGGCGTGCCGATCGACACCGTCGCGTGGTACTTGCGGCTCGTCGCGTTCGGCGCATCGATCGAGCCCTTCAACCACTTCCGCACGTTCGACTCGAGCGAGCTCGCGGGCATCGTCGTGCACGGTGTCGCCGTGCCCGGTGGTCCGCCTCCGCCCGCTTCCCGGCCCCCCGCCTCGTCCGCGGCGGGCGCGCGCGGTCACCGCGCCGCCTGATCCGCTCCTCACACCCCACCCCACCCCACCCACCCCACACCGAAAGAAGCACTCGTGCTCGGCAAACTCCTCGTGAGATATCTGCGGCCCTACTGGCCCCTCCTCATCGGCGTCGTCGTGTTCCAACTCGCGCAGTCGATCGCCTCGCTCTATCTGCCGGCGCTCAACGCCGACATCATCGACGACGGCGTCGCCAAGGGCGACACCGGCTACATCCTGCGCACGGGCGGCGTCATGCTGCTCATCACGCTCGGGCAGATCGCGGCGTCGATCCTCGCGGTGTACTTCGGCGCGAAGGCGTCGATGGCGCTCGGGCGCGACCTGCGCGCATCCGTGTTCCGCCGCGTCGGCGAGTTCTCGGAGCGCGAGGTCGCGCGCTTCGGGGCGCCCTCGCTCATCACGCGGTCGACGAACGACGTGCAGCAGGTGCAGATGCTCGTGCTCATGACGTGCACGATCCTCGTGTCGGCGCCCATCCTCTCGATCGGCGGCGTCATCATGGCGCTCCGCGAGGACCTCACGCTCTCGTGGATCATGGTCGTCGCGGTGCCCGTGCTCCTGCTCGCCGTCGGGCTCATCATCGTGCGGATGGTGCCGCAGTTCCGCAAGATGCAAGAGCGCATCGACAACGTCAACCGGGTGCTGCGCGAGCAGCTCACGGGCATCCGCGTCATCCGCGCCTTCGTGCGCGAGGAGCGCGAGCGCGAGCGCTTCGCCGTCGCGAACGACGAGCTGACCGACACGGCCCTGCGGGCCGGGCGGCTCTTCGCCCTCATGTTCCCCGTCGTGATGCTCGTACTCAACGTCTCGAGCGTCGCGGTGCTGTGGTTCGGCGCTTTCCGGATCGAAGACGGCGGCATGCAGGTCGGCTCGCTCATCGCCTTCCTCAGCTACCTCATCCAGATCCTCATGGCCGTCATGATGGCGACCTTCATGGCCGTGCTGCTTCCGCGCGCGACCGTCTCGGCCGACCGCATCGGCGAGGTGCTCGAGACCGAGCCCTCGGTGATCGCGCCCATCGCCCCCGTCACGGAGCTCGCCCCGGGCGGCGAGGTCGAGCTGCGGGGCGCGACCTTCTCGTATCCGGGTGCCGAGGCGCCCGTGCTGCGCGAGGTCTCGTTCACGGCACGTCCCGGGCGCATGACGGCCATCATCGGCTCGACGGGCGCCGGCAAGACGACGCTCGTCAACCTCCTGCCGCGCCTCTTCGACGTCACGGGCGGCGCCGTGCTCATCGACGGCGTCGACGTGCGCGAGCTCGACCCCGAGCTGCTGTGGAGCCGCATCGGGCTCGTGCCCCAGAAGCCGTACCTCTTCTCGGGAACGGTCGCCTCGAACCTCCGCTACGGCAACCCCGACGCGACGGACGAGGAGCTCTGGGCGGCGCTCGAGATCGCGCAGGCACGCGACTTCGTGGAGGCGATGCCCGAGCAGCTCGACGCGCCCATCGCGCAGGGCGGGACGAACGTCTCGGGCGGCCAGCGGCAGCGTCTCGCGATCGCGCGGGCACTCGTCAAGCGGCCCGAGATCTACGTCTTCGACGACTCGTTCTCGGCTCTCGATACCGCGACGGATGCCCGGCTGCGCCAGGCACTCGCGCGCGAGGTGGGCGACGCGACCATGATCGTCGTCGCCCAGCGCGTGTCGACGATCCTGCAGGCGGACCAGATCATCGTGCTTGAGGACGGCGCGGTCGTCGGCCTCGGCACCCACCAGGAGCTGCTCGAGACCTCGGCGGAGTACCGCGAGATCGTCGAGAGCCAGCTGAGCGCGGAGGAGGCGGCGTGAGCGAGAACGAGACCCAGAAGCCCGGTCGCCCGGCCGCGGCCCCACGTCGCGGGCCCGGCGGAGGCGGAGGCGGGCCGTTCGGCGGCGCGATGCCCGTCGAGAAGGCGATGTCGTTCGGCCCGTCGGCCAAGCGCCTCATCGGGCGGCTGCGCCCCGAGCGCATCGGCGTCATCTTCGTCATCGTGCTCGGAACGATCGGCGTCATCCTGAGCGTCATCGGCCCCAAGGTGCTCGGCCAGGCGACGAACCTCATCTTCGAGGGCGTCATCTCGTCGCAGCTGCCTGCCGGCGCCACCAAGGAGCAGGTCATCGCCGGTCTTGAGGCCCAGGGCGAGACGACGCAGGCCGACCTGCTGCGCAACATGGATCTGCGACCCGGCGAGGGCATCGACTTCTCGGCGCTCGCGCTCGTGCTCGGCATCGTGCTCCTGCTCTACGTGGCCTCGTCGGTGTTCATGTGGCTGCAGGGCTACGTGCTCAACGGCATCACGCAGCGCACGGTGCTGCGCCTGCGCCGGGATGTCGAGGAGAAGATCCACCGCTTGCCCCTGTCGTACTTCGACCGGATGCCGCGCGGTGAGCTCTTGAGCCGCGTCACGAACGACATCGACAACGTGTCGCAGAGCCTGCAGCAGACGCTCTCGCAATTGCTGACCTCGCTTCTGACCGTCATCGGCGTCGTCATCATGATGTTCGTCATCTCGCCCGTGCTCGCGCTCGTCGCGCTCGTGGCGATCCCGATCACGCTCGGCATCACGATCGTCGTGGCGAAGCGCGCCCAGAAGCTCTTCGTGGCGCAGTGGACGCACACGGGCGCGCTCAACGCCCAGATCGAGGAGGGCTACACGGGTCACTCGCTCATCAAGGTGTTCGGGCGTCACCGCGAGGTGCAGGCGCGCTTCGACGAGAAGAACGAGGAGCTCTTCCAGGCGAGCTTCGGCGCGCAGTTCATCAGCGGCATCATCATGCCCGCGACGATGTTCGTCGGGAACCTCGTCTACGTCGCGATCGCGGTCGTCGGCGGTCTCTTCGTCGCGAACGGCTCGATGCGCCTCGGCGACGTGCAGGCCTTCATCCAGTACTCGCGGCAGTTCACGCAGCCGCTCTCGCAGCTCGGGTCGATGGCCAACCTCCTGCAGTCGGGGGTCGCATCCGCCGAGCGCGTCTTCGAGCTGCTCGACGCCGACGAGCAGACGCCCGACCCGGCTCCCGCCGAGTCGCCCGCGGATGCCACGGGCCGCCTCGCATTCGAGAACGTCTCGTTCTCCTACGACCCGGAGAAGCCGCTCATCCACGAGCTCTCGCTCGTGGCGGAGCCCGGCCACACGATCGCGATCGTGGGGCCGACGGGAGCCGGCAAGACGACGCTCGTGAACCTCATCATGCGGTTCTACGACCCGGATGCCGGCCGCATCACTCTCGACGGCATCGACACGCGTCGCATGACACGCGACGACTTGCGCGGCCGCACGGGCATGGTGCTGCAGGACACGTGGCTCTTCGGAGGCACGATCCGCGACAACATCGCCTACGGACGCCCGGATGCCACCGAGCAGGAGATCATGGACGCCGCGACGGCCGCGTACGTCGACCGCTTCGTGCACTCGCTGCCCGAGGGCTACGACACGGTGCTCGACGACGAGGGCGGCAACGTCTCGGCGGGTGAGAAGCAGCTCATCACGATCGCGCGGGCGTTCCTCGCGGAGCCCTCGGTGCTCATCCTCGACGAGGCCACCTCCTCGGTCGACACGCGCACCGAGCTGCTCGTGCAGCGCGCGATGAGCGCCCTTCGCAAGGACCGCACGTCGTTCGTCATCGCGCACCGGCTCTCGACGATCCGCGACGCCGACCTCATCCTCGTGATGGAGAACGGCGCGATCGTCGAGCAGGGCACGCACGACGAGCTGCTCGCCGCGAAGGGCGCCTATGCGCGGCTCTATGAGGCGCAGTTCGCCGCGCCGATCGACGACGGCGAGGCGGTTGCCGTGCCGGCTATGGCGGGCGCGCTCGCCGGTCCGCCCCCCACGACGGGCGCGATCGTGCAGGAGGCTCTCGCCGAGGAGGGCGCGCCCGAGAACGCGGAGTAGCGCCTTCCGCGTGCTGTGTACCCCGGTCCGGGAGGCGAAACAGACAGGTGGCGGGAGTAATGACTCCCGCCACCTGTTCGCTTATCCGCCCGCGCCCGCGGTTGCTCCCGCCGCACGGTGCTGAGTCAGGCCGTGCGCTGTACGTCGTCGTCGGTGCCGCGCCTGACCTCGGGCAGCTCGAGCTCGGGGCGCCCGACGCCGAGCTCGTCGAGCACCGCGAACTCGTTCTGCGTGAGGTGCTTGGGCGACTCCTCGATCGTGCGCGGCTCGCCGATGACCTTCGACTCGTCGAGCGCGTCGAGCTTGCGCGCCGTCACGAGCACGCGCTGCTCGAGGGAGCTCGCGAACGCGTTGTAGCTCGTGACGGTCGACTCGATCGAGCGGCGCAGCTTGTCGGCATGTTCCGACAGCGTCGAGAGGCGGCCGTAGAGCTCCTTGCCGAGGTCGAACAGGCGCTTCGCGTCTTCCGTGAGCACGTCTTGCTGCCACGTGAAGGCGACTGTCTTGAGCACGGCCCAGAAGCTCACGGGAGAGGCGAGCGCGATGCGCTTGGCGAAGGCGTACTCCAGCAGCGTCGGATCCTGCTCGAGGGCTGCGGCGAGCAGCGGCTCGTTCGGGATGAACGCGATCGTGAACTCGGGACTCGCCTCGAGACCCGTCCAGTAGCTCTTGCCGGCGAGCGCGTCCACGTGGCCCTTGACCTTCTTCGCGTGAGCCGCGAGAAGCGCACTGCGCCGTGCCTCTTGCTCGCCCGTGGCCGTCGCGGGGATGGCGCTCGCCTCGATGTAGTCGTTGTAGGGCACCTTGGCGTCGACCGCGATCGACTTGCCGCCCGGAAGGTGGACGACGAGATCGGGGCGGCGCGAGCCGGATTCCGCCGTGATCGTGGACTGCAGGGCGAAGTCGACGCGGTTGATGAGCCCGGCCGACTCGACGAGCGAGCGCAACTGGGTCTCGCCCCACACTCCGCGCGTCGCGTTGTTGCTGAGCGCGCTCGCGAGCTTCTCGGCGGTCTGGCTGAGTCGCGCCTCGGACTCGGCCGCGGTCTTGAGCTGCTGCGTGATCTCGCCGTGCTGTTGAGCGCGCTGGGCCTCGAGCTCGATGACCTTGCGTTGCATGGTCGTGAGGGTGTCTTTCACGGGGGCGAGCTCTTGCAGGATCTTGTGCTCGGCCGCCGCTTCGGCCTGGCGCTGCTTGGCCTCGAGCTCGTGCCGCTCGATCGCCTCGCGGTACTGCTGTTGGGCGCTCGCGAGCTGCTCGCGGAGACCGGCGAGGGATGCCTCCGCAGCCGCGAGCGTGCGCTCGACGTCGGCACGTGCGGCCGCTTCGCTCGCGCGCACCTCGGCGACGACCGCGGCGTGGCGCGCCTCGAGCACGGCGGCATCCGCACCCCCCGATCCCGCGCGGGCGCGCACGACGAGCGCGGCGGCGACCGCGCCCACGACGAGGCCGACGACGAGTCCGATGAGAAGGGGAAGCAGAGCATCCATGCCGCCAGTGTCTCAGCGGCCCCCGACATCCGCCGCGCGACGGGCCGCGGCATCCGTTCCCGCATAGCGCGCGGCGCGCGATCCTCGACGGCCGGCAGACCCGGAAAGCCCCGCGTCAACGCCCGAAAATGTTAACGAAATGTCTCCGAGTAGCCTCCTCAGCATGGCTGCAGAGATCCTCGATCACTGGGTGGGCGGTGCCGTCTTCACGGGCGAGTCCACGCGCACCGCTCCCGTGTACAACCCCGCCAAGGGTGTCGTGCAGAAAGAGGTGCGCCTCGCATCCGCTGCCGACGTCGATCGTGCGGTGCAGGCCGCGAAGGAGGCGTTCCCCGAGTGGGGCGGCGCGAGCTGGGCTAAGCGACAAGCCGTGCTCTTCGCGTTCCGCGAGATCCTGCACTCGCGACGCGAGGAGCTCGCGGCGATCCTCACCGCTGAACACGGCAAGGTGACGGCGGATGCGCTCGGCGAGATCGCGCGCGGCCTCGAGGTCGTCGAGTTCGCGTGCGGCATCCCGCACCTCGCGAAGGGCGAGTACAGCGAGAACGTCTCGACGGGAGTCGACGTGTACTCGGTGCGGCAGCCGCTCGGCGTCGTCGGGATCATCAGCCCCTTCAACTTCCCGGCGATGGTGCCGCTGTGGTTCTTCCCGATCGCCATCGCCGCGGGCAACACGGTTGTGCTGAAGCCCTCCGAGAAGGACCCGACAGCCGCGATCTGGATGGCGCGCGCCCTTCAGGAGGCGGGCCTCCCCGACGGCGTGCTCAACGTCGTCAACGGCGACAAGGAATCGGTGGACGCGATCCTCGACCACCCGGATGTCGCATCCGTGTCGTTCGTGGGCTCGACGCCCATCGCGAAGTACGTCTACGAGCGCGGCACGGCGGCCGGCAAGCGCGTGCAGGCGCTCGGCGGGGCGAAGAACCACATGCTCGTGCTGCCGGATGCCGACCTCGACCTCGTGGCCGACTCGGCCGTCAACGCGGGCTTCGGCTCGGCGGGGGAGCGGTGCATGGCGATCTCGGTGCTCGTGGCGGTCGAGCCCGTCGCCGACGAGCTCATCGCGAAGATCGCCGAGCGGATGTCGGGCCTGCGCGTCGGGGACGGGACGCGCGGCTGCGACATGGGCCCGCTCATCACGCGCGAGCACCGCGACAAGGTCGCGGGCTATCTCGACGTCGCGGTCGCGGACGGTGCCTCGCTCGTCGTCGACGGGCGCGGGGTCGAGCCGGACGGCGACGCCGACGGGTTCTGGCTCGGGCCGACGCTCGTCGACAAGGTGCCCACGACATCCGCCGTGTACCGCGACGAGATCTTCGGGCCCGTGCTGTCGATCGTCCGCGTCGCCTCGTACGACGAGGGGCTCGCGCTCATCAACGCGGGGCGGTACGGGAACGGCACGGCGATCTTCACGAACGACGGCGGTGCCGCGCGGCGATTCCAGCGCGAGGTGCAGGTCGGCATGGTCGGCATCAACGTGCCGATCCCCGTGCCCGTCGGCTACTTCTCCTTCGGTGGCTGGAAGGACTCGCTCTTCGGCGACACGAAGGCCTACGGCCCCGACGCGATCCACTTCTTCACGCGCGAGAAGGCGATCACCTCGCGTTGGCTCGACCCCTCGCACGGAGGCATCAACCTCGGGTTCCCGCGCAACGGCTGACCTGCGGCCGGTGTTCCTAGACATGTCTGTCGCGCGCCGGTGTCCAGCGCGCGACAGACATGTCTAGGGCGGCTCGGCGGGGCTCAGATCGCGGAGTCGAAGCGGTACGGCACGGTCGTCGGGCCGTCGTGCGGCCCCGTGTTCTCGGCCTCGCCCGCGCGGCGGTAGATGAGCTGGCCCTGCTCCCACGGCAGCACGAGCTCGTCATCGACGTCGTCGAGCGTCGCCGCCTCGAGGGGGATGATGCGCGTGTCGAGCGGGCCGCCGACGAGGCGCCCGAGGATCGTGTCGGCCATGACTCCTCCGTTTCGGCGTCAGCCTACGCGTGCGCTACCGAAAGTGAGGGAACGCCGCGGGAGGCGTCGCTCGCCGTCCGTCGCCACGGGCGCGCGTTCCGCGGCGCCTCAGGACGCGGCGGCGACCGCCGGCGGCACCGTCGAGGCGATGCGGATGCCGGCGAGCTGAGCGAGCTCGGGCAGGTCGATCGCGCCGTGGCGATCGGCCGCGTGGATCATGATCGCGGCGCACGCCTCGGCATCTGCGACGGCGTCGTGGTGGGGGAAGTCCTCGAAGCCCGCCGCCATGGCGACCATCGGCAGCCGGTATGACTCGAGGTGGTACGTCTTGCGCGCGAGCTGCAGGCTGCACATGTAGTCGTAGGCGGGCACCGGCAGGCCCGTCGCGGCGCACGCCGACTTGATCACACCCATGTCGAAGCCCGCGTTGTGCGCCACGAGGATGTCGGCCTCCGCGAACTCCACGAGGTCGGGCAGCTGCTCGACCCAGCTGGGCGCATCGACGACATCGGCCGCGCGGATGCCGTGGATGCGCGTGTTCCACTCGACGAAGTGGTCGTGCCCCGGCGGCGGCTGGATGAGCCACCCGATGCGATCGACGACCTGCCCGTCGCGCACCTTCACGAGCCCGACCGAGCACGCGCTCGCACTGGATCCGTTCGCGGTCTCGAAGTCGATCGCGGTGAAATCCAGTGGCACATTCCGACTCTCGCACGGGGCACCGACAGCGGATGCGGGGCACGCCGCCGAGCGCGGCATCCGGTCGTGCGACGATCGGCAGCGCCGCAGCCGGCAGCGCGTCGCCCGATATACGGCGGGGCCGTCGCCGGCGATCCGACGACGGCCCCGATGGTGGTTCCGTGAGCTGAGGCGCACATCAGCGGACGCGCGCGAGAAGGTTGGAGAGCCCGCTCGCCTGATCGCGCTCGAGCTGGAGGCGCAGGGCCTCGCGCTCGCGGTGCAGCAGGCCGAGCTCGAACGCGTTCGCGAGCCGCTCATGCCGCGCGAGCTCGCGCCCGGGGCGCCGGCCCCAGCGGATGAGGGCCATGCCCAGGTGCAGCGCCGCGCGGTCGAGAAGGCTCAGTCGCCGCGGCGCGGGCAGCGTGCGCACGGGCGCCGCCGTG
>Ga0180223_1002058_pt1 | contig 13122 bp, 11 predicted proteins | sample eDN5th30CKraftOP_FD_151337 | JGI IMG/M metagenome (GOLD analysis project Ga0180223, IMG submission 151337) | Enriched Organic Plus compost microbial communities from Emeryville, California, USA - eDNA 5th pass 30_C Kraft OP (version 2) (version 2) ...
TGGAGCGGGACATCGCAACGCGCTCCGGCGATACCGACGGCGTCGGCCGCCGGATCCAGGAACTCGAAAACCACCTCGCCGAACAGGGACGCCTGCTGGCGCAGCACGATTACCAGACCCAGCGCCTGCAGGACGAACTCGCGAATGCCCGCAAGGTCGAGGCGGACCTGCGCGCCGACCTCGCCAATATCGAAGGCCGTCACGCAGCCGCGACCGAGGAACTCCAAGCGTCGAAAACCCATGTCGAGAACCAGACGAAGTCGCTGCTGGAGGAGCGCACCCGGATCAAGGCCGAAATCTCGGCCCTGAAGCGGGATGCCGAAGCGACCTGGGCGACGGAGCGGGTGGAAAATGCCTTGCTGCGCGAACGCATCAATGATGTCGCCGCGGAAGTCGTGCGGCTGACCCAGACATTGGAAGGCGGCGATTCGCAAATCGATACAATTCTGGCCAGCGAACAGGCGGTCCAGCCCAAGCCGATCAGCGAAGACACCAACAAGCTCCTGGCATCGGTCGGCGCGCCGCCATCGAGTTCGGGCGGGACCCTGGCCGACCGGATCAGGGCGCTGCAGGGCCGCACACCGCCACGTGTGCCCGTGCCGAGCACCTGATGTGGGGATTTTTCTTCCGTTTCGCGCGTCGGCTTGACGCCCTTCCGTCGCGACCTTAATACCGGCCCACGCATCCGGGCGCTTAGCTCAGCGGGAGAGCGTTCCCTTCACACGGGAGAGGTCATAGGTTCAATCCCTATAGCGCCCACCATTACTTAGTCCCATCAATCCTGAACTTTTCCAACATCTCGGCCCCGGACAAGCGCTACGCGCCGGCGGGACAATGTCGGAAATCGATTGATCGCGTGCGGGGAAACTGTGGACCTTGCTGAGCGTTCTGCAGGACCAGCACATTCCAGCGAGCCGCGGAGAGTCAGACAAGAGATCGCTTATCGATGCCCGCCGTCGCCAGGACGCAGAACGCCCCCCAAGAATGCGGCTTGGATTTGTAATGCTGACGCGAGCAGCCACGGGAAAAAGCCCCGCTGAGGTTCACGGCAGCGGGGCTAACGAACGATCCAGGGCCTGAGGTTCCCATAACGGCTCGTCCGCGGCCGCAATCCTCGCATGCGTTGTCGGAATGGCAAGGGGATTGTCACGAAAATGACAAAATGCGCCATAGATGCGTCAATTTACCGCATCCATCCGCTGATTTCGTGTCATTTATGCGACACCAGGGGGCAAATAAGGCACCCAAACACACCCGATGGCGCCTTTATCATTGTTCAATTGATGCACTGCAGTACGTTCAGCCATGTCGATGGCGGGGGGCACTCCCGAGTCGGCACGTTCGGTTTTCCTCCCGGGGTGGGAGAGCCGGGCGTTTCATCGGGAATGGGAACTTCCTTGGTGCTTGCACCTGATGGACGGAAACCCGCCCAAATCACAAATTGGAGGTTCGTAATGAAGATGGTGAAAAGTCTCCTCCTTGGCACGGCGGCAGGGTTTGTCGCTCTTGCCGGGGCGCAGGCTGCCGATCTTCCCGTCAAGGCCAAGCCGGTCCAGTACGTGAAGATTTGCGATCTGTATGGAGCTGGGTATTTCTACGTCCCCGGAACTGAGACCTGCATCAAGCTGGGCGGCTATGTCCGCTTCAATACGTTTGTCAATGCTGCCGGCGGCACCCTGAATACCAATGGTGGCTTCGGCCGCTTCAACAACGCTGAGACCAAGGATGTCACCACCCGCGCCCGCGTCTATCTGACCGGCGACGTGCGGTCGCAGACCTCGTTCGGCACCCTGCGCTCGTACTATGCGGTGCAGATCCAGAACCCGACCGGCAACGCGAACGGCGTCGGCACCAACAGCGCAGCAACAGTCAACATCATCCGTGGTTTCATCCAGTTCGCTGGCTTCACCATCGGCCGTTCGACCTCGCTGGCTGACACCCCGGACGCCTTCTCGGCGCTGACGTCCAACGGCTGGACCTCGGTCGGCGGCACGACGGGCCCGACGGGTATCAACGTCATCCAGTACACCGCGCAGTTCGGCAACGGCTTCTCGGCATCGGTTGGTCTGGAAGACTCCGACCAGCGTGACCGGGCGCTCTACAACATGAGCTCTCCGATCGCGCTTCTGGGCGGCACGGACGCCAGCAGCTCGGGTGCCAGCATCGGCAGCACGGTTCCGGAAATCACCGCGAACTTGGACGTGACCCAGGCCTGGGGCTCGGCGCGTGTTGTCGGTGCGCTGCACAACGTCCGCGGCGCTTATTACAATAGCGTCGGCGCCCCTTTGGGCTCGGATTGTTTGGCCGCCAATGTCACAACTACATATCCTGGCTCCGAAGCTTGCGGTCGTCCTAGCGACAAGTGGGGCTACTATGTTGGCGCCGGCTTCACGATCACGGCTATCCCCGGCATGCCGGGCGATCTGTTCGGCGTGAGCGGCGGCTATGCTGACGGTGCGTCCGCCTATGCTGTTGGCTACAACGGCATCAACATGATCAAGGGCGGCAAGTCCACGCTCGGCATTGCGCCAGACGGCGTCTATGTCAACGGCGGCGGCATCCAGACGACCAAAGCGTGGTGGGTCAGCAGTGCCTATCAGCACGCCTGGGCACCCAACCTGAAGAGCTCGATCTACGGCGCGTATTCGGCAGTCAGCTTCAACAATGCCGCCAAGAATCAGATCGCAGACTCGATGCTCGCCAGTGGCGTCATCTGCAAGACGACTCGTGCAAGCTGCAATCCGGACTACAGCTACTGGCTCATCGGCTCACGGATCTTCAACTGGACCCCGGTGCAGAACCTCGATATCGGCCTCGATGTCGTGTACTGGAAGTTCAACTCGGCCTTTAAGGGCCCCCTCAACACTTACAATGGCGGGGGCGGTCCTACGACTGCCAAGAAGGTCGGCAACAACGACGTTTGGTACGCCAACCTGCAGATCACCCGCAGCTTCTGGCCGTGATCATCTGATCGCTGTCTGAAACTCGATCTGGGAACCCCCGGCGCAAGCGCCGGGGGTTCTTTTTTATCTGGACGCCTTCACGAATTACTGCAGGTCCGGCCGGGAGACAGACGCCACCCACCTCATACGCCGCCTCGCCTTCAACATCCGCTTTGCTCGCGCTCCAGGCATCGAGGCTCACAGTATTTGTCGATGCCGGATTTCCCGACCCGCAGTTTGCATTGAAGCTGTGTCCTGAGCGTAGGCTGAAGATCCAAGCCCCGCCCCATTCTCATTCCCCGTTCGCTACATTTATGAGACAGGCCCCATCCCCCATGACCTAACCACGTTCGGGCAGATCGCGTTGAGTTGCCGGAAGAGTCTTCCTCCTGCCCCACGTGTAGCCCGAAAGGCACTTTTGTGTCTTTTATGATACACCGGCGAGGGAATAGGCGGTTATACCCGTTCCAAGGATGTCTTTCACTTGTACGTGAGGGTTGTTTGGATACTCTGATCAGGTCGACGGAGGGGGGCATTCCCGAGTCGGCCCGTTCGGTTTCTTCGTTTCCTGTGGGGGCGATGCCGAGTGGTTTCGCGGGAATTGGGAACCTTTCAGGGTGCTAACACCTCCCGGATTGGGAACCTGCCCATGATCAACTGGAGGAAACGCATGAACATTGTGAGGAGTCTCCTTCTCGGCACGGCGGCAGGTTTTGTCGCTTTCGCCGGGGCGCAGGCTGCCGATCTTCCCGTCAAGGCCAAGCCGGTCCAGTACGTGAAGATCTGCGACTTGTACGGGGCCGGGTTCTTTTACGTCCCGGGAACCGAGACCTGCATCAAGCTGGGCGGCTATGTCCGCTTCAATACCTACGTCAACGCCACGAACGCCCTTGTCGCCACCAACGGTGGCTTTGGTCGCTATAATCAGGCTGAAACCAAGGACGTCACGAGCCGCGCCCGTGTCTATCTGACGGGTGACGTGCGCTCGCAGACCGCTTATGGCACGCTGCGGTCGTACTATGCGGTGCAGATCCAGAACCCGACCGGTAATGCGAACGGCGTCGGCACCAACAGTGCCGCGACAGTCCAGATCATCCGCGGCTTCATCCAGTTCGCGGGCTTCACCATCGGCCGCACCACGTCGCTGGCCGATACGCCGGACGCCGTCTCGGCACTGGTGGCCAACGGATGGCCGGGCATCGGCGGATCAACCGGTCCGACGGGTATCAACGCCATCCAGTACACCTTCCAGTTCGGCAACGGCTTCTCGGGGTCGATCGGCGTGGAAGACTCCGACCAGCGCGACCGCCCGGTCAGCAATTTGAGTAACTCCGTTGCGGGCGCGTTCTCTTTCGTGAATGAAGCCAGCAGCTCGGGTGCCAGCATTGGCAGCACGGTTCCGGAAATCACCGCCAACCTGGACGTGACCCAGGCCTGGGGTTCGGCCCGTGTCGTCGGTGCGCTCCACAACGTCCGGACCGCCTACTACAGCGGCCCGGGGGCCGGCGGCCCATTCGGGGATTGTCTCGCTCTCGGCGCCGCCTATCCCGGCAACGAAGCCTGCGGTCGTCCCAGCGACAAGTGGGGCTACTATGTCGGCGCCGGCTTCACGATCACGGCGATCCCCGGCATGCCGGGTGACCTGTTCGGCATCAGCGGCGGTTATTCGGACGGCGCAACGGCCTACGCCGCCGGCCTGAACAGCATCAGCATGGTCAAGGGTGGTAAGGTCACCTATGGCTTCGCGCCGGATGGCGTCTACACCAACCGTGGCGACATCCAGACGACCAAGTCCTGGTGGGTCAGCTCCGGCTACCAGCACGCCTGGGCGCCGAACTTCAAGAGTTCGATCTTCGGTGCCTATGTGGGCGTCGATTTCAACAACGCAGCCCACCGGCAGATCGCGAATGTGGTCTGCGGGGCGCCAGGCGCAGCCAACTGCAACCCGGACTACAGCTACTGGCTGGTCGGCTCGCGCATCTTCAACTGGACCCCGGTGCAGAACTTCGACATCGGGCTGGACATCATCTACTGGAAGTTCAACTCGGCCTTCAAGGGCGGTGGCAACGCTGCTTTCGTTGGTCCGCCCTTCTCGACCGCCAAGCGTGTTGCCAACAACGACACCTGGGTTGCCAACCTGCAGATCACCCGCAGCTTCTGGCCGTGATCGCCTGATCACTGTCTGAATCTCGATCTGGGAGCCCCCGGCGATATCGCCGGGGGTTCTTTGTTTTAATGCCCCGCTACCGTTCTCATCGCTGCGCCATTTCGTCATCTCCGGAGCTGCCTATCGTCGCCCAGCTTCAATCCTTCGATGTCTGTGCTGAACAACAGCCACACTCCGCAGATAGTTGTGGCGCTCCGCCGGACAGGCGAACACTGCCGGCCCGGCAACGGTCGCCGGCAATTGCCGGCTTTGATCAATGCGGGGAATGTTTTGACGCTCCTGCCATTCACACCACGGAACCATGCCGCTGAGAATTGAAGACTACGCCCTGATTGGCGATTGCGAGACGGGAGCACTGGTTGGACGGGATGGTTCCATCGACTGGCTGTGCTGGCCGCGTTTCGATTCTGATGCCTGCTTCGCAGCGCTACTGGGATCGGAGCAAAACGGCCGCTGGAAGATCGCTCCCACCGAGACCGTACAAAAGACATCCCGGCGCTACCGTCCCGATACGCTGATCCTCGAGACGACCTTCGAGACCGATAGCGGTGCGGTCACGATCATCGATTTCATGCCGCGGCGCGGACCGAATTGCGACCTCGTGCGCATGGTCGTGGGACAGCGCGGCATCGTCCCAATGGGCTTCGATCTGATCCTGCGGTTCGGCTATGGCGCGGTCGTGCCCTGGGTCACCCGGCTGGACGCCCATACGCTGCGCGCGGTGGCGGGGCCGGACATGGTGATCCTCACCTCGCCCATTCCAACCCATGGCGAGCATTTGACGACGGTCGGCGAGTTCTCCATCCGCGAAGGGGAAGTTCTGTCCTTCGTCCTCACCTACGCACCGTCGCATTGCCAGCCCCCAAAGCCGGTCGATGCACAGATCGCGCTGGAGGCCACCGAGACATTCTGGCGCGACTGGATCTTGAGATGCAGGCCGCTGGGCGAATGGCGCGACGCCGTCGTGCGCTCGCTCATCACCCTCAAGGCCCTGAGCTACCAGCCGACAGGCGGCATCGTCGCGGCTCCGACGACGTCGCTGCCCGAGAAGATCGGCGGCGAACGCAACTGGGACTACCGTTATTGCTGGCTGCGCGACGCCACGCTCACGCTCCTGGCTTTCATGGATGCAGGCTATTTCGAGGAGGCCCATGACTGGCGCGAATGGCTTTATCGCGCCGTCGCCGGCAGTCCGGAGCAGCTACAGATCATGTATGGACTGGCTGGCGAGCGGCGCCTGGCCGAATGGGAGGTGCCTTGGCTCGCGGGCTATGAAGGATCGCAGCCGGTACGCATCGGCAATGCCGCTTATGGCCAGCTTCAGCTCGATGTCTACGGCGAAGTGATGGATGCATTTCATCACGCCCGCCGCGGCGGCGTCGCCACGGAGAATTCCGGCTGGGAAATCCAGCAGGAAATGCTGAAGCATCTTGCCAGGGTTTGGCACGAGCCGGATCGGGGCATCTGGGAGATCCGCAGTCCGCCCCGGCACTTCGTGTATTCCAAGGCGATGGCCTGGGCTGCATTCGACCGCGCCATCAAGAGCGCCGAACAGTTCAAACTGGACGGACCGCTCGATCACTGGCGCGATCTGCGCGATATGATTCATCGCGACATTTGCGAAAAGGGATTCAACCCGGTCACCGGCACCTTCACGCAGGCCTATGGCTCCACCGAACTCGACGCCAGCCTGCTGCTGTTGCCCGCCATCGGCTTCCTTCCGCCGAGTGATCCGCGCATCTGGGCCACGATCGAGGCCGTGGAACAGCGGCTGATGTGGAACGGCTATCTTTTGCGCTATGATTCCGAGCGCGCACCGGACGGCCTGCCACCTTCGGAGGGTGCGTTCCTCGCTTGCAGCTTCTGGCTCGTCGACGCCTATGTGCTGCAGGAGCGGCGCCAGGAGGCCGAACGGCTGTTCCGCCGCCTGCTCGCCCTGTGCAACGACGTCGGCCTGCTCAGCGAGGAATATGACCCGGTCACCCAGCGCCTGGTCGGCAATTTTCCGCAGGCATTTTCCCATGTCGCCCTGATCAACAGCGCCTTCAACCTTGCTGGAATCGACAAGCCGGCACGGCAGCGCGCCAATGGAAAATCCAGCAGCGCTCCCGGGAGCGTGATCGACCGCTCCGCTCCGGTTGAGTGACGAACCGCACCGCCTGGGTGATAATGAGTAGGTTCACTCCGGGGCAGATACGATGGTGCGGAAGTTCAGGGCGGCGAAGAAGGCAATGCACCGCAAGATTGCCATTGTCGCCAGGGCCACCGCGAATGCCAGCGGACGGGACTGGAACGCCCTGAGCAACGATGAGCGGAAATCATTCAAGGCCGATGTGCGGATCGAGTTCAGGCGCTGGCGCGCCGCGAAGATCGCGAGCCTGAAAGCTCCGTCGCTGGTGAACCAGGACTGACGCACCTCAACCCACCAAGCGTAAAGCCTCCCAAAGCCCTGAGATTGCCATCACACGCCGCTGATCGGCGGAGGCTGATTGCGACCCCGCGCCCCGCCTCACGTTGACGAAACACCCCCAGACTAAGGAGCCACCACACTATAAATAATAGCAGTGTTCCATAATATACTAAAATATACTTTGAGAATAAATCAGATTAATTTCAGATAACTAAATCTATACTTGCAATTCTCCCCGTCCTCCCGGTTAAACTCCAGTTGGAGCGAGGGGGAATATATTGTCTTTATTGCGATGGATACTCTCCACCGGATTGATTTTCCTCAGTTTAACTTCAGCTTCGGCGTCAGAATGGATTGATTGGCGCTGGCGGAGCCTGGATCAGCCCTGCAACGGAGACTGTGGGGTCGCGGTTTACGGCGGTCCGCTGGTCGACACCGCGATGACGCGCATTTTCCTCACCAAGGGCATCCCACCCTGGGGCTGGGATTACGGCAAGGGCGGCATTGTCGCCGGTACGGCATCCCGCAAGCTGGTAACCCTGTTCGGCGTGTTCGACCTTGAGCCGGAAATAGGCGTCGGCCAGAGATTCGGCAGCATGCGCGAGACCGAACTCTGGGCCGCGATCTACGTCCGCTTCACCGGCTTTCCCTGGAACAATTATCTGTACACCACCGTGGCGGTCTCGACGGGACTGACCTATGCGAGTGGTATTTCAGCAGAGGAAACGAGGCGCGCCGACGTGAGAGTGGCGCCTCCCGGCGCACGCCTGCTGCATTACTTCTCCCCCGAAATCACCTTCGCCCTTCCCGAGCACCGGGAACTGGAGCTTCTCTTTCGCTTCCATCACAGATCCGGCGCCTATTGTGCGCTGAGCTGCTTCACGGGAGGCGCGCACTACGGAACGGTCGGGCTTCGCTACCGGTTCTAGAGCGCCCTCCCGATCAGATTGAATCGGGAAGCGCTTCCAGATTTTCCATTTGATCGCATCGCCTGCGGACAGCCGGTGTCCACTTTTCCGGAAGATTCTCTTTCTCTAATGAACAAGCCCGCTATCCTTTCCGGATAGCGGGCCTTTTCTTTGAAGATCCTGAAACCGGATCGAGATATCTGTTAGTTGAGCGTCTGGGTGCGGCCCGTGATGACGCACTGCGCGGTGCTGGCGATACCCAGATTCAGCCCCAGGCGAAGCCGGAAGGATTGGCCGGGATCGATCTGGAAATCGGTCTGCTGATCGATGACGACACCCCCGAGCGCGCTGGTGAAGGCTGGGACCAGTGCGAACACCGAACCCTCACGAGAGCCCGTCATCACCGTCAGGTCGCCGGTGGTGAAGTTGATGAGCCCGGAGAGCAGTGCCGAGTATCGGCAGTTCACGCGCTGCAGAACGCGCCGCTTGTTGGTGCCCATGGGCGCCGAGCTGTAGGTGCAGGTATTGCCCGAGCAGGTCAGTGGGACCTGAAACTGCCAATGTACGTCTTTCGTCACCGTCTGCGCCTGGGCGCTCGGTGCGACCGTGGTTGAAAGCAGCGCTCCCGCGATGAGAAAGGCCGCCGCAGCGCCGCATGAGCTGACATAGCGCGTCATGCTGCTGCTCGTGAATAATGTACGCAAGGTATCCTCCAAGTCCTGGATTCAGTTGGCTTTGAAATCTGAAGTGTTCGTATTGTTCTTCTGGGAGAACCGCGGCGCTGACGCCGGGGACATTTGTTGCTCGAGGATTTCGAGCTGTTACTCGAGGATTTCCAGGCTCGCGATGACGGTGCAGCCCGCCCCCTGAGCGATACCCACGTTCAAACCGAGAGTGATGACCCAGGTCTGCCCTGCCTTGACTTCGATATCCATGGTCTGATCGACGACAACAGAACCGACAGAGCTGACAAATGCAGGCAGCAGAGCAACCGTTGCACCTGCCGTTGAACCCGTCATCACCTTGAGGTCGCCGGTGGTGAAGTTGACGATACCGGGCAGCAGCGCGGTGTAGCGGCAATTCAGCCGCTCCAGGATGCGACGCTGTTTGTTAGGAGTGGCGGTTGACGTATAGGTGCAGGTGTTGCCCGAGCAGGTCAGTGGAATCTTGAATTGCCGGTGCTCGGTCCGTTTGACGACAGCGGATGGCGATACCGCGCTATCGCTCGACACCGGCTCGCTTTGCGCTGTGGCTGTCAGCGAAAGCAAGAGTGCTCCCGCAACGAGAGTCGCCGTGCTCAAACCCCATCCTTCGACAGCGCGGGATTCGTTACTTTGGAACCATCTCTTCAACTTATCCTCCATAAATAGCAGTTGCATTGTCAATGCATTGACTCCCATAGGATGCAAAACGAGTCTCTAAGCGTGCGTAAACACACTCCACGCAATTTATCCGACAATGCGTACGAGTTGGCGCGGTAACTAAGACGGGCGGGCTTCGCGAGCATGGACAATCACGCTCTGTGATGGTCTCTCTGCTCCTGCTGAGGCTGAGAGTGAACCGAGGGGCTAATGCCGGGACTGGATACGGATCTTCACCTCCGGATGCTGAACAAGAGCAATCCGGCAAAACGCGGCGGCATTTACGGACTTGAATGGGGGGATCCCGACAAGGTCGGGTATTTGAGACAGGTCAAACGCTATTATTTGGACTATTACATCCACCCGTCAGCGACAGTGGTGGAGATCGGTCCAGGCGGCGGGCGCTGGACACGCTATATGCTGGATGCAGCACGCATTTATGCTGTGGATTATCACCAGGAATTGCTCGACGAGCTGCGCGCGACCTATCCAAATCCGAACATCACCTTCATCCGAAACACCGGCACGGATTTCCCGGGCATCCCGGATCACTCGGTCGATTTCGTTTTCTCGTTTGGCGTTTTCGTCCATCTCGAGATCGATCTGATCGATGCGTATCTCGCGAACATGCGGCGGCTGCTCAAGCCTACATCAAATGTCGTGATCCAGTATTCCGACAAAACGAAGCCTGCGGCCCAGAGAAATCGCGTTTTCTCGGAGAACAGGCCTGCGACAATGATAGCTCTTGCTCAAAAGCATGGCTTCCATGTCGAGGACGACAATCGCTGGCTGCTGCACCACTCATCGATCCTGCGCCTGACACTTGAAACAGACGGCGTGGACTCCCTACCCGGCTGATTGCTCATGGCGGGAATTTATAGCACCCGGAAATGTTGGTAATTAACGGTTCAGACGACCGGGTTACATTGCTGCCGCCGATGGATGGATTGGGGATGCCGGAATGATGTCGCGTGTCGCAGGCGCAATCGTGATTGCTTCAGGGCTGCTGGCAGTTATTCCGGCACATGCCGCTCCGCCGAATGCAACCTTTCCTCCCTCCCCGACCATCAATCTCGATCCCGAAGAGCGGCTGAGCGGCGGCGCGCCGAACGGGCTGTTCCGGATGTCCGGCGTCTCGCCAATTCCACGCACGACCGTTGATATTTCCGCCAGGGAAGCCCCCGGCACCATTATCGTCAACACCAGGGAGCGCCGGCTGTATTACGTGCTCGGCGAAGGCCGCGCGCTCCGTTACGGCATCGGCGTCGGCCGCGACGGCTTCCAGTGGGGCGGCGTTCACCGGGTGACTGCCAAGAAGGAATGGCCGAGTTGGACGCCGCCTGCGCAGATGCTCAAGCGCCGGCCGGACCTGCCCCGCTTCATGCCCGGCGGCGAAGACAATCCGCTGGGGGCGCGTGCCATGTATCTCGGCTCGACGCTCTACCGCATCCACGGCTCCAACGAACCCGAGACGATCGGCCAGGCAGTCTCGTCAGGCTGCTTCCGGATGACCAATGAAGACGTCATCGACCTCTACGACCGCGTACGGGTCGGCGCGAAGGTCGTCGTGGTCCGGTAGGACTGAGGCCGTCCACACACCGTCAGGCCTTCTCCCGCGACAGCCCCTTGGCCGCCAGTTCACCGAGATAGTCGGCCCAGTAAGCCGCGTGATTGCGGCCGAGTTCGAGCAGATAGGTCCAGGTGAAGATACCGGTCGAATGCAGATCGTCGAAATCGATGCGCACGGCATAGTTGCCGACCGGTATCAGATCGACAATCGCGACATTCCGCTTGCCGGGCACCGTCTTGCGTTCCGCCGGCGAATGCCCCTGCACTTCCGCGCTGGGACTTCGGACGCGCAGATATTCCGCACTCAGATCATGCGCCTCACCGGTGTCAAAAACGACTCGCAAGGACTTCCGGTCCTTGAGCAGGCGAAGTTCGGTCGGCCAGGGGGTCGCTTGGGAGTCGGTTGACATGGCGCTTCGGGTAGACCTTTTCGGAGAAGCCGTCCATGGCGGGGATTGCTCCAGCCGGAGAGGATGGCCATGATGCGTCGCGACCGGGGGAAACTACCATCACACGCCTGATGCCTTCAAAAGCCGGTGCGGACCTGCCCGATGCCGAGCCGCGCTGGACTGGCCTGCGCCAGTTCGTCGGCCTGGCCGTGCCGCTCCTCACGGCCGCCGCCGTGCTGGCGACGGCCTGCCTCGGCTACGCGCAATCGGAGCCGCCCGACTTGATCAAGGCCCGCGCCAAGGAACGCAGGACCTTCACCGACGCGGAGATCATCAAGGGCTTTTTCCACACCGCCTTCGGCGCCGAATTCCGTGTCGCCGGCTCGACCGATCGCATCCGAAAATATGACGGTCCGGTGCGGGTATTCGCCGACAGCAAGGCTTCGCCCGACCGGCGTGCCGAACTGGCGATGGTGGTCGATGATATCCGCGAGCATGTCCAGCATCTCGACATCGCCATGGCGGACAAGCCGGAAGACGCGCAGGTCAACGTCACCCTGATCCGCGACCGGGATCTGCGCCGCACCATTCGGAAATTCTGGAGCGAGCACGCCCGCAAGATCCAGCGCCTCGAACCGCAATGCCTGTCGGGTTTCCAGAAGGACGACACGTTCAAGATCGTGCGATCGGATGTCCTGCTGGTTGTCGATGCCGGCGACTTCATCTTCCGCGACTGCGCCTATGAGGAGCTGCTGCAATCGCTCGGCCCGATCAACGACACCGACATCCCCTGGACGATGTTCAACGACGACGTCCAGATGGGATTCTTTGACATCTACGATCAGTATATCCTCAACATCCTCTATCATCCGCGCATCAAGCCGGGGATGACGGTGGATGAAGTGAGCGGGCTGCTGCCGCAGATCATTCCGAAGGTCCGCGCCTTCGTTGAAAGGACGAATTCAACGGCGCCGTAGAGCGTAAAGAAAAATCAGGGTGGAAACGCATGGACGACTTCGCAGCCGAAGCGGGATTCATGGCGGCGGCTGCCGGCAAGGCGCTCATCACCCTGATGGACCCCTCGCGCCTGATGTTCCTCGCCCTGGGCTGCGGCATGGGGCTGATCCTGGGCATCATTCCCGGCATCGGCGGCCTCGCCGGCACCGCGATGCTGCTGCCCTTCACTTTCCACATGGATCCCTACAGCGCCTTCGCGCTGCTGCTCGGGCTCGGCGCGACAACATCGACGGGTGATCCGATTCCCGCCGTGCTGTTCGGCATTCCGGGCGGGGCGGCCTCCGCCGCGACAGTGCTGGACGGGCATCCGATGGCGCGGCGCGGAGAAGCCGGACGGGCGCTGAGCGCAGCCTACATGT
>Ga0180223_1002059_pt1 | contig 13121 bp, 13 predicted proteins | sample eDN5th30CKraftOP_FD_151337 | JGI IMG/M metagenome (GOLD analysis project Ga0180223, IMG submission 151337) | Enriched Organic Plus compost microbial communities from Emeryville, California, USA - eDNA 5th pass 30_C Kraft OP (version 2) (version 2) ...
CTGATCGGCGCGACCCTGCCGGAGAGCCGCGACTATCATACGGTGGCCGGGCTGCTGCTCGCCGAATTCGGCCGGCTGCCGCAGGTCGCGGAAAGCGTCGATGCCTTCAACTGGCGTTTCGAGATCATGGATCTCGACGGCCGCCGCATCGACAAGGTGCTGGCGACCCGCCTGACCGGGGCGCGCCGTCTGGCGCGTTGATGCCTGTGCGGAGCGTCTGCGCTAGGCTGAGGGACGACGTCCGAGACAGACAACTGGCGACGAGGACAGCCCATGCCCGGCATCGACGAGGCCCGACAGTTCGTTCCGCTGAAGATCGCGGTCCTGACCGTCTCCGATACCCGCGAACTGGCGGATGACCGTTCCGGCGCCACGCTGGTCGAGCGGATCGAACGGGCGGGGCATACGCTGGGCGGCCGCGCCATCGTCCAGGATGATGTCGAGCAGATCCGGACACAGGTGAAGACGTGGATTGCCGATCCGGCGATCGATGTGGTGATCACGACGGGCGGCACTGGTTTCACCGGCCGCGACGTGACGCCCGAGGCGCTGGAGCCGCTGTTCGAGAAGCGCATGGATGGCTTCGCCACGCTGTTCCTGATGGTGAGCTATCAGAAGATCGGCACATCGGCGATCCAGACGCGGGCGACGGCCGGCGTCGCTGGCGCGACCTATATCTTCTGCGTTCCCGGCTCGCCCGGCGCCTGCAAGGACGCATGGGACGACATCCTCGTGCATCAGCTCGACTATCGCTACCGCCCGTGCAACTTCGTCGAGATCATGCCGCGCCTCGACGAACACCTGCGCCGCGCCAAGGCCCAGGGCGCAACGGTTTAGGATGAGAGGCGTTTTAGTTAGGAGACGTTGCTGAGATCGTCATCACCGGGCCGCCGCGTAGCGGCGAGACCCGGTGATCCATCAAAGCGAAAACTTTTACGAAGCTGATGGATTGCCGGGTCAAGCCCGGCAATGATGATTGGACGGATGGGTTCATCCGGCAATACTGAAGTTACGCTCACGGGCTCACAACTCCTCCACGCGACCCTCACCCGCCATGAACTTCGCGAGGACCGCCGCCGTTTCCTGCGGGAACTTGTCGATGAAGAAATGTCCGGCCGGCAGCGAGGCGGTCTGCACATCCACCGCGCGCTTCTGCCACTCGGCTTTCAGGTCGAAGAATTTCGCCATCACGCCATTGGCGCCCCAGAAGGTCAGCACCGGGCACTGCACCTTCGTCGCCATGTCGGCATTGTCGTGTTCGAGGTCGATGGTCTTCGCCGCGCGATAGTCCGAACACGAGCCGTGGATCATGCCGGGATCGCGCCAGCAGCGGCGATATTCGGCGAAGCTCTCCGCATCGAAATCATTCACGCTGCCGGCGCCCCAGCCGGACAGCTGCGTCTCGAAGAAGAAATCCGGATCATGGCTGATCAGCGTCTCGGGGAACGGCTCGGGCAGCGAGAGGAAGTACCAGTGCCAGTAGGCGCCGGCGATATGGCGGTTGGTGTCCATGAACATCGCATAGGTCGGCACGATGTCGAGCACGGACAATGACAGCACGCGGTCCGGATGATCCAGCGTCAGACGGTGCGACGTGCGCGCGCCGCGATCGTGGCCGACCACATGGAAGCGGTCGAAGCCAAGCTGCGTCATCACCTTTGCCTGGTCTCCGGCCATGGCGCGGAAGGAATAGTTCGAGCGGTCGGGCAGCGACTTCGGTTTGGATGAATCGCCATAGCCGCGCATGTCGGCGCAGACCACCGTGTGGGTTTCCGCGAGGATCGGCGCGACACGCGCCCACATCGCGAGGCATTGCGGATAGCCGTGCAGCAGCAGCACGGCAGGGCCGTTGCCGCCGACCACGCAGTTGATCGAGATGTCGTCGCCGCAATCGATCCGGTGCCGTTCGAAGCCTTCGAACATCGGTCCATTCCTGTTTGTTTGAAGTTTGTTTGTTAGTTGCGCGCCTTGATCACGCCGGCCCGCAGCAGCACGATGCGCCGCCGTCCGAGCCTCGAGATCAGGTCCGCTTCCGGCTCGGCGACGTCGCGGTGGCCGCCGATACTGGCGTAAAGCCGGTTGTGAATCATCAGCCCCTGATCAGGCTTGGGCTTTGCGCCGAAGGATGTGCGCAGCAGCGCCATCAGCTCTGCCGGAAACGATCGCATGGTGGCGGACGGTGTCTGGCGGAACGCCGCCGCGCGCGCATCGGCAAGGCCGATCAGTTCGGTCTCTTCCATGAAGCGGGCGGTGTCGGCGACCCAGTTGGAATCCGGCACCACGCCGGGCTGCAGGAACAGCAGCCAGGGGCCGCGGGCGGTGTCGGCGGCGTCGCGCAGGCGCAAGCCGAGGGGCTTGTCGGAGATGATGAAGCGGCAGCCGGCGCTGTCGGCGACCAGGCTTGTCGCGTCGGCCGATCCGCCGTCGGCAATGATGACCTCACGGATGACCGAGGCGGCTGCGCCGGGAATCAGCGCCGCCAGGGTCGGAAGCAGGGTCCGTTCGCTGTCCTTTGTCGCAATCACCACACTGAGCATGCCGGTCCCGTCACATTCCCCGCCGACCCTAGCATGTTCCGAACCGGTGCAACCCCTTGGGACCCTTTCGGGTTTTCGCCGGTTTGTCGCAGGTGACGGAGACAGGATTATGTTCTTGTTTTGTTCTGTTTGCGGTGTTAGATAATCCGGCATGGCTCGTTCCACAGCAGCTTTGAAGCGTCCGCCGGCGTTGGTGCCCTCCGCGCCGGCGGACAGTGCGGAGGTGGCGGTCGACGCCGCGCGCCGTCGCGGCCGCGGTGCGCAAACCAATGCCTCCGGCCGCTATGAGCCGGTGGCGCGCATCGCCTTCGATGACGGCTGGCAGAGCGTGGAAGACCTGCCGCCGTTCAAGACCACGGTGCAGGTCGATGCGACGCGCAAGATCATCACCCGCAACGACTCGCCGGATATCTCCTTCGACCGCTCGATCAATCCGTATCGCGGCTGCGAGCATGGCTGCATCTACTGCTTCGCCCGGCCGACCCATGCCTATCTCGGGCTCTCGCCCGGCCTCGATTTCGAATCGAAGCTGTTCGTCAAGCCGGAAGCGGCGACGCTGCTCGAACGCGAATTGTCGTCGCCGAATTATGCGCCGCGCACCATCGCCATCGGCACCAACACCGATCCCTATCAGCCGATCGAGCGCCAGCATCAGGTGATGCGGCGCATTCTTGAGGTGCTGGAGGCGTGCGGACATCCGGTCGGCATCGTCACCAAGTCGGCGCTGGTGATGCGCGACATCGACATCCTGTCGCGGATGGCCAGGCGCAATCTCGCCAAGGTCGCGCTCTCGGTGACGACGCTGGACCCGCATCTCGCGCGCATCATGGAGCCGCGCGCGGCGACGCCGTCGCGGCGGCTGGAAGCGTTGCGGCAGCTCTCGGAGGCGGGCGTGCCGACCTCGGTGATGGTCGCGCCGGTGATTCCGGCCGTCAACGATTCCGAGATCGAACGCATTCTCGATACGGCGGCGGCGCTGGGCGTCAAGGAAGCGGGTTATGTGCTGCTCCGGCTGCCGCTCGAAGTGCGCGATCTGTTCAAGGAGTGGCTGATGGCGAATTTCCCCGACCGCTACCGCCATGTGTTCAAGCTGGTGCGCGATATGCGCGGCGGCAAGGATTACGACTCGCGCTGGAACCAGCGCATGACCGGTTCGGGGCCCGTCGCCTGGATGATCGGCCGGCGTTTCGAGGTTGCCTGCGAACGGCTCGGGCTGAATGTGAGGAAGACCCGGCTGACGACGCAGCATTTCGTCTCGCCGCGGCCGCGGACGGAGCAGTTGAGTTTGTTTGAGGACCTCGCCGAGCAGAGGAGAGTATCATGAGCAAGCTTGCAGCGCGGTTGACTGTCATCACGTTGGGCGTCGCGGATATGCGGCGGAGCATTGCCTTCTATTCGGCGCTCGGGTTGCAGCGGCGGATGCAGGCGAGCGGCGAGGAGGTGGCGTTCTTCAACGCCGGTCCGGTGGTTGTCGCGCTCTATCCCTGGGACAAGCTGGCGGAGGATGCGGGACTTGATGCAGCGCCCCGTCCCACCGCGTTTCGCGGCACGACGCTGGCCTGGAATTGCAGTTCGCCGGAGGACGTGGACGAGGTGTTCGCGTTCGCCTTGAGCGCAGGCGCCACCGCGCTCAAGCCTCCGCATGAAACCTTCTATGGCGGTTATTCCGGCTACTTCGCCGATCCTGACGGCTATCCGTGGGAGGTCGTGCAGGCGCCGGGCGTCGAGGTGCAGCCGGACGGCCGCGTGATGCTGCCGGATTGAGCCGGGCATTGGCTGGAACAGCGGATGCCGGTCGTCCGCAGACACCGCGATCGACCGGGTCATCCGGCGTTATCCCCGCTGTTCGCGGGCGGCGGCGGGAGGTGATTGACTTGGAAGCCGCCGCGCGCAGGATCGCGCGCGATGAGTCGAAAGCCCGTTCCGTCCGCATTGCCGCTGGCCGAAGACGTCCTGCGCCCGACATTCCAGCGGGAGCGGATGGCGATGAAGCGCGGCACCTTTCCGGTGGCCGGCTGCGATGAAGCCGGCCGCGGTCCGCTGGCCGGCCCGGTGGTCGCCGCCGCCGTGATTCTCGACCCCGCGCGCATTCCGCGCGGCCTGAACGACTCCAAGAAGCTCAACGCGGCCGAGCGTGAGAAGCTTTATCTGCGCATCTGCGCCACCGCCGAGGTTGCGGTGGCCTGCGCCTCACCGGACCGGATCGATCGCGACAACATCCTGCGGGCGTCGCTGTGGGCGCTGGCGAAAGCCGTGAAGGCGCTGCCGGTGCGGCCGAAGCTCGTCTTTGTCGATGGGCGCGACCGCATCGATGTGGATTGCGACTGTGAGGCGGTGATCAGCGGCGATGCGCTGGTGCAGTCGATCGCGGCGGCGTCGATCGTCGCCAAGGTCACCCGCGACCGCCTGATGATGCGGGTCGGCCAGGCCCATCCGGGCTACGGCTTCGAACGGCATATGGGCTACAGCGTGCCGGAGCATATCCGCGCGCTGGACCGACTCGGCCCGACCATCCATCACCGCCGCTCGTTCGCGCCGGTCGCGATGCGGCTGGCGATGGTGGAGACGGCGAGTCCGGTTCCCGCCGACGCTTTGCCGTTGTAGTAGGGCGGTCATTCCGGGGCGCGCGTGCAACGCGCGAACCCCGAATCCAGCAAGAGATTTGGAGTTTGCGGCTGGATTCCGGGTTCACGCCTTTGGCGTGCCCCGGAATGACCGCGCAACAGATCAGCCCCTATCCAGCGATCCGCTGTCGCATTGTCAGTGATAACTGGCGCCCGCCGCCACCTTGCCGCGGAACAGCCAGTAGACGAACACCACATAGCCGAGGATCAGCGGCAGCAGGACCAGCGTGCCGGCCAGCATGAAGAACTGGCTGTCCGGCGCGGCGGCGGCCTGCCAGATCGTCAGCGACGGCGGGATCAGATAGGGGAAGACCGAGATCGCGAGGCCGAGGAAGCCCAGCAGGAACAGCCCCATCGTGGCCAGGAATGGCGGCACCTCGCGGCCGGCGTCCAGCCAGCGCCAGGCGGCATAGGCCAGCAACGCCGTCAGCAGCGGCACCGGCCAGAGGAAATAGATATTCGGCGTGCTGAACCAGCGCTGGGCGATGCGGTCGAACGCGAGCGGCGTCCACAGACTCACGGCCCCCATCAGCACGAGCACGACGGGAATGAGAAACTTGGCATGCTGCCGCATGCGCTCCGCCACCGGCCCTTCGACTTTCATCGCCAGCCAGGTGGCGCCAAGCAGCGCATAGCCCGCGACGACACCCAGTCCGCACAATGCTGAAAACGGCGTTGCCCAGTCGAAGGCGCCGCCGGCAAAGGCGCCGTCCTTGGCCGGAATGCCCTGGATCAGCCCGCCGAGGATCACGCCCTGGCAGAATGCGGCCAGCGTCGAGCCGAGCCAGAAGGCGGTGTGCCAATAATGCTTCTGCGGTCCGGCGACGACATGGAATTCGAACGCGACGCCGCGGAACACCAGCGCGAGCAGCATGACGATGATCGGCAGATAGAGCGCCGGCATGAACAGCGCATAGGCGGCGGGAAAGGCGACAAACAATCCCGCGCCGCCCATCACCAGCCAGGTCTCGTTGCCATCCCAGAACGGCGCGACCGAACTCATCATCAGGTCGCGCTCATGCTCGTCCTTGTTGACGGAGAACAGGATGCCGATGCCGAGATCGAAGCCGTCCATCAGCACATACATCACCACGGCGACGCCGATGATGATCGCCCAGACGAGCGGCAGGTAGAATTCGATATTCGCAGTCGCGCCCGATATCATCGCAGCACTCCTCCCGCATCGCCTGCAGCGGAGATCGGTCGGGCCGGCGTGCCGACGCGCTGGGGCTCAGCGGTGGCGTCCGGTGGTCCGGCCTTGATCAGGCGATTGATGAAGATGATCCCCGCCGTGAACACGACGCCGTAGATCAGCACGAACAGCGCGAGCGTCGTCGCGATGCTGGCGGCCGGCACCGGCGAGATCGCGTCGGCGGTGCGCAACAGACCCTGGACCAGCCAGGGCTGGCGTCCCTGCTCGGTGACGACCCAGCCGGCGAGGATGGCGACGAAGCCGATCCACCAGGTGTGGGACATGATGTGCAGATACCATCGCGTCCCATACAGCCGCTTGCGCCAGATCAGCCACGTGCCGAACAGCGCGGAGGCGATCATGAACAGGCCGATCCCGACCATGATGCGGAAGGCGAAGAAGACATTCGCCACCGGCGGCCGTTCGCTCGGCGGCACGCTCTTCAATCCCGGAAACAGACCGTCGAGATGGTGGGTCAGCAGCAGCGAGGCCACGTTGGGGATGGAGATCGAGTAGTCGTTGCTCTCGGTCTTCTCGTTCGGCCAGGCGAAGATTTCGAAGGCGCCCGGCTTGCTGCCGTCCCAATGGCCTTCGATGGCGGCGATCTTGATCGGCTGGTGCTGCAGCGTGTTGAGGCCGTGCTGATCGCCGATCAGCAGCTGCAGCGGTGCGAGCACCGCCGTCAGTCCGATGGCCATCACCAGCATGGTGCGCGCCTCCTCGTGATGGCGGTTCGCAAGCCAGTAGCGCGCGCCGACCGCGAGCACGACAAAGCCGGCCGTCAGGTAGGATGCGGTCAGCATATGCGCGAGGCGGTAGGGGAAGCTGGGATTGAAGACGATCGCCACCCAGTCGGTCGGGAAGGCGATGCCGTCGCGCATCTCGAAGCCGGCCGGGGTCTGCATCCAGCTGTTCGCCGACAGGATCCAGAATGCCGAGATGGCGGTGCCGACCGCGACCGCGACGGCCGAGAAGACGTGCAGCCATGGCGGCACCCGGTTCCAGCCGAACAGCATGATGCCGAGGAAGGTCGCCTCCAGGAAGAACGCCGTGAGCACTTCGTAGCCCAGCAGCGGGCCGAGCACGTTGCCGGTCACCACCGAGAAGCGGCTCCAGTTGGTGCCGATCTGGTAGGACAGCACGATCCCGGACACGACGCCCATCGCGAAGGAGACCGCGAAGATCCGCGTCCAGAACCTTGCCAGGCGGTGGAAGTGATCACGCCCGGTGATCTTCCACGTCACCAGCAGTGTCGCAATGTAGGCCGACAGGCCGATCGTGAAACTCGGAAAAATGATGTGAAACGAGATGGTGAACGCAAATTGAATGCGCGCGAGGATGGTTGCGTCGAGATCCATAGTCCCACTCCGGCCATGCGGGATGTTAGCTCAAGTATTTGACGATAGCACTGCATCAAACCGGCAGATGTCCAGTGGACAACTTGTCAAAGCATTGCGCGGGCCGGTTCTTCTGAGGTTATGCTCAAGGGCAGTGCCGGGTCTATGGTGTGGGGGAAGCTATGACCGACGTGCCTGGGACGAAGAGCCAGTCCGTTCTCGACCGCTACTTTGGCCTGACCGAAGCCGGGACCACGGTCCGGACCGAGATCATCGCCGGAATCACGACATTCCTGACGATGGTCTACATCGTCTTCGTCAATCCGACGATCCTCGCCAATGCCGGCATGGACAAGGGCGCTGTCTTTGTCGCCACCTGCCTTGCCGCCGCGGTCTCCACGCTGGTGATGGCCTTCTACGCCAAATATCCGATCGCGCTGGCGCCGGGCATGGGCCTCAACGCCTTCTTCGCCTTCACCGTGGTGCTGACCTATAAATATACGTGGCAGCAGGCGCTGGCCGGCGTGTTCCTGTCCGGCGTCCTCTTCTTCCTGCTGTCGGTGTTTCGCGTCCGCGAATACATCATCAACTCCATTCCGAAGAACCTGAAGCTCGCGATATCGGCCGGTGTCGGCCTGTTCCTCGGCATCATCGCACTGCAGGAGGCGAAGATCGTCGTCGATTCACCGGCCACGCTGGTGACGCTCGGCGACCTCAAACAGTGGCCGGCCATATTGTGCCTGCTCGGTTTCGTCATCATCCTGGCGCTGAACCACCGGCGGGTGATCGGCGGCACGCTGATCGGCATCCTGGTGGTCGCGCTGATCGGGATTCCGCTGGGACTCGCCACCTATTCTGGCATCGTGTCGAGCCCGCCGTCGCTCGCTCCCACCCTGCTGCAGCTCGACTTCTCCCGGACCTTCGAGCTCACCTTCCTGATCGTGGTGTTCAGCTTCCTGTTCGTTGACCTGTTCGACAATGCGGGCACCCTGATCGGCGTGGCGCATCGCGCCGGGCTGCTCGACAAGGACGGCAACCTGCCGCGCATGAAGCAGGCGCTGATGGCGGACAGCTTCGCGGCGATGTTCGGCGCGCTGATCGGAACCTCGACGACCACCAGCTACATCGAAAGCGCGTCCGGCGTCGCCGCCGGCGGCCGGACCGGGCTCACCGCGGTGGTGGTCGCGATCCTGTTCCTGCTGGCGCTGTTCTTCTCGCCGCTGGCGGGCATGATCCCGGCCTATGCGTCGGCCGCAGCGCTGCTCTACGTCGCCTGCGTGATGACCCAGGGCCTGTCCGAAATCAGCTGGGATGACATCACCGAATATGCGCCGGCGGTGGTCACGGCCGTGACGATGCCATTGACCTATTCGATCGCCACCGGCATTGGACTGGGCTTCATCACCTATGCGCTGGCCAAGATCATCTCCGGCAAGTTCAGCGAGGCGAAGCCGGCGGTCATCATTCTCGCCATCATCTTCGGCGTGAAATTCGCGATATCAGGGTAAGCATGGCGGTATTGAGTGGCTTCGGGTCGTTTGCGGATGTCGATGAGGACGTCGTGTCCGACACGATCAGCCGACGCGTGATCTCCGGCGAACGCGGGATGATCGTGTGGTGGCACATGAAGCCGGATGCTCACCTGCCGGCCGAGCGCCTGACGCAGGAGCGGATCATCTGGGTCCTGCGCGGCGTGATCGAGTTCCGCCTCGATGACCAGCGGGAAATGTGCGTGCCGGGCGACGTCATCGTCGTCCCGCCCGGAACGGAACACGAGGCATGGTTCGCGGGCGAGGCCGAGATCGTCGATGTCCTCAGTCCGCCGCGCGGGGACTATTTGACGGGCGCATAGCATGAGCACGGGCGTCCTCTCGTCCTGGCAGTTCTGGGCGGCGCTGTCCGCGGTGTTTGCCGCCCTGACCGCGATCTTCGCGAAGGTCGGCATCGAGAACATCAATTCCGACGTTGCGACCTTCATCCGGACGATCGTGATCCTGCTGGCGCTGGGACTGATCCTCTATGCGACCGGGCAATACCAGTCGCCGGCGTCGATCTCGGGCCGGACCTATCTGTTCCTGGTGCTGTCCGGCCTTGCCACCGGCGCGTCATGGATCTGTTACTTCCGCGCGCTGAAGCTCGGCAATGCCGGCCAGGTCGCGCCGGTGGACAAGATGAGCGTGGTGCTGGTCGCGGTCTTTGCCGCCGTGTTTCTGGGCGAGCAGTTCTCGGCCCTGAACTGGCTTGGCATTGTCCTGATCGCGGGCGGCGCCGTGATGGTGGCGCTCTGAGCGATCATTCAGGGGGAGGGAGCGGAGAGGCTGTGCCAGTGGCTGGATTCCCGAGTCGCGGACTGTTGTCCGTGCTCCGGAATGACCGCGAAGATCGTTTCGCGGCCGTCCATTTGGAATGATCAGCGCGGCTCGTATTCGAGATGCAGATAGGCGGGGTCGAATTCCGCCTCCCGCACCAGGCCTTCCCAGTTGTCGATCGTCACCTGCTGTCCCTTGACGGTGGCCAGGTCGAGCTGCCGCAGCTTGCGCAGCGCGCGGTTGGTGTGAACGGTCGAGAAGCCCAGGGCGTCGGCCAGTTCTTCCTGGGTGATCGGGAAGGTGAATCTGTGGTCCGCAGCCAGGCCGACGGCCTGCAGGCGCAGGTAAAGTTCACAGAACAGATGGCCGACGCGCCCATGCGCCGAGCGCTGACCCATGCCGATGATCCATTCGCGATGGACCGCGGCATCGATGACCGTGCTCAGCCACAGCAGGCGGGTGAGATGAGGGAAGCGCTCCGTAATCTGGCGCAGGTTCTCGTGCGGCACGATGGCGATCTTGCAGGGCGTCAGCGCGGCGACGCCGTGATCCATCCGTTTCAGGGTGAAGCTGTGCAGGTCGACGAAATCGCCGGCGATGTGGAACGCGGTGATCTGGCGGCGGCCGTCGCCCATGATCTTGTAGCGCACGGTCCAGCCGGAGAGCACGAGCGTGCTGAACGTGATGCGCTGGCCGTCGGCGACGATGTCCTCGTCGGCTCCGAGTTCCTTCACCTGCGCGATGCTCTGGTCGAGCACTTTGCGTTCTTCGTCGGACAGGACGTCACGACGCTCGAGCTTCTGGATCAGCGGATTGGTCATCAAAAGGGCCCGTGGGATCGGGTTCCACCTAAAGCCGATACGGAACCGCGAAAATTAAATTTGATAGCTTCGCCCCGCCTCCTGTCCCGATACCTGTCCCGCGCGGGGGCGGGGGCCTGCCGTCCGGTTCAGCCCGCCAGCGCCTTCTTGAGCGCCAGGAAGTCGCGCCATGCCAGCCGCTTCTGCAGCGGCTGGCGCAGCAGATAGGCCGGGTGCAGCGTCGCCAGCGCGCGGATATCGCGGCTGCCGGCGTTGAAGTTGAACCAGCGTCCGCGGGTTTTCAGGATGCCGTCCTTCACGCCGAGCAGGGTCTGGGCCGAGGGACCGCCGAGGCAGACAAGGATATCGGGGTCGGCCAGTTCGATCTGACGCCGCACGAATGGCAGGCAGATCGTGGATTCCTGCGGCGTCGGCGTGCGGTTGCCCGGCGGCCGCCAGGGAATGATGTTGGCGATATAGGCGGAGGTGCGGTCGAGCCCGATCGCATGCATCATCTGGTTGAGCAGCCGGCCGGAGCGGCCGACGAACGGCTTGCCCTCGATGTCCTCGTCGCGGCCGGGCGCTTCGCCGACGAACATCACCCGGGCGGCCGGATTGCCGTCGGCAAACACCAGTTGCGTCGCGCCGTTGCGGAGCGCGCAGCCCTCGAACCTGTCGAGGATCGCCCGCAATTCGTCCAGGGTCCCGGCGCTTTGCGCGGCCTCCCGCGCCGCCATGGCGGCTGCGTCGGGGGGCGGTGGCGCGGCCGGGCGCGGGGCGGCGGGTGGGGCGGCCCGGAGCAGGCGCGGGGCGGTGTCCGCAGCCGCCGGCCAGGCATTCGATTCGAGCGCCGCACTGCCGGCGGCAGGCGGGATCCCGTCGTCGACGGCAAACCGGTTGACCGGCGTCTCGCCGACAAAAATGTCCACCCCGGCCTCCCGGAAGAAGGTCAGGACGTCATGGGCGGCTTTGGCGCGGTCGTCGATCATGGCCATCATTGGAATAATTTATGGTAGCACGAGGTGAATCTCTGCGCCGCCCCTTTTCGATGGTTCCCGGGAGGACCTGATGGATAACAATGACTTGCCCCCGCGCGAGGCCATGGAATTCGATGTCGTCATCGTCGGCGCGGGGCCGGCCGGGCTGGCGGCGGCGATCCGTCTCAAGCAGGTGGCGCCGGACACCACGGTGGTGGTGGTGGAGAAGGGGTCCGAGGTCGGGGCCCATATCCTCTCCGGCGCGGTGATCGACCCGATCGCGATCGACCGGCTGGTGCCGGACTGGCGCAACGAGGATTCGCCGATCAGGACGCCGGTGACCGACGACCGGTTCTATCTCCTGACCCAGCCCAACGGCATCCGGCTGCCGAATATCCTGATGCCGCCGCTGATGAGCAATCACGGCAATTATGTCGTGTCGCTCGGCAACGTCTGCCGCTGGCTGGCGCAGAAGGCGGAGGCGCTCGGCGTCGAGATCTATCCGGGCTTCGCCGCCAACGAGGTGCTGGTGACGGAGGACGGGGCCGTCGCCGGCATCGCCACCGGCGATATGGGGATCGGAAAGGACGGCCAGTTGAAGGACTCCTTCACGCGCGGCATCGAGCTGCGGGCGAAATACACGCTGTTCGCGGAAGGCGCGCGGGGCCACCTCACCAAGCGGCTGATCCATCAGTTCGGCCTCGACCGTTCGAACGAGCCGCAGAAATTCGGCATCGGCCTGAAAGAACTGTGGCAGGTGGCGCCGGAGAAACACAAGCCGGGGCTGGTGCAGCACTCGTTCGGCTGGCCGCTCGACAACCGGACCGGCGGCGGCTCGTTTCTGTATCACCTGGAAGACAACCAGGTTTACGTCGGCTTCGTGGTGCATCTGAACTACGAGAATCCGTATCTCAATCCGTTCGAGGAGTTTCAGCGCTTCAAGACCCACCCGCTGATCCGCGATACGTTCGAGGGCGGCAAGCGCCTCTCCTATGGCGCGCGCGCGATCACCGAAGGCGGCTACCAGTCGGTGCCGAAGCTGACCTTCCCCGGCGGCGCGCTGGTCGGCTGCGCCGCGGGCTTCGTCAATGTGCCGCGCATCAAGGGGTCGCACAACGCGATGCTGTCCGGCATGATGGCGGCGGAGCATATCGCCGCCGCGCTGTCGGCGGGCCGCGCCAACGACGAGCTCAAGGACTATGACGCGGCGTGGCGCGCGTCCGATATCGGCGACGACCTGCGCCGGGTGCGCAATGTCAAGCCGCTGTGGTCGCGCTTCGGAACGCTGGCCGGCATCGGCCTGGGCGGCCTCGACATGTGGACCAACACCTTCGGCTTCTCGCTG
>Ga0180223_1002062_pt1 | contig 13092 bp, 12 predicted proteins | sample eDN5th30CKraftOP_FD_151337 | JGI IMG/M metagenome (GOLD analysis project Ga0180223, IMG submission 151337) | Enriched Organic Plus compost microbial communities from Emeryville, California, USA - eDNA 5th pass 30_C Kraft OP (version 2) (version 2) ...
CGCCTTCTACGCGCTGGTGCCGGCCTGGATGCTGGGGGAGGGCATTCCGCAGCAGACCATCGCGCTGTTCATGCTGGTGGCGGTGCTCGGCGGGTTGGCCTTCCAGGTGCCGGTCGGGCGGTTCTCCGACCGCAACGACCGCCGGCTGGTGCTGGCCGGGCTGGCGGCGGGCTTCGCCCTGGCCGTGCTGCTGCTGGTGGCGGCGCCGCGCTCGCTGGCGGCGGGGCTGCCGCTGGCGGTGCTGCTCGGCGGCTTCATGTCGACGCTCTACCCGGTCTGCGTCGCCCATGCGCTCGACCGCATGCCGGCAGACCGGGTGGTCGCGGTCAGCGGGCGGCTGATCCTGGTCAACGGCGTCGGCTCGGTGCTCGGTCCGCTGCTCGGGGCCGGCGTCATGGCCCGCTTCGGCATCGCCGGACTGCTCTACTTCATGGCGGCGTCCGCGCTGGCGCTGACCGGCTTCGCCGCCTTGCGGATGCGGATGCGGGCGGCCCCGGCCAAGGTCGAGCGGCCCTTCGAGGTGATCGATCCGCTCAACCCGACGATCTCGCAGGAGCCGGAGGCGGTCGAGCCGGACGGCACGCCGCGCCCGGCCGCGGCCTGACGAGGAAGAGCCGCCGCCCGGCAAGGGGCGGCGGCGCCGGCCTCAGGCCATGTACTGCCCGCCATTGATGGCGAAGGTAGCGCCGGTGGCGAAGGCGCCGTGCTCGGAGGCGAGCCAGACGACCATCTGCGCGATCTCCTCGGGCTTGCCGAGGCGGCCGACCGGAATGCCGGCGACGACGCGCTGAAGGGCGGCCTCGGGCATGGCGGCGACCATGTCGGTGCCGATATAGCCGGGGGTGATGGCGTTGACGGTGATGCCCTTGTTGGCGTTCTCCTGCGCCAGCGCCTTGACGAAGCCGATGTCGCCGGCCTTGGCGGCGGAGTAGTTGACCTGGCCCATCTGGCCTTTCTGGCCGTTGATCGAGGAGATCACCACGATGCGGCCGAAGCCGCGGGCGCGCATGCCCTCGATCACCGGGCGCGTCATGTTGAACAGGGAATCGAGATTGGTGCGGATCACCTCCGACCAGTGCTCCTTGGTCATCTTGTGGAAGAAGCCGTCGCGGGTGATGCCGGCATTGTTGACCAGGATGTCGATCGGCCCGTTCTCGGCCTCGACCCTGGCGATGCCGGCGGCGCAGGCGTCGTAGTCGCCGACATCCCATTTATAGACCGGGATGCCGGTCTCGGCCTTGAACCTCGCGGCGGCCTCGTCGTTGCCGGCATAGCTGGCGGCGACCTTGTGCCCCGCGGCCTGCAAGGCCTTGCAGATGGCGGCGCCGATGCCGCGCGTTCCCCCCGTCACCAGAGCAACCTTCGTCATGGCCGTTCCCCTTTCTCTTTGTCCCTCTGAGGGTGAAAACGCCCCGGCGTTGGCCGGGGCGCGGATATCGATCCCGGATCTGCGGGAGGCGTTCAGCGCTCCACGGTCAGGGCGACGCCCATGCCGCCGCCGATGCAGAGCGTGGCGAGGCCCTTCCGGGAGTCGCGCTTGGCCATCTCGTGCAGCAGCGTCACCAGCACGCGCGCGCCGGAGGCGCCGATCGGGTGGCCGATCGCGATCGCGCCGCCGTTGACGTTGACGATGTCGGGGTTCCAGCCCAGGTCCTTGTTGACCGCCAGCGCCTGCGCCGCGAAGGCCTCGTTGGCCTCGACGAGATCGAGGTCGGAGACCTTCCAGCCGGCCTTCTCCAGCGCCTTGCGGGTCGCCGGGATCGGGCCGGTGCCCATGATCGCCGGGTCGACGCCGGCCGTCGCCCAGGAGGCGATGCGGGCGAGCGGGGTCAGGCCGCGGCGGGCGGCTTCCTTCGCCGTCATGATGACCAGCGCGGCGGCGCCGTCATTGATGCCCGAGGCGTTGCCGGCGGTGACCGTGCCGTCCTTGGAGAAGGCGGGCTTGAGCTTGGCCATGGCCTCGAGCGTGGCGCCGTGGCGCGGATACTCGTCCGCGTCGACGACGATGTCGCCCTTGCGGGTCGAGACGGTGAAGGGGACGATCTCGTCCTTGAACCGGCCGGCCTTCTGGGCGGCCTCGGCCTTGTTCTGCGAGCCGACGGCGAAGCGGTCCTGCTCCTCGCGGCTGATCTGGTACTTGGTCGCGACGTTCTCCGCCGTGGTGCCCATATGGTAGCCGTGGAAGGCGTCCCAGAGCCCGTCCTTGATCATGGTGTCGACGAACTTGACGTCGCCCATCTTGGTGCCGGCGCGCAGATAGGCGGCGTGCGGGGCGAGCGACATCGATTCCATGCCGCCGGAGACGATGATGTTCGCGTCGCCATTGGCGATCTGCTGCAGGCCGATGGCGACCGTGCGCAGGCCCGAGCCGCAGAGCTGGTTCAGGCCCCAGGCGGTCTTCTCCTGCGGGATGCCGGCGGCCATCGCCGCCTGGCGGGCCGGGTTCTGGCCCTGGGCGGCGGCGAGCACCTGGCCCATCACCAGCTCGTCGACCTCGGCGGCCTCCACCTTGGCGCGCTTCAGCGCCTCCTTGACGGCGGCGGCGCCGAGCTCATGGGCGGGCGTGTTGGCAAAAGCGCCGTTGAAGGCGCCCACCGCCGTGCGCGCGGCGCCGACGATCACGATATCCGTATCTGCCATGGGGGGAATTCCTTGCTTCTACTTTCGAGTGCCGTCCGGCTGCGCCGCTCCCGCCGACGCCGCTGTCCGTGCCACCTTCGAAGCCTGCCGTGACGGCGTCAAGTCAGCTTTTCCGCCGGAGGCGGCGCCGGAGCGGACGCAACGGCTGTGGACAGCCGCGGCGCGCTGAGCGGACGCCACAATTCCGGCGGTTTTTTGCGCCGCGCTCAAAAAACTTGCGGTGCAGCACCGAGCGGCTATCGTCGGTGCGGGGAGAACGTTCCGTCGAACCGCGCCGGCTTGGCCGGCGCCACGGGTCAACGTCTAGCAGGGTATGATGGCCAGCGAAAAAGAACCGACCGTCATCAAGAAATACGCCAACCGGCGCCTCTACCACACGGGGACGAGTTCCTATGTGACGCTGGAGGATCTGGCCGGGCTGGTCCGGGCGGGAGAGGACTTCGTCGTCTACGACGCCAAGTCGGGCGAGGACATCACCCGTTCGGTGCTGGCCCAGATCATCTTCGACGAGGAAGCCAAGGACGGGCAGAACCTGCTGCCGATCACCTTCCTGCGACAATTGATCCGCTTCTACGGCGACAGCATGCAGGCGCTGGTGCCGCGCTACCTCGAATTCTCGATGGAGAACTTCACCCAGGAGCAGAGCAAGTTCCGCGAGCAGATGGCCAAGGCCTTCGGCGGAACGGCCTTCGGCGGCAACGCGCTCGACGCCATCCAGGCGCAGACCCGCGCCAACATGCAGATGTTCACCGAGGCGTTCCGGATGTTCAATCCGTTCACCGCCGCGGCGGCCGAGAAGGCCAGGCAGGCCGGCGCGGCCGAGCCGGCCAAGAGCGACGATCTCGGCGACCTCAAGCGCGAGCTCAACGAGATGCGCGAGCGGCTGGACAAATTGTCCCGCAGCAAGTGAGCGAGGCGTCGGCGGGCGCCGCCCGCCGGCCCGCCTGCGGCGCCGGCCGGTCGGGCCCTCAGGCGATGGCGGCGCGCCGCTGCTGCGGCTGCAGGAAGGGCGCCAGCTCGGCGCGGCCGACGAGGTGCCCCTGCAGATAGGTGACGCCCCAGTCGCGCAGCATCGTCGCCTGCAATTCGTCGTCGACCCATTCCGCCACGGTCTCGACGCCGAGATGGCGGGCGAGGTCGATCAGGGTGCGGACATAGAAGCGGTCGTCGGTCGAGCGGCGCAGGTTCTGGGTGAAGGCGCCGTCGATCTTCAGGATGTCGACCGGGAAGGCGCGCAGGTGCTTCAGCGAGGTGTGGCCCGCGCCGAAATCGTCGATGGCGATGCGGCTGCCGCAATCCTTGATCCGGCCGAGCAGCTTCGCCAGCCGCACCGGGTCCTCGATCGTCGCCGTCTCGGTCACCTCCACGATCAGGCGCGCGGCGAGGCCGGGCGAGGCGCCGGCCAGGCTCAGGAAGGCGGCCAGCCATTCCGGGTCGCCGAGCGAGACCGGCGAGACGTTGATCGAGAGCCTGAGCGCGGGATCGTCGGCCAGCAGCGCCAGAGCCAGCTCCAGCACGCGATGGTCGAACAGCCGCACCAGGCCGCGCCGCTCCAGCATCGGGATCAGCTCGGCCGAGGCGAAGAACAGGCCGGCCTCGGGCTGCCCGACACGCAGCAGCGCCTCGTGGAAGACGGCGATGCGCGAATGGGCCGAGACCACCGGCTGGAGGGCGAGCCGGACGCGGCGCTCGTTCAGCGCGCTGACGGCCTGAACGTCGAGGCCGCTGCGCTCGGCCCTGTCCTGCAGGCGGCGCTGCGGCCGGGCGATCACCGCCTCGTCCGAGGCGCCGGCCCGGGCCGCGGCGAGGGCGGTCTCGGCGGCGGCCAGCAACTCGCCGGCATGGTTGCCGAGCTCGGGCGCATGCGCGGCGCCGACCCGCAGGCGCACCAGGGCGATGCCGCGGCCGGTCTCGATCGCCGATTCGGCCACGACCCTGATGAAGCGGCGCGCCGCCGAATCGATCTGCTCGCGCGGGCAGCCTGAGAGGATGATGGCGAAGCTGTTGCCGGAATAGCGGACCAGATGGTCGCGCCGGCGCGTCACCGAGCGCAGGCGCTCATGCACGGTGGCGACGATCTCGTCGGTCGCCTCATGGCCGAAATCGTCGTTGAGGCGGGCGAGCTCGTCGATCGCTGCGACGAGGACCACGACCGGCCGCTCCTGCGGAAGCTGCTCCTGCAGGCACAGGCCGATCCGGTCGACCAGGGCCGGGCGGTCGCAGAGTTCGCCCGAGGCGGGGCCGGGCTCCTCGCCGCGGGCCGCACGCTCGAGCCGCAGCACGCCATGCGCGCGGGCCGGCCTGCCGTCGCCGCCGGCGAACCAGCGGCCGCTGTCCTCCGCCCACATCCGGCGTCCGTCGAGGTCGAGCGCGTAGCGGGTGCGGTAGAGCACGCCCTCGCCCTGGTCCTGCTCGCTGGAGCCGAAGATCGCGTCGTAGCGGCTCGGGCTGCCGGGCTCGACCAGCGCGGCGAAGCCGATGCCGCGCGTCATCGCCCGCTCGGGCAGCGGGCCGAGCACCTCGGCCGCGTTCGGCCCCCAGTTCAGCGCATCGCTGCGGATGTCCCAGCCATAGACCACTTCGCCGATCGAGGAGAGCAGGCCTCTGGGGTCAACCGCAGGTTCTTTGCGGAAGCTGAAGAGCGACGGGGCGGACATCGCGGGCGGCCTCGATCGGACAATGTGCCGTGCCGTCCTGGCGCGGTCTGCCTGTCCCGGTGGTTACGGAAGCGTTTCCAAACGATGCGAGGATTCTGCTTAACACCGCGTTAAGCCTGGCCGCCGGCTTGCAACCTTCCCTTCCGTCACGACGCGTTGTGCCGGAGCGAGACATGTTGCGTAGCGGAGAGGGAGCCGATCGGGGCAGGGCGGGCGCCAGCGCCACCGCGCTGCTGCTGCTGCAGGCCGCCGCCTCGCAGGCGGGAATCGGCCCTTTCGCCTTCCGGGGGCTGGCGAGCCCGCGATCGGCGGCCTCGCTCTACCGGGCGGTGGCGCGGCTGGCCGTGCCGGCCGTCGCGGGACGCCGACAAGCTGCCGCCGCCGCCGCTGCGGGACAATACGGGTCATCCCGGGCTTGACCCGGGATCCATGCCGGAGCGTTTCCGACAAAGGCCCAGGCTTGGATCCCGGCTCTGCGCTTCGCTCCGGCCGGGATGACCCCGTTCTTTCCAGTCGCCGTAAAGCAAAGAAAAACCGGCCTTTCGGCCGGTTCCGTCGTTTCGTCATGCCGGCCGGATGCGGGCTCCGGCGCTGCGGCCTCAGGCGTCGGCCTTGACCGTCAGGACCTGGCGGCCGCGATACATGCCGCTCTTCAGGTCGACATGGTGCGGGCGGCGCAGCTCGCCGGAGTTCTTGTCCTCGATATAGGCAGGCTGCTTCAGCGCGTCGGCCGAGCGGCGCATGCCGCGCTTCGAAGGCGACGTCTTCTTCTTCGGAACGGCCATTGTACTCTCCATCGTGCCGCCGCCCGGAAGCGCTGGCCCAAAGCCGCACCCCCGCCACGACGACGGATCAATCTCGTGAGGCGTTGCCCATACACGCTCGGGCGCGTGCTGGCTAGAGCCTTGCGTGAAAAAGTCGCTAACGCGGCTTTGCGCCGCGAATATGTCGGGGGGCCGGCCGTCCTGCGGGGATGCTCAGCCGGGCAGGGCGCAGTCGCCGAGGGGGCCGAGCTGGCCCATGCGCCGCTGCACTCGCCCGGCAGCCGATTGCAGGGCGCGACTCGGCCGGGCCGGATTGCGCAGCCGCGGATTCGGCAGGGCGCCGGCGAGGCGGGCGGCTTCCGCCGCCGTGAGCCGGGCCGCGGATTTGCGGAAATAGCGCTGCGCGGCGGCCTCCGCCCCGAACAGGCCCTCGCCCCATTCGGCGACGTTGAGATAGACCTCGACGACGCGCGGCTTGCCCCAGGCGAGGTCGAGCGCCATGGCGATCGGGATCTCCAGCCCCTTGCGCAGATAGGAGCGGCCCGGCCAGAGAAAGACGTTCTTGGCGGTCTGCATGGTCAGCGTCGAGGCGCCCCGGCTCGGCCCGTCATCGTCGGCCATCACCGCGTTGAGCTCGATCCAGTCGACGCCGCGATGGCGGCAGAAGCGCTGGTCCTCGGAGGCGATGACGGCGCGGATCAGGTTGGGCGAGATCCGCTCCAGCGGCACCCAGTCGCGCTCGACCGGCCGCAGCGTCAGCCAGCGGCCGAGCATCAGCGTCGAGGGCACCGGCACGAAGCGGTAGAGCGCCAGGGCGAGGGCGAAGGCCAGGACGAGCCAGAAGGCCAGCCTGAAGCACCATCCGATCAACCAGCCCAGCAGACCGCCTCCCGTCCCGCCCCGTTCCGCCGATACGCGCGCCATTACGCGCGCCATGGCGGCGCAGCTTGACGATGCCGCCATCGTCCGGCAAGGCCCCACCGGCAGCGAATGCGAGTTTGGTCGATGAAACCGGTTTCTTCCCCCATCTCCGAGAGTGATCTCGGCCCGCGCCTGGCGGCGACAGCCGCGGCGATCGAGCGGCTGCTCGAGCGCCTCCTCGGCACGGCGCCGGCGGAAGGCGAGATCGCGCGGCCCGAGCGGCTGGTCGCGGCGATGCGGCATGGCGCGCTCGCCGGTGGCAAGCGGCTGCGGCCCTTCCTGACGGTCGAGACCGCCGGATTCTTCGGCGTCCCGCTGGAGCAGGCGCTGCGGGCCGGCGCTGCGGTCGAATTGCTGCACTGCTACTCGCTGGTCCATGACGACCTGCCGGCGATGGACGACGACGATCTGCGCCGGGGCCGCCCCACCGTCCACAAGGCCTTCGACGAGGCCACGGCGATCCTGGCGGGGGACGCCCTGCTGACGCTGGCCTTCGACGTGCTGGCCGATCCGGCGACGCATGAATCCGGTGCGGTCCGGGCGGCGCTGGTGCGCGCGCTCGCCCGTGCATCGGGCCTCGGCGGCATGGTCGGCGGGCAGATGTTCGACCTCGCCGCCGAAGGGCGCTTCGAGGCGGACAGGCGCGCGCTGGGCGAGGCCGAAATCCGGCGCCTGCAGGCGATGAAGACCGGAGCGCTGCTGGCGGCGAGCGTCGAGATCGGCGCGCGTCTCGGCGGTGCCGATGCGGCGGCGCTGGCGGCGCTCGACGCCTATGGCCGGGCGCTGGGCGCGACCTTCCAGATCGCCGACGACATTCTCGACGTCGAGGCGGATGCAGCCCAGATGGGCAAGGCGACGGCGAAGGATGCGGAGAAGGGCAAGGCGACGCTGATCGGCGTGCTCGGCCTCGACGGCGCCAAGCGCGAGCGCGACCGGCTGAGCGAGGCGGCCGTGGCGGCGCTCGCCGGCTTCGGGCCGGAGGCGGAGGTGCTGCGGGCGGCGGCGCGCTTCGCGGCGCAGCGGAAGAGCTGACGCCTTACCCTTTTGCAGTCATCCCGGGCGACCGCAAGGAGACCCGGGATCCATGCCGGAGCGGCTCAGGCATCCCGGATCGGCGCCGCTGTTGCAGCCCGTCCGGGATGATGCAGGAATTGCCGGCTATTATCGTCGCCTACTGCCAGCGGCCGAAGGCGTCGCCCAGCGTCTGGGCGCCGGAGACGCCCTTCTCGAAGGTGATGATGCCGCGCCGGCCGGAGGTGAACAGCACCGGCAGGTCGATCCAGCTCCGGTTCAGGATCAGGTCGGTGTTGCGCTCGACCTCGACGGGCACGTTCGACAGCGCCGCGACGAAGAGATTGTCGCCCAGCGCCGAGTTGATCGCGGAGAGCGGCGCGCCACGCTCGCCCTCGGCGGTCTTGAACTGCGGCACGCCGACTTCCTTGATGGTCTGGGTCGCGTCGCCGCTGCCGACGAAGCGCATGCCGACGATATGCGAGGCCGGGAAGGCCGAATCGGTGTTGCGGCGGATGGTGAAGTCGAGGTTCAGCCCGGCCTCGGGGATCTCGACCGTGGCGCGCACGATGGTCTCGACCGGCCGGCCCTGGCCGGCGCTCTCGCTGTCGAGCCGCCAGAAGACGCGGCCGGTGACGGCGCGCGGCTGCTGTGGGTTGTCGGGGTTCTCGACATAGAGGATGGCCCGCTGCGCGACGGCGACCTCGCCGCCCGGCTGCTGCACCGGCGTGCCGGGCGTGTTGCTGCCGCCGGGGCGGCCCTGGGCCGGCGCGTTCGGCTCGCCGACACGGTCGGCGATCTTGCCGGCATTGTCGGATTGCGGCGGCTGCTGCACCGTGGCGGTCTCCGCGTTGGCGCGCGGCGCGTCCTGCGGCTTGAGCTTGTGCACGTAGATCGCGGTTCCGGCGATGGCGGCCACCGCCAGCGCGACCACCGCGCCGACCACGACAGTGCGGATATGGCCCGGCTTCACCCGCGGCTCGCGCGGCGGCAGGATGCGCGGGCGGGCCGGCTGGCTCTCGGCCGCCTCGGTCAGGGAGGCGTCGAAATCGGCGTCGGCTCCGTCCTCGCCGGGCTCCTGCGCCTCGCCGTCGCGCGGCAGCGGCGCGAAGGCGGTTTGCGCCTTCGGCTCGGGCGGGCGCGGCGGCTGCGCGGCGCCGGCCTGCGGGCGGATCAGCGGGCCGCGGGCTCCGGGCTGCGGCGCCGGCGATTCGTCGTATTCGGCCTCGATGCGGGCGACGGCCTCGTCGAGCGTCAGGCGCTCGCGCATGATCTCGGCCTCGCTCAGCGGCGGGTCGAGACCGCGAAGCTGTGCGACGAGGGCCGCCCGCGCCCGATCGAAGATGGCGCGGCGCGCCTCGGGAGTATTGTCGGGCAGCCCGGCGACGGCTCGCGCCAGGATCGGGTAGAAATCGGCCATTGGCCTCACTTGTCGCTGATAACGGGCCGCGTCAACCCTCGAAGGACGGCTCTCACCCCTCGAAGGGATTGTGGACGAGGATGGTGTCGTCGCGTTCGGGGCTGGTCGAGAGCACGGCGACGGTGGCGCCGATCAGCTCCTCGATGCGGCGGACATATTTGATCGCCTGGGCCGGCAGCTCGGCCCAGGAGCGGGCGTTGGCGGTCGAGCCGTCCCAGCCTTGAATCGTCTCATAGACCGGCTCGATGCGGGCCTGGTCGGCCTGGCCGGCGGGCAGGTGCTCGATGGTCTCGCCATCGAGCCTGTAGCCGACGCAGACCTTGATCTCGTCGAAGCCGTCGAGGATGTCGAGCTTGGTCAGCGCGATGCCGTCGATGCCGGAGGTCTTCACCGTCTGGCGCACCAGGCAGGCGTCGAACCAGCCGCAGCGGCGCTTGCGGCCGGTGACGACGCCGAATTCCTTGCCCTTGGTGCCGATCAGTTCGCCGATCTCGTCGTGCAGCTCGGTCGGGAAGGGGCCTTCGCCGACGCGGGTGGTGTAGGCCTTGGCGATGCCGAGCACATAGCCGACCGCCGAGGGGCCGAGCCCCGAGCCGGTCGCGGCCTGGCCGGCGACGATGTTCGAGGAGGTGACGAAGGGGTAGGTGCCGTGGTCGACGTCGAGCAGCGCGCCCTGCGCGCCCTCGAACAGGATGCGCTTGCCGGTACGGCGCTCGGCGTCGAGCAGCGCCCAGACCGTGTCGGCGAAGGGCAGCACCTCGGGGGCGATCGCCTTGAGCTGGCCGAGCAGTTCCTTGCCGTCGACCTCGCCGATGCCGAGCCCGCGGCGCAGCGCGTTGTGATGGGCGAGCAGCCGCTCGATCTTGGCCTCGAGCAGGGCCGGGTCCTTGAGGTCGATGACGCGGATGGCGCGGCGGCCGACCTTGTCCTCATAGGCCGGGCCGATGCCGCGCTTGGTCGTGCCGATCTTCATGCCGGCATTCGAGGTCTCGCGGAAATGGTCGAGCTCGCGGTGCAGCGGCAGGATCAGCGTGGCGTTGTCGGCGATGCGCAGATTGTCCGGCGAGATCGCGACGCCTTGGGCGCGCAGCTTGCCGATCTCCTCGACGAGGTGCCAGGGATCGACCACGACGCCGTTGCCGATCACCGAGAGCTTGCCCGGCCGCACGATGCCCGAGGGCAGCAGCGAGAGCTTGTAGACGACGCCGTCGATGACCAGCGTATGGCCGGCATTGTGGCCGCCCTGGAACCTGACCACGACATCGGCCTGGCTGGAAAGCCAGTCGACGATCTTGCCCTTGCCCTCGTCGCCCCACTGGGCGCCGACCACCACAACATTCGCCATGAGCGGGATGTCCCTGCTTGTTCCGCCTTGCCTGTGCAAGCCTTGCCTGTGCAAGCGGCCCGCGCAAATGCAAAACCCCGGCGCAAGGCCGGGGTTTCGGGGCAGGTCCTTGCAAGCCCTCATGGGCCAACGCGGCGCGAAGGTCAAGTTTCGCCGTCGCCGGGGCGGGGTCCTGCGGGAGGCGGAAAATGCCGGAGCATGGCGGCCCTGCAGCATCTGCACGGTAATCCTGCCGCAATCGGAGGTAAGGGCTAGGGCGGTATTTCGGCCGGTGGCGGGAGGTCCCGCCGGGGTCGACCGCACAGGGGAAGAACAGCGACCATGACCAAGCTCGACGCCTGGCTCGACCAGCACCATGCCGCGTTCACGGCGATCCGCCGCGACATCCACGCCCATCCCGAACTCGGCCTGGAAGAGGTGCGCACGGCCAGGCTCGTCGCCGACAAGCTGCGGGAATGGGGCGTCGAGGTCACCGAGAATGTCGGCAAGACCGGCGTCGTCGGCGTCATCCGCGGCAAGCAGCCGGGCGGGCGGGCGATCGGGCTGCGCGCCGACATGGACTGCCTGGCGCTCGAGGAGACGACCAACCTGCCCCATTCCTCGAAGAATCCGGGCCGGATGCATGCCTGCGGCCATGACGGGCACACCACCATGCTGCTCGCCGCGGCGCGCTACCTCGCCGAGAACCGCGACTTCGCCGGCACCGTCAACCTGATCTTCCAGCCGGCGGAGGAAGGCCGGGGCGGCGCCAACGCCATGCTCGCCGACGGTCTCTTCGAGCGCTTCCCCTGCGATGCGATCTACGGGCTGCACAATACGCCGGGCATGCCGGTCGGCCATTTCGGCACCACGGTCGGCCCGTTCCTGGCGGCGGCGGATTCGTGGAAGGTCACCTTCCGCGGCGTCGGCGGCCATGGCGGCTCGCAGCCGCACCGCTCGACCGACATCACCTACGCCCAGGCGCATTTCGTGCTCGGCCTGCAGGGCATCGTCGGCCGCAACGTCGCTCCGCTCGACACGGCGGTGATCAGCGTCGGCTACATCCATGGCGGCGACGTCAACGCTTCCAACGTCATTCCCTCCGAGCTGGTGCTGGGCGGCACCGCCCGCACCTATTCGCAGGAGGTGCGCGACACGGTGGAGCGGCGCATTGCCGAACTGGCCGCCGCGACGGCGCAGGCCTGGGGCTGCCAGGCGGAGGCCTATTACCATCGCGGCACCAGCCCGCTGATCAACGAGGCCGAGCAGGTCGCGGTCGCTGTCGCCGCGGCGACGGCGGCGGCGGGTGCCGAGAACGTCGACGGCAAATTGCGCCCCGGCACCGGCGGCGAGGACTTCGCCGAGATGATGCTGGTCCGGCCCGGCGCCTTCATGCGCATCGGCAATGGCGTCAACCCGGACGGTTCCTTCGTCGGGCTGCACACGCCGCTCTACGATTTCAACGACGCGATCATCCCGAACGGCGTGCGCTATTGGGTCGGCCTCGTCGACCAGGAACTCGGCCAGGGCCTGCGCGCCGTCGCGGCGGAGTAGCCGGCCGCCTGTCGTTCGCCTCCGGGTCATTCTGGGTCTGCGCGTCGCTGCGCCCGGGATGACCCGTGCTGTTCGGAGAAGGGACGCTCCCGATGAAGACCCTCGCCATCTCGACCCTGACGATCTGCGGCATCGAGGAACTGCCCGGCAACAGCGCCCGCGAGGTGACGCATGTGCTCTCGGTGCTCGATCCCGACCGGGCCGAGATCGAGGCTTTCGACGCCTATGGCGAGCACCATCGCGTCACCCTGCGCTTCCACGACATCATCGACCCCCGCCCGGGCCAGATCATGCCGGCGCCGGAGCATGTCGAGGCGATCCTGAATTTCGGCGAGGGCCTGCGCGAGACCGCCGCCGCCCGCCGGACGGGCCATCTGCTGGTGCATTGCCATATGGGCGTCTCGCGTTCGACGGCGGCGATGCTCTCCCTGATGGCGCAGGCGGCGCCGGAGGAGGGCGAGGATGCGCTCTTCGCCCGGCTGCGCGCGATCCGGCCGCAGGCCTGGCCGAATTCGGTGATGGTCGGCTTCGCCGATGCCCGGCTCGGGCGCGGCGGCCGCCTGACCGAGGCGCTGCGGCGGCACTATGCGCATCAGATCGTGGCGCAGCCGAATTTCCGCCGCTGGATGACCGATCTCGGCCGCGGCCGCGAGCTGGAGATGGCGCTGTAGTCAGCGCTGCGCCAGCAGGCTTCGGGGAGGTCCGCGCCGGCGCGAAGGCGAAGCGCGCTCCGGTCCCGGGCGTCCGCTCTCGCGGGCCCGGAACGAAAACGGCCCCGCGGGAAGCGGGGCCGTCGTCGAC
>Ga0180223_1002065_pt1 | contig 13067 bp, 11 predicted proteins | sample eDN5th30CKraftOP_FD_151337 | JGI IMG/M metagenome (GOLD analysis project Ga0180223, IMG submission 151337) | Enriched Organic Plus compost microbial communities from Emeryville, California, USA - eDNA 5th pass 30_C Kraft OP (version 2) (version 2) ...
TGCGCGCCCTGGTCGACCTGGCCAAGCCGCTGGAAGGCCTGACGCGCAATATCGGCATGCACGCCGGAGGCGTGCTGATTGCGCCCGGCAAGCTCACCGACTTCTGCCCGCTGTATTGCCAGCCGGGCGCCGACGCCAGCGCGGTGTCGCAGTTCGACAAGGACGACGTCGAGGCCGCCGGCCTGGTCAAGTTCGACTTCCTGGGCCTGCGCAACCTGACCATCCTGGACTGGGCGGTGCGCTACGTGCGCCAGTTCAACGAGGCCAAGCGCGACTTCGACATCATGGCCCTGCCGCTGGACGATCCGGCCACCTACCAGCTGCTCAGCGAGGGCAACACCACGGCGGTGTTCCAACTGGAATCGCGCGGCATGAAAGAACTGCTGCGCAGCCTGCGTCCCAGCACCTTCGAGGACGTCATCGCCATGCTGGCCCTGTACCGGCCGGGGCCGCTGGAGTCCGGCATGGTGGTGGATTTCGTCAACCGCAAGCACGGGCGCGCCGAAGTCGACTATTTCCATCCCGACCTCGAGCCCGTCCTGACCAGCACCTATGGCGTCATCGTGTACCAGGAGCAGGTGATGCTGATCTCGCAGATCATCGGCGGCTACACGCTGGGCGGCGCCGACATGCTGCGCCGGGCCATGGGCAAGAAAAAGCCCGAGGAAATGGCCAAGCACCGCGCCATATTCGAAAAGGGCGCGGTCGAAAAAGGCTATGACGCCGACCTGGCGGTCAAGCTGTTCGACCTGATGGAAAAATTCGCCGGCTATGGCTTCAATAAAAGCCATTCGGCGGCCTATGCGCTCATCGCCTACCAGACCGCCTGGCTCAAGGTCTACCATCCGGCCGAGTTCCTGGCCGCCACGCTGTCCTCGGACATGGACGACACCGACAAGGTGCAGGTGTTCTGGAAGGACGCGCTGGCAAACGGCGTGCAGGTGCTGCCGCCCGACGTCAATCACTCCAACTACCGCTTCGAGCCCGTGCCCGACGAGCACACCCGCCAGGGCAGGCCGCCGCGCACCATGCGCTACGGCCTGGGCGCCGTCAAGGGGACGGGGCAGGGAGCCGTCGAGGAAATCATCCGCGCCCGCAACGAGGGCGGGCCGTTCAAGAGCCTGTTCGACTTTTGCCGCCGCATCGACCGCCATACGGTCAACCGGCGCACCATCGAGGCGCTGATACGCGCGGGGGCCTTCGACGCCATCGACGACAACCGGGCGGCGCTGCTGGCCACCATAGGCAACGCCATCGAGGCGGCCGAACAGGCCGAGCGCAGCGCCAATCAGGTGTCGCTGTTCGACGACGACAGCGGCGACATCGTCGAGGGCGAACTGGCCAAGGTGGCGCCCTGGGACCTGCAGACCAAGCTCACCGAGGAAAAAGCCGCGCTGGGCTTCTTCTTCAGCGCCCATCTGTTCGATGCCTGGCGCGACGAGGTGCGCCGCTTCGCGCCCAAGCCGCTGGCGCGCCTGGAGCCCGGGCGCGGTCTGCAATGGTTCGCCGGGGTGCTGGCCTCGGTGCGGCCCAAAATGACGCGGCGGGGCAAGATGCTGTATGCCGTGCTGGACGACGGAACCGCCCAGGTCGAGGTGGCCATCTTCAACGAACTGTACGAACAGCATCGCAACCGCCTGAAGGAAGACCGGCTCATCATCATCAACGGCAAGGTCAGCAACGACGATTACTCCGGCGGCCTGCGCGTCTCGGCCGAGCAGGTCTACGACCTGCAGCTGGCGCGCGAGGCGCGCGCCCGCGCGCTGCGCATCACGCTCAACGGCAATGCCGATGCGGCGCGCCTGCGCCAGGCGCTGAACCCCTTCCGCGCCGAGCCCGAGAACGGCATCCCCGGCGTGCCGGTCGAGGTCCGCCTGCAGCGCGACGGCTATCTGTGCGTAGTGCGCCTGGGCGAGGAATGGCGCGTGCGCATGGCCGACGCCATGTTCGAGCAACTGCAGGGCTGGGTGCCGCCCGACCACGTGGAGGTCGCCTATCAATGACGCCGCTGCGCATCGTTCATTCCGAGGCCGCCACCAGTTTCGGCGGACAGGAGCAGTACATCTACCAGATGATGACGGCCATGCGCGAGCGCGGCCATCACATGGAAGCCATCTGCCAGCCCCATGCCCAGTTGGCCCGGCGCCTGCGCGACGACGGTTTCACGGTGCACACCCTGCTGATGGACGGGCCGGCCAATTTCGTCAAGGGGGTGGCCCGGCTGCGCAAGGTGCTGCGCGACGGCCGCTTCGACGTGCTGAACACTCACAGCCGGCGCGACACCATCCTGGCGGGCTGCGCCGGGCGGCTGGCCGGCACGCCGCTCATCGTGCGTACGCGCCACCTTGCCAAGCGCGTGGGCTCGCTGCTGTCGTACACCATTATTCCGCATCGCGTCACCACCGCCAGCGATTTCGTACGCAACCACCTCATCGAGCGAGGCGTCGACCCTGCGCACGTCGCCACGGTGTATCCGGTGGTCAACATGCCCGACTGGGACGGGCCCTCTACGCTGCGCGCGGAACTGGGGCTGACGCCAGACGACCTCATCGTGGGCTGTGTAGCGGTCATGCGCGCCCAGAAAGGGCACCGGGCCCTGATCGACGCGATGGAGCCGCTCATCCGCGCACGTTCCGGCCTGCACCTGGTGTTCGTGGGCGGCGGCTCGCCCGTTTTCGAGCAGGTGCAGGCCCACATCGCCCAGAAAGGCCTGGAAGGGCGCGTGCATCTCATGGGCCGCCGCGAGGACGTGCCCAATATGCTGGCCGGCTTCGACCTGTTCGCGCTGGCCACCGAGCAAGAGGCTTCGGGCACGGTCTTCGTCGAGGCGGCCGGGTCGGGGCTGGCCGTGGTGGGCACCGATGTCGACGGCGTGCCCGAGATGATGGAAAATGGCGTCACGGGGCTGCTGGCGCCTTTGCACGACCAGGGGGCCCTGACCGAGGCCTTGCGCAAGCTTATCGACGATCCGGCCCTGCGCGCCCGCATGGGGCAGGCTGGCCGCAAGCGCGTGCGCGAAGAGGGCAAATTCAGCCCACAAGCCATGGTGCAGCGCATTGAATCCTGCTATGGCCGCTGGCTCAACGAACGACAGTCATGAAATACGCCCAAACGGTGCCGGTACTGATGTACCACCACGTCTCGCCTTCGCCGGGCGCCATCACCGCCACGCCGGAGCACTTCGAGGACCAGCTCGCCTGGCTGGCGCGCCGTGGCTACCGTTCGCTGACCGCCGATGAATTCGCCGGCCATCTCGAAGGCCGGCCAGTGCTGGACAAGTCGGTGCTCATCACTTTCGACGACGGCTACCTGGACAACTGGGTCTATGCCTATCCCCTGCTCAAAAAATACGGCTACAAGGCGGTGATCTTCCTGGTCACGTCGTGGGTCCACGACGGGCCGGCCAGGCCTTTTGCGGGGCAGGGCGAGCCCTTGCCCGAAACGCCGGGGCACGCCGAGTGCGAGCAGCGCATCGGGCAGGGACAGGGCGACGGCGTGGTATTGCGCTGGAGCGAGATCCAGGCCATGCGGGACAGCGGCGTCTTCGAATTCCACAGCCATACGCACACACACACCCGCTGGGACAAAAGCCCGCGGGCGGCCGAAAAAAACGCCCTGATGGCGCAAGAGCTGACGCAGTCCCGGCAGACGCTGCTAGAGCGCCTGGGCGAGGCCTCGCCGCACTTCTGTTGGCCGCAAGGGTATTTCGACGCCGACTACGTGCGCATCGCCCAGCAGGCGGGTTTTCGCTATCTGTACACCACCCATGCCTTCGGCCAGAACCGCGCGGGGTCGGATCCGGCCCACATACACCGTTTCGCCGTGCGCGACACCACGGGCGCCTCGGTGGGCCGCCGCATCCGGGTGGCGGCCCATCCCGTCATCGGGCCGCTGTTCAACCGCTACAAGCTCTGGAAGCGCGCGCGCAGGCGGCCGGCATGAGGTGCTCGGCCATCATCATTGGCAGGCGGCCGGCATGACGCTGTCGGTCATCATCATCACCAAGGACGAGGCGCGCCATATCGGCGCTTGCCTGGACTCGGTGGCCTTCGCCGACGAGATCATCGTGGTCGATTCCGGCAGCCGGGACGAGACCTGCGACATCGCGCGCGCCAAGGGCGCAAAGGTCACGGTCACCGGCGACTGGCCGGGCTTCGGGCCGCAAAAAAACCGCGCCCTGGACCTGGCCACGCAGGACTGGGTGCTGTCCATCGACGCGGACGAGCGTGTCACGCCCGAGCTGGCCGACGCCATATTGCAGGCGCTGCGCGACCCGACGGCCCAGGCGTACAAGATCGCCCGCCTGTCCAATTTCTGCGGCCGCTGGATACGCCACAGCGGCTGGTGGCCGGACCATGTGCTGCGGCTGTTCAGGCGCGGCACCGCCCGGTTCACGGAGGCGGCCGTGCACGAAAGCGTGCGGGCCGAGGGCCCCGTGGCGGTGCTGCCCGGGCACTTCCTGCATTACCCCTACGCCGACATGGAGAGCCTCATCGCCAAGGTGAACCGCTACTCTTCGGACGCCGCGCAAATGATGCACGCCAAGGGGCGCCGCACGTCGGCCGTGGGGGCGGCCGGACATGCGCTGTGGACCTTCATCCGCATTTACTTCATCCGGCGCGGCTTCCTGGACGGCAAAGAAGGCTTCGTGCTGGCGGCGACCGCTTCCGCGGGCAGTTTTTTCCGCTACGTCAAGCTGCTGTTCCTGACCCGAAAATAAATATAATGGCTGCATGATTCCTATCCTCATGTACCATCAGGTGGGCCAGCCGGCGGCGCGCGGTACCCGTTATCGCGGCCTGACGGTGCATCCGGCCGACTTCCGCCGCCAGATGACCTGGATGCGGCGGCTGGGGTACAGGGGGCTGTCCATGCGCGACCTGCTTCCCTATCTGCGCGGCGATGCCGCCGGCAAGGTGTTCGGCATCACCTTCGACGACGGCTACCGCAACGTGCACGACAACGCGCTGCCCGTCCTGCGCGCGCTGGGCTTCACCGCCACCAATTACTTCGTGGCGCGCCAGTTCGGCGGCGGCAATACCTGGGACTACGACAACGGCGTTCCCCATTCGGACCTCATGACCCGCGACGAGGCGCGGGCCTGGGTGGCGGCGGGCCAGGAGGCCGGCTCGCACACGCTGGACCACGTGCACCTGCCGCAACTCGACGCCGTGCAGGCGGCCTACCAGGTCACCCAGTCCAGGCGCGAACTGGAAGACGCCCTGGACACCGAGGTCACCGCGTTCTGCTATCCCTATGGCGACGAGACGCCCGCGGTGCGCGACATGGTGCGCCAGGCGGGCTACCGCAACGCCACCACCACGCTGGGCGGGCTGGCGCGGGCCAGCGACGACCTGTTCGGCCTGCCGCGCGTGACGGTGGCGCGTTCCACCCATATCGTGCGCTTTCTGCAGAAATGCCTGACCCGCCTCGAGGAAAAACGCCGCCGTGCCTGATCGCCGCCTGAAAATCGCCTTCGTGGTGGATCGCTTCGGCTCCCGCTTCGGCGGCGCCGAGGCCTACGGCGTGGCCTTGATGCGCGAACTTGCGCCGCAGCACGACATCACCGTATTTGCCCGCGAATACGATCCCGATTGCGGTCTGGCGCTGCCGTACGTGTCGCTGCATTCCTGGAAAGGCTGGCCCAGCTGGGTTCGCGTGCTGCTGTTCGCCATCCGCGCGCGGCGCGCGACCCGGCGGGGTTTCGATATCGTGCATTCCCACATGAACGGCTGGTGTGGCGACATCGAGGTCATTCATGTCACGCCAGTCCGCTACAACTGGCGGGTGCGTCCCTTGCCATGGCTCAAGAAGGCGCTGTCGCGCGTGAGTCCGCGCGTGCAGACCTATCTGGGCCTGGAAGAGCGGCGCGTGGCGCCGCGCCGCGGACATCGGACGGTGGCGGTTTCGGAACTGATAGCCGACCAGCTGCGCCAGGCCTACGGCGACGATCGCGCCTACCCCGTCATCCCGCCCGGGGTGGCGCAGGCGCCGCCGCCCGACCCCCAGCAAAGACAGCGCATCCGGCAGGGCCTGGGCTGGGACGAGAACGACCACGTCTGTCTGCTGGTGGCCCGCAATCCGCAGCGCAAGGGCCTGCCCACCGTGCTCAAGGCGCTGGCCCGGCTGCCGGCCCACGTCAAGCTGCTGGTGGTGGGCGGCAACGCCGCCACGCGCGAGTCCGTCGTCCGCTTCGAAGGCAACAGCCTGTTCGAACGGGTGCGTGTCGTGGACGAGACGCCGCAGGTCGCCGACTACTACGCCGCGGCCGACGTCTACGTGCATCCCACCCTGAATGACAGCTTCGGCATGGCGCCGCTGGAAGCCATGTCTTTTGGGCTGCCCGTTGTGCTAAGCCCCGAGCCCTGGTGCGGATTCGCCCGCTATGTGCGGGACGGCGACGAGGCCTTGCTGCTTTCCGACCCGGAAAACGCGGCGCAGCTGGCCGAGCTTGTCGTCCGGCTGCAGCAGGACGCGGGTTTGCGCGCACAGCTGGCGCAAGGGGCGCGGCAGGTCGTGGCCCGCCACAGCTGGGCCAGCATGGCCCGGCGCTATCAAGATCTGTATCTCCAGGTCCTTTCCGAACGCTGAATCCCGGCCTTTTCGGCAGGAAACCGGGCAGATATACCGCCGGGTGGCGGCCTGCCGGATGTTTCCCTCGCTTGCGCGGCCGGCGTGGACGGCGCCCCGCCGAATCAGGCGGCAGACGGGGCGGTCAAGGCCTCGAGGCGGGCCAGCCAGGCCAGCGCCTGGCCTCTGTCGCCGCCGCACATTTCGGCCGAGGGCTGCAGCCCCGCGCAGCAGGACGGCCGCTCAGGCTGGCCGAACAGCGCGCATCGATGGTCGGCGGTAAGCTGCACGCAGGGGACGCCTGCCGGCTTGCCGTCCGGCATGCCCGGGATGGGGCTGGAAATAGAGGGCGCGATGCAGCACGCACCGCAGTTTTCCCGGCATTGCATGGTCCGACCCTATGTCCACCCGCGCAGCCAGTAGACCAGCAGGCCGGCATATTCCTTGATGATGGAGCGCGCCGCATAAAAACTGCGTTCGTCCGGCAGCCAGAACGAGAATTTCGGGTCGGAAGGCACGACGATCTGGGGCGGCAGCGGCGCCGCTATGGGGTCCAGCCCTTGCTTGGCGAACACGGCCATGGCGCGGGGCATGTGCAGGGCCGAGGTCACCAGCAGGATGCGCGTAAGGTTTCTTTCCTTGAGCTTTCTGGCGGTATAGACGGCGTTTTCGTGAGTATTGCCGCTGTCGTTCTCGAGTATCAGCGCCTCGGCGGGCAGGCCTTCCCTGATCAGGGTGTTGGCCATTGCCCGGGCTTCGCTGACCGAGCCGTCCAGGGCTGCGCCGGACAGCACGACGAACGGCGCCCTGTCGGCCTTGTACAGCAGGGCGGCTTCGTCTGGGCGCGTAGAGGCGGTGCCGGGATCGTAAGGTTCGAACCAGTTGCGCCGGCCTCCCGCCGTGTGGCCGCCCAGCACCACGATGGCCTGCGCGGCGGGCAGGTCCTGGGGTGCCGTGTACGGGTAGCGCTGCTCCAGTTGCCCTCCCGCCCACAGCGAAGAGGCGGGCAGCGACCAGAACAGGCCCCAGCCCAGGCTGGCGAAGATCAGGCACATGGCTGTCTTGCGCTGGCGGAAGATGAACAGCGCGGCCCCCAGCACCAGCAGGGTGGCGCACAGGTTTAACGGGATGATGAGATTGGCGAGAAAGCTGGTAATGGACATGCTTTACCGTGTTGTGTCTGTTGCAAGCGCCAGCGCGCGGGCCTCGACCTGCGCCAGACCGGGCCAGCCGCTGTGCGAGCCCAGGCAGACGGCATGGCGCGACCACGGGCCGGTGCGCCCGCGGTCGGTCACGCCGAACAGTGTCAATTGCCGGGCGTCGGCTGCGGCGGCCAGGTGGGACACCCCCGAGTCATTGCAGACCACCAGGGCGGCCAGCCGGGTCAGTGTAGCAAATGCCCCCAGGCCCAGCGGCGGCAGGCACAGCGCCGTGGGCGCGTTGCGGCGGGCCTTTTCCTGCTCCGAAGGCGGCGGGCACATGGCCACGGCCAGGCCTTGCCCCTGCAGCGCCCGTGTCAGCGCATCGAAATGCGGCCACACTTTGACCTGGCCCCGGTGCAGGCCTGTGGCGGTGGGGGCGATGAGGACAAAGCCGCCGGGGGCCAGGCCCGCGGACTGCAGGGCCTGTTCGGCCTGTTCCCGGTGCCTGGCGCCAAGAGGAAGGCCCAGTTGGGCCGGCGGGCTGGAAGGCGACAGGGGCAGCTTCCAGCGCTTGAGCGCCTGCGCGGTCAGATGGAACCAGGATTCGACCGCGTGCAAAGGCTGGCGCGGCTTGTCGACGGGCCACTTCAGCAGCAGGCTGCGGCCGTCGTCGCGATAGCCCGCGCCCGGGACGCCGGCAAACTTGAACACCAGCGCGCTCGACAGCGAATCGGGCAGGATCACGCCGCGCACGTGCGCATGGCGAGACTTCTTGCGGTGGCTGGCCACGGCGGCCCGGTCTTCGCGCCAGCGGCCGCTCATGTCGACGACGCCCGCCAGGTCGAAGCCGGCCAGCAGGTCCCTGGCCCAGGGCCGCGCGCAGGCCACCACCGGCAGGCCGGTGTGCAGCAGCGCGTGCAGGCTGGGAAGACTCATGCAGACATCGCCGATCCAGTTGGGCAGGCGTACGTAGATAGCGGAAGGTATGGGCATCGGCGAAGTCGGACGGTGGTAAGGCCGGCCGTTATTATCAACCGTTTTTCAGGAACGTTAAAATGATTCGTCCCCTAGTATAAAAGCGAGTCGATTTTTGAATTCAGCATCTTCCCCGCAGCCGGCGCACTCGGCGCCCGTCCGATTCGAAATGTGGCGGCGCATTTATTCGCGGCTGGGGCCCTACTGGAAGGCGGCCGTGGCGGCCACGGTGCTCGTCAGCATCAGCGCCGCGACCCAGCCCACCCTGGCGCTCATCATGAAGCCCCTGCTGGACGAGGGCTTCGCCGGCACCAAGCCGTCGTACATGTGGTCCATACCGCTGGCGGTCGTCGGCCTGATGCTGCTGCGGGGGCTGTGCACCTTCGGCAGCAGCTACGTACTGGCCTGGATCGCCAACAATATGCTGCTGGGCATACGCCGCGAAATGTTCGAGCGCCTGCTGGGGCTGCCCGACGAGGAGTTCAAGCGGGGCGACACGGGCAGGCTGTTGAACCGCTTCACCATCGACGCCAGCAATGTCACCAACCTGGCGACAGAAGTCATCACCGTCATCATCCGGGAATCGCTGATCATCGTGGCGCTGCTTTGCGTGCTGCTGTACATGTCGTGGCAACTGACGCTCATCGTGCTGGTCATGCTGCCGGCCTCGGTGGTCGTGTCGCGCATCTTCATCAAGCGGCTGCGCCGCATCAACCGCGACACCATCAACATGAACGCCGAGCTGACCCGCGTGGTCGGCGAAGCCATAGACGGCCAGCGCGTCGTCAAGCTGTTCGACGGCTACGAACGAGAGTCCGGCCGCTTCCAGTACGTCAACGGCAGGCTGCGCCGGTTTGCCATGCGCGCCGTGTCGGCGGACGCCGCCATGTCGCCCATCACGCAGTTTTTCGTGGCGCTGTCCGTGGCGGCCGTCATCGCGGTGGCGTTGTACCAGGCCAATAACGACAGCCTCACCGTGGGCAGCTTCGCCGCCTTCATGGCGGCGCTAGGCCAGATCTTCGACCCGCTCAAGCGCCTGACCAACATCGCCGGCGCCATGCAGCGCATGCTGGTCTCGGCCGAAAGCGTATTCACCCTGGTCGACCAGAAGCCCGAGCAGGACACCGGCACGTTCGAGTTCCCGCAGCCCGTGCGCGGCCGTGTGGAGTTCCGCAACATCGTGCATCGCTTCGCGGATGCCCAGGCCGACACGATATCCAACGTCTCTTTCGCGGTGGAGCCGGGCCAGACGGTGGCGCTGGTGGGACGCTCGGGCAGCGGCAAGACCACGCTGGTCAACATGCTGCCGCGCTTTGTCCTGCCCACGGGCGGCCAGGTGCTGATAGACGGCCAGCCCGTCGATGACTGCACGCTGCGCAGCCTGCGGGCGCAGTTGTCGCTGGTCAGCCAGGATGTGGTGCTGTTCGACGGCACCATTGCCGAAAACGTCGGCTATGGGGCCCTGCACGAGGCGGGCAGGGAAGAAGTCCGCCGGGCCCTGGAGGCCGCCAACCTGGGCGGTTTCGTGGACGGGCTGCCCAAGGGCATGGACACCGCCGTGGGGGAAAACGCCAATAATTTGTCGGGCGGACAGCGTCAGCGCCTGGCGATCGCCCGCGCGCTGATCAAGAATGCACCCATCCTTATCCTGGACGAAGCCACCTCGGCGCTGGACAGCGAATCCGAGAACCAGGTCCAGGCTTCGCTGGACAGGCTGATGGCCGGACGCACCACGCTGGTCATCGCGCACCGGCTTTCGACGGTGCAGAAGGCCGACAAGATCGTCGTGCTGGACGCGGGCCGCATCGTCGAGCAGGGACGCCATGAAGAACTGCTGGCCGAGGGCGGCCTGTATGCTTCGTTGTACCGCATGCAATTCAAGGACTACGCCTGAAGCCTCGGCGCGGGCACGATCAAAAAGGAAATGGCATCATGAAAAAAACAGGTTTGGCCATCGCCGTGCTGCTGCTGGCGGGGTGTGCGTCTTCGGACAAAGGCGTGGGGCTGTACCAGCTTGAAACCTCGCAGTACACGCGCGCCGAGCGCAACCTGCCGATGGATTTCGTGCAATTGCAGCGCGCCGTCTTCAAGCGTCAGGCCAAGTGCGGCACCGACATCCGGTTCGCCGTCGACGAGCGGCACCCCTCTTATGCGCGGGTGACCGTGCCGTTCGGGCCGGGCGAGTCGGGCTGGGACAACATACTGGTGCTGGGCATGACGCAGATGCAGACTTCGGCCGCCAAGGTGCTGGGCGTGACCCTGCGGGAAGAATCCAAGGCCTTCGTGCGTACGCGCCTGTACAGCTATTACTCGCCCAGCAAAGACCAGATAAAGCGGCTGTACGGCGCCTTGCTGCACCCGGAGGATTGCGAGGGCGTCCTGGGGGACGACCTGCAGCCTCCCCCGCCCGAGTCCGACTCCGACCTGGAATAGGCCGCTTCAGATCAACACGATGTCGTACTGCTCTTGCGAGTAGGCGGCTTCCACCTCCAGCGAGACGGGCTTGCTGATGAAGTCGCCCAGCATCGCCAGATGGGTGCTTTCCTCTTCGAGGAACAAATCCACGATGGCCTGCGATGCCAGGATGCGGAATTCCTTGGGGTTGAACTGGCGGGATTCGCGCAGGATTTCGCGCAGGATCTCGTAGCAAAGTGTGCGCGGCGTCTTGACGATGCCGCGCGACTGGCACGTGGGGCAGACTTCGCATAGCTGGTGGGCCAGCGAGTCCCGTGTGCGCTTGCGGGTCATCTCGACCAGGCCCAGCTGGCTGAAGCCGCTTACGGTCATGCGCGTGCGGTCTTTGCTGAGCGCCTTGTTCAGTTCCGCCAGCACGGCGCCGCGATGCTCGGCGTCCTCCATGTCGATGAAATCCAGAATGATGATGCCGCCCAGGTTGCGCAGGCGAAGCTGGCGCGCCAGCGCCACGGCGGCTTCCAGATTGGTCTTGAATATGGTGTCGTCGAAATTGCGGCCGCCCACGAAGCCGCCGGTATTCACGTCCACAGTGGTCAGGGCTTCGGTCTGGTCGATGATGAGATAGCCGCCGGACTTCAGGTCCACCCGGCGCGACAGCGCCCGCGCGATCTCCTCGTCGACATTGGCGGTGTCGAAAAGAGGCCGTTCGCCGCTGTAATGCTTGATGCGGTCCGCCACCGACGGGGTATAGACCCTGGCCCATTCGACCAGGTTCTGGGTGGTGCTGCGCGAATCCACCAGGATGGTGCTAGTGCCGGGCCCCACCATGTCGCGCAGCACGCGCTGCGCAAGGGTAAGGTCGGTATACAGGGCGCAGGGCGCGGGCAGCGACTTGGCCTTGGCCAGTATGCTGTTCCACAGAACGCGCAGGTAGGAAATGTCCGCCGCAAGCTCTTCGTCGGTAGCGCCTTCGGCCTGGGTGCGCACGATGAAGCCGCCGCCTTCCTCCCGGGGGCGCAGCTGCTGCACGCGCTCGCGCAAGGCGATGCGCTCTTCCTCGGAGTCGATTTTTTGCGAGATGCCGACGTGCGGGTCGTGGGGCAGGTACACCAGCATGCGCCCGGCAATGCTGATCTGGGTGGACAGGCGCGCGCCCTTGGTGCCCAGCGGGTCTTTGATGACCTGCACCATCAGGGGCTGGCCTTCGAACAGCAGTTTTTCTATGGGCGTGGGGGGCGCGCCGTTGTTGCGTTCGGCCCGGTTCTGGCGCAGGTCGGCCACGTGGATGAAGGCGGCGCGCTCCAGGCCGATGTCCACGAAGGCGCTTTGCATGCCGGGCAGCACGCGCACTACCTTGCCCAGGTACAGGTTGCCGACATGGCCGCGCTGTATGCTGCGCTCTATGTGCAGTTCCTGCACGGCGCCTTGCTCGACGATGGCGACGCGGGTTTCGAAGGGCGTAACGTTGATGAGTATGTCTTCGGTCATGGCGGATTGCGGCGGAAAAAAGGAATGTATCAATGGAAGAAGTGTAGGGCGGTTTCGCGTCTTCGGGGTTTTCTTTCGGGGCTTTCTGGTTTCACCACGCGAATGCGCAAAATGTGATGAAAAAGATTTGTCATATGCTTCAATCACTTGCCGGCGAAAACCCATTCCCGCAGGCATTTTTCAGGGAAATCGGGCCGCTTTCGGTTTGCGCGCCCCAAAAAACTGCGCTATAGTTATGTTCTTTCGCAGCAACAACGCCAGGGTTAACCCTGACAAGGTGCCGCGAGGCAAGATGCGGTGCGGTTTTGCCGGGTATTGCAAAGCGCAGTAGGTAGGGAAGCAGTTGGTGCAAGCAGTTGGTGTCAGGTTGGTGTGAAGCCGATTTGACAGTTAAAAAAAACTGCTTCATAATCTCGCTTCTTGACTGATGCGACGCGCAGCGAAGTGTCAGGTGCGGTACGCAAAAGCAGAGCGGTA
>Ga0180223_1002068_pt1 | contig 13040 bp, 15 predicted proteins | sample eDN5th30CKraftOP_FD_151337 | JGI IMG/M metagenome (GOLD analysis project Ga0180223, IMG submission 151337) | Enriched Organic Plus compost microbial communities from Emeryville, California, USA - eDNA 5th pass 30_C Kraft OP (version 2) (version 2) ...
GCAAAACCTCAACCTGCCGAAGCTTCGTGACGATCTCGTCGGGCTTGTGTCGCTTGTTTGCCATTGTGGTCCTCCTTCATGGTCAAAACCATACTTCAAGGTGGACCCGTTCAATGGGGGTGGATCACAGCGCGCCCTCCAGCGTCTCGGTCCAGTAGTCCAGGAAGCCGCGCAGTTCGGGAAACTTAGGCGCCAGATCATAGTCCTGCCAGACATAGACCTGCAGCAGGCTCGGGTGATCCGGCAAGTGATAGTGGATCTCTGCGGTGGTCAGGCCGTAGCCTTCCATCTGCATTCGAAACTCACGGCTGACGATTGCTGGCATCATTCTCTCCTATGCCGCTTTCATGCATCCAGACGATCTCGCTCGCCCGCAGTCTCACTCGCGCCATGGATAGCTTCGATGTCGCCGCAATCGAGGCGTTTCAGCGCATCCATGATCACGTCGAACGAGACGGGCTGGTACGCACCCGGCGGCTGACGTAATGCAGGTATCGATTCCACCGCACAAGCATCGGACGCCCATGAGGACAGGATCGCGCGTTTCTCACTACGATCCAGCGTGGCGTCACGAAGCACATCGTCGGGCTGGTCGTAGTGGCGCCTCGGCGAGAGCAGCCGGTCCAGGGCCATATCTTCCGCCTGCGGCGCGAGTGAGGGAATGATCGTCGAAAAACCGGCTCGGCGCATCGTCGTCCTCCTTCTGTTCTTGCTCGCTCAGAAACCTCATCTCAATCAGAAATACGCGCCCCGTGCATCGGGTGCGGAGATGGAGAAATCTTGTCCAACGGGGTTGGAATTTCAAGATCGCAAAGAACGCGAGACCGATTTCCCTTACAATTTCATGCTGGTAGCAGCCAGTGGATACGAGTGCTAAATTTTCTCATCCTGCCTCTTGAAACCGTGGAGCACTGAAACCAGATCGATACGCGCGCGACGCCGACAAGGGTTGCGCGACCCCGCGCCGGTCCTCCCGGATCGGCGCGGAGGGACCTCTCAAAATCTGTTTGTCCTTGAGGAGAACGATATGACGTTCCGTCCATTGCATGACCGTATCCTGGTTCGCCGCATCGAAGCCGACGAGAAGACCGCAGGCGGTATCATCATTCCCGACACCGCAAAGGAAAAGCCGAGCGAAGGCGAAGTGATCGCGGTCGGCCCCGGTGCCCGCGACGATGCGGGCAAGATCATTGAGCTCGACGTCAAGGTCGGGGACCGCATCCTGTTCGGCAAATGGTCCGGCACCGAGATCCGGCTCGACGGCGAAGACCTGCTCATCATGAAGGAAAGCGACGTGATGGGCGTCATCGAACAGCCCGCCACGCTGAAGAAGGCCGCCTGACGGATTCTTCGACCATCAACCAGCCCCACCAACCAGTCAACGAAAGCTGCCTATCGAAGGAGTGATCCAATGGCTGCCAAGGAAGTCAAGTTCAACACCGAAGCCCGCGAGAAGATGCTGCGCGGCGTCGACATTCTCGCCAATGCGGTGAAGGTGACGCTCGGCCCCAAGGGCCGAAACGTCGTCATCGACAAGTCGTTCGGCGCGCCGCGCATCACCAAGGACGGCGTTACCGTCGCCAAGGAAATCGAGCTCGAGGACAAGTTCGAGAATATGGGCGCGCAGATGGTGCGCGAAGTGGCGTCGAAGACCAACGATCTCGCAGGCGACGGCACCACCACCGCGACCGTTCTCGCACAGGCCATTGTAAAGGAAGGCGCGAAGGCCGTCGCCTCCGGCATGAACCCGATGGATTTGAAGCGCGGCATCGACAAGGCGGTGGACGCCGTCGTCTCCGAACTCAAGGCCAACGCGCGCAAGATCTCGAAGAATGACGAGATCGCCCAGGTCGGCACCATATCGGCCAATGGCGATTCCGAGATCGGTCGCTTCCTCGCCGAAGCCATGCAGAAGGTCGGCAATGAGGGTGTCATCACCGTCGAGGAAGCCAAGACCGCCGAGACCGAGCTCGAGGTGGTCGAGGGCATGCAGTTCGACCGCGGCTATCTCTCGCCCTACTTCATCACCAATCAGGACAAGATGCGCGTCGAGTTCGAGGATCCCTATGTCCTGATCCATGAAAAGAAGCTCGGCAATCTCCAGGCCATGCTCCCGGTGCTTGAGGCGGTCGTCCAGTCCGGCAAGCCGCTGGTCATCATCGCCGAGGATGTCGAGGGCGAGGCTCTGGCCACGCTCGTTGTCAACCGTCTGCGCGGCGGGCTCAAGGTCGCGGCTGTCAAGGCGCCGGGCTTCGGCGACCGCCGCAAGGCCATGCTGGAGGATATTGCAATCCTCACCGGCGGCACCGCCATCAGCGAGGATCTCGGCATCAAGCTGGAAAACGTCACGCTGGAGATGCTCGGGCGCGCCAAGAAGGTCGTCATCGAGAAAGAGAACACCACCATCGTCGATGGCTCCGGCAGGAAGGAAGATATTGAAGGCCGCGTGAAGCAGATCAAGGCGCAGATCGAGGAGACCACCTCCGACTACGACCGCGAGAAGCTTCAGGAGCGTCTGGCCAAGCTCGCCGGCGGCGTCGCGGTGATCCGCGTCGGCGGTGCGACCGAGGTCGAGGTCAAGGAGAAGAAGGACCGCGTCGACGACGCGTTGCACGCGACCCGCGCGGCGGTCGAGGAAGGCATCCTGCCTGGTGGCGGCGTGGCGCTGCTGCGTGCGCAGAAGGCGCTCGATGCCGTAGAGACCGAGAACCCGGACCAGAAGCACGGCGTCGAGATCGTGCGCCGGGCCATCGAGGCGCCGGTGCGCCAGATCGCCGAGAATGCCGGCGCCGAAGGTTCGATCATCGTCGGCAAGCTGCGCGAAAAGACCGACTTCGCATTCGGCTGGAACGCCCAGACCGACGAGTATGGCGATCTCTTCGCACAGGGGGTCATAGACCCGGCCAAGGTGGTGCGCACCGCCCTGCAGGACGCGGCGTCCGTCGCCGGCCTGCTCGTCACCACCGAGGCGATGATCGCGGAGAAGCCGAAGAAGGAAGCCGCGCCGGCGATGCCGGCGGGCGGCATGGACTTCTGACCATCTCGCGCTGAAAGTGACCGCTCCCATGTCGGGAGCGGTCAGGAGCAAAGCATAGATCGGAGACTGACATGAGCCTCATGCCAGACTTTGACCATGTACCTGTGCCGCATCATCCCCCGTCCGAGTTCCTGTCGCACGATGCGGAGGCGCGGACGGCATTGGTCCCGCTGATCGAAACCCTGCTCGAGCAGCTGGTGATGGCTGGATGGGATCGGCGCACGGCGGCCTCCGCGCTGATGTTCCATGCGGCGGCGCAGGTGTCCGCCCCCTCGCGAGACGGCCGGCTACAATGATCCAGGAACCTCGCCTCCGGGCGGGGTTCATTTCCAATCGAACCAGACGCGCGAATGACCGGCGGCGGAAGATCTCTTCCGGCGCGACGGGATCGTCGCATCCAACACGAAGGAAAAACATCGGGAGATCGACAATGTTCATCGGCCTGCCTCGCGCCCCGCAGATTGCCGCCATCCTTGTCACGTGCCTTACATTGTCATTTTCCGGTGGCGCCGTGCAGCCCGCTGCCGCACAGGATGTGGCATCCGGCGGGCATGTCGAGCGTTCGTTGCCCGATGTTCTGGAGGAGATCACGCCCGCGGTGGTCAACATCGCGGTCACGTCTCGCGCGTCTGCCGAAACCAACCCGCTCTTCAACGATCCCTATTTCCGGCGCTTCTTCGACCTGCCGCAGATGCCGCAGCAAAGGCCCCGCATGAGCGCCGGGTCCGGCGTCATCGTCGACGCGGACAAGGGTTACATTCTCACCAACCACCATGTCGTCGACGGCGCGAGCGAGATCGCGGTGACGCTGAAGGATCGCCGCCGCTTCACGGCCGAACTGGTCGGCAGCGACAAGGCGACCGACATCGCCCTGCTCAGGGTCGATGCGTCCAACCTGACCGCCATGCGGCTGGGCGATCCGTCGCGTCTGCGCGTCGGCGACAACGTGGTCGCCATCGGCAATCCGTTCGGGCTGGGCCAGACCGTTACCTCCGGCATCGTCAGCGCGCTGAGCCGCAGCGGGCTGAACGTCGAAGGCTATGAAGACTTCATCCAGACCGACGCCTCGATCAATCCCGGCAATTCGGGCGGCGCGCTGGTGACGGTGGACGGCCAGCTTGTCGGCATCAACACCGCGATCATCGCGCCGGCCGGCGGCAATGTCGGCATCGGCTTTGCCGTTCCCGTCGACATGGCGTCGGCGGTGATGACGCAACTGATCGAGCATGGCGAGGTCCGGCGCGGGCGCATCGGCGTCTCGATACAGGACCTGACGCCCGACCTTGCCGAGGCTCTGGGTATCGATGCCAGCTTCGGCGCGGTCGTCGCCAGCGTGGAGGACGGCTCGCCCGCCGCGCAGGCCGGCATTCAGGCGGGCGACATCATCGTCGCCGTTGGCGGACGCGAGATCTCGGGTTCAGCCGATCTGCGCAACCGCATCGGACTGTCGCCTGCGGGCTCGAGGGTGGAGATCGCCTATCTGCGCGATGGCGCCCGGCGGACAGCGACTCTGACCGTGAATGGCGAATCGAGTCCCTCGCGCGCCTCTGCGGGCGCTATTCCCGACCGTCTGGCCGGCGCGGATTTCCAGGATGCGTCCGGCAACGTGCTGGTCGCCAGCGTGGCTCCGGGCAGTCCCGCCGCACAGGCCGGTCTGCGCACCGGCGACGTCATCGTCGCCATCAACCGCCAGCCGGTCAGGACCGTAGCCGAACTGACGCGGCTGCTCGGCGAAACGCGAGGCACCATCGCGCTCGATCTTTTCCGCGGAGGGGCGCGGCTCCTGCTCGTCGTTCGTTAGGGCGCGCCTTCCGCTTTGATGACTGTTCATTGTGAATACGGGAGAACATGATGAGGACATTCACCGCAACATTGATGGCAGCCGCGCTCGGCGCAACGCTGATGGCGCCGCTGCCGCTTGGAGCACAGGAAACCCCTGCGGCGCAGCAATCCGCCCAACTTAGCGGCTTCTGGCTGACGACGTCCTGGCCCGAGATGACCATCAAGCCGGGAGAGACGCAGTCGGTTTCGCTGTCCCTGCGCAACGAGAAGCTGCCGCCGCAGCGCGCCACGATCGAAGTGTCAGGTGTGCCGGAGGGCTGGGAGTGGTCGCTGAAGGGCGGCGGCCGGGAAGTGACGGCAGCGATCGTCTCGCCGGATTCGACCGAGCGGCTGACGCTCGAACTCACCCCGCCTGGAGATGCTTCCACCGACGGCGAACACGCCATCGAGGTCCGCGCCCGTACTGCAACTGAGACGGTGACCCTGCCGCTAGTGGTTCGCCTGTCGGAAACCGAGGAGGTCGCATCCGGCCTTTCGCTTGAGCCCGAATTGCCAGCACTGCGCGGCACCGCGCGTTCGACCTTCTCCTTCAAGATCAGGGTGAAGAACGAAGGCGCGGAAGACGGGCTGTTCAATCTGACAGCCAGCGTGCCGGCCGGCTTCCAGACCCGCTTCAAGAAGGGTTATGGCTCGGAAGAGATCACCGGCCTGCCCATCGCCGCCGGCGCAACCGAGACGGTCACGATGGAGGTGATCCCATCGCGTGGGGTCGCAGCCGGGCGCTATGAAGCCGGGTTCGAGGTTTCCGGCGAAGGGCTTTCCGGGACCACGCAGCTCAGTCTCGACGTGACGGGTGAACCGCAGCTCGCCATCGTAGGCCCGCAGGAGCGCCTGTCTGGCGAGGCGGTGGCGGGCAGAGAGTCGAGCTTCACCTTCACCCTCGTCAACACCGGAACTGCTCCTGCGACCGATCTGGAGCTTTCAGCCACGCCGCCCTCTGGCTGGACCGTCGCGTTCGAGCCGCAGGACATTGCCCAGATCGCGCCCAACTCCACCGGCGAGGTCAGTGTAAAAATCACCCCATCCGAACAGGCGATCGCCGGCGATTACATGGTGTCGGTGCGGGCCTCCAACGACACCGTCTCCGAAAGCGTACAGTTCCGCGTCACGGTCAGGACCTCGACGATGTGGGGCGCTGCAGGGCTTGGCGTGATCGCCGTCGCCGCGCTGGTGCTGGGCGGCGCAGTGATGAGGTACGGACGGCGATGAGCACGGTCGTTCTCGAAGCGAAGGGCCTCGCCAAGCGCTATGGCGACGCGGTGGCCGTGGCCGGCATCGACCTTTCCGTCAACCAGGGTGAGGTGATCGGCCTGCTTGGCCCCAACGGCGCCGGCAAGACCACGACGATCCTGATGCTGCTCGGCCTGACGGAAGCAAGCGAAGGAAGCGTCAGCATCCTGGGCAAGGACCCGCTGCGCCGGCCGCTGGAGGTCAAGCGCGAGGTCGGTTATCTGCCGGACGCAGTCGGTTTCTACGACACGATGACCGGCAGGGAGAACCTCGCCTATACGGCGAAGCTCGCCGGGATGTCGCGCGACCTCGCCAGGGAGCGCATTGCCGCCGCGCTGGAAAAGGTGCGGCTCAGCGATGCCGCTGATCGTCCGGTCGCCACCTATTCGCGCGGCATGCGTCAGCGCCTCGGCATTGCCGAACTGCTGATGCGCGACTGCAGGATAGCGATCCTCGACGAGCCGACCTCGGGCCTCGATCCGCAATCGACGGAGGAACTTCTCGACCTCATTCTCGACCTGTCGCGCGGCGGCATGACCATCCTTTTGTCGTCGCACATGCTCGACGTGGTGCAATCGATCTGTAGCCGGGTGGCGCTATTCAACAAGGGGCGCATCGGCTTCTTCGGCACGATCGAGGAACTGGCCGCGAGGATCGGTCGCGGTTCCTTCGTGATCGACGTCGAAGCCGATGGTATCGACCTCTGCCAGCTCGCCGGCAAGACCGATGGCGTGACTTCGGTTGCAGCCGCGTCCGACGGTCTCTGGCAGGTCGAGGCGACGCGCGACGTGCGGTCCGATCTCGCAAAACTCGTGGTCGAGGCCGGCGGCAGGCTGAAGAACCTCGACCTGCGCCGCGCCCGCCTCGACGAAGCCTACAACCGTTACTTCAGGGAGGTTGCCAATGCAGCGTGAAGGATCTCCGTTCAGGGGTGTGGGCACGGTGGCGCTCAAGGAAGCGGCCGACCACATGACGAGCGCCCGCATGCATCTCATCATGCTGCTGGTTCTGCTCACTGCCATCGGCGCCGTGTACGGCGCCATCGACCGCATCCGCGACACGACGGCGCAAGACGCCTACCTGTTCCTCAAGCTGTTCACGGTGGCGCGCGAGCCGCTGCCGTCCTTCGCCGCCTTCCTCGGCTTCCTGCTGCCGCTGGTGGCGATCGCGCTAGGCTTCGATGCCATCAACGGCGAGTTCAACCGGCGCACCATGAGCCGGCTACTCGCCCAGCCGATCTATCGCGACGCCGTGCTGTTCGGAAAGTTCCTTGGCGGTCTGCTCGTCATCGCCATCGCGCTTCTGACGCTGTGGCTGATGATGGTCGGGCTCGGCATGCTCTTCCTCGGCCTGCCGCCTTCCGGCGCGGATATCGTACGCGGCATCTCGTGGCTTGCCGCGACGCTCGCCTATGCCGGGGTCTGGCTGGCGCTTGCCATAGCGTTCTCGACCGTGATCCGCTCACCGGCCACCTCGGCACTGGCCGCGCTCTCCGTCTGGCTGGTGCTTACCGTGTTCTGGGGCATGATCGCGCCGTTGGTGGCCGGGATCGTCGCGCCGATCGACCCGTTCGATCCGATGAGCGTGCTCAACCGCTTCGAGTGGCAGCAGGCGATCGCCCGCATCTCGCCGCAGACGCTCTATGGCGAGGTGACGGGGTTGATGCTCGATCCCGCCGCGCGGTCCGTCGGGCCGCTATTCATGCACCAGATGGAGGGCGCGGTCATCGGCGCGCCGCTGCCGACCATGCAGAGCCTGCTGATCGTCTGGCCGCAGATCTCCGGCCTGATCGCCGCGATGCTGGTGCTGTTCACGCTCGCCTATGTCGTGTTTCAGCGGCAGGAGGTGCGGGCATGATCGCGGGGCGCCTGCGCCAATGCCTTGCAATCCTCCGCTGGACGCAGGTCGATCTGGCGGAGGAACTGGGTATTCCCGCCGAGCATGTAGGCGAATGGCTCACGGGACGAACCCATGTGCCCGTCGCCGTGGCCGCATGGCTGGAGGCGCTGGTGAAGGTGCATCGCAGCGTGCCGAAGCCTGACATTCTTGAAAGCAACCTCATATTGGGCCATCTGGCTTCGGCCATGGATTCATCGCAGCACAGTTCAGGTATTTTGCAATGACGTCGGACATCAAGGAAACCGAGACCAGATCGTTCGAGGCGGATGTCGCCCGCCTCCTGCACATGATGGTGCACTCGGTCTATTCGGACCGGGACGTGTTCCTGCGCGAACTGATCTCAAATGCCGCCGATGCCTGCGAGAAGCTGCGCTATGAGGCGATCCAGAACCCTGAACTGCTCGGCGACGATCCGAAGCCCGCGATCACGATTTCTGCCGATCCGGACGCGAAGCGCCTCACGGTCGAGGACAACGGCATCGGCATGAGCCGCGACGAGCTGGTCGAGGCGCTCGGCACCATCGCCCGCTCCGGCACGCGCGCCTTCATGGAGCGCATCGAGGCCGCGAAATCCGGCGAGGGCGCCGAGCTGATCGGCCAGTTCGGTGTCGGCTTCTATTCGGCCTTCATGGTCGCCGACAAGGTCGACGTCATCACCCGCAAGGCGGGAAGCGAAGAGGCCTGGCGCTGGTCCTCCGACGGCAAGGGTTCCTACGAGATCGCGCCTGCGGCTGCCGACGAGGCGCCGAAGCGCGGTACGCGCGTCGTGCTGCATCTGATGGAGGACGCGGCGAACTATACGCAGCCATACCAGCTCGAGCGCCTGATCAAGGAACAGTCCGGCCATGTGCCGGTCGCCATCTCATTGATAGAGAAGCCCGAGGCCGAACGCCGCGAAATCGCGGACGGCACGGCCCTGTGGGTGAAGTCGAAAAGCGAAATCACCCAGGAGGAATACACCGAGTTCTATCGCGGGGTTTCCGGCCAGTATGACGAGCCGGCGGTGACCATCCATTTCCGCGCCGAAGGCCGGCACGAATACAACACGCTCGCCTTCGTTCCCGGCTCGCGTCCATTCGACCTGTTCGACCAGGACCGCAAGGGGCGGATGAAGCTCTATGTTCGGCGCGTCTTCATCACCGACGAGGCCGATCTGCTGCCGCACTATCTGCGCTTCGTGCGCGGCCTGGTCGATTCCGCAGACCTGCCGCTCAACCTGTCGCGCGAGATGATCCAGGAAAGCCCACTTCTGGCCGCCATCCGCAAAGGCGTCACCAATCGCATCCTTTCCGACATGACGAAGCTCGCGGAAAACGACGCAGACGCCTATGCGAGAATCTGGGAGAATTTCGGCGTCGTCCTCAAGGAAGGCCTCTACGAGGACTGGGAACGCCGCGAGCAGTTGTTGAAGCTTGCCCGCTTCCGTTCCACGACCTCGGGCGAGACCTGGCGCAGCCTGGCCGATTATGTGGCGGCGATGAAGGAGGGGCAAAAGGCGATCTACTTCATGACCGGCGACGACAGGGCGCGGCTCGAGGCCTCGCCGCAACTCGAAGGTTTCCGCGCTCGCGGGGTCGAGGTGTTGCTCCTGACCGACCCGGTCGACAGCTTCTGGGTGACGATGGCGCCGGAGTTCGACGGCAAGCCGCTGAAGTCGGTGACGCAGGGCGGCGCGGACCTTTCCGACATCGCTCTGCCGGACGATGCGACAAAACCGGAGGGTGCCGAGACGTCGCCGGAAATCGCGACGTTCATCGCCTTCCTGAAATCGACGCTGGGCGACGACGTTTCCGACGTGAAGGCGTCCGACCGGCTGACCGAAAGCGCCGTTTGCCTTGTCGCGCCGGAGGGAGGCCCCGATCGCCAGATCGAGCGCCTTCTGAGCGCGGCGGGGCGACTCGACAATGCCACGAAGCCGGTGCTCGAGATCAACCCCCGAAGCGAACGTATTCTCGCACTGGCAAAGCTCGGAGGCGGCGATCTCGCCTTCCGGCAGGATGTCGCGCATCTGCTCTACGACGAGGCGCGTGTCCTTGACGGTGACAAACCGACCGATCCGAAAGCATTCTCGGAGCGGATGGCGCGTGTTATTGCTCGCTCAATCAGATGATCTGCGTGTAGAACTGCTCCGTCTCTCCCCGCCCATTCGCTCAAATTGTAGATACCGGATTAGCCACCTCGATACCGAAACGGACTAGAAGCAGGGGGTCTATCCAACAGGGGCAAGGATGTTGGCTTTCCCTTCGCAACACGTCTTGAAGAAGTCAGCAGTCGTGACGCTCATATGCGCTGCGATTTCGATCTCCGTTTCGACAGGGATTCGCTTTTACCTCGGTGTCCAGTCAGATACGATTACGATCATCGTACGGCTCATATTGCCGTTCATCATCGCGTTTCCGATCGCGATAGCGCTTTTCACCAAGATCGAGAAACTGGAGAAGGCGTACCGGAGCCTGCTGAAAGAAGCGCGAGAACTAGCACAGAGCGCGAGCACCGACCCGCTGACAGGGCTGCTCAACCGACGTAGCTTCGAGCAACAATTCAACCTTGCAATGGCCCATCGCGCGGGCGGCAAGTTCATCATTGCCGACATGGACTACCTGAAGGCGATAAACGACGAGCATGGGCATCTTGTCGGCGATGACGCCATCATCTCGTTCGCGCACGCATTGGAACGAGTCCTAGGGAATGAAAGCCTCATTGCACGGATCGGCGGCGACGAGTTTTGTGCCTATCTGCCAAAGGCTGACGCAAACACGGTCAACCAGTTGGTGAAGCAGGTCGGCGCTGCGACACAGAAGGAGTTCTTCCGGAGAACGGGGCTGGACTATCCGCTTTCATTCTCCGTAGGGCTGGAGAAATGCCAGCCGCAACTTACGTTCCGCGAAATGATCTCGCGCGCCGACAACAAGCTGTACGCCAAGAAACGCAGCCGCTCCCCCTTCGACAACAAAGCCACTGCCGCGTGACCATTCAATGGTCGCGGCTTCTGAAGCGCATTATCACCCGATCACAGTAGCCTGCTGCTCTGACGCGGACGCGGGAGCGCGGGTACTGCTACTAGGCCACCTTGCGCCCTTCCATCACCTCGCGTTGAGCCTGCGCAACATTACGCGGCCGCTCGCCGCGCAAAATGTCGCTGACCTCCAAATATGCCATCTCGATCAGATATGCCGCCATGTCGCACCGCTCCGCTTCAGCCATGGTCCGCAACTGGCCAAGCATGGAACGGATATATTCCATGGTTTCGGTATGCCGTTTTCCCCGCCCGTTCATCTGGAAAGTCCTCCCGCAAGAAGATTGGGTTAGACTCAAATCACCCCTTACCAACTCCCGCATAGTCGGCAAATAGAGCGTGTAACTCGGAAACTGTCACCACAATTTTCAGGCGAGGCAGGTTGTATCAATTCAGCCTGATGCCGCCCTTGGATAGCAGTTCATCCACCTCGAACTGCGCAGCCTCCAACAAGTAGGAAATCGCCGGATCACCGATCTTGCTGGCCAGTTCTCGACTGACGGTAAGTTGCCCCGAAAGCCGCTCAATGGCTGTACCTACCAGTCCGCTGACATCTATTACGAAGCCCGGATAAAAGGTCGGCTGTCCACCCGGATCGAAGAAGCATCGGCCGCTTGCCAGAAGGCTCCGTTCCCCCAACTGGCGTGATAGGACCCGATACCGCACCCTGTAGGGCGCACCACCGAGCGCATCCTTGATGCTGCGATCAACCCTCGGAAGGTCCTCGGGATGGACGGCATCCAGAAGCCGATTGAGCGGGCGGCCTTCGTGACCTTCGCGCGCCGTCACGTTGAAATACTGGCAGGCGACTTCGTCGGTGAACGCTAGGTCCCGTTGCACGTCCCACGTCCAAAGCCCTACGGGCGATATGTGTCTGGCTTCGGAATTGTCGTTGGGCATCGCAGGCAACTGATTACGTAAGGGAAAACAGGAACACACTGCCCCGAACGGGCGCGCGATTTCCAGCCTACCTAAGCAGGTTTTTGTTCATTGTGCCGGCGTTCGACCTCCATGCGCACCGCTTGCGCGAATTCCGGTTGGCTTGAAGACTGTTCCAACCGCAGCGCCTCGGCCAGCACGCGGTCCCACGACTCGGACAGATACGCGCGGATCAGCGCATCGGCTGACCGCCTGACCTGCTCCTCGCGTGTCATTCCTGAAGTCATGCCTAATACTTCGGTCAATGCTATGTCCGTTGCGGACCCCTCGGCAGCCAGATTTCGGATGGCTTCCGCCAAATCGTGAAAGGCACCCTCCCGCAGCGCCTTTCGCGCCTTGGCCATGTCTGCCGATGGGTGCTTTATGATACGCACTTTAGTCATGTCTCCCCTCGCGTGGCGCGCTTACTGTCTTTACGTCAGAAGCACAAGGATTTTCTGCATACGACGGTTCGCGGGAAGGCGAGCAGTCAGTCATGGCCGCCGCGAGTAGCGCGCTCCGGGTCGCCGCCGGCCATGGCGATGGCGATGGCGATGGCGATGGCGATGGCGATGGCGATGGCGGAAAGACTATTTGGTTTGATGCAGCGCAACAACGCTATAGGCTTAAAAGCTTACGGGGGTGTTGTTGGTCAATTGGGTCAAAATTCGATGGAGCGCCACCCAATAGACATGGACCGCGTTAGAGAGGTGGCGCGAAAGCTGGTTGCACTTTACGCTACGGAAGCTTTACCGCGCGCAAGGGAATTGGAAAAATCCTCCAGCGTCAAAGCGTTCGCGGAAGCCGTCACAATAGAAGTGAAACGAATTCTTGGACTTTCGTGACGCTTTCGGCGGTGTGGCGATTGACAAGCGTCTGAAGCGGCGCAAGGCTGGTCATGTAAACTTCCGAAGGCGGGAGACTATCGTGACTGTGCCAGCCAGAGTGAATGAGTCTGGCGACAACGATGGTGATCCACCCCCATTGAACGGGTCCACCTTGAAGTATGGTTTTGACCATGAAGGAGGACCACAATGGCAAACAAGCGACACAAGCCCGACGAGATCGTCACGAAGCTTCGGCAGGTTGAGGTTTTGC
>Ga0180223_1002071_pt1 | contig 13008 bp, 7 predicted proteins | sample eDN5th30CKraftOP_FD_151337 | JGI IMG/M metagenome (GOLD analysis project Ga0180223, IMG submission 151337) | Enriched Organic Plus compost microbial communities from Emeryville, California, USA - eDNA 5th pass 30_C Kraft OP (version 2) (version 2) ...
GTGTACAACCGGAAAAAGATATGGTATTCAGTGCCTGGGTAAGAGAGACCTGCGTTACACCTCCCTGCAATGTCACCACTTATGCAAATAACCAGGTCAGCATCAAGTTTAATACTTCACCTGTTACGACAACACAATTGAAGCCTTCAGGGCCCATTATTGACGGATGGCAGCGTTATGAAGGTTATTTTAAAGCACCTGCTGCTTCCACCACCATGACAGTGACATTCACTAATTCCAGCGGTCAGCCGGTTTATTTTGATGATATACGCATCCATCCGTTCAATGCAAATATGAAAACGTATGTGTATGATCCCGTTAATCTAAGGCTGATGGCAGAAATGGATGCAAACAACTATGCCAGCTTTTATGAATACGATGCGGAAGGGACATTGATCCGCACCAAAGCGGAAACCAAAGAAGGAGTGAAAACAATTACAGAGAGCAGAAGCTCCAAACAAAAGAATGTAAATATCATTCAACCGGATTAAATCATGAAAAGAAGCAAACTGTATATTATCCGGGCAATGGGCAGTGTGATGCTGCTAATGCAACTGGCTGGTTTGAATGCCCAGGTGAATGATCCTAATGCAGCCATACGCCGTTTTGTGAAAATGCTGAATATGGAAGGGAAAACTCCGCTGGACATGCAATTGCAGATCCGCTACAGCGCGAACCTGCAAACCCAGCCGGAGGATACATTGAGCATGCAAGGGGATTTTTACCTGCGTTCGCATGCCGGTTATGTGCGGATGGGGGAGCAGGAGCAGATACTTAACGATTCCGTGGTATTGATCATTAGCGATAACCTGCAACGGATGATCCTTTACCCAAAGGCGAAAGCGATGGTGAATTATATACGCAATCTGCCAGGTATGCAATGGAGCGATTCTTCCATTAAGCAACTTGCCTTGCAATTTAAAGCGTTTGACGTAAGTAAAGGGCAACTCAGATTAAACAGTAAGCAATTGCTGCCCGGCACTAAATTGTCCCGCAGCAGTTACGTGCTCGATTATGACACTGCAACAGCAAAGCCTATAGAACTGAACATGACTCAAAGGATACTTGTAGGAGTGGATTCCCTGCAATATGAAGCATTGAAGCAGTACCCGTCCTATGTCCCGAACCTGTTCACCAAAGAAGGGTCATATTTTTTTATTAAAGAGAAAATGTTGACCGTTCACTATAAAAAAATTGAGCAACCGGAAACCGATGCTTTGCCAGTAACAATGAGCGATAGGATTGAATGGACAAACGAGGGGCAGGCCAGGCCTGTAGGGAAATATTTGCTCTATCAACTGGTGAATGCAGAATAAATTAATAATGACCATTAGTACGAACTGAAACTTATGATACAAGCCCAGAAACGTAAACGATCTTTTTACCTGTCTGCCTGTAAAAGCATTCCATTGTTTTTATTGCTTTTGATCAATATGGCTGCTTATGCAGGGAATGATGGCGGAGTAACGGAAATCCGGGTGGCTGCTCTTGCAGGTATCCAGACCAGCGGTGATACCCTGGCGCCGCTTGAAAAGGACAGGACAGTATACCTGCAGTACACGGCTTTGCCGGGGGAGCTGACCGGTCAGCGTAAGATCAATAATATTGTCAGTTTTGCGATCAATGAAGAGACCGGGGTGTTTATGAGCGTTCCGTTTACGGTAACAGCTTCGGTACGGATTCAGTATGGGCCCGACGAAAATAATTTATCTACCATCGACAGCAGTTTTACGGTGAGCTATGATGGCCGGCAGGGTATAACCTACAATGCCAAAAGGTATCTGAGTTTTGAGAATGCTGCTTATGTGCGCATCACCCTGCTGGATGATCTGGCGACTGATCCTTCCAACGTTGGGGGAATTGACCTGAGAAAAGTGTTGATACTGGAAAACCGGATGCAGATCACCAGGTATTTTCAGTTGTCGACCAACCAGAGCGATCTTGAACCGGTTGGATTTACCAGTGGAACAATTACCGATGTGTTGCCGGTCAGTTGGAGTTGGCCGTCTGCTGCAGGGCAAAACTATACACAGTTGGAGTGGACCTGGGTAGAAGATGAACTGGAAGATTATTATAAGAAAAACGGAGTACTGGATTACGGGTTGGTATTTGATCACAATTCTACCCGTATTGATCTGCCGAGAAATTTCCTGCAGTATGATATTCCTCTTTATTACGATGGGAAAGGGAAACTGTATTGCCGCGTCAGAGCCGTGAATATTCATAGCAGTGGCAGCAGAAACGATGGGCCATGGTCAAGTGTGATGGTGACTTCTTTTAACGGGCATACCCCTGAACTTAACTGGCAGGCACGTACCAGTTTTGCGGAAGAAGGGAAAATGAAAACCGTCATGGAATATTTTGATGGTTCATTGCGGAGCCGCCAAACCGTGACCAGGGAAAATACGACCAATACCATCCTTGTTGCAGAAACATTTTATGATCGCCAGGGAAGGCCGGCCGTGCAGGTATTGCCTGCGCCCAGCATGGCTGAGGTAATTGCTTATACACAAAACCTGAACAGGTTCAACGGGCAGAATAATTATGAAGATCCCGCCGACCGTTTTGACTTTGATGTAACTGACCTGCCGGGCAAAACGACAGCCCCGATGGAGAATACTGTTACGAACAGCGCAGCTCAATACTACAGCGATCAAAATCCTCAAAAGCTCCTCCGGGTGCATCAGAATATTCCTGATGCTGAAGGCTATCCATATACCGTTACCCGCTACACGCCCGACGCTACCGGAAGAATACTTTATCAGAGTGGTGTTGGTAAAGCCATGCGAATGGGAGGTGGGCATGAAACCCGTTATTACTACGGGTCACCTGCTCAGGAAGAACTGGATGGTTTGTTTGGAACGGATGCAGGTGATAAAAGCCATTACTTTAAAAACATGGTCCGCGATGCGAACGGCCAAATGAGTGTAAGCTATGTGGACATGCATGGACGTACCATTGCCACAGCACTGGCGGGTAAAGCGCCTGATAGTTTGCTTGCATTGGATTATACCAACAATGCACTTTATCCCAACCAGGCAAAAGCCATGATGACCCGTAACCTGTTGGATAAAAATTCCAATATCGTAAAAGGCAACAGCATTGAATCAGTGAGCACGTTGCTTGTGCCGTATCCAACAGATTACAAGTTCGAATATTCATTGACCCCGGAGAGCCTGCAACTGGATGCATGCCTCGGAAGCAGCCCGCCTGTTATTTGCTATGATTGCCTGTATGACCTGGAAATATCCATCACGGATGAATCAGGTGAGGGAGCCCCGATGCTTTTCACCTATAATAATATCAGCCTGAACCCTGATAGCAATTGTGCCACTCCTGCTCCTGCGTTTCAGCCCGGCGACAGCACTCCGCATAAGATCGAGATACCTGTTTCGCTGGGAGAGGGGTCTTATATTATCCGTAAAACATTAACCATTAGTGAAGCTTCGTTGCAACAGTACAGGGAGATGTTCGTCCGTCAAAGCATTTGCAAAACAGAGCAGGAACTCATTGACTCGATCTATAATGTACTGATCACTGTAACGGATTGTAACGATCCGCAGCCGGTCACCTGCTCCAGTTGTCTTGCTGAGCTGGGGGATTATTCAACGTTCAGGACAAATTTCCTGAGTGGCATCGGCAATCCAACTGTTACGCCATCGCTGGAAGCGGACATACAGGAAGCTTATGATGCTGCAAAGCTTGATTGCGAGAGATTGTGTGGTGAAGTGTCCCAGGTGATCTCCAACCGCAGGGAACTGATGCTGGCAGATATGATGCCAGATGCCGGCCAGTATGCCAACCGCAATCCAACCAGTCCCGGCTCCATGTATAATAAATATGATATTTTCTCAACGGCCACTCCTTCTATTCAGCCTTTTTATCGCAAGCCACAGACCAGTACAGGACAGGCCGGGTTTTATTATGATTACAATGGCCAGATAGACGGCAGCATCCATCCCGCAAGCGGTGATGCATACGCATGGCTGAATGGTATGAGTAAAGAAGAATTTGCACAACGCTTTACTACCAGTTGGGCAAATTCATTATTGCCTTATCATCCGGAATACAAAAGGCTTCAATATGCCGAAACACAGATGAAGCCAAGCTTCAACTGGATCACTAAATTCAGCACCACCGATAGCTATGATGATGCAGTAACAAAAGGTTACGTGCTTACAACAGGCAGTACAACTGCAACACCTTACAACGATTCCTTTTTTATCAAACGCGGAAGTCTTTCAAATGATTCTCTGCTCATCTGGGTAAAGACGGACTATGTTCAGAGCCTTAGCCTCTGGCAGATTGCTTATGGAGAGTTGCGTTGCAAGACCATTACTGATGCAACCCAACGCGATCAATGTTATATAGATGCACCCAAACTGCCTCCCTATACAGATATTACCAGTACGGAAGAAAAGGACCGCTTGTGGCAGGCATTTCGTGATCTGTATATAAGCGCCCGGGGCAATGAAGTAGATAAATATATCGGGGAGCAGGAGCCGCTGGCAGATGAAACAGCTTTGGTGGGCCAGGGGTATCATTTACGTTTTGCAACACATTCCCAACTGGCAGGTCAGAATAACTGGGATTGGTTTCCATCAAGCCCCGGAGCTGCTCCCAATCTGCCGCCGAATGCCATGCAGGATAGTTTGAATCTGTATTACAATAGTAGCTGCAGCGGATATATTAACATATGGCGTGATCGCTTATTGGAATGCGCGACTATTGCGAATCATCCTGACAGCGCCGCCATTATGAGTCAGATACTGGCAGGTATGCTCGCTGTATGTGAAAAAGGTGCGGATGCCAACAGCCCTTATGGAGCTTCCAGTGTAGCGCCAGGTACACCCAACGATGGATCGCCACGCAATTTTGAAGAAGTGATTTATTCGGTTTTTGCACAGTATCATATTAATAAAACTGATCTCTGTAATGCTTATGTTATTGAGCTGCCAAGAGGGTATGGACAGTCGCAGCCAATTGCACCTACTATGGTCGTCAGCCTTGACAGTTGCAGTTGCGATCTATTGGAGGTAATGAAAGAGCGGGCTTACCTGGCTTCGTATGATACCACTCAGTTGAGCAGCTTTAACCAGTATCTGCGATCAGTGAGACAGGACACGATCACGCAGGTATTATTTGATGCCGGCAAACTCTGCAGTACCAGTATTGCCAATAGAGCATTGCCACCAGACTCACTGCCTTCTTTGCCTCCTTATGTGATGTTGCCAACGCCACAACCTCTGCCGTCCTTTATGCAGTGCGGAGCGGCCATTGCAGGTTGTTTGGACTGCGGCACACTGATTGAATTGATCAAAGAATTTAAGGATACCATACCGGCACCTTACAGTATGGGCCCGGTAATGGATATGGAGCTGAGTGATTCCAGCATCCGGCACAATGAACTGCTGGCAAAATTCCTGAACTACCGCACAGGCTTTGAGTATACCTGGCAGCAATACCTCGATTCTGCAGCTAAAGTGGGATGTGATCTTGCAGGGCTTGGCATGGTTTACCCCGACTTGCTGGAAGTGAGTGAACGGGAGAGCAGCTTACCCTCCACTTATGTAGCCAGGGTCACAATCAATTTCAATCCGGGCTTTGCCAGTGTTCCCAATGATATGTTTGAGGCGTACATCGCAAAAGACAGCGCCATTATGGCTAATATGGCGGTGATTTGCCCGGACAATAATTACATTACTGATACTGCAGGGGTCTTTTTACCTGAGCCACCCTGCCAGAAAGTATACAACATGGCGGTAGCCATGGCGCAGCAGATCTACCTGCAGCGGTATGAATCCCGCTTAGCTGATTTTGAACAGGCATATCGTGCCAAATGCCTCGCAGCACCAGAAAGTTTTACAGTGCGGTATGAAAAGCAGGAATATCATTATACGCTTTATTATTATGATATGGCGGGGAACCTTGCCAAGACTGTGCCGCCAAAAGGTGTGAGACCGGATTTCAGTGAAGCGTTTACCGATTCAGTAAGGAACTACCGGGCTGCCGGCTCATACCTGGGCCGCCCTCATGAACTCACAACGCAATACGTGTATAATAGTTTGAACCAGGTTGTGGCACAGGTGTCGCCTGATGGAGGCCGCTCACTGTTCTGGTATGATAACCTGGGGCGGCTGGTAGTAAGCCAGAATGCCCAGCAAAGGGAAGAAGGCAATTACAGTTATACGCGTTATGATGCAATAGGTCGTATCACTGAAGTGGGTCAGAAGCCACAGACAGAAGCCATGAGTCAGTCAGTGAGCCAGGTGCCTGCTTCACTTTTAAACTGGATCACCAGCGGCGAGGCCCGCGAGCAGATCACCCTTACTCAATATGACCGCCGTTACGAGGTTGGTGGTGCTGGCCTGGATCCCATGCTGACGCAGCAAAACCTGCGCAACCGCGTAAGCTATACCCTGGTGCGCAACAGCTCTATGGATGGTAGCAATTATCATGCAGGCACATTCTATACGTATGATGTGCATGGTAATGTAGACACTTTGCTCCAGCATTACCGTGGCGTGTCTGCCATGAGCAGCGATCCCTATAAAATGATCGCGTACGACTATGATCTTATCAGCGGAAAAGTGAATGGAGTGGAATACCAGCCCCGTTATAATAATGGAGTGGGAATGGTCGTGCCCTCCGATCGGTTTTTCCATCGTTACCGTTATGATGCAGAGAACCGCCTGGTGGAAGTGGAAACAAGCCGCGATGCCCTGATATGGGAGCGCGATGCCGCATACAGATATTATAAGCATGGGCCTCTTGCCAGAACCGAACTCGGCCAGCTCAGCGTGCAAGGTGTGGACTATGCATACACATTGCAGGGATGGCTGAAAGGAGTGAACAGCGTAACGACCACCAACAGCTATGATATCGGCGCAGACGGAACCGGAGTGACGGCACGTGACGCATACGGCTTCGCTCTTCATTATTATGATGATAAAGGAACCGAACAGGATTATAAAGCCATCAACACAGCAATAGCCACTGCTTTCCCCCGGCCATCAACAGTCATCGGTATCCGTTCGCTTTACAATGGGAACATTGCAGCAATGAGTGTAAACCTGGTAAACAGTTTTGATCAGAGCCCGGGCGTGCTGCATTGGGACCCGTTGTTCTACCGCTACCAGTATGATCAGTTGAACCGGTTGAAGGGGATGAAGGCCTACAAGGGATTATCGTCCAACCAGTGGACACCGGTAGGCTTAAGCGATTATGGCGAGTCGATCGTGTATGACCCGAATGGCAATATCCTGAACTATGACCGTGCGGGTTCGCCGGAAAGAGGCACACCGGCCGGCATGGATGCATTGACGTATCATTATAAATCGAACAGCAACCAGTTGGACTGGGTGGACGATGCGGTAAGCAGCGGGAACTATACAGAAGACATGGATGCACAGTCGGCGGGCAACTACAGCTATGATAAGACCGGGAACCTGAAAACGGATGTGAAGGAAGGGATCACCCATATCAATTGGACGGTGTACGGAAAGATAGCGAGTATCACCAAAGGAGGCAATACGATCAGCTATACGTATGATGCGTCAGGCAACCGGATCAGCAAAACGGTGGGTACAACGACAACGGTGTATGTCAGGGATGCAAGCGGGAATGTATTGAGCGTGTATGAGAAGGTGGGTTCTGGAGCAGTGAATCAATCGGAGCTGCATTTGTATGGCAGCAGCCGGCTGGGTATACAGGGAGCTTTGACAAATGCGCCGATCCCGGTATCTTTAGGAGGGTTTTCGGGTAAGATGCATACGTTTACCCGGGGAGAGAAGTTCTTTGAGTTGACGAATCATTTGGGGAATGTGTTGGTGACGGTGAGTGATAAGAAGATCCAGGTGGAGGATAATGGGTTGGTGGGATGGTATGAGCCGGAGTTGAAGAGTGTGGTGGATTATGCGCCGTTCGGGATGCAGATGGTGGGGAGGAAGTGGCAGGCAGGGGATTATAGGTATGGGTTCAATGGGAAGGAGAATGATAATGAGGTGAAGGGAGAGGGGAATCAGCAGGATTATGGAATGAGGATCTATGATACGAGGTTGGGGAGGTTCTTAAGTGTGGATCCAATCACAAGACAATATCCCTGGTTGACACCCTATCAGTTTGCAAGTAACTCTCCAATTTCAAGCATCGATCTTGATGGATTGGAAGGCCTTGTGTCTACTGGTATCCCGGTGCCATTTTCCAAGGATAATCGCCCTTCAGGAATGGTTCTTACAACGCAAGATGCTGCGAAAATTAATCGGAACTTAGTTGTAGCAGCGTTTAAGGCTGTGTTTTCTGAGCCTTTACCTAAGAAACTTATTGATCATTATGCGAATGAAAATGGGAAACCATATGCTTTAAATAAGACAGAAGCGGTAGAAATTAAATCGTATCCGACAGGATTGCAAGGGCTTGTTGCTACTGACAATCAAAAATTTCAGAATTTATTAAAGGGCGCGAAGAAAGGAGATGTTATTAATCTTCCCCAAGGTTATTCGATACAAGGAGGTGCTAGTACTGCAGGAACTTTAGGGAGGTTTACTATTAAATTGACTGGTACTATTACAGTTGATAAAAAGGATGCATCAAAATGGACTTTTGAAGGAACCATGCAGTTTTCTGATGTGTTTGATTTTGAAACAGCTCCAGTTACTGCAAATGACCTTCAGCGGTCTGATTGGGGAAACCTTCAAACAGATTTTGCAAAAAAATATTTACCGGGTCAGGGATTTGTAGTGACATCTGATGTGATAAATGTTAAACAGACAAGTAGCGATGCAACCTTTGACTGGTATAATGGGAAAAAAGCAGATGGTAAGCAGAATCGGGTATCTAATGAAATGTCTGATCACCCAGATGAAGGCAGGAAAGGAACAAAAGAGATTAAGGAGGCAAATTAAGTATGAATCGGTCTAAGTTTTTAATATCGATATCTGTCATTGTTCTATTGGGAATGGTGATAGCATGGGTTACAAATGAGTTAAACAAAAGGCAGGCAAAGAATGATGTTCTTTTATATTTGCCAAGCCTTAAAGATGTTCCGATTACAAATGCACGGTTTATTAAATTGTATGCAGATCCTTCCTATGTTACTCCCTATAATGTTCTTTTGAGATTTAAGGTTAACCCACAAAAGAATAAGGGGGTTAATGTAGTCGAAAGGCTAGGCTTGAAATCACCATTGAAGGTAGACAGTGTTTTATTGAAAGAAACCACGCTGGTGGATGAGTATAAGTACTATTTTACGCCATTCGGTATAAATTTTTTACGGATTGAATCAATAAAACGTCAGCAAAACAAAGTTCGCTGGTGGAACGGAGGAGATTGCCATGAGATCTTTGCTTCTCCTTATTTAGATAAAAACAACAAGAAGCAAGTGGTGAATTTTGGAGAAAGTAATAATGGCCGAATCTTCTGTTGCCAGAATGGCGACACCTATTATATACTTATTGAATGTAGGGGGTGAAAAAAGATGTTGAATAGTCCTAAAATAAAAAACCGCTGATCAACAATCAGCGGCTTTTATTTTATGTATAAGTTTTCACTGGATAATTACACCTACGATAAGACGGGCAATCTGCAAAAGGATGCAAAGGAAGGCATTACCGGTATCACCTGGACGGTGTACGGGAAGTTGGAAAGCCTTGTGAAAGCTGCGGGCGATACGCTCCGGTACAGCTATGATGCGTCAGGCAACCGGCTCAGCAAGCGGTCTTCATCGACGGGTGTTACAACGGTGTATGTGCGGGATGCGGGCGGCAATGTGCTGAGTGTGTATGAAAAACCGTCCACAACCCCGCTGGAGCAAAGGGAGCTCCACCTGTATGGCAGCAGCCGGCTGGGTATACAGGGAGCTTTGACAAATGCGCCGATCCCGGTATCTTTAGGAGGGTTTTCGGGTAAGATGCATACGTTTACCCGGGGAGAGAAGTTCTTTGAGCTGACGAATCATTTGGGGAGTGTGTTGGTGACGGTGAGTGATAAGAAGATCCAGGTGGAGGATAATGGGCTGGTGGGGTCGTATGAACCGGAGTTGAAGAGTGTGGTGGATTATGCGCCGTTCGGGATGCAGTTGGTGGGGAGGAAGTGGCAGGCAGGGGATTACCGGTATGGGTTCAATGGGAAGGAGAATGATAATGAGGTGAAGGGAGAGGGGAATCAGCAGGATTATGGGATGAGGATTTATGATACGAGGTTGGGGAGGTTTTTGAGTGTTGATCCGATTAGTAAAAGCTATCCTTCTTTAACACCATACCAGTTTGCAAGTAATTCACCGATCAAGTGTGTAGATGTAGACGGATTAGAAGGTGATCCAGTTAGGGGAACTATTGACTGGGTTCATGAGCAATGGGAAGGGCTGACAAGTGCAAAAAGGTGGACAGAAGCCGCTGAAAATGTCAATTCAACAGTTAATCCGATTTATATAGGGTCAAATTACATTTGGAAGATTGCTACCAATAAGGATTTGATGGGTAGGCCAAATGATCACAGGGGAAGGTTAGGAGCTGCTCAAGATATGATAGCAGAAGGCATAGGGTATTTAACATTAGGTAAGTTGCTTAAAGGACTTGGAGGTTATGGTACTAATGCTTTCGAGGCAGAAATGAATGCTGCTAATAGTGCGTCGAGATTGTCTTCAAAATCACCTCCACCGCCTACTAAACCAGCACTCCAAATGACTAATGAACAAAAGCAGGAATTAATTGCTTTTGTAAAACAAGAAGCTTCTTCAGGAAGTAAGTTGACAAATCTTCAATCCAAATTTGACAATCTGGCTAAGGATAAGTTATTGCCTAAATATTTAAAAGATGACCCGAATCTGAGGGCAGGGTATACCGGTTCTTTTAAAACAGGCAAAGTGGGTAATCCTAATAAACCAACATACGGACAAGATGTTAATTTGGATAAGTTTGATATTGATTACTGGATAGAAAGTGATATTCTGTATAAGAAGTATGGGCCCAATCTTAGAGCTGATCCTGAGTTTCGGAAAATCTTAGGTGAAACTCCGGGATTTGAAGGCTTGAAGGCAAACAAAGAGGGCTTTTCTATTAAATTTAAACCATCTTCAGGAAACAAATAATATGAGTAAAATATTCGGAGCTAAGGCAAAAGTTTTCATGACATACAAAGGGGAGATGCATGAGTTGTCAAAAATAATCAGCAAAGGTTTGATATTGCCTGACTTTATAGTTGGGTTTAGAGAAGACCCTCCTTATGATCTTACAGGCTCTTGTGAAGCCCTAGGGTTTCAGCTTTGGCTTAATAAATCAGATTTGGTAAGTGGGTATGACTTTGTACTTGAAATGGAAACTGAATTAAGCAATGATGAATTATCTATCGGTCAGATGCACGATCTTTCTTTATGGTTAGGACGATATGTTTATAGGATTTGTGATATTGATACATGCGTGGTGGATGAAAATGGAGGAGTATGTCAAGTTAGGTAATGTGGGGTAGTGTGTCAGATTAGTTGGCTTTTTAGAATGTTCTCAATATAAATTCTTTACAGGAGCTCTCTTTAGGGGTAATGTATCAGATTATCAGGTTTTACCTAAATTGCTCATAAATAATCGAATACGGGTAGCTATTCTCAGAGCTACCCGTATTTTTTTTGTAATTTTTCACTCTGGTTAAAAAAGCAAAGGGCTTATCAAGCCCTTTTTTCGTATTCATGTATCAAATTATCAGGTTCCATGGAATGCAGATTTTGTAAAGGTAAATGTCAAAAAGCTGGCAAGCAGAAAAACGGGACTCCCAAATATTACAAGGCTTGCCAGTTGGAGGTGAAGTTTGGAAAAGCAGTTATCTTAGTAGCTTATTTACAGTACATGCCGATTATAGAGTAGTTCTGGTCTTTTCATAAAGGTCTCTTCCACCTTCTTGCAAAAATCTCCTACTTCGGTTTCTATGAATTTTCCTAGCGCCGAATATGTGACAAAAGTGATTATAAATCGTCCCTGATGATCCTTAGTATGAATATCTCTTACAAAAGGGACGTACTCTGCCTCAATAGGTAAGGAGTTTTCATCATCAGCATCTATTGTATACAGCTTAGAGTTCACCACAGCAATATTGAAAAATAATTTGCAGTATATCTTTTCAGTTGTGGTTTTTGGGGTTTGAGTTTCCCATATTTTCTGCGATTTTATTAGGGGATAAATAAATCCTTCAATTACACCACTATGCTGTGCTTCCACTTTTTTCCCGTTTTGTATAATTTTACACAATTGAACTGCATGAACATCGCTTTTGGTTACGTAATGATATTTTTCTAATTCCAAATAATAAAATGCATTCAATGCGGTTACGGCAAACTGGTCTTTGTTTTTATAATATTCTTTGTAGGGCAAGATAATGCCATTGGGAGTATACAATTTATCCATGAATCCTTTCCTACGGGTAATGAATACAAAAGGAGTCGTCGAGTTCTTACATTCGCAATTGAGATAGCATACTCCAAACGCATCAGGATTTCCGCCTTGTACAAGCCTGAAAATTTCTCTATTGGCTACAACGTCGATCTCTCGAGACTTTCCTTCGTCTGGGTCTAAAAAGGCTTTGTTGGTGGAAGTGTGGAAGCCAAGGCCTTCTATAAGTGAAGCTACTCTCTGCTCAAATAAGTATCCACTTGTTTCTAAGATTGTCTTGATTTCTTCTGGTGTCATAGTTAATTCATTATTTACAACTTCGTTTGTCCACTCTAAAGTTATTAACTATTAAACTAAAGTCAAAACCTTACAAGTAAGGAGCTAATAGAGGAGACCTCTTTTTTATTTCTTGAAATAAAGAGAATAGATTAAATCACCTACCAGCTTATGCTGGTTTTTTATTGGTAAAAACTCAAACAATATCATTATGGCAACATTAAACACAACTAACCCTGAATATCTGACGTGGGAATATGGGCAGGTAGGAGTAAGTATTTTGGGAGGTGTCTGAAGAATTAGATAGAATGAAGGAATATTGAAGGTGACATGGAAGTAACAAGTAATGCTGTACAAT
>Ga0180223_1002072_pt1 | contig 13007 bp, 7 predicted proteins | sample eDN5th30CKraftOP_FD_151337 | JGI IMG/M metagenome (GOLD analysis project Ga0180223, IMG submission 151337) | Enriched Organic Plus compost microbial communities from Emeryville, California, USA - eDNA 5th pass 30_C Kraft OP (version 2) (version 2) ...
TCCGGTTCGTCGCATCCCGCACATACGACACCACCGTGCCATCCGCGAGAGTCGTCTTCACATGCCGGTTCGACACGTCGAACTCCAGCAGCTGATCGGCCAGCGTGGTCGTGTTGCCACGCGCGTCATAGGCGAGCGTCGCACCCGGACCGGTCGTGGTCAGGCTGCCCGCCGCGACCGGCGACCCATCAACGGGAGCGCCCGTCACCGTCGTCGACTGCAACCGATCCGCATCGTCGTAGCAATACGCCACCGTCGCCGGCGTGCCACCGTCGAAGGTGTCCGAGAAACTCGTGCGGTTCCCATTCGCACCCGCCCCCGTGATGCCGCAGGTAGCTGTGCCGAACCCGTACTCGAGCTCGTGCCGCGGGATCGACGCATGCACCAACCGGCCCGCCGCATCGAACCGATACGTCGACACCTCCTCCCCCGCACTCGCGGTATCGGTGAGGGTGTTCTGGATGATGCGGCCCGACTGCGAACGCACCACTGCATCCGACACCGTCGATGCGCTCGTGCCCGGGAATGACCACTGCATCCCCAACGTCGCACCCGTGAACGCATCCCTCGTCATCGACGCGAGGCTCGTGCCATTGGCGTACGCCACCGACGACAACAACTGATCCGCCGCGTACTCGGGATCGGCGAACAGCGCGCCATTCACCTCGACCGAGAGTTCTACTCGGTGGCGGGGGCACCTGGGTCCAGCATCCATCCGGGTCGGCCGCTGCTCAGGCTGCGTGCTTGGTCGGCGGTGAGCGCCGTGCTCGCTTCGAGTGTGACCATAGGCACCTGAAGTCGCTCAAGGTCGCGCCAGTCCGGCATCTCACGAACGCGGCTGAGGTCGAGCCGAGCGAGCGCGGGAATCGCCTGTAGGTGTTCGATGCCGAGCACCGTGTCGACACGTGACAGATCGAGCCACTCGAGATTGACTGCGCCGTCGAGCGTCGCCGCATCGAAAACCTTTTGACCACGAACTTTGAGCGTGCGGAGGCGATCCGCGCGCTGAAGACGCGGTGATCCGTTGAGGCCACGCGCACGGTGGATGACGAGGTCGCTGACCTGCGGACCCACGACGAGGTCGCGCGGCCAGGTGGTGCGCTCGAGATCGAGGTGAGCGCTCGACAGCTGCGGCCCCGCGGCTCCGTGCGCGCCCTTGCTGCCTTTCGCGATGAGCCGCTCGACGCGCTGCATCGCGACCAGCGGCTCACCAGGAACATCGATGATGAGCGTGCGAGGGGCCCCGTGGGCGAGGCTCGCCCATCCGCTGACGTGTACGGAGTTCGGGATTGTTACCGTCGCCGCGTGCGCCAACTGGTCGGCGATCCGCGCGAGATCGAAGCCCGGCTGCAACTCCAGTCGCAAGTTGAACCCTTTGTCGACCGCAGCGCTCAGCTCATCGAGCGTTCGAGGCGGGGCATCGCCGCCGATGCGGAACGTGACGCGGGCACCTGATGCCGGTGTCAACACCGATCGCGCACCCACCCAGTCGCGCGTCCAGTCCTCAATCTCGCAGAACGGAATCCATTCATCGGGAACTCCGAACTTCGCCAACCACACCTGTTCGTTCGGCGGGCGGCCCCACGACACGCTAGGCACCGGAGCATCCGCGCGGGCAGCGCCGACTTCAGGGTTCTTCATCGGAGACCGCGTGCCTTTCGAGTACCCGTGATCATTGCGAGAGTGGGGTTCAGCGATCGCCACAATCGATTCAGCATCGCCTTTTCACCGCGCTTGAAAGTCGAAAACTCTTTCTTGATCGCCATCTCACCGGCAGCCCACTCAGGCGTCAATGTCGTACCCGACTTTGCTACACGCGAGTTCGAGTTCATGCGATTGTAATTCTTGACGTGGGCCTGCTTGAAGAAGTTGATCACGGCCTGCTCGACTTCAGTGCGCTGCGTGAACGTGCTCCCGGGCATGCTTTGGTAGGTGATCGCTGTCGGGGTCAGACCGCCAAGATACGGACCGGCAGAGTGCTGACTCAGTCGGCGCGCAATATTTGTGCTCTCGCCGACATAGTAAGCACCGTTACTGAACGTACTCGAGCTCGTGCCGCGGAATCGACGCATGCACCAACCGGCCCGCCGCATCGAACCGATACGTCGACACCTCCGCACCAGGGCTCACACTGTCGGTGAGGGCGTTCTGGATAACGCAACCGTGCCGGGGAAGGACCACTGCATCCCGGTGGTCGCACCCGTGAACGCATCCCGGGTGACGGAGGCGAGGCTCGTGCCGTTGGCATACCCAACCGACGACAACAACTGATCAGCGCATCGTTCAGCGAGCTCAAGTGAGATCGAGGCGGCTCAATCTCCTTGGGCTCGGAATACCCTCGCCAACAGTGCGAGTAGCAGCAGCAGGATAATTCCAGTGCCCAAGATCGCCGCGCCGAGGCCGAAGACCATCAAGGACCCGCTGTCCCTCTCGCACACTCCATCGGGCGTCGGGGCAGCGATCCAGTAGTACGGTCCGACTATGGTTCCCACTATGGCGATTCCCACGACGGTTGCGGACGACGCTGCAAGCCTGAGGATCACGTTTCCCTGCGGAGCGCGCCTCACATAGGCGACCGCGACCGGTATGGCTAGGGCCACGACCAACAGCAACCCGCAGCATGCGATGACGAATGCGGTAAGCACTTCGCCCGACATGAAGATCAGCTGCGACAATGTCGCATCACACGCAACGGACCGATTCACAAGTGCGATGGATCCGACGCCCAACCCCATCACGGCAAGGCAAGCCAACAATGCAAGCGGGGCTCTTCCGTCAAGACTCATTCTCTCTTAGCTCCAGTTGCACGCACCGCTTGGGAACCAATACTTTCCCCAGTGATCAACCACCGCGCCAGGCTCACCCCAGTTTGGCGCCGACGGATGCGCAGCTTTCAGCTTCCACTCTCCGTCGTCCATTCCGCCAAGGATGTGACAGTCGAGCTGTTGATTCAAGGTGGGAAGGTCGAAGATTGGTCCAATCTCCTTCCGGACGCCTTCGAGGAAAGCATCCTTGGGAAGTTAGAGATCCCGCCCCAGACGAAGAACCGGTGAAGCCGTAATTGAGCTGATGCCCCGGAATCTCCGCCCTCACCAGCCGCCCCGCCGCGTCGAACCGATACGTCAAGACCTCCGCACCGGCACTCGCGGTGTCGGTGAGAGTGTTCTGGATGATGCGACCCGACTGGGAGCGGATCACCGCATCGGTCACCGTCGATGCACTCGTGCCGGCGAATGCCCACTGCATCCCCGTGGTCGCACCCGTGTACGCATCCCGGGCGATCAAGGCTGGCGGCATCCTCGACCGACGACACCAGCGGGTCACCACCGACCAGATAGTCCGCGGTGACGATGCGCTCGTCCGCAGAGCCCTCTGCGACCGCGGTGCGCACCACCCGTCCCCGCGCGTCGTAGCTCACACACGACCGGGCGTCGCTCCCCGTACGCGACCCCGCCCACCCGGCCGAAGCTGTCGTACACGTACCGCGTCGACACCGCCGCCCCGGATGCCGGAGTCGGCCCTGTGATCTGCTTCAGCATCCCGTACTGCGGCGGACCAGCCAGCCAGCAGCGCTACGACTAATCACCGTCACACGACAGTCTTTACCGTCATCACCACCGTGACCGCGGCCCATGAACCGCGGCGAACGAACTGCCACCAGCCGCTCAAAGCATGCCCCGGTTTCGATGGCGACGCGCCTTCGCGGCTCCTACCGCCCTCGGGTCACTCCTTGAGACGTACAGTTCTCGGGCGCCGAGCCCAGTGAGCGACTCGGGCGACTCGACTCGCTTCACGCGTTCGAGCAAGACGTAGCGGAGGCGAGACATCCGCGTGAGGGCCGACGTGCCGACCAACTCAGCCGTCTGCCGAATCTCAAACCACTCAAGGTCGACCGTGTTCGGCAAGGTCATCAGATCGACCCGCGGAGCACCGCTTAGTCGCAATCGACGAAGCGAGGCCGGGCGCGCGAGCGCCGGGAGGTCGCCCAAAGCGCCCGCGCCTTCGAGATTGAGGTGCTCGACCGCGCCGGCTATGGGAACTCCTGTCGGCCACGGTTGCCCTTCTAGGTCGACATCAAGTTTCTGAAGCGACGGGCTCGAGCATGCGAGCAGCAGAAGTTCCCCGGAACCGGAGTAGGACTCGAGCAGCGGCAGCCCGGTCCGAGGGACACCAGCGCCGAGCATGCAACTCACGGCGAGAAGGCGCAACGACACGGCGCTTGCGATAACGTCCGCACCGTGCACCCGTCCAACTGAGTCGAGAGTGAGGAGTTCGACCTGCGGCAAGACGGGCGCAAGTGTTCGCAAGTCGAAGCCATCGGGCACGACGAGGTTGAACCCCAGGCCGAGATCCGCCGCCAAGCGCAACTCACTCATGGTACGGGGTGGCGCATTTCCGCCGACTCGCAGCGCGATACGCGAGTCGACGTTCGGGCCCCTGACTCCTGGCAACTCCCAGTCGAGTGCCCAACAGTAGGGAAGCCACTCCTCGGGAACAGCTCGTTCCCGGAGGAGATTCGTCTCGCGCTGCGCCGCGTGGCTGATCCCCATATCCCGCGGCTCCAGCGGAATGCCAACCGTTGCGTACCCGAATAGCGATCCATCATCGACGTTCATCGGCGCCCCGGTCTAAATACTCCGAACCGCGGCACGTACACTCCGGAAGAGTACGTTCGGTACCACGCTCTGATGGAAGCCCGTGTCAACTTCGACCCTTTCACTGCCTGGGTACTGTATTGCGCGAAGCTGTCGATGTATCGACGCGCCGGGTTCGCTTCGTTTTTTGTGGCCGCATGCGCGGTACCGATATTGCGAAGAGTTCCCGCCTTATACATTGCATTCATTGTGTTGATGGTGCGTTGCTCGTACACCATGCGCTCCTGGGGAGTAGAGCCCGGCATCTCGTGTATAACAATGTCCTTCACCGCGAGATCCGCAAACTTTCCGCGAGAATGCTGGTAAAGACGAATCTGAATATCCCCCGATTGGCCGACATAGGCTGTGTTGTCGGTGAAGTAAATGATGTACGTGCCCGATGTTTGAGACGGAACATAGAAGCCATCGATCCAGTCTTCACCGGTGAGGTCGTAGCCGTTGACGGGGTCGCTGGGGTAGTCGTACGCGTTGGTGACACCGCCCTCGATCGGGTCGACGGACATGAACCTGCCCAGTGCTGCGACGAACACGCGGGCGCCCATCTCGATCGAGGCGATGGAGCCCTGGTGCTCGTAGAGCTTCCGATGCCCGCCGACCCAGGCGTAGTCGGCATCCGCATCCGAGATCGTGTCCGGGGCCGCATCATCCGCCGTCGTGGTGCCGATCTGCCCGGACACCGGATCAATCGGCTGCCCGAACGGGTCATAGGTGGCGCGCGTGCCGATCCGGGAACCGGTCGCGTCGGCCCGCACGATGACATCCCCATGCAGGTTCGGGTACGCCCAATCCTGCGCGGCACCCGCCGCGTCGATGCGAACCGTGGCGCCACCGGGCAACCCGATCGTCGCCTCCACCAGCACGTTGCCGCTGTTGAGGATGCCGAAGGCAGCATCCCCGGCACCGGCGTAGGTGAACCGGGTCACCTGATCCGGATCACCCGGCCTGGTGACCTTGCGCTCGACGATCCGGTTCGTCGCATCCCGCACATACGACACCACCGTGCCGTCCGCGAGAGTCGTCTTCACATGCCGGTTCGACACGTCGAACTCCAGCACCTGATCGGCCAGCGTGGTCGTGTTGCCACGCGCGTCATACGCGAGCGTCGCACCCGGACCCGTCGTGGTCAGGCTCCCCGCCGCGACCGGCGACCCATCAACGGGAGCGCCCGTCACCGTCGTCGACTGCAACCGATCCGCATCGTCGTAGCAATACGCCACCGTCGCCGGGATGCCACCGTCGAAGGTGTCCGAGAAACTCGTGCGGTTCCCATTCGCACCCGCCCCCGCACTGCCGCAGCCGGCGGTGCCGAACCCGTACTCGAGCTCGTGCCGCGGAATCGACGCATGCACCAACCGGCCAGCCGCATCAAACCGATACCTCGAGACCTCCTCCCCCGCACTCGCGGTATCCGTGAGGGTGTTCTGGATGATGCGGCCCGACTGCGAACGCACCACCGCATCCGACACCGTCGACGCGCCCGTGCCCGGGAACGACCACTGCATCCCCAACGTCGCACCCGTGAACGCATCCCTCGTCATCGACGCCAGGCTCGTGCCATTGGCATACGCCACCGACGACAACAGCTGGTCGGTTGCATAGGTGGGGTCGGCGAACACTGTGCCGTTCACCGTCACGGAGAGCACCTTCCCATCCGCGTCGTAGCTGAACGCCTGCTCGAGAGGTGCACCACCGGGCGGTGTCGTCGTGGTCTTCAGCACCCGACCCGTCTGCGGCTCATATGTCGGCACCGTGACCGTGCCCCACACATCCGTGTACTCCACCACACGACCCAGCAGATCCACCCGCGTCGTGATCGTGCCCGCCGGATCCGTCACCGACGTCACCAACGGATCCCCACCCACGGCATAGTCCGTCGCGACGATTCGCTCATCCGCCGACCCCTGTGCGATCGCCGACTGCGTAGTCCGGCCACGCGCGTCATATGTGACGCACGACCACGCCGGATCCCCGGAGCTCTTGCTGCCCACCGCACGACCCAGCAGGTCATACACGTACTGCGTCGACACGGGCGAACCCGACGCCGGAGACGGCCCCGTGATCTGCTTCAGCGCCCCGTACTGCAGCGTCGATGCCGACACACCACACACCGCCTCGACCGGACCTGCCGTGTCGCCGTAGTACTGCGACGTCGTCACCGCGCCACCACCCGACGGCATCGCGCGCGTCAGCCGCCGCAGCCACGAGTTCGCCGCGGTCGACGGGGCCTCGTACCCGATCGTCGTCGTCAGCGCGAGACCGCCCGGGTCGATCGTCGACGTCGTCGCCATGCCCAACCACGGGTTCGCACCGTAACCCGTCGACGTGGTCAGCGGGGTTACCAGATCCGGCGCGAGGCCGCTGGCAGCCGGCACCGAGTCATCGACGGTGCTGCTCGTGGCGAGGTTGTAGCCCGGCGTCACGGCCGAATCGGGAACCTGCGTGAACGCTCCGCCGTTGATCGACCACAGTAGCTTCAGCGTGGCGCTGCCCGTGCGCTCGTAGTAGTCTACCCGGATGCGGCGGCGCTCGCCCGCAGCGATGCCGGTGACGATCGGGCTGTTGATCGTGGATCCGGTGTGCGTCACGAGCAGTTCGTCGTCGAGATACAGTCGCCCGCCGTCATCGAACTGCAACTGGAACTGATAGTCGCCAGCCGTCGGGAACGTGATCGTTCCCGACATCCGCAGCGAGAAGTTATCGGCCGGCACGCCCGCGAGGGGCGACCCCGTTCCCCAACTCCGGGATGTCAGCCCGCTTCCGGTGGCCCCGGTTCCGCTCGTCAAGCCGAGGCTGAAGTCGACGGGTTGCCCCGAGAGGTTGTTGGTCGCGTAGTACGCCACGTCGAGCCCCTGCATGCCCTCGTCATAGCGGGTCGCAGTGTGGCCGACCTCGATCGGGCACGTACTCGCCGGCGTGCGGTCGGCCTCGAAGCAGGATGCCGGCGCCGGCCCGTAGTTGTGCAGCGGCAGGTCGGTGAACTCGTCGTAGATCGTCGTCGACATCCGGCCCCAGGCATCCGTCGACGACAGCAGCTGATCCTCCGGCGACCACGTCTGGGTCGAGGTGAGACCGAGCGGGGAGGTGGTGGATGTCGCACGCCACGACGAGTCGTAGGTGACCGTGGAGGCGTGCGCGCCCGCCGGCGCGTCGCTCAAGTCAAGACCCTCGACGTCGACATGGGTCGTGCCCGCGCCGTAGCTGTAGCTCTTCTTCGGTCGAAGCGCTTCGGTGGCGCCATCCGGCGCAGGCGCGGTGACGGAGGTCACCTTTCCATCCGTGTAGCCGATCACGGTCGCGACCGTGTCGGTGTGGCTGCGGTTCGCCGTGTCGGCCTTGATCCAGTCGTTCACGAGCGGATCCCAGATCTTGTCGAGGATCCCATCGGTGTAGTGGAAGATCACCTGCTCGCCGCCGGGGTCGACGATCGACACCAGCTGCCCGTTCGCGTCGTAGAACAGACGGGTGGTGTCATCCGCCGTGGTGTGGCCGGGGTAGACGATCTGGCATAGGAAGCCCGTCGGCGCGGCCGCATACGCCGGATCGCTCGGGCACCCCGCAGAGTCGCCGCCGTACACGAACTGCACGACGCGGGACGTCGTGTTCCCCGCGACCGGATCCGAGATCCGGTCCGGCACGCCGTTCGCGCGGTAGGTCACCACGGGCGTCGCCGACTTCTTGGCGTCTTGAGGCGTCGTGACCGACACGACCTTGCCCGCGGCGTCGAAGACGTACACCGTGCCGCCGTCGTTGAGCGTCACCTGCCCGGCGCCATCGAGCGCGAGGATGCCGTATTCACCGTTCGGTGCCGTGTAGCCGCCGTCGGACTTCCTCGTGTAGGTGTGCACGGAGCCGGTGACATCGGTCAGCGCGACCGTCGTCGACGTCTTGGTGGCCAGGGTGTAGAAGCCGCCCGAGCCGTTGATCGGGCCCGAGTTGGACCACCCGCCCGGCAGGTACTGCACTTTCTTCGTGAACCATGACGCCGGCACCGGGATGCCGTCGGGGTCGGTGATGCCCGGTCCCTTCACCCGCAGCTCGAGTCGCGCGTTTCCGGTGGAGTCGTAGTAGTCCACCCGGATCGGCGACGCGACACCCGTCGTGAGGTTCACGGGCGTTCCCCACTTGATGCCGGAGGAAGCGGCCGACCACTGATCCAGCACGGTCGTCGTACCGACGACGACGCGCGCTCCGTCATCCCGCGTGACGCCGAACGTGTAGGCACCAGTGTCGGGAGTGGTGACGTACCCATTCCACCGGGCCATCCAATAGTTGGCCGGCACTGCGGGTGCCACCTTGTCGGGCTCGTTGAACGAGATGACCCGGTCGGTGCGCACCAGCACCGGCTCGCGTCCGTCGAAGCTGAACGTCGTCGTGGTGGTCTGCCCCTGGTTGAGCGCGTTGTAATACGAACCCGTCAAACCCTGGTTCGCGAGCGGATCGGCTTGCGAGTTGTAGGAGAACGACACGCCCATCGGCCCCCCGAGAGCCTGCACCGTCGGGGAGGCGAAACTCAATGCCAGGTTCCCGTTGGCGAGGTTGACACCGGCCGCACCCGCGGAATCGAACGGCGACGGGCCGGAGCTGCCCAAGCGCAGGTTCACGGCGAAATGGCCGATCCACGCCTGCTCGATCTGCTCCGTGCCGTCATCCACCCAGACCCGCCACGTGTACTTCACGCCGTCTTGCAGCAGCGCCGGATCCGGCGTCCACGTCACGGGAGCCCCCGGAGTCGTGTCCGTCGGAGTCAGCCATCCCGACGTCACCGCCGTGCCCGTGCGGCCGTCCTCCCCCGTCGCCACCACGAACTTGTACTTGGTCACCGCCGTACCGTCGGGGTCCGCGGTGTAGGGGGCGCTGAGTGTCGGCGTCACCGTCGTCACGACCGCCTCATCCGCGGGCGACGCGGATGCCTGCGCGATCGTCGGCGTGCTGTTCGTCGTGAAGTACCACGCCGCGTTGGTCGCCGTGCGCTGGGTGTTGTTGCCGAGATGGCCGTTGTAGCCATCGCGCACGAGGATCCGGTAGCGGTACTGCGTGCCCGGTTCGAGCTTGTTCGACGGCACCGGGAACTCTCCCGCATTCACCCAGTTCGTGTCGTACGCGATCGATGTGAACGGGCCCGTGCCGTTGCCAGAGCCGCCAGTCTTCTCGAACTGATACCGGAACTGCAACGCGGTGCCGGAGTTCGTCGACCCGGTCGCCTGCATCTTCGGGGTTCGCGGCGCTTTCTGCCCGTTCTTCGGAGTCGCACCCGTGATGCCCGTCACCGAGGGGTAGTTCGCGTACGCGACGTAGAGGGCCGTGTTCGCCCCCTTGTAGCTGTAGCCCGTGTTGGCCTCATACGCGCTGCGGATCCCCAACCAGTTCCCGTATCCGCCGCCCCGCACCCACGAGGCGATCGTGGAGTCCAGCCCGTCGATGGTCGATGCACTCGCGGATGCGGATCCATTGCAGAGGGAGAACGACGAGACATCGGAGCCGTAGTTCGCCACAGATCCGGGCGTCGTCCCCGAGCCCGATCCGACGTAGCCGGTCTGACATGTCGCCGTCCCGGTCGTGTACGAGAGCACGAGCTCACTGTCATAGACATACGTGCCCGCAATGTTGGCAAGCGGATACTGCGCCCAGCCTCGCCAGTAGATGGCGTGGTTTGCCTGCCAGGGATTGCCGAACCACGTTGCGCCCGATTGCACCACGCCGTCCGACTTCACCGAACGAGTGTTGCTCGGCCCCCACCCTGTGGACGGATCGACTGTCACCGGGTAGACCCTCGCCGGGTCCGTCAACCACGCGAAGTCGGGGCGCAGCGTCAACAGCCACTGGCCGGCTTCCGGTGCCCCGTACTGCTCGACCGCCGCTGCAACAGGCGCCGTTTCGGGCTCCCGCACGCCGCTTTCACCGGTCGAGTCCCACATGATGGGCGTCGGAATCGTGAACCGCACACCCCCATCGGCGTCGCGGATCACGAACCCGCCCGCGTCGTCAGGCTCTACCGTCAGTCCTGGCGCCGTGAGCACCCAGCGGTATTCCGGAGCCGATTCGGGGACCGAGTCGAGCACCATCGATTCCTTGACGAGCGACGGCTCGACCTCGTACTCCAAGTCGACGCCCTCGAGCACGTCACGGAAACGCAGTGGGCCCTGCTCGCCCGTCCGATACATGCCGACGCTGCCCTGCACATCAGCAGCACCCAGTAGGCGCCAACTGAGCGAGTAGTCGTCAGACGTCACGGTGACGACGTCACCAGCTGAGCTCTGGGAGAACTCCGGAGCGAGTGGATGCTTCGCCGCTTCCCAGCCTCCGACCACCCGCGCGAGCTTGTCGTCGGCAGGCACCCACTCCCCGTCGACACGCACGTTGAGGGGCACCTCAGACACGGCCGCAAGACGCAAGCCGTTTGGCAACTCATACGTCGTTGTGAACTCATCACGCTCGAGCACCGACAACGAGGCGAGGTCGAGATTCGCGAAGTCGATCGGCTTCGCCACACGCGCCGACGCCCCGACGGGTTGCGCCGCCTCGGCGGGTGCCTCCACCGAGAACTCGCCGGTCGGGACCTGCGGCTTCAACGGCTCAGCGGGCGTCGACGCAGGCGCAGCCAGCACATCCACCGGCGGCGGCGGAACCTCCTCCGCGTGAACCGGCGTGACGACCGTCACGACCAATACCGCGGATGCGATGACAGCGACAGACGACCGCAGTGCGGTGGCGACGAGAGACATGGCGGTGGTGATCCCATCGACGAAGGGGCGCCGCGGCACCGCGACAACCAGAACTTAGTGATGCTCGACACCCCATGTCGAGAGCATTCGTCAATCGTTCACGGGCGCGCGCACCCCCAGTCAGAGGGCCATGCGTGCCTCAGGGCTCGTCGCGCGCGGCGATCGCGAGGTTTGTCGGTAGAGCGTGTCAGGAGTCCAGCAAGCCTTGACAAGCCGTGGATCCACCGTGTCTGGCTCCATTCAGAGCGTGTACGTCACCGGGCTGGGATGGCGAGAAGGGTCAATGCTGCCCTCTCGGTATTGGCGCTCAGTTCAGAGGCCCGTACCAGCCGTTGACGGGCCTCTCGTCTTCGTCTTCTACATCCGGATAAAAGCCCGAACCGCGAAACGTCAACGTCCGTGCCCTCGTGCTCATCGTCGACATGGCTTCGAACAGGTACACCCCTAACAACCGAGACACAGCAGTGACGGGGTCACTTCCGAGGTCTCTTCCTGCGGCTTCAAGGCGAGACCAAACTTCTGCAACACTCTCTGGCGAAATCTCAAGTCGGATGCGGTGCCCGTCGAGGAGCAGCGACATGCTGTGCCCGTCATCCACCACATTGTTTCCCTCGATGAACAAGTTCATGGCTCTGCGAGCGAGCTCGAGCTCTACGCACATCGTGATCCTCATGAATGTCCATCACGGCTGATTATCGGCGCGATGGCTACTCCATCCGGCCTTGATCGAAGAGCAGCCGCGCTGATCGTCGCGATGAGGCCGAACACGAGCGCGACAGCGAGGGTTGACCATTGCACGACACCGTGAACGTTCACCAGGTCGTCGATCCAGGGTTGGCGCTCAGAACGAGCCTCCAGATCGGCAAGTGGAAATGACATCAATGCACCGGGCGCGGACCCAGCCACACCGGCGGAGAAAATCACGAAGCTTGCGAGGGCGACCGTTGCCGTCACGCGGCCGGTGCCGCGAAGGCTCGACCGATCTAGTCGGCGAAATCCGAGCAGCGCGCATCCCGTCACGGTGACCAACAACACGAACGCAACCGTGAGTGATCCCGGTACGGGAGTGCTCCCGTTCTCGGCAAGGATCTGGTACGCGCGGCCGAGATCCGGGTCAAGCGACATCGGCAACAGGATGAGCCCGAAGGCAAGCCCCGTCGTGAACTGGACGCCTATCCCAATCCCTGCGACCAATTGTGATGGGTTCACAAGCTTCAGCTCCTTACCGCTACCAGTTGCTTCTTCAAAGGCTGAGTCAGCGCCGAAGTCGGACGGGTCCGTCGTCTGTCGCGACGACGACATGTGCGACGTGGAGAAAACGGGATCTCTCTCGCGACCATCGGCCCTCAATGTATTCAGTTGCGATGCCAAGTAGGCGTTCGAGTGTTTCCTTCACTTCTGGCTCTTCGTAATCCTCACCGAAGACGTCAAGCGAGTAGCCCCCGTTGACTTCTAGAGAGAACCAACGATCGCCTGGCGTCCACACAACCGCATAGTCGTCCGCGCCAGAGAGAGGAGTCAGTTTGAGATAGGCACTTGTATGGGGAGGCCGATCTCTGGTGCCCACCTCGACTCTCGCGACGACAACCGAAGAGGCCAACTCGCGCAGGAGCTCCTCCGCTTCGCTCAC
>Ga0180223_1002073_pt1 | contig 12990 bp, 11 predicted proteins | sample eDN5th30CKraftOP_FD_151337 | JGI IMG/M metagenome (GOLD analysis project Ga0180223, IMG submission 151337) | Enriched Organic Plus compost microbial communities from Emeryville, California, USA - eDNA 5th pass 30_C Kraft OP (version 2) (version 2) ...
CTCGTACGACGACGCCTCGGGGAGCTTGAGGTCGACGTACTTCGCACGACGCTCGGGCAGGTAGCCGCCGAGCTCGCGCCGACGCTCCTGCAAGTACTGGATCGCCGGGTCGTTCTCGCCGGGGTGGTAGTACGGCGGGAGGTAGGGGTTCTCCTCGAGCTGCGCGTCGGTGATCGGGATGCGCAGTTCGTCACGGAACTGCTTGAGGTTGTCGAGCGTGAGCTTCTTCATCTGGTGGGTCGCGTTGCGGCCCTCGAAACTCTTGCCGAGGCCGTAGCCCTTGATCGTCTTCGCGAGGATGACGGTCGGCTGGCCCTCGTGCTCGACGGCAGCCTTGAAGGCCGCGTAGACCTTGCGGTAGTCGTGGCCGCCGCGCTTGAGGTTCCAGATCTGCTCGTCGCTGAAGCCCTCGACGAGCTTGAGCGCCTCGGGGTCGCGTCCGAAGAAGTTCTCGCGCACGTAGGCGCCGTCCTCGGCCTTATAGGTCTGGTAGTCGCCGTCGGGCGTCTCGTTCATGAGGCGCACGAGCGCCCCATTGTCGCGCGCGAGCAGTTCATCCCACTCACGGCCCCAGATGACCTTGATGACGTTCCAGCCGGCGCCGCGGAAGAAGCTCTCGAGCTCCTGGATGATCTTGCCGTTGCCGCGCACGGGCCCGTCGAGCCGCTGCAGGTTGCAGTTGATGACGAACGTCAGGTTGTCGAGCTTCTCGTTGGCGGCCCACTGCAGCGCGCCACGGCTCTCGACCTCATCCATCTCGCCGTCGCCGAGGAACGCCCACACGCGGCTGTCGGAGCGGTCGACGATGCCGCGGTTGGTGAGGTACTTGTTGTTCTGCGCCTGCCAGATCGCGTTGATCGGCCCGAGGCCCATCGAGACCGTCGGGAACTGCCAGAACTCGGGCATGAGACGCGGGTGCGGGTAGGAGCTCAGTCCGTGCGGCGCGCGGGACTTCTCCTGGCGGAAGCCGTCGAGGTCGGCCTCACCGAGGCGCCCCTCGAGGAATGCGCGCGCGTACATGCCGGGGGATGCGTGCCCCTGGTAGAAGATCTGGTCGCCGCCCGAGGGGTGGTCCTGGCCGCGGAAGAACCAGTTGTGCCCCACCTCGTAGAGCGAGGCGCTCGACGCGTAGGTCGAGATGTGGCCGCCGACCGCGATGCCCGGACGCTGCGCGCGGTGCACCGTGATGGCCGCATTCCAGCGGATCCAGCGACGGTACTGCCGCTCGAGCTCCTCGTCGCCCGGGAACTCCGGCTCGTTCTCGGGCGCGATCGTGTTGATGTAGTCGGTGGTCGGCACCATGGGAACCCCCAGGTGCAGATCCTTCGACCGCTTGAGCAGGCTCAGCATGATCTCGCGACCCCGCTCGTGCCCCTTCTGCGCGACGAGCGCGTCGAGGGACTCCTGCCATTCGGCGGTCTCCTCCGGGTCCTGATCGGTGTTGTTCACCGAGTACGGATCCTGGTCGTTCACCGTCACCCTTGACCTCTTCCTGATCGTGTCGTGGCCATCGTCGAGTCTAGGCCCGGACCGCTGTGCGATTCCCACACGGGCGGCGGGCCACCGGCGCATCCGCGGATCGCGGCGTAAGATCGCTGCTCGTGGCTCTGGAGAACGACACGCAGGCACCCGACTTCGACCTGCCGAATCAATACGGCGAGCACATCCGCTTGAGCGACTTCCGCGGCCGCAAGCCCGTCGCGCTCGTCTTCTTCCCGCTCGCCTTCTCGAGTACGTGCACGGGCGAGCTGTGCGCGCTGCGAGACAATCTCGCGCTCTTCCAGCAGCACGGCGTCGAGCTCATGGGCATCTCGGTCGACTCGAAGGCGACGCTGCGTGCATGGGCCGAGCAGGAAGGCTACGACTTCACGCTCCTCGCGGACTTCTGGCCGCATGGTGCCGTCGCTAAGGAGTACGGCGTGTTCCTCGAGGAGAAGGGCTTCGCGAACCGCGCGACCTTCGTGATCGACGCGAAGGGCATCATCCGGGCCTCGTTCATCACGGCGCCCGGTCAGGCGCGTTCGCTCGAGGACTACCGCGCCGCGCTCGACGAGGTGCTCCCCGTCGCCGTTTGAACGGATGCGGCGTCGACGTCTGAACGGATGCGGCGTCAGCCGCCCATGACATTGACGGCGCGTGCGATCACGAGCGCGAGGATCGCGAAACCGGAGAGCGACTCGGCGAGCATGAGCGCCTTCGCGCGGATCGACAACGGCATGACGTCGGTCGGGCTGAAGGCCATGCCGTTGGTCGCGGAGAAGTAGAGGTAGTCGAAGAACTGCGGGCTCCAGTCGGCACGCGCCGACGAGCGCGACGCGACCTCGGCGACCGCGTCGTGGTCCTCGTCTTGCGGGAATCGGAAGTCGGCGGGCGGGAGGGACACCCGCGCCTCGCGTCGACGCACGACGGGCCCACCCCGATCGAGCTCCCAGTAGATGATCGCGTAGGCGATGACGTTCGACACCCACACCTGCACGGCAGCGAGCAGGATGCCGGGCGCGTCGGCGTCGCGCGTCGTCAGGAGGCCGTGCGCGAGCTGCACGAGCGCGAGCTGATTGGCGAGCAGCAGCACGGCCGCGAGCGCGAGGGAGGCGATGCGCGACGCACGGCTCTCGCGCGTGAGGCGCACGGGATTGAACCAGATGAGCGGCACGAGCGCGAGCGCGCATACGCCGGCGATCGCGTAGCGCAATGCGGGAAGGAAGGCGCCGGGGAGCAGCAGATAGAGCCCGAGCGCCACGACGATCGCGGCCGCGACCGGCCAACGATGCTCCGGACGGATGCGGAACTCGGCGGCGGTCACATCCGGAGCATATTCCCGACCGGTAGCATCGGGGAGGCCGGGCGCTTAGCTCAGTTGGTAGAGCGCTTCGTTTACACCGAAGATGCCGGGGGTTCGAGTCCCTCAGCGCCCACGTGGAGATCGGTCGCGTGCGGGCGACGCTCGCGATCGTCGTCGCGTCGCTCCTGTGGGGCACGACGGGCACGGCCGCGAGCTTCCTCCCGGATGCCGTGAGCCCGCTCGCGACGGGCGCGGCGACGATGGGCGTCGGCGGCATCCTGCTGTTCGCGACCGCGCCGCGCGCGAGCCTGGCAGTGCTCAGCTCGCGAATCGCCCGGCCGTGGATCGCCCTGGGCGCGATCGGGGTCGTGGTCTATCCGCTCGCGTTCTACTCGGGGATGCACCTCGCCGGCGTCGCGATCGGGAACGTCGTGGCTCTCGGGAGCGGCCCCATCGTCACGGCCGTGCTCGAACGCGTCGTCGAACGCCATCCCCTCTCGCGGCGCTGGGCGGTCGCGACGGTGCTCGCGATCGCGGGCATGGCGCTCCTCGCGTTCGCGCGGCACCCGGGGGAGACGGCAGATGCGGGCGTGGCCCCGGGCATCGCGCTCGGGCTCCTCGCCGGCGTCGCATACGGGCTCTACACCTACGCTTCCGCACGAGTCATCGGCGCGGGTGCGGGCTCGCGCGGGGCGGTGGGCGCCGTGTTCGGCTGCGGTGCGGTGCTGCTCATCCCCGTGCTGCTCGTGACGGGCGGCCCGTTGCTCTCCGGGGTCGACACGATCGGCATCGCCGCCTACCTCGCCGTCGGCCCGATGTTCGTCGCCTACGTGCTCGTGGGGCTCGCCCTGCGCGTGCTCCGCTCCTCGACCGTCACGACGATCGCCCTGCTCGAGCCCGTCGTCGCGACCGTGCTCGCGGTCGCCGTCGTGGGCGAGCGGCTCGAACCTCTCGCGTGGCTCGGCATCGTCGCGATCCTCGTCGGCATCGTCGTGCTCGTGACGGCTCGTCCTCCTGGGCCCGGGAGGCGAGCCGCCTTAGACTTCGAGGCATGAGCGAGGTGCCGGACGAACCGACGCGCGACGGCTCGGATGCGGCTGGCGCGTACCCGCCGCCGTTCGCGTCGTCCACGGGCGGTGCGAGCGACGACGAGCTCGCGGAGGCGCTCGCCGCGCAGACGGCCATGTACACGGGGCCCATCACGATCCCCGTCGTGAACTCCGACCCGGCGTTCCGGCCGGATCCGGCCGCGATCCAGACGGATGTCCCGCCGCTGCCCGCAGCTGACGACGGGCCCGTGCTCCCGCCCGTCCCCGTGCCACCGCCTCCTCCCGTGCCCGAATACGTCGCGCCCGACGTCGTCGCGGCGGATCCCGAGTCGACGAGCGTCGTCTTCCCGGACGAGGGCGGCGACGAGCACGTGACCGGGCCATCCGGGGCCGGGGTCCCGTCGTGGCCGGCGCCTCCGTCCCCGACGGGCGCATCCGAGTCGGGCCTGCCGCCGGTCGACTCGCCGCGAGCGTCCGTGCCGTCGGCGCCGCCCGCATCCGCCGCCGTGCCCGACGACGAGCTCAGTCGCACGATCGAGCAGGAGGCGGCCGCGAGCTCGACGCTCGACGCGATCCTCTTGCTCGAGAACGAGCTGCGGCGCCGCCAGGGGCTCCCGCCCGTGACCGACGGCGATGCGCCGCCCGTCGGGGTCGGCGCGGCGTTCGGCGACGCGGCATGGGACGCCCCCAATCTCGAGACCGAGCCTGTCTCGGACCCTCCGGCCTCCGCTCGCCCCGGCTGGACGGATGCCCCCGATCCCGCCCGCGAGGGCGAGGTCTCCGACGCCCCGTTCGTCGCGACGCCGACGGGGGATGCCGCCCCCGCTCTCGACAGCGACGTCGTGCCCGCTCCCGAGGCCGCGCCAGAGCCTGCACAAGCGCCCGCGCCCGAGGACGACGCCCCGCCCGAGCAGGCGTGGCTGAGCGCGCCGCCGCCGAGCTTCGCGCCGCCGCCTCTCGTCGAGCCGCCGGCCGCGCCGCCCGTCGGCACGATCGACCCGTCGGCGCTCACGCCGCCTCCCGCATCCGAGCTCCCGGCACCCCTCCTGCCGCCCCCCGTCACGACCGTCGAGGGCCCCGATGGGCCCGTCGATGTGTCGCGATTGCCACCCCCGTCCGCCGCGGCGGCCGTCGACCTTCCGCCCGCGAGCTTCGCGGATGCCCCGCCTCCCGAGCCGGGAGCGCTCCCCTTCGCGCCGCCGCCTCCCGTCGAGGCGCTCGTCGTCGCGGAGCCCGCGGGCGATCCCGAGACCGAGGGGATCGACGATTTCGACCGTGCCGATCTTCCCGCGCCCATCCCTATCGGCGAGGATGGCGTGGCATCCGTCGCACCCGTTCCCGTGTCGACCGCGACGATGGTCGCCGTCGGGGAACCACCCGCGCCTGAGCGGCCCTCCGATCCGCCCGCGATGGCGGTCGAGCCCGCCGCGGCCGCGCCGACCCCGCTCGAGCGGCGGGCGGGCCACGCCGCCCGGCTGTTCTGGCTGTGGTTCGCGGCCAACTCCTCGATCGTCATGGTCGCCGTCGGGGCGACCCTCTTCACGGCGGGCATGAGCCTGCGCCAGGTGCTCGTCGCGGTCGTCGCAGGCGTCGGCTTCTCGGCCCTGCCGCTCGGCCTCGGCTCGCTCGCGGGCAAGTGGAGCGGTCAACCGACCATGGTCGTGTCGCGCGCGACCTTCGGCGTGGTGGGCAATGTGCTCCCGGCGATCCTCGCGGTCATCGGTCGGGTCTTGTGGGGTGGCGTGCTCGTGTGGCTGCTCGCAGCGACGACGGCGACCCTCCTCGACCCGCTCGCAGCGGGCACGGGAATCGTCGCGTTCGCAGCGCTCGGGGTAGGCGCCGTGCTCGCGGGACTCGTCGCGGTGCTCGGTTACGGGCTGCTGCACCGTGTCCAGCGGGTGCTCGGCATCCTGTCGACCGTGCTCGTCGTGGGCACGATCGTCGTGACGGCGCCCCGCGTCGACATCGCGACAGCCCTGCGCACCGACGACGGCTCCTGGTGGCTCGTCGTCGGCGGTGCCGTGACGGTCTTCAGCGTCGTCGGTCTCGCGTGGGCGCAGTCGAGCTCGGATCTCGCCCGCTACCAGAACCCCGCGGGATCGAGCGGCGCGAACATGCTGTGGGGCAGCTTCGGCGTCATCCTGCCGACGCTCGCGATCCTGTCGTGGGGCGCCGTGCTCGCGGCATCCGACCCCGAGTTCGCCGAGGAGCTCGCGCGTTCTCCGCTCGCCGCCCTCGCGGGCGCGGTTCCCGACGGCCTCATGATCCCGCTTCTCGCGGCATCCGGCTTCGGGCTCGTCGGGGGAGCGATCGTCGCGATGTACTCGGGCGGCCTCGCGCTCGTCGCGGTGGGCGTGCGGATGCCGCGCGCGGTCGCGACGCTCGTCGCGGCCGTGCTCGTGGCGGCTGCGGCCGCGGGGCTCCTCGTGCTGGGAGCCGACACCCGCCACATCGTCCGCGATATCGCGACGACACTCGCGGTGCCCGTGGCGGCGTGGACCGGCATCTTCGCGAGCGAGATGATGATCCGCCTGCGGCGCTTCCACGCCCCCTCGTTGCTCGTGCGGGGCGGCGTCTACCCGACGGTTCGCTGGGTCAACCTCGTGGGGCTCGTCATCATCTCGGCGGTCGGCTGGGGGCTCGTCACGGCGGACCTTGACGGGCTTGGCTGGGAGGGCTACCTCTTCCCGCTTCTCGGCTTCTCGAGCGAATCCGTGATCGTCGGGACGGATGCGGGTGTGCTCGTCGCCCTCGCGCTCGGCATGCTCCTCCCGCTCGTGGCCGGCGTTCCCGCGATCCGCCGCCAGGAGCGTTCACCTGAGGGAGCCGAGACCGACGCCGGGCAGCCGGAGGCGGCGCCCCTCGTAGACTGAGGCCGTGGTCCCCTCTCTCTCGCAGGTGACGCAGCTTGCGCACTCCCTGTGGCCGCTCGCAGGAGCCGAGTCGTGGGACGCCCCCGGACTCATCGCGGGTGATCCCAGCGCCGAGGTCGCGCACGTGCACCTCGCCGTCGATGCCGTCGTCGAGACGGCTCAGGAGGCCGTCGACCTCGAGGCGCAGCTGCTCGTCGTGCATCACCCGCTCCTGCTGCGCGGCGTCACGTCCGTCGCCGAGGACCGCTACAAGGGCGCCGTCGTCGCGCGCCTCATCCGCGGCGGCTGCGCTCTGCTCGCCGCGCACACCAACGCCGACGTCGTCGCCGACGGCACCTCGGCAGTGTTCGCGCGGCGACTCGGCCTGCGCGACGTCCGTCCCATCGTGCCCGCGGCATCCGACCCGTCGATCGGACTCGGGCGCGTCGGCGAGCTCCCCGAGGCGATGACGCTGGGCGAGCTCGCGCGCGGTCTGCAGGGCGTGCTGCCCGCGACCGCGCAGGGCATCCGCGGAGCCGGCGACTACCACGCCGAGGTGCGACGCGTGGCCCTGTGCGCGGGCGCGGGCGACTCGCTTCTCGCGCACCCCGAGGTGCTCGCGGCCGATGTGTACATCACGAGCGACCTGCGGCACCATCCGGCATCCGAGGCGCGGGAGAACGCGCGCGTCGCGGGCGGGCCCGCCCTCCTCGACGTCTCGCACTGGGCCGCCGAGTGGCTGTGGCTCGACGCTGCCGCAGATGCGCTGCGCGCCGCGATCCCGGATGTCACGGTCACCGTGAGCGAACTGCGCACGGATCCGTGGGACTTCGCGCTCGTCTGAACCACCCCGACAGAACGGAAACCGCATGGGCCTCAAGGCCGCTCCCGAAGATCAGGCGCTCCTGCTCGAACTGCAGGAGTTCGACACGCGCCTGCAGCGTCTCGACCACCGGCTGCGCAACCTCCCCGAGACGGCGAAGCTCGCCGAGCTCGAGCGCGAGGCCGTCGAGACGCGTCGCGCCCTTGCCGAGCAGACGGGGGCCCTCGAAGACGCACAGGCCGAGCTCGGCCGCGTCGAGGCGGATGTCGCGGTCGTCGAGGCGCGCATCGAACGCGATCGGGGGCGATTGCAGGGCAGCTCGTCGGTCAAGGACGTGCAGGCGCTCGAGCAGGAGCTCGACGCCCTCGCGCGCCGCCGCGACGAGCTCGAGGAGATCGAGCTCGTCGTGATGGAGAAGGTCGAGGACCAGGAGGAGCTCGTCGCGACGACCCGCGCGGCGCTCGACGAGCTCGAGGCGCAGATCGCCGGCACGACGGCCGCGCGCGACACGGAGGCCGCATCGATCGACGAGGAGCGGGCCCACATCGCCGCCGATCGCACGACGATCGCGGCGCGTGTGCCCGCCGATCTCCTCGCTCTCTACGAGAAGCAGCGAGCACGGTACGGGGTCGGGGCGTCCCACCTGCGGGGCGGTGTCTCGAGCGCGAGCGGCGTCGCGCTCAATGCGACGGATCTCAATGCGGTGCGTGCCGCAGCGCCCGACGACGTGCTCTTGTGCCCCGACTCGAGCGCGATCCTCGTGCGCACGGCCGAGTCCGGGCTCTGATCGGCGGCGCCCGCTATCCTGAGAACCGCGAACGGGTCGGCCAGACGGTCGCGTCGCGCGCGCGAGCGCGCGCCGAGGAACGTCCGGGCTCCGCAGAGCAGGGCGGTGGGTAACACCCACCCGGAGTGATCCGCGAGAAAGTGCAACAGAGAGCAGACCGCCCGGGGCTTCGGCCCGGGGTAAGGGTGAAACGGTGGTGTAAGAGACCACCAGGGGCCCGAGTGATCGGGCTCGCTGGGTAAACCTCGCCCGGAGCAAGGTCAGACAGGTGCCGATGAGGTTGCTCGCCGAGGCACCGGGTAGACCGCTAGAGGGTCACGGCGACGTGGCCCCGAGAGAGATGGCCGTCCGGTCGACTGCGTCGACCGACAGAACCCGGCGTATCGGCCGGCCCGTTCGCACATGAGGAAGCGCCCCCGGAGTGACCCCGGGGGCGCTTCCTCATGGTGGAGCGGGTCGTCAGGCGATCCGGATGTTCGCGGCCTGCGGGCCCTTCTGGCCCTGCGCGACCTCGAACTCGACGCGCTGACCCTCTTCGAGGGTGCGGTACCCCTTGGCCTCGATGGCCGAGTAGTGCGCGAAGACGTCTTGAGCTCCGTCGTCGGGGGTGATGAAGCCGAATCCCTTTTCGGCGTTGAACCACTTCACGGTTCCACTGGGCATGTGACTGCTTTCTTCTGGTGCATGCGCCCACAGACTCGGGGGCGTTAGCTCAACCTAATGCACATGAGGGATGCTGCGGCAGGGGGTGACGCGAGATTTCACAGAACTGAAATCTGGCGTCAACGGCGTGACGGCTGCGTCGCGAGCCATGCGGCGCCCAGGATGCCGGCGTTGTTCCGCTGGGTCGCGGGCACGATGGGCGTCTCGAGATCCAGCAGCGGGAGGAACTCCTCGTAGCTCTTCGACACGCCGCCCCCCACGATGAAGAGCTCGGGGGAGAAGAGGAACTCGACGTGCGCGTAGTAGCGCTGCAGGCGCTTCGCCCAGGCGCTCCAGTCGAGCTCGTCGCGCTCTTTCGCGGCGAACGATGCCTTCTTCTCGGCGTCGTGCCCCTTGATCTCAAGGTGCCCGAGCTCCGTGTTCGGGATGAGCACGCCGTCGTAGAGGAAGGCGCTCCCGATGCCGGTTCCGAGAGTCGTCATGATGACGAGCCCGTCCACGCCCTTCGCGGCACCGAAGCGCGCCTCGGCGACGCCCGCGGCATCCGCGTCGTTGACGAAGTGGATGTCGCGGCGCAGCGCCCGCTCGAAGAGCGCCTCGGCCTCGAGGCCGATCCAGCGTTTCGACACATTCGCGGCTGACATCGTGCGGCCGTGGCGCACGATCGCGGGGAAGCACACACCCACGGGCACGCCTTCGGCCGGGGCGCCGAAGCCCGCGACCATGTCGACGACGGTCGTGAGCACGGCATCCGGGTCGCCGCCCTCGGGGGTCGGCACCTTGACGCGCTCGCTCGCGAGCTCCCCGAGCTCGGTGTCGACGAGCGCGCCCTTGATGCCGGTTCCGCCGATGTCGATGCCCACGGCGAGTGCGGTCATGTGGTCTCCTCCGATGCGGGTCAGGGAAGGGTCAGGATGTCGGCGCCCGCCTCGGTGACGACGAGCGTGTGCTCGAACTGGGCGGTGAGGCTGCGGTCGCGCGTGACGATCGTCCAGTCGTCCGGCCACTCGTCCCACTCGGCTGTGCCCGGCCGCTCGGGCGTTCCGAGGGTCAGCATGGGCTCGATCGTGAAGACCATGCCGACCTCCATGACCGCGTCGAAGCGGGGTGCCGCGTCGTAATGCGGCACGACGAGACCCGTGTGGAAGGCGCGGCCGACGCCGTGGCCCGTGAAGTCGCGCACCACGCCGTAGCCGAAGCGGCGCGCATAGCTCTCGATGGCACGCCCGATGACGTTGATCTGCCGCCCCGGCGCGACCGCCTTGATGCCACGCTGCAGGGCCTCGCGCGTGCGCTCGACGAGGTCGCGCGTCGCCGGCGCCACCTCGCCCACGAGGAACGTCGCGTTGAGATCGCCGTGCATGCCGTCGTGGTAAGCCGTGATGTCGATGTTGATGATGTCGCCCTCGACGAGCCTCGTGTCGTCGGGGATGCCGTGGCACACGACCTCGTTGATCGAGGTGCAGCACGACTTGGGGAATCCGCGGTACCCGAGGGTCGACGGGTAGGCGTCGTGCGCCACGAGGAAGTCGTGGGCGATCGCGTCGAGCTCGTCGGTCGTCACGCCCGGGCGGATCGCGGCACCGACGGCGTCGACGGTTTGCGCCGCGATCCGCCCGCTGACTCGAATGCGCTCGATCTCGGTGGGCGTGTAGACGTCCGATCCCGTGAACGGACGCGGGCCCGGGCGACCGACGTACTCGGGCCGGGGGATGGATGCGGGCACTGCACGTGGCGGCGACACCGTGCCTGCGACGAGGTGACCGGCGGCATCGCGAGGCATAGGGTCAAGAGTACCGAGCGGAAGGTGGCGACATGACCGAGTGGTGGTACAACCACAAGACCGGTGAGGTCGAAGAGGGCCCGCAGTCGCTGGGCATCGATCGCGACGGTCCCTTCGCGACGCGCGAGGAGGCGGAGCGTGCGCCCGAGATCGCGGCGGAGCGGGCGCGCGCGTGGGCCGCCGAGGAGGACGCGGAACGCTGAGCGGGCGGAAGCGCGCGTGACACCGCTCCCATCGCGGTCGTTCCGGTCGTGTGACCGGGAGCGCTTCCGGTGCGGTTTGTCAGGATGGTGAACTAATTTTCCGCAAACCCTTGACCCCCCCATATGGGGCACTCGTAGATTGCCCCATCGACGGGTCGCCACGGCGCTCCATGAGGGCGCGTCGTCGTGCGACCGGACGGAGGGACCGATGAAGACACGCACGCGTGCGGCGGCGATCGTCGCGATGGGGGCAGCGTCGCTCACGCTCGCATCCTGCGGGTTCGGCGGCGGAGGCGGAGGCGATGACGCCTCCGGTGGGACGACGCTCGACATGCTCGTGCCGAGCTACTCGGATCAGACGCAGGGCCTCTGGGAGGATGTCATCGCGGGGTTCGAGGACGCCAACCCGGATGTGCACGTCGAGCTCGAGGTGCAGTCATGGGACAACCTCGAGTCGGTCATCTCCACAAAGGTGCAGGGCGGCGAGGCGCCGGACATCTACAACGGCGGACCGTTTGCGGGCTTCGCCTCCGACGGGCTGCTCTACGCCGCCGAGGACGTGACCTCACCCGAGACGCTCGCCGATTTCCAGGAGTCGTTCCTCGCCAACGAGCAGCTCGACGGGACGACCTACGCGCTGCCGTTCATCGCATCCGCGCGGGCGCTCTTCGTGAACAACGCACTGCTCGAGCAGGCGGGCGTCGCGTCGCCCCCGACCGATTGGGATGAGCTGCTCGACGTGGCGACGAAGGTCTCGGCCCTCGGAGGCGGGATCGCCGGGTACGGGATGCCGCTCGGCTCGGAGGAGGCGCAGGCCGAGGCAGCCGTGTGGCTGTGGGGTGGCGGCGGCACCTTCGGCGACGAGTCGGCCATCACGATCGACGATCCCGCGAACCTGCCGGGTGCCGAGCAGATCAAGAAGATGATCGACGCGGGCGCAACCCAGGCCGACCCCGGTTCGACCGATCGCTCGCCGCTCATGGATATCTTCGTGCAAGGCAAGATCGGCATGCAGGTCGGACTCCCGCCCACCGTGGGGCAGATCGCCGACAACAACCCCGAGCTCGACTACTCGATCGTGCCGATCCCGACGAAGGACGGCTCGCCCTTCACCCTCGGCGTCGCGGACCAGCTCATGGCGTTCCAGAACGACGGCGACAAGCAGGATGCCATCCGCGCGTTCTTCGACTACTTCTACTCGGCCGATGTGTACGTGCCGTGGGTCAAGGCCGAGGGCTTCCTCCCGGTGACGAAATCGGGCGCCGATGCTCTCGCAGGCGAGGAGGCGCTCGCGCCGTTCCTCGAGGTGCTGCCCGACGCCCAGTTCTACCCGAGCACGAACGCGAAGTGGTCCGCAGCCGACTCCGCGTTCAAGGCTCTCTTCGGACAGATTCAGTCGAAGCCCGCGCAGGATGTCCTCCAGGAGATCCAGGCTCAGGTCGACGCGGGCTGATCACGTGCGGACGACGCACGACGGCGGGCCGCGGGCGACGCTCGCGGCCCTGCCGTGGCTCGCGCCCGCCGCCGTCCTCATCCTCGGGGTCGTGCTGTTCCCGGCGGGCGTCATGGTGTTCAACTCGACGCGCGACATCTCGATCTCGGGCGTCGACAAGGGGCCGGCGGGCTTTGCGAACTACGTCGAGGTGTTCTCGTTCCCGTACTTCTGGCCCATCCTCGGGCGCACGGTCGTGTGGGTCGTGGTCGTCGTCGGGGTGACGATGCTGCTGTCGCTCGCCATCGCGCAGCTGCTCGACAAGGCGTTCCCCGGCAGGCGCCTCGTGCGCCTCGTCGTCATCATCCCGTGGGCCGCATCCGTCGTGATGACGACGATGATCGTCTATTACGGGCTCGAGCCCTACTTCGGCATCATCAACAAGTTCCTCGTCGACATCGGACTCGTCGGCACCCCCGAGGGCTACGGATGGACGCGCAACCCGGACACGGCGTTCGCGTGGGCGGTCGTCGTGGCGATCTTCGTCTCGCTGCCGTTCACGAGCTACACGATCCTCGCGGGCCTCGCGACGATCCCCGCCGAGACGCTCGAAGCG